>ERZ1026882.50-NODE-50-length-116423-cov-19.002776_pt1 | contig 116423 bp, 90 predicted proteins | sample MGYA00380171_ERZ1026882 | MGnify/ENA primary metagenome ERZ1026882 (study PRJEB33269, sample SAMEA4719807) | human gut metagenome | biome: human-associated habitat; feature: organic feature; material: feces | place: Cameroon | collected 2013-10 ...
TCGTCAGCGATCTTCAAGGCAGAATAATCCAAACGGAGGATTTGCAAGCAGGCACTGAGACATACGAACTCAATACAAGCAACTACGCAAGCGGAGTATATTACATACGTATCCTATGCGGTAATAACTCAAACACACAAAAGCTGATAATCGAATAAAAGACAATCGGCAAACACTTCAAGGGGAGCCACTCGGCTCCCTTTTTTATTTTCCGACCAAGGAAAGATATTATCAAAGAAAAAAAGGCTTCAGATAGTATCACCGGAGAATTTGAGGGTAATACTATCGAGAGTTTACGAATGGACTTTTGACCTCAAAGATGGTGTATCCGAACAAGGTATCCTCTTTATTTCGGATAGTAAAAGGTTTTACAGCAGTATATCGGCGATGAGTTCTTTGTATTGAGGCGTATAGGTGTTATCGTTTTGCCTTATGATTATTTTGTTTGTTTCAAGTGGGGTTTTGATAGGACTGTATGTGTTTATTATTCGAGCAATGGCTTTATCCGGCTTGGGCAGGATTATGCTTTGCTGTACAAGGTGCATACCTCTTTTATGAAATGATTTGTGTACTTCTTCGCTTTGTATGGGTGGTAGAATGATTGTTACGTAGGCGGAGGGAGTGATTACTTTCAGTATGCCTTCAATAAGTTCGGAGAATGGGAGCGTATCATTATGTCTTGCGAGATTTCTTCGTTTTTGCGGAGCATTAAGGCTGTTCACAAAGTATGGCGGATTTGTTATTACCATATTATAGGTTTTGTGGTTGACAGGGTTGGAGGCAAAGTCTTGTAATGTTGTATTGATTGCTTGCAGACGTTCATGATAGGGACTTTGAGAGAAGTTGTTTTCGGCTTGTTGTATGCTCGGTTTGTCTATGTCTATTGCGGTTATGCGGGATTGCGGATTGAATTGTGCCATAAGCATTGCGATAAGTCCGCAGCCGGTTCCTATATCAAGAATTTTGCCGTTTTGATTGCGTGGTGCAATGGCTGAAAGCAGTACTGCGTCCGTTCCGACTTTCATTGTTGAAAGACTATGGTCTAATGCAAAGTGTTTGAATTGAAATTCCATTTGGATAAAAGCCAAAAAAAGAGTTGCCCTATGAAGGACAACTCCAAATAAAATGAATCGACAATTTATCAATAAGTGTCTTTGACTCTTCGAGAGGCTGCATACATGATACGTAATGCTCCTGCTTTTCTGAGTTCCTGTTTCACATCGGTTACATCTCCCATCTTTACACCTTTATCGCATTTGATGGTGGTTGTAAGAAACGGTTTGTCTTCTTCGCTTCTTGCTGCTCTTTCAGCTTCAACGTAGGAGATGATGTCTCCAAGTTCTCCGAACTGATCATTCAACTGAAAACGTGTTGCAGAACCGAATTTCTTTTCATCTTGCGGTGTTCCGATGTAAATGTAGCTTACAAGAGATTTTTTCTCCAATTTTTGGATTTCCGACGCTTGCGGAACGGTTATCCTTACCATCAGCGTACTTTCACGCATGGTCGTAATCACCATGAAGAAAAACAATAGCATGAAAATGATGTCTGACATGGAACCCATGTTCAATTCCGGTGCTCCATCAGAATTTTTTTGTTTGAATTTTGCCATTATTTTTTCCCTCCTATGTTTTTAGGTTCCGCCTCAGAGATGGCAATAGGTATTGCTTTATCTATTGCTTCTCTTTGTGCATCGGAACAATCAATGTATGCTTTTCCGAATTTAACCCTCGCCATTTCGTCTCTTAATTCGTTGACTGCAGCAGTCAATTCATTTTGCACCATAAGGTACATTTCGTAAGAGGTGCCTCGGTCGTTTTGTAAGGAAATAACTCCTTTTGAAACTTCAACAGTTCCCAACAAAGGTATGTCCTTTGTCATTTTTTCAGGGAGATTGTCCAAATTCTGAGGGTTGGAAAGAAATTCCTTTGCTCTATCTTTCAACATATTGATTTCTCCTATCTCTCCATTGAAAAGGAGTCTGTCTTCTCTGTTGACCAATACAACGAAAGTATTTCTTCGGTGAATGTCCGGCGGCTTGACAGTCGGGTCTGATGGCGGCGGTAGTCGTCTTTGGATACCCATGTCCGTGTTGATGGAAGAAGTCAACAAGAAAAAGGTCAGCAACAAAAACGATATGTCCGACATAGACGCACTATTCAGTGCCGGTAACGATTTCTTTTTTCTTCTTGCCATGTTACTTTAATTTTTTTGCTATTTCTGCATAGAGAACAGACAATATCACGCCTCCGAATAGTACGTAAACGGTGTACATACATGCTCCTATCAGTTTGGAGTTGGAGTAATCGGAACCTGTTTTTTCGAATATTTCCTTAGGAACATCCGTTCCGGAAGATATTGCGTATGAAATAATCATTACGACTATCAATACTCCTACGCCGATTAGCGTTCCCATTTGCTTTTTCGGGTCGTCTATCAGTCCTTTTACTATTTGTACGACTGCAAAACATGCTGCAATAAGTATGCTTATGCAGAATAAGCCTATTACACTCCAATATGCTACGTTCCATGCCATCATTGCCGTCGATTGTTCGGCAACCGGTTTGTTTTGGTCGAACATTAAGCCGTAAACAACGGCACATATTGATGCTACTACGCCTATTATTATGGCTATTGTCCAATATACTTTTCTAAAATCTTTCTTCATTTCTCCTCCTTGGTTTCAAAGTAATTACTCTGTTATTATACCCTCTGTAAGGTATATGTTTGATTGTTGTGGTAAATTACTTTTTGCTGTTCTTTACCAAGATGTCCATGAATGTGATTGAAGAATCTTCCATCGTTGAAACCAAACCTTCTATCTTTGAAAGTAAGTAGTTGTAACAAATTTGAAGTGCCAAAGCTGTAATCAAACCGAAGACCGTGGTCAAAAGGGCGACTTTCATACCTCCTGCAACAACGGTTGGAGAGATATCACCTGCTTTTTCGATGTCATCGAATGCTTGAACCATTCCGACAACTGTTCCCAAAAATCCGAATGATGGAGCAATTGCGATGAACAATGAAATCCATACCATATTGCTTTCCAATCTTGCCATTTGAACTCCACCGTAAGAAGTCAAAGATTTTTCAACGTCTTCCAAACCATTGTCTATTCTGTCTAAACCTTGGTAGAATATGGAAGCTACCGGTCCTCTTGTGTTACGGCAGACATCCTTTGCTCCTTCAACATCACCTGCTACTATACGGTCTTCTATCTTTTTCAATAGTTTATCCGCATTAGTGGTTGCAAGGTTAAGATAAATAATACGTTCGATAACCAATGCCAAACCTAAAATCAAGCAAAGCAATATCGGCGTCATCCAGCCTACTCCACCTTCAATGTATTTTGTTTTCAAAGCTTGGTGGAAAGATTGTTCTGTGGCAGGTGCCGGTTGTTCAACTGCCGCCGGTTGCTCTTCAACCGCTGATTCTGTCGCTGAAACTGTTGTTTCAGTCTCGGCAGCTTTCGCATCTTGTGCAAAAACTGCATTTGATAGACCTAACGTCAATAACATTACTATTGACAAATAAGCACATACTTTTCTCATAGTGTTTTTGTTGTTTTATTGTTTTTGTTATTACTGATTGATTTCGTCTTTCTCCCAATGGAGAGAATGCAAATTTACAACCTTATTTCTAAAATGCAATTTTTCTTGTGGAAAAATCTTTCATTTGTAACGTTTATGCTTGATTGATAGTGGTTTAATTTTGTTCAAAAGTATCCTTTACAGTAACAAGAACCTTGTCTATTCTCGTGAAATCCATATCTATTATCTCAAAGATGAATTTGTTCCATTCGATTTTTTCACCGAGTTTGGGAATAACTCCTATCTTTGAGAATATCAAACCACTGATGGTATTGTAATTGTTGTCCTGATACAAATCTTCCATATCAAAGTGGCTGAGAAAGTCATAGAACGAGTATTGTCCCCCTACCAAATAGCTTCCGTCTGCTCTTTCCAAGAACTCGTCTTCGTCATCTTCGGTCTCAAATTCAGATGAATTACCTACTAAGGATTCCAAGATATCATTCATTGTTACCATGCCTTCGACAACACCGAACTCATCTATTATCAGAGCGTAATGTATTTTACTTTTCTTGAAATTTTCAAGTGCGTCATAGACACTGACGCTCTCATGCAGATATTGAGGTGCTCTCATTATATTTTCAACCGTAGTAAAGCCGTCTAATTTGCTGAACAGGTCTTTCAAATATACCACTCCCACAATCTTGTCAAGGCTTTTGTTTGCAACTGGGTAGATGTAATGGACTTTTTTCGACAACTTGCTTTTGATATTCTCCAGGCTGTCATTTACATCCAACCATTCAAATTCCGTGCGATGCGTCATCAGCGAAGAAATGTCTCTATCTCCCAAAGAAAATACTCTATCGACTATATCGTGTTCTACTTCCTGAATTTCTCCGTCTTCTGTGCTGTCGCTGATTATCGACTTTATTTCTTCCTCCGTAACTGTATTGTTATGTTTTTTTATTCCGAAAATCGAACTTAGTCCTTGAGTGGACACTGAAAGCAACCACACAAAAGGATAGAACAATCTTGAAAGCAAGTTCATAGGTTTGATAATTATTCCCGATATTTTTTCCGGACTGTTCATGCCGAGTTTTTTCGGGAATAACTCACCCAAAACAAGCGTAACATAGGTTATGGAAACAATTATTATTATTCTTGCAATGACTTCGGAAGAATACAAATCCAATCCTGATTTGCTGATGAATTTACCGAGAGGTACTATCAGACTTTCGCCGGAATACATACCTGTTACAAGACCTATGGCTGTTATTGCTATTTGTACAGTGGAAAGAAATTTGTCAGGGTTTTCGGCTACTTCAAGTATTTGTTTTGAAGTTTTGTTTCCTTTCTTTGCTTCGGCATCAAGTTTGGATTTTCTTGAAGACACAACAGAAATTTCCGACATAGAGAAAATGCCGTTCACTAATATAAGCGATAGGATTATAAGAAGTTCCACTACTTAATCATTTTTTTGTTTCAGTCAATTCATTTGAAGCACTCTCCTTTATTGCTTCTGTAGCTATGTCATTTCCTTTCTTCGTAAAAATCAATGAGATCAATAGTAGAACAACACCCACAGTTATGGATATGTCGGAAACATTGAATATCGCATTGAAAAATCGGAAAGAGTTTCCTCCTATGAAAGGTATCCATTGAGGGAAAGTGGTATCTATCAGTGGGAAATAAAACATATCTACAACCTTTCCCAGAAACATTGGTGCATATCCGCCTTCTGCAGGAAAAAATTGGGAAACCGTAAAGAAAGTACTTTCGGAGAACAACAGTCCGTAGAACATGGAATCTACTATATTCCCTACCGCTCCTGCAAAAATCAGAGTAAAACTATAAACAGCCAATTTATTCTCGTTTTTCTTTATCAGATTAAGCAGATACCAACCGATAAAAAACGAGGCAACAATTCTAAGGAAAGTCAGAACATATTTGCCGATAACTCCACCGAAAGACATTCCGAACGCCATGCCTTCGTTTTCTATAAAGTGTAATCTGCACCAATCACCGATTAAACAAACCTCTTCTCCTATGGTAAAGTTTAATTTGACCCAAACTTTGACGATTTGGTCAATGAGAAGTATTGCAATTACAATGATAAGCGATTTCTTCACTGAACTTACCTTTTGTTCTGTTTTAGTTTCGCTTCGACGCTGAGAGTTGCGTGAGGTACCAAGCGTAATCTTTCTTTCGGAATAAGTTTTCCCGTTACCCTGCAAATACCGTATGTCTTGTTTTCTATTCTGATTAAAGCGGACTCCAAATCCTTTATAAACTTCTGTTGTCTTGCAGCCATATTTGCATTATCCTCTTTGCTGCTTACGCTGCCTCCTTCTTCCAATATTTTGAATGTTGGAGCCGTATCACTTATATCATTGGCATCATTGGCAAATGCTTCTGTAAGCATAGCTAAATTCTCTTTTGCTTTCGCCAACTTATCCAAAATAATCTCTTTGAACTCTTGCAATTCCTCATCGGAATATCGCACACGTTTACCCTCTTCCATAGAAAATACGTTTCTAAAATTCTTTATATAGACATTATCTCTTTTTCTTTCGCAGACACAACCTCATCGGCTTTCTTGATAAACTTATCTGTTACATCTTGCACTTCTTTTTCCAAAGTCTTAACCTCATCTTCCGGAGTGCCGCTATCTTTCAGTTTTTTTACCTTTTCCAAGATGTTTCTACGAATATTTCTGATACTCACTTTGGCATTTTCAGCCTCCGCCTTGGCTTTTTTGCATAGCTCTTTACGCCTTTCCTCGGTAACAGGGGGTAAAATAATTCTTACCACATCAGCTTCGATTTTTGGAACAAAACCCAAGTTGGCTGCTTGTATCGCTTTACTTATGGCTCCTAAAAGGCTCTTTTCCCATGGTTGTACAACTATCTGTTTTGCATCGGGGGTATTTATGTTGCCTACTTGATCCAATGGGGTCATTGTTCCGTAGTAATCAACCTTTACTCCTCCCAACATTGCAGGAGACGCTTTGCCGGCTCGCAATTTTCCCAACTCTTTATCCAAATGGGCTATTGCCTCCATCATTGATGCGTCTGCTTCGGACAACATCTTCTTAGCTTCGTCATTCATATTCAATCGTATTCTTTATTGTATTTTTACTGCTATTCTTGTGTATGTTTTTGTCTCGTTATCTTTTGTAATCGAGAAGTCAAACCGAACTTCATTTGTATTTTTCAATTCTCCTTTTCCGACTACCTGATAATCATCTGTCTGCTTATCAAAAGATGCAATTCTTTCATTAACCTCTGCTTCCACAAAATCCGAGGAAAGCAAGCCAAACAAACTCCCACTCATGACAATAACATCTTTATTCGATGCTTTTACCTTTATTGTTCCTGTGTAAGGTTTGTTGTGTTCCTCGTCCTCTTGAACATCTCCGCTGTTAATCACCGTCCAATTCCCTTCCCAATCAAAGGATGTAATAAGCTCCTCTTCATTCTTGCAAGAAAACAAAAACAATAACGAACATATCATTATCAAGAGTAGAAAGCCTCTTTCTATATTTCTCATTTTGAGTTCCAATACTCCAAAACTTACAATTTTCACTTTGCAAAGATACATATTATAACGATAGAAGCTGACAAAAAGTACTTTTTTTGTTCTCTGTTTTTCAGGAAATGAGTAATTTTGGGCTTTGAAAAGAAACCAAATATGCTACGAAAACAAATTCCGAATATTCTGACTTTGTCCAATCTGCTTTGCGGTATATTGGCGATATATTTCTTGTACGATTTAGAAGAGGAAACCATACCTATACTGCCCTCATTGCTTATCATAGCAGGAGCGATATTTGATTTTTTCGATGGGTTTACCGCAAGAGCTTTAAAAGTATCCTGCCCAATCGGAAAGGAACTCGATTCCCTCGCAGATGTGATCACTTTCGGGCTGGCACCTTCATTGATTACGGTAGAACTCTTGAAAATACAGACATCTTTTCCCGATTATGCAGGTCTCATCTGTTTTATCCCCTTGCTCATGGCATTGATGTCTGCATACCGTTTGGCAAAGTTCAATATAGACGAACGTCAATCCACAAGTTTTATCGGGCTGCCAACACCTGCCAACGCTTTATTGTGGCTTTCATTGCCGCTTATTGTATATCTTTCAGAAAATAAAATACATCTATGGGGATTATATAGCGAACGAATTTATGCTGCAATAACAGCATTTCTTGTAAACCCTTATTTCATCTGTATAACATCTCTCATAATGGCAGTTTTGCTTGTAAGCGAATTGAAGATGTTTGCTTTGAAATTCAAAAACTTCACTTGGCAAGACAATAAGATAAAGTTCATCTTTCTGCTCTCCTGCCTTGTCCTTTTGTTCGTTCTTAACTGTTTTGCAATCCCATTCATAGTTCTGTTGTATATCATAATATCTATCATAACAAACACTTTTAAGAGATGAAATTCAACGTAGAAATTGACGTAATGCCATTAAAGGCATTGTTGGATCCGCAAGGAAAAGCAGTAACATCAAGTATGCAAAACATAGGACTTGGCGTTATTACCAATGTAAGAATAGGCAAACATATAACGCTCGAAATCGAAGCTGCCAACGAAAAAGAAGCAGAAGAGAAAGTAAACAAAGCCTGCAAGGAACTATTGCACAATCCTATTATGGAAAGTTATACTTTCTCAATCAAACAGGCATAAATCATGCCCGCACCTTTATCTATCGCCATAGAAGACTTCGACTATTTTCTGCCCGAAGAAAACATAGCGAAGTTTTCTTTGGCAGACAGAGATAAGGCAAAACTTCTTTGCTTGTCAGAAAGAGGAGAAATAAGCGATAACGTATTCTCCGATTTGCCGAATCTTTTGAACAAAAACACTTTGTTGATACTCAACGATACGAAAGTAGTCTATGCTCGTCTTTTTTTTCACAAGGAAAGCGGTTCCACAATAGAGGTTTTCTGTCTTGAACCGATAGAGCCTTGCGATATGCAGTTGGCGTTTGCTGAAACAGAATGTTGTCAATGGAAATGCCTTATCGGCAACAACAAAAAATGGAAAGAAGAATATATCTCCAAAACCTCAACAATAGGAGATGACTCCATAAATCTTACAGCTCGGAGAATAAAACCGGAAGGCAATGCATGGATAGTCGAGTTTCGGTGGAATAAAGGCAGAAGTTTCGCAGAAGTTCTTCAAAACATGGGCGTTGTTCCCTTGCCTCCATATCTGAAAAGAGAAGCAAAGGAACAAGATAAAACGGATTATCAAACGATATATGCCAATCCGGAAGGTTCGGTGGCTGCCCCGACGGCAGGTCTGCACTTTTCCGACAAAACCTTTGAAGATTTAAGGAATAGAGGAATAAAACATGATTTTGTTACGCTTCATGTCGGAGCAGGTACATTCAAGCCCGTGACCAGCAAAACAATAGGAGAACACATAATGCACACGGAAAAAGTGTGTATAGGCAAAAAAGTAATCAAAGATTTGCTTTCGGATTGTGAGCAGCAAACAATCTGTGTCGGCACAACTTCAGTAAGAACGATGGAAAGTCTCTATTGGCATGGTGTAAAGCTGCTTTCCCAAGGCTTGCAATACCAAGATATGGATATAAAGCAGTGGGAACCATACGAACATTCGAGAGACGTTCCTGCAAAAGAAGCTTTACAAGCCGTATTGCATAGTTTGGAAGAAGAAAAACTTGATACGCTTTACGGTCAGACACAAATAATCATTGCCCCTACTTACAAATACAGACTTACAGATGGCATGATAACTAATTTCCACCAACCTAAAAGCACCTTGCTTTTATTGGTTTCTGCCATGATAGGCGATAAGTGGAAAAAAGTTTATAAATTTGCACTTACACATAATTACAGATTTCTCTCTTTCGGAGATGCCTGTTTGTTTCTAAGACCTTAGGAAACAGTTTGATGTTTGAAGAGAAATAAAACGCCGTTTGGTTGTAACGAAACGCCGTTTGACGAAAATAAAACGGCGAATAAAAAAACTAAAACGAAGAAACAATGAAATACAAAAGAATATTGCTCAAACTCAGTGGCGAATCGCTTATGGGAGAGCAGGAATACGGCATCAGTCCCGACATGCTTTCGCAGTATGCGGGCGAGATCAAATCCGCAAAAGAAAAAGGAGCGGAAATAGCCATTGTAATAGGTGGCGGAAATATCTTCCGCGGTCTGCAAGGGGCCGCAAAAGGAATAGACAGGGTGCAAGGGGATTATATGGGCATGCTTGCCACCATGATAAACTCCATGGCTCTACAAGCCGAATTGGAAAAGCAAGGAGTGAAAACGGAATTGCTTGGCGGTTTAGCCATAGAACCTATATGTCGAGAAAGTTCTCGCTCTCGTATTCGCCAAGCCATTGAAGAAGGAAAAGTGGTAATCATTGGAGGAGGTACAGGCAACCCTTACTTTACGACAGATACAGCCTCAAGTCTGAGAGCAATAGAAATGGAAGCTGATGTTATATTGAAAGGGACAAGAGTGGACGGGATCTACACGGCAGACCCCGAGAAAGACAAGACAGCTGCCAAATATGAGAAGCTCTCATATCAAGAGGCATTGAATAAACAATTAAAGATAATGGATCTTACGGCTTTTGCTCTCTGCCAAGAAAACAATATGCCTATCTACGTTTTTGATATGAATACCAAAGGTAACCTTTTAAAGGTTGTAGAGGGGGAGCATATCGGTACAATAGTATCCGAATTTCCAAGCAAATAAATCTAATACATAATAAACAAATTAGCAGAAATGAGTACAAGAAGAAAATTATTGGCATTGTTGGTTGCACTCCTAAGCATGGGTACAACATCTTTTGCATGCACAAACTTCCTTATCACCAAAGGAGCATCGAAAGACGGTTCCACCATGATTACTTACGCAGCCGATTCACACACACTTTACGGAGAACTCTATTATAACCGAGCAGCCCAATACCCTGCCGGAACTATGTTGCAAGTAATCGATTGGGACTCCGGAAAACAACTTATCAAAATCCCGCAAGTGGCAAACACTTATACAACCGTAGGTAATATGAATCAGTGGGGTCTCTCAATAGCCGAAACAACCTACGGAGGAAGAAATGAATTGGTCGATACAACAGGAGGAATAGACTATGGCAGTCTTATTTACCTCACACTTCAAAGAGCGAAGACGGCAAGAGAAGCCATAAAGCAAATAGCCGAATTTGTTGAAACTTACGGATACTACTCCTCCGGAGAGAGTTTCTCCATAGCTGATGAAAATGAAGTATGGATAATGGAACTTATTGGCAAAGGTACTCCGGTATATGATAAAAAAGGTAAAGTAGATAAGCGTTGGACAAAAGGAGCAGTATGGGTAGCAATGCGAGTTCCGGACGGATACATATCCGGACATGCAAACCATGCAAGAATAACCACCTTCGCCCAAGAAACAAAAGGCAGTTTCAAATCCATATCATCTAAAAAGATGAAAGAAATCTTCCGTCCTGAAGTCGAAGTGGTTTATGCACATGATGTGATAACATTTGCAAGACTTAAAGGATACTATACAGGCGAAAATAAAGATTTTTCTTTCAGCGATATTTACGCTCCATTGGATTTCTCCGGAGCAAGAGGTTGCGAAGCCAGAGTATATGCAGCATTTTTGAGATGTAACAAATCAATGAAAGAATACGAAGACTATGCAATGGGACACAACTTCAAACACCGCATGCCTTTGTGGATAAAACCTGAAAACAAGCTTGACGTCAAGGACGTAATGGAACTGATGAGAGACCATTACGAAGGTACGCCAATGGATATGACGAAAGATTTGGGAGCAGGTCCTTTTGCCTGCCCTTACCGTTGGAGACCTATGGGTTTCAAAGTAAACGGACAAGAATACATACACGAAAGAGCAACTTCCACACAGCAAACAGGCTTTTCATTTGTGGCTCAATCACGTTCATGGATGCCGAATCCTGCAAAAGGAATCCTATGGTTCGGAGTTGACGACACCTATTCCACAGTATATGTTCCTATGTATTGTTCAATAGAAAAAGTTCCGGAATGCTTTGCCGAAGGCAATGGAAATATGGTAACTTATTCCGAAACCTCAGCTTTCTGGTTGTTCAATCTTGTAACCAATATGGCATATTCCCGTTACTCCGATATGATTGTAGATATAAGAAAAGAACAAAGCAAATTGGAAGCCGCTTACATCAATGAAGTGGCACAAGTTGATAAACGTTTGCAGGCAGAGAACGGAAATGAAGTCAAGATGAGAGAAATAATGACACAATTCTCCAATGCCAAAGCAGACCAAATGATGAAGTCATGGAAAAAGCTAAGCCAGTTCCTTTTGGTAAAATACATTGATGGAAACATCAAAAAAGAAACCAATGGCAAATTTGAAGAAAGCCCTTACCGCAAAGGACAATGCGTCTTCCCTGAACAACCCGAATATCCGCAAAAATGGTACGAAATGATAATCAAAGACCATGGCGATATAATCAAAGTTCCGGCAAACAACTAATAACACAACCGGCAAACAAAGCGAGGAACAACCTTGGTTGTTCCTCGCTTTGTTTTTTACGGAGAACTCATATAATATACCATTCATCACCTTTCATAAAGAAGAAATATTATAAGAAAATCGATTGCTTCTAATCGAGATGAAATCAACAGAGCATTACCTTCTCCTTTTTGTGATGTAACGCAAAACCATTGATAATTTTATTATTCATCAATCTCCCTAAATAACTGCAATCCGCTACCAATAAGGTATTTATTCCAATCGGCATTATGCCAAAAACGAAACGCCGTTTTAGAAAATTAAAACGGCGAAAGAATTTCTTGGAAGGGCGTTTTGGTAAATTCTTTTGATGTTTCTCCATTTATCCGTTTCAAATGATTGCTTTGCCGATGATGGTTTTGACTGTGTGCCTATGGCAATGCGTAAGATATATTCCTGCTTTCTTATTCCCTTTCCCTATTTCTGTAAATCCTCACGACTGTGTACAGGCAAGCCAATGAGAATAAAAGAGCCGTAGCCGTTGAGACAGGCGTTGTATTCCCGTATGGCACAAATCTCTCTGTCTTAATATCATAACGATAGAGCTGCCTGTAAGGCGTTTCCACAGTTACTTTTTCATTCCAAGCCCCATGAGCATTCGGCATAGGCGGTTGAGCAACAGCAAGCGAGAGACAAAAAACACAACAAAGAATAAAACTACAAACTTTCATAACTACAAAACAATAACCTTAGAAGAAAACACCTTAGAACCACTTGATACTCTCAACACAAAGCAACCCTCCGTCGGCAGAGATATAAAATTGCTATGAGATACAGCCACCACCCTGCCTTGCAAATCGAACAGCAATAGTTCGTCAACCCTCAAAGGCACATCAACCCTGAGCATGCGACCAGACTGAGAGAATTTCAAACCGTCATCAGTCGTATTATTATCGAAGGAATGCCACTTCAATCGCAAATCGAACTTTTTGCCAATACTGCCTGCATCACAAACAAAGGAGTAAGCACTATCCGACATAAAATTACAAAGTACACTGTCTGTTCCATGCTCTAAGAGTGTAATTTGTTCAAAGAACGCATCTCTCTTAGGTAGCAAGATTTTGAGTTTTCCGCCCAACTTATCCGACACCTTCAAATTCAGGTTCACGCTATCCGATAAATCTCCTATGGCAGCCACAGATAAATCATCTCCGGCTATTGAAAACCACATATCAGGAGCCGAACCGACGCTGAACAGTTTATAAGTGTCGTATTCATCATACCACATAGATGCATCATTGCGAACATATAATCTGACTTCGTCTTTTCCTCCCTCGGATATAAGATTGAAATACAAGCTGCCAAGAATAGAAGCAGATGATTTGCTCTTACTTTGAGATGGCAGTTTTTTGTGCAAAGACAAACCATTGGAAGTTGATGATACTTTTGTCATAAATCCGCCGAAAGGAGGAACTCTAAAATCTGAGACTTGATTGTTATCACTCGGGAAATAAGCCCCTGTCGATGGGTCAAGCAACCAGAACCCATCAATACTCTCCCTGCGGAAGTTATTCAATCCGACAGAGAACGGATAGGGATTACAAACCAAATGATAACCGTTGCCCGTATTTGCCGTAAAACTTGCATTCTTCAAAAGACGTATGCTGTCTCGTAAAAACAAATTGCCTTCAAATGAAAGAGTTTTGCTATCCTTGTAAGCGACAAGGTAGCCTGTCGAATTAGTAAAGAAATTCTCATTATCGTGATATTCCGAATACGGAATCCAAGAGTATAAAGCCTCATCTAAGTAATAGAGGTCATCGTCATAAGTTCGTTGGAAGAAACGACCGACTTCATTTGCCGATAGGTTCTTGACATCAATCGGCACGCCGAAGAAGTTCCAACCATTGGTATTGGCGGTATAAGCAGAGAAGGAGGTCTCAACGGTAATCTTATCGGCTTTCAGTATGCCGTCTATTATTAGTTCTGCTTTATTGCTGTCTGCATAAGCTGTGGAATAATCGGATTGTAGCAGGAGTTCATTGCATTCTAAGTTTGTTCCAATGGGGACATTCACCTTATGTCCTTTTCTAATGATGACTTTATCGGTAGGTTCCGGCAAACAGGCGGTTTCCCATGTTGAAGGGTCATTCCAAGCTCCACTCTTCTCGCTGTTGAGAATTTTGCCGGTATCGAAACAAAGGCTTGCAACAGTGTCGTTGCCTACCGTCATGATACAGAGATAACGGCTCTGAGCCTCCAAGTTTTCCAATAAGATTTCATCTTGACTCGGTGTGATAGAAATATCTCTTACATGAGAATAGGAAACAGGGTTATTTAGTTTATGTCTCAAACTACTGTCATTCAATGAAGCTGCTTTGAAATACACAGTATCCCATTCAACTGTAAGGTCGGGATTTATTTGCGGATTATGTTTCACTCCTGTTATAATGCTACCTTTGCGAGTAAGTATTCTATCATGATATGAAAGACCTGCCGTGCCCGAACCCGGTATTGTACGTCCGAACAGGTCAATGGTGTCTCTATATTCTCCGGTAATATCTTTTTTCAGCAAAAGATAAGCATCATTTCCTCCTAAAAAAGAAGTGCGAAGCTCTATCGGAAATGATACAAAATCATACGAATTGAGTTCTTCAAGTTTATAACATACCATTATATAAGAGTTTCTATGAATAGTATCCAGGATTGAAAAATGATATTCAATATTAGAAGTGTTAACAGTATCAGAACCACTATCGATAAACCTGACTTTATAATTTCCGAGACATATATCTTTCCCTGTTCCATTGAATATTTCTAAGCCGTAATTGGACGACTTTGTCGCTATTCTTGAAAAGAAGAGGTCTTGGGTAGCGTTGTTTACTTTGTATAGGTGTATTGTCGGGGCTGTTTGTGTGCCATTGTTTGTCAGGCTGAGTTTAACAGTATTTGAACTCTGAATCCGTGATGTCAGATGTTCGATTTGTCTCTTCGTTTCAAAGCTGTATTGTCTTGTCTCGGATGTTATGGTATCGCATACTTCTACGTAGTATTTCGTCGCAGGGGAAAGGTTATGTATTCTCAGAGTGTCGTTGCTTAATACATAGTTTTCTGATGAGAGTACATCGCGTGGAGTGGTAATGGAGATGGAATATATATTGAAATCGTGATTTTTTCGAGATATCATTATTTCTTCCAATGCTTGTAATGGCATCTTGATGAGAGAGTCTTTCTCTTTTACTTCCACTTCATTATTATTGATAAGCAGGTATCGTTTTGATTTTACTGCTTGTACTCTGACCTCTAAAACAGAACCTATCGGAATATCCAATTTCGGTGTTACAAATGCACCGCCTTGCTCCATTAGACAATAAGCATCATTGGTAATGTCTCCACGTTTCATTGTTATTCCCTTCGCTCTGCAATATGGTTTTTGTGTAAGGCTTATTGGTAAGGTGTATAAACAACTTGTGCCTCCTATCGGGGTAGAAATGTTTATCTGTTCGCTCAGAAAATGTTCAAAGTTCTCTTCAAAAATAAGGGTGTCCTTGAATATGCAAAGGCTTTCGTGTTCTCTTATTTGCAAGGGTATTATTGCTTCATGGCAGGTGGTACCGGCTGTCTGGCAATGCAGTATTTTCGGTATCAAACTTGCAAAGAGGAATAAGAAAAGGGTGATGTTAGGTTTCATAAAAATATTGATTTATAGGGATTTCCTACCTGCCCCAACTTTCTCTGTCAAGGCTTCTGTATGTTATGGCTTCTGCCAAATGGGCGTCTTGTATGTCTGCACTGCCTTCCAAATCTGCTATGGTTCTTGATACTTTCAGTATTCTGTCGTAGGCACGGGCGGAGAGTTGAAGTTTTTCCATTATTGTTCTCAGTAGTTCCATACCGGAGGGTTGTATCTTGCAGTATTGCTTCATCTGTTGGGTATTCATTTGTGCATTGCAGTGTATTTCAGGATTGTTTCTATATCTTTCTTCTTGTATTTTCCTTGCTTTTATTACTCTTTGTCTTATCTCGGCACTTGTTTCTCCTTCTTTTATGGTTGATAAGTCTTTGAATGGCACAGGAACTACTTCGAGTTGTATATCGATTCTGTCGAGCAATGGTCCGGATATTTTGTTTAAGTAGCGGTGTACTGCTCCTGTGGCACAGGTGCAGTTTTGTGTGGGGTGATTGTAGTAGCCGCAGGGGCAGGGGTTCATGGCTGCTACCAACATGAAGCCGGCAGGGTAGTCGGTTGTTTGTTTTGTTCTTGATATGGTTATTTTCCTTTCTTCCATCGGTTGTCGCAGTACCTCCAATACACTCCGTTTGAACTCCGGTAGCTCATCTAAGAAGAGTACTCCGTTATGGGCTAAGGATATTTCGCCAGGTTGAGGATAGCTGCCTCCGCCAACCAAGGCTACATCGCTGATGGTGTGATGAGGGTTACGAAACGGACGTACGAATATGATGGGTTGCCGACTTTTCATTTTGCCTGCCACGGAATGTATTTTGGTAGTCTCCAAGGCTTCGTCTATGGTCAGAGGTGGCAGTATAGATGGCAGACGCTTGGCTAACATTGTTTTCCCACTACCGGGAGAGCCTATCATCAGGATATTATGTGAGCCTGCTGCCGCTATTTCCATTGCTCGTTTGACGCTTTCTTGACCTTTTACGTCTTTGAAATCGTATTCATAATCGTTTAAGTTCTTGGCAAATTCTTCGTTGATGTTTATATTCTCGGCAGGGAGAACTGTTGTACCTTCAAGATGATTGATTACTTCTTGTATGTTCTCTGCTCCGTAAATGGTTATACCGGAGACTATGGCGGCTTCTTGAGCGTTCTCTTTCGGCAATATGATGTTTTTATAACCTTGACGTTTGGCTTCTAAGGCTATCGGAAGGACACCGCGGATACTTCTGATACCACCATCCAGGGACAGTTCTCCCATGATGATGTACTCGTCTATCTTATCTGCGGTGATTTGTTCGGAAGCAACTAAAATGCCGACAGCTAATGGCAAGTCGTAAGCAGCCCCTTCTTTCCGAAGGTCGGCAGGAGCCATGTTGATGACGATTTTCTTCCCTGGTATTTTATAGCCGTAATGGTTTAAGGCAGCAGAGATTCTTTGCTGACTTTCTTTTACCGAACTGTCGGGCAATCCTACCAAAAGAAAGTTGATGCCTTTGTCCACTGTTACTTCTATCGTTACTATCGTCGCTTCTATTCCGGTTATCGCACTGCCGTAAACTTTCGTTAGCATGGTGTGTCTTGTTTATGCTTCCCTGAATGCAATTTATCAGTTATCACATTTGTTACGTTTGCAAAGTTAGCAAAAAAAGCATTCAAAAGTAGTAAGAATGTCGTTTTTTTCTTCATCAACAGTTGCTCCGCGTTTCTGCTTATCGGAAATAATGCAGTTGAAATAATGCATGCAGAAATCTGAGAGCTCTTCTTGAAATTATTATTATTCAAGAGTTTAGCAAATCGCCAATTCATTGTGATTGAAAACACCGTTTCTCTTTTTTTGCGGCATTTCATAAACAATAAATCGTGGTTTCGTTTGTAGCTTTCTTTGTTTATGCTTAACGGAAAGAGTGTTATGTTTGTCCGAATGCTTGGATATAAACGCCTTAGGTTTATCGGAGGTCGATAATCTCGGCTTTCGGGTATTTGTTTTTGGGGAAGACGAAATCATTGTCTCTAACTTTGATTCCGGTTTCATATTTGTTAAATATATAAGTGTAGGTGTTGCCCTCCCTTATGTTTATTGTCATCTCTTTCAGGCGATTGGTGTTTTTATCGGAGGCAATCCTTATTTTTGCTATACTTGATTTGCCTTTAGGGATAAGGTCTATAATGTTTACAATGCTGTTTCCACGTTTCTCTTCCCTTATAAGTTTAGGGCGGTAGTCTTTCGCATAGCGTTCAATCAAGCCTACTATATTCAAGACATTGTTTTCATCATTCACCTGAGTAAGTTCGACTTCATTATTGTTTTTTACGAAATGCCATACGTTTTTCCCATCGGAATAGTCCTCATATTCAGGGGAGATGAGGGTGAATTTATTCCCGTTTGATACCAAGGTACCGGAAAGGGAGGCTGTTTCTTTGCCTTTGTTCTTTGTTACCATTGTGAAAGTAACTCTGAAAGGGCTGTCGGCTTTTATTTTGGTGATAATCTTTTCAACTATTTTTTGAGCAGTTTTGTCAACCACGACTCCGTTCTCTTTTACTCTTTGCGGGAGAGCAAGTCCTGCAAAGACAAATAAACAAATCGATAAAACGAATGCTTTCTTCATATCGGTAGGATTATTTACCAGTGTATTCTTTAAGTATTTCGTCCAATTCGCTCTCGGTTTTTACCAAGACTTCTCTTGCTTTGCTGCCCTCAAAAGGTCCCACAATGCCAGCTGCTTCCAACTGATCTATTATTCTTCCTGCTCTATTATAACCGAGTGAGAGTTTGCGTTGTATTAAAGAAGTACTGCCGTGTTGATGTAGGACAACCAAGCGGGCAGACTCTGCAAACTTATCGTCAAGCTGCTTCATATCCACTTCCTTGCTCGGTTCGGAATCCTCGTCCAAATATTCCGGCAAAAGGAATGTCTCATTAAAGCCTCGTTGAGCACCTATATAGTCTGCAAGTCTCTCTATCTCGTCTGTATCTATCAATGCACATTGCAATCTTATCAAATCGCTTCCAAGGGAAATAAGCATATCTCCCCTGCCTATGAGTTGCTCTGCTCCGCCTGTGTCGAGTATTGTACGGGAATCCAATTTACTGCTCACCTTAAAGGCTGCTCTTGCAGGGAAGTTTGCTTTGATTGTTCCCGTTATGATATTTACCGTCGGTCTTTGAGTCGCTATTATAAGGTGTATGCCGACCGCTCTGGCAAGTTGGGCAAGCCTTGCAATCGGAAGTTCGATTTCTTTTCCCGCTGTCATTATCAGATCTGCGAACTCATCTATTACCAGCACTATGTAAGGCAAATAACGATGTCCGTCAGTAGGCAGAAGTCGCCGAGAGCAGAACTTGGCATTGTATTCCGTTATTTTTTTGCAGCCTGCGGCTTTCAGCAAGTCGTACCTCTGATCCATTTCTATACATAACGAATTAAGAGTCCTCACAACCTTTTTCACATCGGTTATAATAGCCTCTTCGCTGTCAGGTAACTTTGCAAGATAATGACGTTCTATTTTTGAGTACAAGGACAACTCTACTTTTTTCGGGTCAACCATCACGAACTTCAATTCGCATGGGTGTTTCTTAAATAATAAGGAAGATATAATGGCATTCAATCCTACGGATTTTCCCTGCCCTGTTGCTCCTGCCATCAGCAAGTGGGGCATTTTGGCAAGATCTGCGACAAATGGTTCGGAGGATATTGTTTTGCCTATTGCGACAGGCAGTTCATATTTACTGTTTACAAATTGCGGCGATGTAAGCATGGTCTTCATCGATACAACCTGCGGATTGGAGTTCGGCACTTCAATACCTATGGTTCCCCTGCCCGGTATTGGTGCAATAATTCTTATTCCCAATGCAGAAAGGCTTAGAGCTATGTCGTCCTCCAAGTTCTTTATCTTGTTTATTCTTGTTCCCGGTGCCGGCACTATCTCGTATAAAGTTACCGTAGGACCGGGTGTGGCTTTTATCTTGACGATGTCGATACTGTAATTCTTCAATGTGGTAACGATTCTGTCCTTGTTTGCCAACAGTTCGTTCTCATTGATTACCTTGTTGTTCTTTTCATAATCCTCCAACAAGTCCGGCATATCCGCTGTCGGCTGTCTAAAACTTGCCAATTCCAATTTGGGGTTGTATGGTTCGTCTATTCCGAAATGCAAGGGCTCTTCTTCGCTGTCTTCTTCAAAGTTCTCTTCTTCATTTCCTACGTTCATCGCAGAGGGTTGCTCGACTTCAAAGGTTACTTCTTCGTTTTCGCTTGTGCTTCCTATGACATCTCTGTTTTGAGCGTTCTTTACTTCAAATTTTGTAAGTTCCTGCTCTTCCTCAGGGCTTAATAAATCCCCTGATTCATTCCTTCTTCTTTTTTCATCGGTATGGAAAGAAAATATTTCATGAGTTTTTTCTTCCTCGATTTGAGTTTCCGTTTCCTCTTTCTCCTTGCGAAGCGTTTCTTCTCTTTCCTTCTCTTTCTCTTCGGCTTTCAAACGCTTTCTTTCTTCTCTCTCTTCTTTGCTTTTTTGCAGATGCTCTTTCCATGTCCTGATTGCACGGAATACAAAACTGTATCTTACGTTAAACAACATCATCGGAAAACTTATGGTGAAAGCCAATAAAAACAGGCTTGCACCCACCTTACCTATTACGCCTTTCAACCAATAATTAACCGCCATGCCGACCGTCCCCGCAAAGACGTCCATGTATTCAAGACCTCCAATCTTCACACAGAAACCGCAAACTACGGAAATCCAAAGCATTATTACAAATACGGATACTATCCATTTGGAAAGGTTCTCCACATGCAGCCCGAAAAGTCGTAGAACGCCGAGTGTGAAAAGTATAAGGAAACCGAATGAAGCTATGCCGAAAGTATGTCGTATGAAGAGATAGGATATGAACGCTCCCAATGAACCGCCCCAATTCTCAATGTTTTGTTCTCCGATTAAAAGTTTGATAGGGGAAAGTCCCTGCATTCTTGTATAATCATACGACCAGCTCCAAAAAAATGAAACAAAGCAGACAAAACAAAACACTGTGAATATGCTCAAACATACTCCCATTACTTTCGGAAATTGCTCCGAATGCACCGCTCTGCTTATCAGGCTTGCGGAACTTCCTTTTTGTTTACTGCTCTTTCCCTTTGCTTTTTTGCTCTGCTTTGTTTCGCTCATCAAATTATGTTTTTAGAAATCTTCGTCTCCCGAACCTTCTTCGCCACTCACGGATTTCAACTTCTCCAAGAACTCTTCCTCCGTCAATTCCTCATAGCCGGCTTCCATGATAAGCTCTGTATTCTTAACCTTGCCTTCTATAAGTTCGGAAACCTTGAATTGACAAGAGATTTTGTCGTTCAAATCTATGCTGAACTCGAAAGGCATGGCTTTAAGACCCGGACAATACATCAAATCCGTCATAGGTCCGATTTCATCGCAAGCCCAGATTGTTTCTGTAACATCTGCACCATCTTTATCCTTGGAAGTGCATATTATTTCTTTCACTTTTTTGCCTGCAATTTCCTTTGTATTACCTGTTTCTTTGTAAGAAATATCAGCAAAGTCCGCATCTGCGATTTTTTTCCTGATAAACCATTTGCCATTCAACTCATCGATAGGTATCATGGAAAAATCAAAAGTGTAGGTAATGGTTTTCTTTACTGCATCGGTCAATTCCGTTGCGGGTAAGCCTAACATCATTGCCCAAGTAAAAGACATGGTTTTGGTTTTGTTCTCAAAAACCTTGGTTTCCCATTCTGTAGGAAGTTGAGCTCCCTCAGGAATATCACCTGTCCAAGAAAGCTGATACTTGATTGTTCCTGCCCATTTACCTTGTTGGGCATTGACTAAATTCATAAAGCTCACAAACAAGAGTGCAAGCAAAAAGACACGTTTTTTCATTGTCATTCGATTTTTGATTATTACTGTTTTGGATCTTTCAAAGGGGCAAAGATACGAATTAAAACGAAAATACGCCGCACCCCAAGCGGAAAAGCCGAAAATGAAACGCCGAAAGAAAAAAATCAAACGCCGTTCTAATTTTCCGGAACGGCGAAAGAATTTCTTAGAACGGCGTTTTAATTTTGCGAAAGGGCGTTCCGGGAAATTCTTTCGGTATTTCGTCAAAATCGCTTGCCGTGAGGCATTGTTTTTTTGTGGGTTTATCTTAGCGAGTCTTTCAGCATAAGCAAACGATTGGTTATATTGACATCACTGACAGAGCCATCGAAATCAAGGCTCAAAAGATTCAGTTGAGGATATAACTGTTGTATTCTGTTTTCCACTCCTCTGCTTATGATATGATTTGCTATGCAGCCGAAGGGTTGAAGACTTATTACGGCATCTGCTCCCGATTTTGCATACGATACTATTTCTGCCGGAAGCAACCAGCCTTCGCCGAATTGGGTATAAAGGGGCAGTACTTCCTTTACGCCCTTTGCCAATTCATAAATATCTTCCAACTTCACCGGATAACGGAACCGGGAAAGTATCTTATTGAACTTGCTTATTTCTTTATTGACGAGTTGATATAAGAAGTCGTAAACGAATTTCGGCATGAGACTTTTATCGAGTTTATTCTTCACATTGATTTCACGATTGACGAAACTCTGTGTGAAGAATGGTGTAAGCATTGGAGGAATGACTTCTATGCCTTGGTCGATTAACCATCGGATTAGGTTTTTATTGGCGAAGCCGTTGAATTTAAGGAATATTTCTCCCACTATTCCGACCTTTTTGCATTTTACCTCCTTATGTGGCAAGAGTTTTCCGAACTTATCCACTGCCTCTTCCAAGAGTTTGATAATTGCACTTCTGTTTCCGGCAAGCACCAAAGGTTTTGCTATCTCTATGAAGTCGTCTCTAAGCTTTTTTGCCTCCGCCTTATTTTCCGTTCTTACAACAGTGGAATGATAAAGCAGCGAAAGAGCGTCTCCGAACAACATGGCAGAGAATGCAATCGGCACTATCTTCAACCATGATAAAGAAAAGCCGGGTTGATTGTTCATCACAGTCGAATCCATTGTTACACTGATAACGGGAACTTGCTCAAAGCCGGCATCGACCAAAGCCTTACGGATAACGGCATAGTAACTCGAAGCTCTGCATTGTCCTCCCGTCTGAGTTATTCCCACTGCTGTTTGCGACAAATCATACTTTCCGCTTTGTAAAGCCTTTATCAAGTCTCCTACAATCAAGGTTGCAGGATAGCAAACTTCATTATTGGAATATTTCAAACCGATTTCAACGGATTGTTCGTTGCTTTCCGGCAATACTTCCAACTTATAACCGCTTAATTCAAACACCTGCGGCAGAAAAGGGGAAGCATAATCAGTGAAGAAAGGGGCAAGAATAGTCCGTCTCTTATCTTTAAGCTCGAAAGTCTTTGTATTGATAAAAGCAGACGGCTTATGAAAACCTGCCTCCTGCTTCAACCGAAGGCTGTCCAACAGACTTCTCACTCGCAAACGCATGGAACCTACGTTGTTTATGTCATCTACTTTTATGACAGTGCAAACCTTTCCGTAGCGTTTGAATATATTTTCCACCTCATCAAGCAGGAATGCATCCGGACCGCAACCGAATGAAGTGATTTGGATATAGTTCACCCTGTCTCCTTGTTGTGCCGTCCACTTTGCCGCTTTCACAATGCGATTCATGTAAGCCCATTGCGACCGCATGTAGGTATCTTTCATCTCTTCATCGGAAACATTTCGCAAAAGGTCATCGCTTATCACCGTTGCACCGAGTTCAGAGATTATTGTGCTGAGTTTATGCTGTATAAGGCTGTCGCAATGGTAGGGTCTTGCTGCGAGTACTATTACCTGCCTGTTTTCTTGCAATGCTTTCTGTAAATACTCCTCTGCTTTATGCTTCATGTCTGTTTCGTAGGCATTGCGAGCAGAGATGGCTGCTTGTAAAGCAAGTCTTATTTGCTTTCTGTTTACTTTAATCAAAGAAGGATAAAGTCTCGCAAGCTCTTTAATGTACGCAACAATGTTCTCGAACAACGAACTATCGTCTTTGAAATTGAAAACAGGATTGTCTATTCTGCAATCGCAGTTCTCTTTCAATTTAAATTGATTTTTGATAATGGTATTATAGGAAGAAACTATCGGACAGTTGTAAGAGTCTGCCGTTGTCTCGTCATCTTTCTTTTCATACACCACATAGGGGAAGAAAATGTCTTTTATGCCTTTATTTACAAGCTTCTTGATATGCGAATGCACCAATTTGGCAGGGAAACAGATGTTTTCGCTCATCACATCGTGCAATTCCTTTTCGTAATCCTCGTATGTGGATAAATCACTCGGCACAAGTTCTATGTTCAATGAGGCAAACAGTGTTTGCCAAAAAGGGAAATCCTCGAACATATTCAAGACACGTGGTACGCCAAGGGTTAAAACAGGATTTTCAGGAGCGTTTCTTTCAAATACTCTGCCGAGTTTGTAAGCATAAATATCGTCTCCTTTTTCGCTTTTGGCTTTTGAACTGAAGACTTTCTCGCATTTGTTACCCGAATGATAAGTTTTGCCGTTTGCAAACACATATTTGGTTACAAGGCATTTGTTTTCACAGCCGCGGCAGTGCAATTCCCTGCTCGTATATTCGGATACATGGAGTTGAGTTGTCATTTGCTCTTTCCGGTACTTCGTTTCTTTCATATAATTCTCGCAAGAACTTATGGCACATCCGTAAGCTCCCATAAGTTCAGGGGCAGAACTTCTGAAAACAGACTTTCCTGTCATATTCTCAAAGGCTTTCACCACAGCGTCATTCTTCATCGTGCCGCCTTGAACGACGATTTTGTTTCCTATATCGGCAGAACCTATTTTCAAAACTTTATAAAGACAGTTCTTTACTACGGAATATGACAAGCCTGCGGAGATGTCTGCCACCGTGGCTCCTTCTCGTAAGGATTGTTTGACTTTCGAGTTCATGAATACCGTGCAACGAGTTCCCAAATCACAAGGATTTTCTGCCAAAGCGGCAAGATGTGCAAAGTCTGCTGTCTTATAACCGAGTGAAGCGGCAAAGGTCTCTATGAAAGAACCGCAACCGGAGGAACAAGCTTCGTTCAGTTCTATTTTGTTCAGCACTCCGTTCTTTATGTACATGGCTTTCATATCCTGACCGCCTATATCCAAGATGAAATCCACCTCCGGACAGAGGAGTTTTGCCGCTTTGTAGTGTGCTATGGTTTCTACCATGGAATAATCCAAACCAAAAGCGGCTTTTATCAGTTCTTCACCATATCCTGTGGAGCATGCGGCTACTATGTCAGGTTTGGCATTATGCCGTTCTGCTTCTTTCTGCAATCTGTTCAAAGCCTCCTGAACGGCTTTCAAGGGATTGCCTTCATTTTTGGAATAATCGGAAAAAAGAATATTGTTTTCTCTATCTGTCAAAACCAATTTCGTCGTTGTGGAACCTGAATCTATGCCGAGAAAAGCCTCGGATGAAAAGCCGTCAAGCGTTTTGATACGATTACTGTTCCTCTTTTGTTTTTGCCATTCTGCCAATTCTTCTTCGTTTTTGAAGATTGGCGGCAGGCGTTTGCCCGATATGATTTTCCCGACATTGGTATTGTCTTTCAATCTTCCTCTAAGCTCACTTAACTTCAAACAGTCGTTTTTGTCTGTCTTGGAGTAAAGACAGCCGATTGCCGGTATGAGATTGGAGTAGTCCGGACGGATTATGTCTTCGTCCTTAAGATTGAGTTGCCTCTTGAATGCGTTCCGTAATGATTGTATGTACGTCAAAGGTCCTCCGCAAAAAAGGATTTGCGGCTTTATCGGCAAGCCCTTGGAGAGGGAGGAAATCACTTGCAAGGCTATAGCGTTGAATATGGAAGCGGCAATATCTTCTTTGCTTACCGCTTTGGCTGCAAGGTTCTGCACATCTGTTTTCGAGAAGACCCCGCAGCGTGAGGCTATGGGGTGGATATGCTTGGCATTAAGGGCAAGTACATCAAGTTCTTCTACCTTTACTCCCAGCACCACTGCCATTTGGTCTATGAATGCCCCTGTTCCTCCTGCACAATTACCGTTCATTCTCATTAAAGGCAGCCTGCCTTTGTTGAAAAAGATGATTTTGGCATCTTCTCCGCCTATATCGATAAGGGTATTTACATTTATGTCGTCGCTTTGTACGAAATTCGATACTGCTATAAGCTCTTGAACAAACGGCAAGCCTATTCGCTCCGATACTCCAAGTCCTGCCGAACCGGTGATGACTGCCTCTGCCTCACAATCACCCAAAACCGCCTCGCATTCCTGCAATATACCGTCAAGGCATGCGGTAATATCGGCATTATGTCTTACATACTTTGAAAAAAGCGTCCTTTCATTATTATCTCTCACCACTGCCTTTGCCGTGGTCGAACCTATATCTATGCCTAATCTGTACATTTTGTCCCCTTGATGTCCTTTTGTTGTTCCGATTGCATATCTTCTCTCGGCACTAAAGCCGAAATAAGAACCTGTTTGATATGTTGCTTTCTCCTTACAAGGAAATCCTTCTTTTGTTCTTCTGAAAATTCCCATATATCGGTAAAAGGTCTTGCCATAAAAGCAAAGGCATTGAGCGATATTATGTCCAACATCAAATCAAATGCGTCCATGGCTTTTATTTTGCCCGAAGTCGCTCCCTTGTCTATTTCTTTCTGCAATTCGTTCAGTATGCTGTACGCATTTTCTTTGACAAGCGTCTGAAAATTCTTGAATATCCATGGATTGTTTCTCATTTCTCCGAATAAAAACATAGGTATGGCAGGATTATTCTCCAAGAAAGAGAAATGAATGTCTATCATCTTGGCAATCTTTTCCTCGAGAGGAGAGTTGTCATGCGGTATGGAGGCAAAGAATCTGAATACCGTTTCGGTTTCTTCCTGTAATATTCTTTCCAAAAGCCTTTGCTTTGTACGATAATAGTAATGTACCAAAGCTTGATTGCAACCTGCTTTCTTGGCAATTTGAGTTGTCGAAACGGCATCAAAACCATGTTTCAAAAACAGTTCCTTTGCCGATGACAATATCTTTTTTTCCATTTCGTTTTCTTCCATTTTCTATACCCTGTTTTAATTATAGGCAGGCAATCTGCCTAACCTCTGTTTGAAAAGCCTGTAATAAAGCAATTCGTTTATCCGATTTTCCGACAAAATCGAAAAGAAAATTTCATCCATCTTTCTTTTCATCCGACAAAAGACCGTTTCGCTAAAATGAAAGGCCGAAAGAATTTCTTAGAACGGCCTTTCGCAAAATTGAAACGGCCTTTCGTCAGAGCTTTTGCAAGAGACTGTTTATCCGCTCTTTACAGAAGATGAATTTTCCCTTCTTTTCAATTCGGCAAAACACGGAACAAATACCCGTATTTCGCCGTCTCATTGCATTCTTATCAGGATTTAATAAGTCTATTAAATCAAAGTGCAAAGGTAATAAGTTTTCCGTTTCCCGCAATGCGGAGAAAGAAAAAATCAGTTCAAAAAAAGAAGAAACACCAAGCTGTTCAGATAATGGAATTATATGGAGGGACTTCGTTCAAAAAGGTATATGTATTGTTTTTGTAGGCAATCACGTATGTGGAAAGACTGTTGGTTATCATCAGATAAGGAGCTTGGAGTGCGTAATTATAGGAAGCAATCTGGTCAATGGTTTTCTGGGTGAGCTTTACGTCTTTTCGTTTACACTCCACGAGCATAAACGGCTGTAGATTTTTGTCGTAAACAAGTATATCAAAACGCCGCAACATGGAATTGACCCTCAAACAACCCTCCACAGCCATGGAAGATTTAGGATAGGAGTATTTTTCCATTAAAATGCGGATACAATACTGTCGAACCTCCTCCTCAGGAGTCAGTTCGACATATTGCTTTCTTATAATATCGAATATCTTCATCTATTCATCGTTTTCGCTTGCTCCTGTCTCTCCTCCGCTTCCGTCATCAAGGCGTTTGGTTCTCTTGGCTTTGATTTTGTTTATATCCTGATTGCCGAAACGATAACTGAAATTAAGAGTTATGGCTCTACGATAAGGTCTTCCGAAATTGAATGCCACATAATCATCGGCGATTGTCTTGCCCTGACGCCTCATTGTGCGGAAAACATCGGTGAAACGAAGAGAAAGTGAAGCCTGTTTGTTAAACGATTTCTTTATTGCTATATCGGAAAAGAAGAAATAAGCCTGTTCGCCCTGTATTGTCTTTCTCGGTGCGGAATATTGAGCAGAGAATTGAACGACCCAGGAATACGGCAAATTCATTGTGGAATTTAGTTTGGCGTCCCAGTTGAAGGAGTTTATCTCATTGTTGTTTACGAGAGTGGCATCTGTATAACTTCCGAAGAAATTGGCACTCAAATTGATCTTCCACCATTTTGTTATCTGTTGGTCTATTATCAATTCAACGCCATAGTTGGAACTCTTATCGATATTGAGACTTGTCATTGCAAGTTTACCTTTATCGACCTCATCTCCCGCTATATCAAGCACCCAATCGAAGCCATAGCGTTTTGCATTTTCCTCCGTCCATAAGAAATTGAACCATGAAATACGGTTATTGGTCTGTCTGTAATATGCAGAGGCAAAAACAGTTGTTTTAGGGAATATTTTGGAGTATCCCAATTCTATTGCATTGGTATATTCCGGGTCTATGTCGGGATTTCCGAAGCGTATATATTCCGGATTCGACAAATCGACATTCGGCATCATGGTAAACATATTCGGACGGTTGATTCTGCGGGAATAAGAGAACTGTGCGGATTGCGTTTGCGAGATTTGATAGGATAGGTGCAGCGTAGGGAAAGGCGAAGTGTAGTTTTTCTCAAAAGAAACATCCTCTTTACCTATCATTTCCTTCGTTGCTTCATTTGTAACCACCTCTCCTCGCAATCCTATCTGACCACTCCATTTTCCATACGTATAACCCAATGTGGCATACAAGGCATGTATATATTCGGTCGAGTTGAAAACATAACTCGTTGCCGTATCCCTTACCGAAGAACCGTCCCAATAGTAATCGTAATCTGACTGTCGCTTGGTGTAATTGAGGTTATAGCCGGTTTCGAGACGGAGATTTTTCGTGAAAGGCTGAGAATAGTTTATATTGACAACAGCTCTGTTGTTTTTATCCGCCGTTACGTCCTTCTTATCGAACAACACGTTCCTATCGTAGGCATCATTGAAATAGTCTATGTACTGAGTACTCTCCCGATTGAAGCGTCCCATATTCCAATTCGCATCTATCATCAATTCCTGTTCGGGATTATTGAACTTCTTCTGGTAATTCAAAGAAAAGGTATGGAATTGTCCGTTATTATTTCCATCGGTTATCTGGTCAAGACTGCGTCTGCTCATACTGTCCATAAGATTTATATTACGGATTATGTTGCTGTCTTGCGGGTTCTTGTGTCCTCTGCCATTGTAAGAAAGAGTTAATGTGTTTTTAGGGTTAATGTACCAATCGAAACCCAACTTGACACCTTCACTCCAACCTTTTTCCATACCGTTTCTGGTACTTCTCATCCAGGCTTCAAGTGTATCGGAATCGTTTCCATAAAGCAGTTTCATATTATCCTGACGACGGCCTCTCTCATTGTACCTGCCATCTATGGAAGCAGAGAAACCGAATTTCTTTGTCGAATAGCTGACCGATGCGGAACCGTTTGTCTTTGGCATAAACTTCTCTAATGCACTTCCGGCAGTCATGTTAATACTTCCGATAAGCCCTTTGTTTCCTTTTTCTTTAAGTTTGATGTTTATTATGCCGCTCATACCTTCCGGATCATACTTTGCGGACGGATTGGTTATCACTTCCACGTTTTCTATGGTTGAAGCAGGAATTTGAGCCAATACACTTGCGAGGTCGTTGCCCATCAACTCGGACGGTTTGCCGTCTATGAGAACTTTAACGTTAGAATTGCCTCGCAGACTCACCGCTCCGTCATCATCGACCGACACAGACGGTACGTTTTCAAGCACATCGCTTGCAGAACCTCCCGCAGATACGAGATTTTTATCGACATTGATTACCCTCTTATCCAATTTGTATTCCATCATCTGTCGTTCGGCAACTACTTCAACGCCTTTCAACATTTCACTTGCCTCATTCATCACAATGGTTCCCATATCTGTTTTACCGGATTTGACATCCACTGTTTTGAAATAGTCCTTATATCCTATAAAACTGAATTTTATCAAATATTTTCCAAGAGACAATGCCTTGATTTCAAACTTTCCGTCGGTATTAGTGGTAGCTCCATTTACTATAGAGCTGTCCTTTGGTGATAAAACAATGACATTAACATACGGTAACATCTCTCCGTTTTGCTCATCTGCCACAAAACCACCGAGAGTACCCTTTGCTGTTCTCGTTTGTGCCGTCACATTAACTGCAAAAAGCAGAAAAATCAAGCCTGCCGCTAATGCAGGCAACCCTATCTTCTTTCGTTCTATCATAAGCAGTAATTCGTCTTATTGTATTGCTACATTGTTATATTCGGTCTTTTTGACAACAAAAAGAAATCAAGTTTAATCCCTCACAAAAAAAAATCGTATATTTGCCAAGCAAAAAAACATACGATTGAAACATGAAAAGATTTCTTTTAATCCTTACATCATTATTATGGTCCGCAACAAGCAATGCACAAATCGACATTCAATGGGGCGAGAGGTTCTATGACATTTTGGACGATTGCAAATCGGCTCAAATAGTTGCAGAAGACAATGGAGGTTTTTATCTTTGGTATTGCATGGAAGAGTATATGGGCAAAGGTGAAACCAAATTGCAATACTACTTTGCCCGTACCGATAAATCGGGTAAGGTGGAGAAGATTGTGAAAATAGATTTTCCTCATCAATCTTTCAAGATTGAGCAAACTTGGAGGGCAGGCGATTGTGTAGGATTTATTCTTAGTCGTATCAATGAGGATAAACCAGTAGCTCAAAAAGGAAAACGTAAAAATGTATCAAAAGAGAAAACCGGTACAGCTCATTTATACACCCAATATTTCCACCTCGGAGATATGCGATTGATGGATAAGCCGCAAAAAATAAACGTTTTCCGTTATTTTGCCGGCGAGAACGAAAAACCTTACCTCTTTAATTTTTCCGAGAATAAGACAAAGATGGTGTTTTGCTTCTTCAACAGTGATTCCACAAGCGGAAAGCTTGCCAACATCAAAGTTTATGATGAACGAATGAACCTTTTGTGGGAGAAAAATCACAAGTTGAATGTGCAGAATGATGCTTACGAATTGAAAGATGTCAGTGTGAATAATTCAGGTGCGGAAGTCCTTCTTGCCATCAGGTCTTATTCCACAGCGAAAAAGGTAAAGCATACAGATGATAAGGCTCACCTTATTTGGCTTACCCAATATGAAGAAAGAATGCATCAAGAACAGTTGGAGAAGGCTTGGCCGACAGATATTAAATGTGCTTTCAATATGGAGGACGACTATCTTATGGCTGGTTATTACGGAACTGCAAATGACAATCCCACTCTTGCGATAGGAAGTTTTGCTTTCATGTACGATAAGCGAAGAGGCTACTTGAAGAAAGCATCAACCTCAGAATTTAAAGAGTATGAAAATGACGAGATGGTAGGAGAAGGTTTACCTAAACCCTCAAACATGACATCATACGTCAAATCCCTTGTTCCTATGATTGGAGGCAATCTCATCATGATAGGCGAACAAAAATTTGAGTCTCATATCATTCCACCCAAAAGGCGAGGAGATAAACCAACAGGAGAAGAAGCAGTTTACTATCGCGACCTTATAATTACCAATATCGACAAAAGCGGTATCGTTTCCGGCAATGCCTACATTCCAAAGAGGCAAAAAGATTACGCAGGCTTTGAAGCATATAATTCTTTCGCAATGACACGCGACCGTTACGGCATATATATCATGTTTAACGACCATATAAAAAACTACGATGGTAATTCATTCCTTGCAAAAAGGTGTTACAATGCCGATAAACTTCGCACCCAAGTGAATTTTGTGCAGATATTCTCCGATGGAAGCTATCGTTGGAGCAAAGCATACGACACCAAGAAGAATAAAATGCCGTTTTTCCAAACCTTATACCTGACTACCTTGAAGAAAATAATGTTCCTCGGCAAGTATCAAGACCATAACATTATCGGAACATTCGAGATACGATAGTATTCAGTTCTTCTAAATCTACGGTTGCTGCAATCGCATCAAATTGTTCCCTAAACATATATTTGCAAAGCTCTTTCATCTTGTCCGAAAGGGCTTTTGCTATTTTACTTTGTTTCTCTGTAAAGGAACAACCTTCTTCCATTTTATCGACTTCAAGAAACAATTTCAAATAGTAGTCTTCCAACTTGAAGAAAAACGTTTTGAGTAACTCTCTTTCAAAGTTTACTCCCCTCAACTCTGCTGCAAGCAAAGGATTTTGCAATATTCCGCGTCCGAGCATGAAGTCTCTTATCATCGGAAAGCGTTTCTTGATTTTTGAGAAATCATCTATTGAAAATATATCGCCATTATAAACTACTCTGCTTCTCAATCGCTCTGCCAAAAAACCGAATGCCTCATAGTCGGGACTGCTCTCATAAAGGTTTACAGCCAATCGCGGATGTATTATGACAAATTTCAAAGGGTAAGCGTTGAGAATGTCTGCCAAAAAGGCAATATCATTTTTTGAGTCGAAACCTATACGGATTTTTACGGACACCGATTGTTTTATTTGCTTGAATACATCATTGAGAAAACTGTCAAATCGCTTCAAATCCTTCAAAAAAGCAGCTCCTCTGCCATGTCTTATTGCACATTTGGCAGGACAAGCACAGTTTATGTTGAAAGAGCGATAGCCGAGTTCACTTAAAACCTCCCCATAGCGGACTATCCCTTCTGCTTTGCTGCCGAGCAGTTGCGGAATGAGTGGTATGGAATCCTCATTGTCATAAGGGCGCAAGTCTCTGAACTTTCTGCTTTGTGCATTGATATTGCCATCTGTTATAGAGACGAAAGGGCTGATTGCATAATCAATACAAGCAGGGAAACACTCATGATAAGCCTTACGAAAGAACAAAGAAGTTAATCCCTGCATGGGTGCAAGAATCAATTTATCATCAAAGGAGAACAAAGAGGGAGTATAACTTATCGTATTTTCAAGTCTTACATTTGCTGCGGGTAATATTACCGAACTGATTTCTGCCATGGTTTATTCCTTTCCCGCTGCAATGGCACGATTTATGAAATCATTGAAGCGTTTTGTCTTTTCAAACTCCTTTGCAAGCCTTTCAGCAAGATTATCCGCCAAAACAAAATTTCTGTCTATGTTTTTTGACAAAAGAAAGTCCCTTAATTTCAGGTATTCTCGAGCTTGGCAATCTTTCGGGAAGTTTTTAGGACCTATCTTCATCTTACTTGACATATCCAAATGAAAGTCTCCCGAATGTGTAACAATATCTTCAAACTCCTTATAGAGGGAATATACATCTTCTCTGATACTTTGAATAATCGGATTGGGCATACATACCACTCCTGTACCCAATAAATTTGCCCCTATGTAGTTTCCGCCCTCGGCTTCTATGTGGAAATAATAGCCTCCGAAGCCGGATTTCTTTCCCTTGGGGCAAATGTATGCACAAAAATGAGTTTTGTAAGGTGTCTTATTCTTTGAAAATCTTATGTCCCTATATATTCGATAAGTACAATCCGATACATTCAAGCCGAATATCGAATCATCGAAGTCTTCTATTCTTTCAATAAGTTCGGAAACAAAACCATCGAAATAATTCTTGACTTCCAAATACCAAGACTTGTTCTCATCGAACCAAGACTTGGTATTGTTTTGCTGCAATGCATCTAAAAATTCAAAAACTCTCTTCATGCTCAAATCTTAGTAGTTATAAATACCCTGCCACATCATTCTGAGTTGCTCTCTTGTCTTTCTCTCTCTATCATTGTCGCATGGGGAATACAGTTCCAAAGTTTGCAGAGCGTCAGGCATGAATTGCTGCTGCACAAAGTGTCCCGCATAGTCATGAGAATACATATAATCCCTGCCATAACCTATTTCCTTCATCAATTTCGTAGGAGCATTGCGGATATGCAAAGGAACAGGCAAATCTCCTGTCTTTTCGACAATCTCCAACGCTTTGTTTATAGCCATATATGTGGAATTGCTCTTAGGACTTGTCGCAAGATAAACTGCCGTCTGCGAAAGAATAATCCTGCACTCCGGATAACCGATTTTATTCACCGCATCAAAGCAAGCGTTTGCAAGCAAAAGTGCATTCGGATTGGCATTGCCGATGTCCTCCGAAGCAAGAATCAGCATTCTTCTTGCAATAAACAAAGGATCTTCGCCGGAAGAAATCATTCTTGCCAACCAATACACTGCCGCATTAGGATCTGAACCCCGCAAACTCTTTATAAAAGCAGAAATAATGTCGTAATGATTCTCTCCTTTCTTATCATACATGGATAAATTCTGCTGAACAATGGAACAAACCGCCGCATTATCAATCACACAATCCCCTTTAAGTTGCGAGACCACCAATTCTATTGCATTCATCAGCTTTCTCGCATCACCGCCGCTTATTCTCAATAAAGCCCCTGACTCTTTCACTTCTATCTTACGTTCCAAAGTCTTTTGGTAATAATCCGTTGCCCGACTTATTATCTTCAACAAATCTTCCTTTTCCAAGCTGCGAAGAATATATACCTGACAACGCGAAAGCAAAGGGGAGATAACCTCGAACGATGGGTTCTCCGTGGTTGCTCCTATAAGTCTTATCACACCCTGTTCCACTGCTCCGAGCAGAGAATCCTGCTGATTTTTTGAAAATCTATGGATTTCATCGACAAACAGTATAGCATTATCGCTTTCTTTCGCTTTCTCTATTACCTCCCTGACCTCTTTGACCCCGCTGTTTATGGCAGAGAGTTGATAAAAATCGGCAGATAAAGTATTGGCTATTATATTCGCCAAAGTAGTCTTGCCAACCCCGGGAGGACCCCAAAGAATCATAGATGGAATATTTCCTTCCTCTATCGCCTTCCGAAGAATTGCTCCCTCCCCAATCAAATGTTTCTGACCTATGTACTCGTCCAAAGAATGCGGACGTAGGATTTCTGCCAAAGGTTTATTCATCTGTCCTCCTACTGTTTGCTTATCAAAAATACCGTGTTCCTCTTATTCAAATCTATTCCCTCTTTACGCCATGAACTTATTGTTTTGGTGCGTATTTCCATACTTTCCTCACCTATATCAGCCGCAACACAAAGCAATGTCTCAGCCTTGCACACCTCAAGCAGCGATGCAAATAAATGATTATTGCGATACGGAGCCTCTATGAATATCTGCGTTTGAGCAAATCTGTATGCCATACTCTCCAAATTCCGTATCTTTTTCATTCGAGCAGACTTTTCCACAGGCAAATAACCGACAAAGGCAAAGGACTGACCATTAAACCCACTCGACATCAAAGCCATCATCAACGAACACGGACCAACGAAAGGCACAACTTCAAATCCCTCTCTCTGACATAAAGCAACAAACCTTGCTCCCGGGTCTGCCACACAAGGCAAACCGGCTTCCGACATAACACCCACGTTTTTCCCCTTACGCAAAGGACGCAAATACTCCTTTACCACCTCATCTTTCGTATGCTCATTAAGGATAAAGAACTCCGTCTCATCGAAACTCCTGTTATAGCCCGCCTTCCTCAAAAACCTTCTTGCCGTCCGCAATTCCTCAACCACAAAACAAGCACATTGGTTTAAACAATCCACATTCCTTCTCGGCAAACAATCCTCCACATCACCCTGAGCAATAGGCGTAGGGAATAAAAACACCTTTCCTTTTTCCATGAACAGACAATAAAACAAGTTCTTTGCAAAGATAGCAAGAATTTATTTCACAGCACACGCCCTTTCCTTTCCAACCAAAGACCGAAAGAAAAAATCAAAACGCCGTTCTACGAAATTCTTTCGGCGTTTCAGAAAATTAGAACGGCGTTTTAATAAACAGGCATGGGCAGTTGTGCTATATGTAGTGATTTACAGGCAAATAGAAAAGGCAGGGAGGAATTTTCATCACCATCTTTGTGTTTATGTATGCCTGCTTTTTATCCTTAGATTGTTTTTCCGAGATATATTTTCAAGGCTTTTGCCAAGCATTTTACTGCTGCGATAAGCTCTTCTTCTTTTAGGACGCAGCTATTCCGGCTTGCTTTACGCCGGTAATTTGTGAAGAGTCGTGTTTACAATTATTGATTTCTTTGATACTGCGGCTTTTTTCGTACCTTTGCCGTTTGAATTATTTATGTTTTGAGTGATTTGAAATGGAAAGAAGAGTGAGAGTGAGATTTGCCCCAAGTCCTACGGGACCTTTGCATATAGGCGGGGTAAGAACGGCTTTATACAATTATTTGTTCGCCAAGAAAAACGGCGGAGATTTTATTTTGAGAATCGAGGATACCGACCAAACTCGTTTTGTAGAGGGTGCGGAGAGCTATATCATTGAAGCTTTCGAGTGGTTGGGCTTGAAGTTCGACGAAGGTGTCGCAACGGGTGGCAAGTATGGTCCTTACAGACAGAGTGAACGTAAGGAAATATATAAGTCGTATGCTTTGGAGTTGGTGGAAAAGGGTCATGCTTATTATGCTTTTGATACTACGGAAGAGTTGGAGGCAAAGAGGAAAGAGGCTGAATGTGAGAAAAGAACCTTTCAGTATGATTGCAAGACAAGAGGAGGTTTGAAAAACTCTCTTGTTCTTTCCAAGCAGGAGACCGAGGCTTTACTTGCTGCGTCTGTGCCTTACGTTATACGTTTCCGCTTCCCTGAAGATGTATTGATAGAGTTCGATGACTTGATAAGAGGACATGTAAAGGTTAATTCGTCGCTTTTGGACGACAAAGTTTTGTACAAATCCGATGGTATGCCGACTTATCACTTGGCAAATATAGTCGATGACCACTTGATGGAGATTTCTCATGTGATAAGAGGGGAGGAATGGTTGCCGTCCTGTCCTTTGCATGTAATGCTTTACCGTGCATTCGGTTGGGAAGAGACAATGCCGAAGTTTGCTCATCTGCCTTTGTTATTGAAACCCGAAGGCAGCGGGAAATTATCAAAAAGAGACGGAGACAGATTGGGTTTCCCTGTTTTTCCTTTGCAATGGACAGACCCTAAAAGCGGAGAGGTTTCCTCCGGTTACAGAGAAAGCGGTTACCTGCCGCAGGCAGTAGTAAATATGTTGGCTTTGCTGGGTTGGAATCCGGGTACTGAGCAGGAGATTTTTTCTTTGGAAGAATTGGCAGAGGTGTTTTCGATAGACAGAATAAGCAAACACGGTGCGAGATTCGATCTTGAAAAAGCCAAATGGTTCAATCACCAATATCTTCAAAAGCTTGACGATAAAGTATTGACGCAGCAATTCATGCTTGACCTGAAAGCAAGAGGCATAGATAAGGAGGAAGTTTTTGTGGAAAGGGTCGTGAAGTTGATAAAGGAGAGATGTTCCTTTGCAAAGGAGTTGTGGGATAACGGAGATTACTTTTTCGTTGCTCCTCAGGTATATGCCGAAAAAGCTTTGAAGAAACGGTGGAAAGAAGGCATGAGTGAGAGAATGCAATTCATAGTTTCCGAATTGGAAAAACTGAGTGAGGATAATTGGGCAGAGAAAGCTGAGGATTTCCTTATGGATTACATTTCCAAGAACGAACTTAATATGGGGCAGATAATGAATTCCATTCGTTTGGCTGTGGTAGGAGATACAAGGGGCTGCGGAATGGTGGATATTTTCGCTGTTTTGGGTAAAGAGGAGTCGCTTGACAGAATGCAGACGGCTGCCCAAAGGATTGCTTTGTAGGCTTGAAATACTTTTTTTACCATGACAAGCAAGGTAAGGACGGTTTGCATAATCGGTAAAGGGAATGTGGCATGGCATTACGAGAGACGGTTTAGGGAGAAGGGCTTTGTCTGCAATACGTTCTCCGCTCGTGAAGAAGTGCCGAAGCAATGCCATGAAGCCGATTTGGTTGTTATTGCAGTGAAGGACGAAGTCATTGCAGAGGTTGCCGGAAAGCTGAAACCTATAAAGGGTATATTGGTTCATACTTCCGGTTTTATGAGTACGGATTGCTTGAAAGAAGCAGCGGAATGTTATGGCAGTCTTTATCCTTTGCAGACTTTGAAGAAAGGGAAGGAAACGGATTTCGATACTGTGCCTTTATGTACGTACGGAAACACCGATACTGTAAAAGAGATTTTGAAAGAACTCGCCTTTTGTCTTTCTTCTATAAATTACGAATTGTCGGATAATCAGCGTAAGAGCCTGCATCTTGCAGCGGTTTTCTGCAATAATTTTCCCAATCATTTATTCGGAATAGCCAAGAGTATTTTGAATAAGGAGAATATACCTTTTTCAACTTTGTTTCCCTTGATGGATATGACGGTAAGCAGAGCAAAATTGTTTAATCCGTTCGAGGTTCAAACGGGACCGGCAATACGAAAAGAGCAAAGTATAATGGAACAGCATAAGGCGATGTTGGGCAAGGAAGAGAAAGAAATATACGAGTTGTTAAGCAGGAGAATTATCGAATATCATGAGAAAAACGAGAAATGAAGATATGAAAAGAATAGTTGTTCTTACGGGAGCCGGTATCAGTGCGGAGAGCGGCATAAAAACTTTCAGAGATTCGGACGGTCTTTGGGAAAATTACAGGGTTGAAGATGTAGCAACATATGAGGCGTGGGTGAGAAATCCGGATTTGGTAAGAGAGTTTTATAACCAAAGACGTAAAGAGGTGATGGCTGCCGAGCCTAACGAAGGACATAAGCAGTTGTTGAGATTGGAAGAGACTTTTAAGGTTGATGTCATCACTCAAAATATAGATGATTTGCACGAAAGGGCTGGTAGTTCCGATGTATTGCATCTCCACGGAGAGGCAAAGAAATTGTGTAGTGAGACAAATCCCGATGAGGTTGTGGAGTTGAATGGCTGGGAACAGACAGCAGACATGAAGGATTCCTCAGGAAAACCTTTACGACCTTTCATAGTATGGTTCGGAGAGGCTGTCCCGAATATAGTACCTGCAACAGAATTATGCAGAATGGCAGATATAATGATTGTAATAGGCACAAGCCTGAATGTTTATCCCGCTGCGGGTTTGTTGGGATATGCAAAGCCGGACTGTATTAAGTATTTGGTCGATCCGAAAGAGCCGGCGACAAGTCTGAACGGAATAAATTTTGTAAAAGAAAAGGCTTCCACGGGAGTAAAAAAGGTGGTTGACGAGATATTAAGACTTTATAGTAAATAGGAAGAGCGATGAAGAATGTATATATAGAGACTTACGGCTGTCAAATGAATCAAGCGGATAGCGAAGTGGTGGGAGCTATTGTTAAAGCGGAGGGATATGATTTGACAGACGACCTTTATGAGGCGGATGTTATATTCGTGAATACTTGTTCGATAAGAGAGAATGCAGAACAAAGGGTTAAAAAGCGTCTTACGGAGTTCTCAAGCCTGAGACGGAGTAAATCGTGGTTGAAGATAGGTGTTCTCGGTTGTATGGCGGAAAGATTGCAAAAACAATTAGTGGAAGAAAACGGTGTTGACCTTGTTGTCGGTCCCGATTCCTACAGGGATATTCCGCGATTGTTGGCTTTATCGGGTAAACAAGCCGGTATTTCCGTGGAACTTTCGGATAAGGAAACTTATGCAGACATAAACCCTGTGAAATTGAACACTAATGGGGTTACTGCTTTCATTTCCATAATGAGAGGTTGCGAAAACTTCTGCTCTTATTGCGTTGTGCCTTATACAAGAGGCAGAGAAAGAAGCCGTGATCCTCAAACAATAGTGGCAGAGGCTGCGGATCTGTTTGCAAAAGGGTATAGAGAAGTAACATTGCTCGGACAGAACGTCAATTCATATATATGGAATAAAGGAGAAGCCTCAGAGGTTGATTTCGCAAAACTCATGGAGATGGTTGCACAGGTAAGTCCGTTGTTGAGAATAAGATTTTCGACTTCCCATCCTAAGGATATTTCCCAAGAGCTTTTGAATACGATTGCCAAATACGATAACATATGTAAATTTATTCATCTTCCCTTGCAGTCGGGCAGCACCCGAATGCTGAAATTGATGAATAGAAAATATACAAGAGAGGATTATTTGGAGAAAATAGCTGCTATAAAAAGAACTATAAAGGATTGCGGATTGGCAACCGATATAATAGCGGGATTTTGCAACGAAACATTGGAAGATCATAAAGATACATTGGATATGATGAGACAGGTAGGATATGACTCCGCTTATATGTTCAATTATTCCCAGCGTTCAAACACTCTTGCCGCGAAAAAGTATGCCGATGATATACCTTATGAAGAAAAAACAAGGCGTTTGGAAGAAATAATCGACTTACAGAGAGAACTGTCTTTGCAAAGCAATAAAAGAGATGTGGGAAAGACGTTTGAGGTGCTTGTTGAGGGAACATCAAAAAGAAGTGAGGATAAATTGTTCGGAAGAAATTCACAAAATAAAGTTGTGGTATTCGATAAAGAAAACTTCAAACCGGGCGACTATGTTAATGTAAGAGTAATGGATTGCACCTCCGCAACCCTTTTCGGAGAAACAATCTGACTTTTTGATGCCTGAGACAAGAAAAAGTTACAGAAACTCTCTGTGTGATTAAGAAAAGAACTATCTTTGCAAAACTAAAATGTGATAGTATGAGTAGAGTTTACAGACTTATTCCGTTGTTTTTGACGGTTGTTGTGTTTTTGTGTTCATGTACATCGCAGAAAAATCTGATATATCTGCAAGGAACTGAGAACGAAAATAACGAAATAGTATATGATTATGCAGGAAGTATGACTAATTATTCCCCTGACTATGTATTGGCAGAGCAAGATATGTTGTACATTCAAATAACCTCCACGGTAGGAAACGAAGCCAATGCTTTATTCAACGGTTCGGCTAATACGAATTACATGAACTCGGACAATTCTGTGTTCTTGAATAGTTTCGTTGTGGATAAAGACGGAGAAATCGGCTTGCCCTTGATAGGCAAAGTGCATGTCAAAGGATTGACTGTGCAGGAAGCAGAGAATAAAATAAAGGAAAGAGCCGAGGAATTTGTGCAAGGTGCTGTTGTTTCTTGCAAAATGGTGAATTTCAAAGTGTCCGCCTTAGGAGAAGTGGCTCGTCCGGGAACTTATACGTTCTATCAACCTAATGTGAATGTTTTTGAGGTGATTGCAGCCGCAGGAGACTTGACCTATTATGGAAACAGGCACAAAGTAAAAGTCGTAAGAAAGACCACCAATGAAGACATCATCTATACCTTAGACCTAAGTGATGCAAAGATACTGCAAGATAAAAGACTGTATCTTCAACCCGGAGATTTGGTATATGTGGAACCAAACAAGAGTACAAAGGCTCTGACAACTCTTAACATTCCTTTGAACACCATAACAAGCACTCTGTCGATTATTACTTCCATAGCTTCCGTCGCAGCAGTGATTGTTTCCTTAAACAACAAATAAGAGAATAAAGAAAAGCAGAATCATGAATAACAATACAGTGAACGAGAACGTAGAGAGAGGAGAATCTAATATAAATTTGGCAGAAGTCTTCCATAAAATGCTCTCCAAATGGCATTGGTTTGCCATTGCCATTGTCATTGCAATGGTTGCAGCTTTCATTATCACAAAATATTCCGTACCTCAGTACGAAGCAACGGCTACATTGCTGATAAAGGATAACGATGGGATAATGGGACAGATGAATATGCTGAATAATGTTTTCAGTAATAGATCTCAGGTTAATTTTCAGAACGAAATAGGAACCATTCAGTCCTTGACAATGGTAAAAAGAACCATTAAAGCACTCGGATTTCATACTACGTATTATTGTAAAGAGAATATGAGATATGTGGATATTTACAAAGATGCTCCGTTCGAGGTAGTGGTTGATTTATATCAGTCTCAGCCGACAGGCATAAGAGTAGAAGTAGGACTGTCAAACCAAAACAGTTGTGTCGTTTCTTATAATGCGAAAGATAATGTACCGGTTTATGATTATGCAGAGGATAGATTATTGGAGAAAACCACAAGTGTGCATAAACAAGAAGTTACATTGAAGTATGGAGAATGGTTTTCCAAAGATGGCATGAGGTTCAAAGTACAACTTAAAGAACCGGAAAAGTGGAATGAGAATTACTCCAAAATAAATTATGCCTTTACCATAAACGACCTTGATGCCGTAGCAAAAGCATTTAACGCCACTCAGGTGGAACTGATAAACAAGGAGAGTTCGATTATATCCATAAAGTACAAACATCAAAACAAGAATAAGGCAGAGGATTTCGTGAATATGCTTTGCAAAATCTACATCGACATGACTTTTGAGGAGAAAAACTACCTTAATATCAGTACTATTGATTTTGTGAACTCTCAAATAGCAGCGATTTCCGACTCTTTGAATATAGCAGAGAAGCGTCGTGAGATATTCCAACAAAATAATAACACTCTTAATCTGACAAATGATGCAGCCTATCTTTATGAAAGAGCAAATGAATTGGAAGTTCAACGCGCGGAAGCATATACTCAAAGGTCTTACTATAACGCTTTGGAGGAATATGTCAACAAAGCGAATTTGGAAGATGGTATTGTTGTCCCATCAACAATGGGTATTCAAGACCCTATCCTCAACGGATTGGTAGAGACTCTTACAAAATTGGTTTTGGAGAAGCAAAGGCTTTCCACAACTCTAACTCCTAAGAGTCCTAAAATGAAAGAACTGTCTTTGCAAATAGAGACAACACGTCAGCAAATACAGGAAAACCTCCGTAGCATAAAGAAGCAATCGGATATTACCGACAGAGAACTCAAACGACAAAAGAATCTTTTGCAGGTAGAGATAGATAAATTACCTACAACGCAAAGAAATATGATAAACTTGGAAAGACAGTTCAAGTTTAACGATGAAATCTACACTTTCCTATACCAAAAGCGTGCAGAAGCGGAGATTGCAAAGAATGCAGCTTTGCCGGATCACAAGATAATAGACTCTGCTAAATATGCAGTCAAAGTTTATCCGAAAACAGCAATGAATTTCTTGATTGCATTAGTATTGGGCTTGTTGGCTCCGGGCGGATATATATTTGTTCGTTACTGGATGAACAATACAATCGAAGGAAAAGATGATTTGGAGAAAATATCGTCCAACTCTATCTTGGGTTACATTCCCGAATTTCCGGCTGAGTATAACAGAATGATCGTATTCTCTCAGCCGAAGTCGCAAATCACCGAATCATTCCGATCTTTGAGAACAAATATCAAGTACATACTGCAAGATGATAATGCCACAGAGGGACGGATTATTCTTACGACCTCATCTACGCCCAATGATGGAAAAACTTTGACAAGTTTAAATCTTGCTTCTGTATTTTCTCTGAACGGAGCAAAAACATTGATAGCCGGTTATGACCTTCGCAAACCGAGACTTGCCAAGATATTCAATGTTAACGGACATGCCGGCATCTCAACTTACCTTATAGGAAAATCAAGTTTGGATGAGATTTTACAACATACCGATTTTCCTAATCTTGACGTGCTATGTTCGGGTCCTGTTCCGCCCAATCCATCGGAATTGGTGGATTCGGAGAAGAACAGAGAGCTGTTGAGAGAATTGAAGAAAAGATACGATTATATCATCTTGGATACCCCTCCTGTATCACTTATTGCAGATGCACAATGTTTGGCTAAGGAGGCGGATGTTAACTTGTTTGTCGTACGTAGCGGTCAAACCGATAAAGGTGTAATGCGAATTGCTTTATCCGAACTTGAAGAAAGAAGTAATGTAAAGGTCAATTTCGTATTGAACGGCATACAGAACGCCATGCAGAAGTACGGTTACGGATACGGTAAAGCGTATGGATACGGATATGGTTACGGTTACGGAGGCAAATATGGTTACGGCGGATACGGATATGGCTATTTTGAAGACGAACCAAGCAACGGAAAATCCGGAAAGAAGCACAAGAAGAAAGTCTAAGTTTATTTATACTGATGTTTGCGGGCATTCGATGTCCGCAAATATTTTTTTACAGATATGAGACACTATAACATACCGGTATTTATCCCTGAGCTTGCCTGCCCCAACCAATGTATTTACTGTAATCAAAGGCATATTTCCGGACAACTTGAACCGGTCTCGACAGCACAGGTTCGTGATATAATAGACCGACATTTGAAAAGTTTCAAATACCCATGTGAAGTGGAACTTGCCTTTTTCGGCGGCAGCTTTACGGGGTTGAAAATATCGGAACAAGAAGAATATCTTGCAACAGTGCAACCTTACATAAAGCAAGGGACAATAAGCAGTATAAGACTATCGACCAGACCGGATTACATAGACTCCGAAATCCTTAATCTATTGAAACAATACAAGGTTAAGACAATAGAATTAGGAGCTCAATCCCTTTGCGATGAGGTTTTGCAATATTGCGAACGCGGACACAGCGTAAGAGATGTGGAACTTTCCTCTGCAATGATAAAAAGCAAAGGGTTTTCATTGGGTCTTCAAATGATGGTCGGCTTGCCCCTCGATACGCCTGAACGTTCCAAGCAAACAGCTTTGAAAATAGTTGAATTGGGAGCTGACAATACCCGTATTTATCCCACTCTCGTGATAAAACACACTAAGTTGGCAGAACTTTATGAAGCCCGAATGTATAAGCCCCTAAGTCTTACCGAAGCCGTAGAACATACAGCGGAAATTTATAAAATTTTCACGGCAAACGGCATAAATATTCTACGGGTTGGTTTGCACCCAAGCGAGGGCTTGATAAGCGGAACAGAACTTGTGGCAGGACCCTTCCATGTATCCTTTCGCGAACTCGTTCTAAGCAGAATATGGCTTGAAAGATTGCAATCCTTACCCGAAGATTGTGTCTCCATAAGACTTAATCCCAAAGACGTAAACTATGCAATCGGCTATCAATCCTGCAACCGCAAACATCTGAAAGCCATAAACAGAGAGATAGAACTCATACAAGACAACTCCATTGCACGAGACAGTTTCCTTATAAACCATATTCGCTGAAACCGAAACGCCCTTTGAGAAAATTAAAACGCCGTTTCAATTTTCTGAAACGCCGAAAGAATTTCTTGGAAGGGCGTTTCAATTTTTTCTTTCGGCGTAAAGAAGCAGGGCTTGTATTTCAAATAAAAATAGTACCTTTGCATGGTTAAAATCATATCGTATGGCAAATAGTCAGACTGTAACAGTTGAAACTGCAAAGGAATTGGGATTGTTACCCGAAGAGTTTGAGAAGATTAAGGAATACCTTGAAGGCAGAACGCCTAACTATACGGAGTTGAGTATTTATTCCGTAATGTGGAGTGAGCATGCTTCTTACAAAAATTCGATAAAGTATTTGAAAACTCTTCCGAGAGAGGGTAAGCAATTATTGGTGAAACCGGGTGAGGAAAATGCGGGTATGGTTGATGTCGGTGGAGGTATTGCTTGTGTTTTTAAGATAGAGTCGCACAACCACCCTTGTGCCGTGGAACCATTTCAAGGTGCTGCAACGGGTGTGGGCGGAATAAACAGAGATATTTTCACTATGGGGGCTCGTCCTGTGGCTCAGTTGAATTCTTTGCGTTTCGGAGATATAAACAATCCTCATACGCAGTGGCTGGTAAAAGGTGTAACAAAGGGCATTTCTCATTACGGTAATGCATTCGGCGTTCCGGTATTGGGAGGAGAGGTTTTCTTTGACGAATGCTTTGAACACAATCCTTTGGTGAATGCGATGAGTGTAGGTGTAATGAGGAAGGAGGATTTGATTTCGGCAGTTGCCAAAGGTAAAGGCAATCCTGTTTATATTGTAGGTTCTTCTACGGGAAAGGACGGCATACACGGAGCTACTTTTGCTTCGGCTGATGTTACGGAAAACACGGCTGATGATATTCCTTCAATACAAGTGGGCGACCCTTTCCAAGAAAAATTGTTGCTTGAAGCCACTTTGGAATTAGGTAAAACGGATGCGATTGTCGGTATGCAGGATATGGGTGCGGCAGGTATTATTTGCTCTACTTCGGAGATGAGTGAGAAGGGACATTCTGGTATGGTTATTGATTTGGATAAAGTTCCGTTGAGACAGCAGAACATGGAAGCATGGGAAATCTTGCTTTCGGAAAGTCAAGAGAGAATGTTGGTATGCGTGAAGAAAGGAAAAGAGGAAGAGGTTGAGAGAATATTCGAGAAATGGGACTTGAATTGTGCAAAGATAGGCGAGGTAATAGATGAGGACATGCTTTACTTCCATTGGAAAGGCGAATTGGTTGCGAAAGTGCCTGCGGCTTCTTTGGTTTTGGGCGGCGGAGCTCCGGTTTATAATCGTTCGTATAAGGAACCTGCTTATTATAAGGAAACATTGGCTTTTTCTGCGGACAAGATTGCAGAACCGGATTTGCAGGAAGCAAAAAAGATTGCCAAATTTCTAAGCACATCTCCTAATATTGCCTCAAAGAGGTGGGTTTATGAACAGTATGATTCAATGGTTGGCACAAAAAATATGTCAACCAACCGACCGGCTGATGCGGGTGTGGCAAATTTGAAAGGAACTGACTTTGCGATTGCAATGACTTGCGATTGTAATTCAAGATATGTGTATTCCGATCCCTTGATAGGAACTCAGATTGCTGTTGCAGAGGCTGCAAGAAATATAGTTTGCGCAGGTGGTGAACCTTTGGCAATAACCAACTGCTTGAACTTCGGCAATCCTTATAATGAAGAGACTTATTGGCAATTTGTGAAAGCAATAGAGGGCATGGGAATTGCATGCAGAAAATTCAATACTCCTGTTACGGGTGGTAATGTAAGTTTCTACAATCAGGCTTCGATGAACGGAAAGGTTGAAGCGGTTTATCCGTCTCCTGTAATAGGTATGATAGGTACAATAGAGAAGGATAAGCAGATGACGCTTGACTTCAAGCGTGCCGATGCAACGATATATCTTTTGGGTGATTTGAAAGACGACATAAGTTGTTCGGAATACCTCTATTCTTATAGAGGTATAAAGTTGTCGCATACTCCTTACTTTGATTTGAATAAGGAAGCCAATATGCAGAGAGCGTTGAGTGATTTGATAAATCAAGGTTTGATAGAGTCGGCTCATGATGTGAGTGAGGGCGGTATATTTATTTCTGTTTTGGAATCGGCAATGTGCAGAAATTTCGGCTTTGATTTGTTTACCGGAGGAGAAATTCGTTTGGACTCATTCCTTTTCGGAGAAAGTCAAGGCAGGGCAGTGGTTACGGTAAAAGAAGGAAAGGAGAATGATTTCATAGATATGCTGAACATTTCCGGTGTGGCATGTTGTGCAATAGGCAGTGTGAGGACTGATGGTGAAATAAGCGTAGATGATGAGCCTTTCGGAAAAATTGCAAACTATAAATCGGCATACGATAATGCGATAGGTGATATATTGGATAAGTAAAGATAATAACGGATAAAGAATAGCAAAAAGAAGATGAAGAAGATAGTTACATCAATTCTATGTTGTGGAATTGCATTCTGTGCTTTGGCTCAGAAAGATGGAGGTTTGACTCCTGAAATGTTGAATAAGATAAAGCAGTCATACAAACCGACTGTACAAGACAAGGCGTTGAGAAATGCCGTTGCCAATAATAAGATTCAGGCATTGGCTTTGAATCTTGATAATGTGAACAAATACGATACTCATTTCTCGAACAGGGTAAACAGTCGTGGCATTACAGATCAGAAGTCATCGGGACGTTGCTGGATGTTTACGGGTCTGAATGTTATGAGAAGTGCTATGATTGCCAAATACAATCTCGGTGCTTTTGAGTTCAGTCAAAATTATTTGTTCTTCTATGATCAGTTGGAGAAAAGCAATTTGTTCCTTTCTTTGATTATAAAGCATATTGATGAACCTTTGGATAGTAAGGATAATGAGTGGTTGTTCAAAAATACTCTTTCGGACGGAGGTCAGTTTACGGGTATTTCGGATTTGGTTACGAAATACGGAGTGGTTCCTTCGACCGTTCAGCCTGAAACATACAACTCCAATAATACAAGGAAGATAGATGACTTAATTACATTGAAGTTGAAAGAATATGCCTTGGAGTTGAGAGCCATGAAAACGGAAAAGAAAGCAAAGGCAGACAAGTTGGAAGCTCGCAAAATAGAAATGTTGTCTCAGGTATATAAGATGTTGGTCTTGGCATACGGAGAACCTGTACAGGAATTCACATATACTTTAAGAGATGCACAGGGTAAGGAAATCTCAACGGAAACCTACACTCCGAAATCTTTCTATGATAAATATGTAGGCAAGGACTTGAAGAATTCTTATGTGATGCTGATGAACGATCCTTCGAGAGAGTTCTACAAGGTCTATGAAATAGAAAATGACCGCCACGTTATGGACGGTGAAAACTGGAAATATATCAATCTTCCTATAGAAGACATCAAAAAAGTAGCCATTGCGTCAATCAAAGACTCGACAATGATGTATTTTTCTTGCGATGTGGGTAAGTTTCTTTGCTCCGAAAAAGGTTTGTTGGACGTTAATACCTACGATTACGCTTCTTTGATGGGGACAAATTTCGGTATGGATAAGAAACAAAGGATACAAACGTTTGCCAGTGGTTCTTCTCATGCAATGACGCTTTGTGCTGTTGATTTGGACAAAGATGGAAAGCCAAAGAAATGGTTGGTAGAAAACAGCTGGGGAGCATCCAGCGGTTGGCAAGGACATTTGATAATGACAGATCAATGGTTTGACGAATATATGTTCAGGGTAGTAGTTGATAAGAAGTACATTCCATCGGATATTTTGAAGTATCTGGATCAAAAACCTATCGTATTGCCGCCTTGGGATCCTATGTTCAGTGAAGATATTGACTAAGGAATTATAGAGATATGAAATTCTGTAAAGCATATCTGCTTTTGTTGATGATATTTCTGTCTTCGACCGTTTTTGCTCAGGTTCCGGATAGCTTGTCTTTTGATTTTGAACAAACAGAAGAGTATTCCGAACAAGAGAATATGGAAATCTATGAACCTTCTGATGAAGAGAAAATAATCCAAGACGAATCCGATGCTGCAAGAGAGGCTGTCCTCCATACGGAAGACATTATGGATTACGTACAATACCTGCTTGATGCTGACAGCTTGGTAAATCATTATGCTGTTTATAAGGACGATGGCGTGATAACGGAGTATGTGAACTCTGTAATGTCAACCGATGAACTTGTAGAGAAGTTTGAAGTCATCGAGCAGCAAGGAGAGGACGCTTTCTTCTATTGTAAGGAATATATTTACAACGATAACAAAGCGTGGGATTATATTTACGAGCGATTGTATGGTAATGATGGAAAGTTGATTTACTTTGTGCGGCAATACAATACTTATAACTCCGGTTGTGCTGAGGTCGCATTCGAACGTTCCGAGTATTATTGGAACAAAACGGGCGAACTGATACGCAAAACCTACGAGATATATGATTCTCACAACACTCCTTTGGAAGTACAAGACTGTTGGATGGAAAGGGAAAACTATGATAAGATAATGGATAAGGATTCTTTTTTGTCAGGACACCATTTTCCATCGTCAACTCATGGAGATGAGGAACAAATTCCCGAATAGGTAAAAATGAAACTTATCATAGACAGAGGAAATACCCTTTATAAGGTTGCCGTTTTTGACAAGGACAAATTGGTTGAGGTAAGAACTTATCATGATTTGACCGTTTCGGCCTTAACTGCGGCTTTTCTGTCTTTTGATATAAAAAAATCCATCTTTTGTTCGGTGGGAGGAAGGGAAAATACCGAGATATTGAATTTCCTTAAAGAGAATAGCGAGTTCGTTTTCATGACAGAACAACTTGCTTTGCCTGTAAGTATTGCCTATAAGACTCCTTCCTCATTGGGAAAGGACAGAATAGCTTCTGTTGTCGGAGCTTCGCAAATCGTGGAAGGCAAACCGGTACTTGTGATTGATGCCGGAAGTTGCATTTGCTTCGATTACATTGACAAAAATGCCGTTTACCATGGGGGAAGCATAGCTCCGGGATTTGAAATGAAATATAAGGCATTGCATAATTTTACGGCAGACTTGCCGTTACTGAATTTGAAGAGCGAAGATGTCGGCTTATGCGGACAAAGTACTGATATGTGCATGCATTCCGGCGTTATAAACGGAACTCTGTGTGAAATCAGAGGGTTTATAGACTCTTACAGTGAAATCGATAAAGATTTGACGGTGATGTTAAGCGGTGGTAATGCCGATTTTATTGCGGAAAGATTGAACAGAAATGTTATTGTGGAAAAGCACCTTGTATTACAAGGCTTAAATGTCATATTGGATGCAAATACAAAATAGAATAAACAAGATATTGTGCTTATTGCTTGCAATAGGCACGTGCTTTGAAGTATCGGCACAAAATACTCTGAGTTCACCTTATACAAAATACGGAATAGGAGAGACAGAACTTTATACCAATGCCGTTAATGCTTCTATGGGAGGTGTTGGCTATGCAATGCAACGAAACAATGTGGTAAATTATAGAAATCCTGCTTCATACACAGCCATAGATACTCTGTCCTTTGTCTTTGATATAGGATTTTATACCAGTAATACCGCACTTAAATCCAATACTGCTAAAACAACCGGCAATGTAGGTGGAATATCTCACATATTATTTGCATTCCCTGTTCACAAGAGCTTGAAAATAGCAGGCGGACTTTTGCCTGTTTCTATGATAGATTTTACTGCCTCGGAGATAAATATTACAGATACGGCGACTATAGGACAATATAAGACTTCTTATTCCGGTGATGGTGGTATCAACAAAGCCTTTTTAGGCTTGGCATATCGACCTTCGGAGCGAATGGGAGCTTTTCATAACTTATCTGTCGGTATTAACCTCTCATATCTTTTCGGCAATTACTATCGCAATAAAACTTTATCCTTCCCCGATTCATCGGCTTATCTTTCTACACGCATAGAAAACAATTACAAAATATCTGCCTTTACAGCCGATTTCGGCTTACAGTATTTTCACCCTTTGAAAAACGGAGATATTCTCGGCTTGGGCTTATCCTATATATTGCCTGCAAAACTGCCGACAGACAATGAGTACAGACATTATACTTTCTCAAAATCAGGAACAACGGAAAGAATAAGAGATTCCGTGCAGTATAGAGACGAAAAAGGCGATATTCATTTGCCGCAATCCATAGGCTTTGGTATTTCATACGAAAAACCACAAAAGTTTTTTGCAGCCATAGATGCGACCTTTGCACAATGGTCAGAGTTCCGCAATCAAGGCGTTTATTATAAAGAAATACTGAAAGACGATTATCGATTAAATGCCGGCTTGGAATACAAACCGAATATATACGGAAACTACTTGCAAAAAATAAGTTATCGTTTCGGTCTGAACTATTCGAGCGGCATATTGGAGTTACGAGAACATAAACTATCACAATACGGCATATCTTTGGGCTTCGGATTGCCTATAAAGAAACAAGGAACCCAAATAAACATCAGTCTTGAATACGGGAAGCAAGGAACCAAAGAAAGTAATCTCATAGAGAAAGACTATTTCAGAATAGGAGTTTCCTTCTCTGCAAAAGACAGATGGTTTTTCAAACGTAAATATCAGTAAACAGTAAATAAATAACAGAGGTAAGAGAAAATGAAAAAAGCAATCTTCACAGCAACTGCATTCGCAGTTATTTTTGGAGTTGGAAGTATCAAAGCTCAAAGGTTCGGCAACACACCGGAAGATAGTTCTGCTTGCATAATGAACAATTCCCTTTATCAGGAATTTTACAAGCAAAAGAATTATAAGGACGCATACGAACCGTGGTCGCAGGTTGTTAAACACTGTCCGAAGTACCATATCAACACCTTCATCAGAGGAAACAATATGTTGAAGAATTTGATAGCTACGGCAGCCAATCCTACGGAGAGAGATAAATATGTAGATGAGCTTTTGGCTCTTCAAGACACAAGAACAATGGCTTTCGGAGACGAGGCTAATAACATAGCAGCCAAAGCCAAGATTTTGGCAGAATACAGACCAAATCAAAAAGAACAGATATACAACTTATATAAGGAAGCTGCCGAAAAAGGCGGGGGAAACCTTGATGCACAATACTGCCCTTTGTATGTTGAGGCTACGGTAAACTATTTGCACTCCATAAAAGCAGGCAACGACCAGATGTCTGTTTTGTTTGATGCTTACGACTATGCTTCCGAAACTTTGGAACATATAGTAAAACAAAACAAACTTGCTTTGGCAAACCTTCAAGAGGGAGGAGACGCAAAGAAAATCAAAAAAGCTGAAACGGAATTGAACAATTCCACCAAGTATTTGTCGCTTACCGAACAGATGATAGAGCCTTTTGCTTCATGCGACAAGATAATCCCTATGTACGAACCCAAGTTCAAGGCAAATCCTGACAATATCGAATTGTTGAGAAAGATAACCACTACTTTGGATAGAAAGAATTGTACGGACAATGAGCTTTTCTTTGCGGCAACAGAGAAACTTCACAAAATGGAACCGACAGCAAAGTCTGCCTATATGATGGGAAAAATGTTGAATGATAAGAGTGAATACAAAGAAGCGGCAAGCTATTTGGAAGAAGCTGTAAGCAAGTTCGAGGATAATGACTCCAAAGCCAAGGCGTCCTATATGTTGGCACTTTGTTTGATGAATTCCGGACAATTATCCGCTGCAAGAACAGCCGCATATCAAGTAGCACAATACGACAAAACCTTGGAAGGAAGAGCAGTCCTTTTGGTTGCAAACATGTATTTGAAAAGCGTTTCATCTTGTGCCTCTCACGAAGGAAAGATTCGTGGAGCTGCATGGGTGGCTTATGATGAGGCGGCAAGAGCCAAGGCACTCGACCCGAGCATAGCGGCAGATGCACAAAAAGTAATGAACGCTGCTCACTCTCAATGGCCGTCAAAAGAAGACATGTTCTTCAACTCCATAAATCAAGGCTCTGCTTTCACGGTTGGTTGCTGGATCGGAAAGGGCACGACTGCACGAGCAAGATAATAAAGTGTTTATTCGATATAACAGATATTCAAAGAAACAAATACCAATGCTCCTTGCATCGGTGTTTGTTTCTTTTTGTTTTTTTCTTTCCTGCACCAAGGATAATTCCGACAAAGCAGCCGGAAAGCAGAACAAACTTCCCGATCAAACAATAAAGCAAGTGCATTTGACAAGAAGCATAAACGCACGTGTCGATATAGAACTGACATCTCCTCTCATAGAAATATACTCCGGAGACAGTGCAAAAATGTGTTGCCCCAAAGGATTGGAAGTACTGTTCCTAAATTCCGATTTAAGCCATAAGGCAAAACTTACGGCAAATTACGCCGTCAATTACGAGAAGTCCAATGTTTATTACATTAGAGACAATGTCCGAATAATAGATTACAAACAACAGGACACCTTTTACTGCAAAGACCTTTATTGGATTAAAGACTCGGCATTGCTTCGCACAGACTTGCCGATACAAAGACACTCTGCCTCCGGCATAGACTTCGGAGACGGACTGCGAGCCAACGATTCCTTTGACAGCGTTATAATAAAGAATCCGCACGGCAGCCAAAACGTGGAAGACGATTAAGTCTCACCCTCTCATTTCCTTTTCAGCACATAGCATTGCTTCTTCAAAGGCTTCTTCGTAAGGAAAGCCGCACCGCATAAGAAGAAATCCGCACATACCCTGAACCTTTCGTCCCTGTTAAGCCTCTTCCATAATTCGTTCATATCCCTATCGTAGTGAATGTCATTAAGAACCATTATACATTCTTCGCTGCAAAAAGGCATTATCTCTTCCATTTCCTCTCTTAAATTCCCGCTTTCGCAATCCTTATTCAAAAGAACGAAATCCACCTGTCCGATTTCCTCCAAAGCATTGCTCAATCCCTTGTCGCTGTTTGCACAAACAAAACTAATTTTCCCTATGCCCTTTCTCACAAATGCTGCTTCAAGGTTCCTACACGCCTCATTATCGTATAAAACATTGAAAATCCTGCTCTCCTGCAAAGTTTTCGCAAAATAAGCCGCACAAACGCCCCCCTCATTACCTGCAATCAGTATTGTTTTCGGCTTAAAATAATCAAGGAAACGACACAAAAACAAAGCCCTACGGCTATAAGTCCGCAAATTGTTATGCAAACATGGTTTTGCCACTTCCTTTACCAAGACATCAAGCCCCTTATAATTTGACCTATCCAAACTCTTCTGCAAACCCTTGGTAAATAAATCAAACATAAAAGGAGAATGTATCGAATACTCATCCTTTGCATTCAGACGATAACGAACATAATTCCTCAAAACAAAACCATAATCCATAAAAACGCACATTTTCCGATACTGAAGCCGCTTGCTTTCCTCTGAGAATGCAAACGTAAAAAACCAAACTTTATTCTGAAAAAACGAAAGGCCGTTCCAGCGAATTAAAACGCCTTTTCAAGAAATTCTTTCGCCGTTTCAATTTTGCGAAACGGCCTTTGGGTAAGAACCTAACAATCAATAGGGTTTTTCAAAGGCTTGGTACGTGGTTTTTTTCTTACCTTTGCAAACGGTATGTTGAGGAAGTTTTTTTGTTTTTTGTCATTTGTCGGCTTGTTTATCGCTTTATGCAGTGGGCAGGATGTGGACAGGCGTGAGGTGGAAGCCGTATTGCAACAGAGGGGTGAGGCAAAGGTGTTAGTGAGTGCCGAAAAGGCGGATTTGCAAAGACTTGCCAATATTGTGAGCTTGGATTACAGACATGGCGACAAATGGTTGGCATACGTGAATAAAAGACAATTCGAGGCTCTTTGCAAGTCCGGTTTTGCTTTTGAACTCTTTGAAGAAGAAAAAACGAAGGCGGCGGATATGGCTACTGATATTTCGCAAATGCAATCATGGAATCGTTACCCCACTTATGAGACTTATACTGCCATGATGCAGAATTTTGCATTCCAATACCCTTTTTTATGTTCTGTGGATACCATAGGCATGAGCGTGAACGGACGTTTGTTGTTGTGTTTGCGACTTACGGATAATTCTTACAATGAAAATCAAAAACCTAAGTTCTTTTACAGTTCAAGTATTCACGGAGATGAGTTGACGGGTATGATAATGCTTCTCAGGCTTGCGGATAGTTTGTTGTCGTCTTATCAAAGCGATGAAACTATAAGGGATTTGCTTTCCTCGCTTGAATTGTATATTTGCCCGCTTGCCAATCCGGATGGAGCCTATGCAGGAGGTAATGCAAGTATTTCGTCTGCAACAAGATACAATGCCAATCATATAGATTTGAATCGTAATTTCCCCGACCCTGTAATGGGTAGTCATTACGATGGAGAACAATATCAGACGGAGACAATGGCATTCATGAACTATGCTCGGGTAAGGCGTTTCGATGTGTCTGCCAATCTGCATGGTGGAGCGGAGGTATGTAACTATCCTTGGGATTTTCGCACAAGTGAGGAAGGTTCGCATGCCGATAAGGCATGGTTCGAGGAAAATTGTTTGCAGTTTGTAAACGAAGTAAGGATGTATTCGCCTGCGTATTATTTCACAGATGTGAGTTATGACGGTATTACGGAGGGTGGAGATTGGTATAAAGTTTATGGAGGCAGGCAGGATTGGCATAATTATTTCATGAAGTGCAGGGAAATAACCATTGAAATAAGTTCTTCCAAGACTCCCTCCGCAGCTTTTCTGCCTAAGTATTGGTATTATCTCGGAAAGGCTTTGCCTTCATACGTTTCCAATAGTACGAAAGGCATTAAAGGAGTGGTGAAAGATAGTTTGAACGGAGAGGAATTGGACAGTGTACTGATAAAAGTGGAGGGTTTGGAGGGCGAAGAAGCGAGCGTTTTCTCGAAAGGGAACGGCTTTTATTTCAGAGCTTTGTCCGCAGGAGAATATACCTTGACTTTTTCAAAGGAAGGATATGAAAGCAAAAGCCTCAGCCTATATGTTCCTGCAAACGGCACCTCAAGTTGCGATGTATTGCTGAAAAGAAATCTTACATTTGATATTCAGCCAACCGAAACAAAATTACAGGCAGAGATATACCCCAATCCGAACCATGGCTGCTTTATATTGAAAACCAATGCAGAGGGGCAATATCGCATACTCGGCTTGGCCGGCAATGTTTTGCAAATAGGAGAATTGCAAAAGGGAGAAAACACGGTGGAAACCAAGACCTGCTCGGCAGGATATTACATACTGCAAATTCTTCCGCAGGCTTTGGATTTGCAAAGCACAAAGCATATAATAATTGTGCAGTGATATGGAAAAGAAAGGCATAACAAAAATATTCATTGCGTCATCGATTGCTGCGGCAGGCTTGTTTGCAGTTGTTGTTCTGTATTTCGATTTATGCGATGAGGTATTTTGTCGATTGCTTTCAGCCTTTCTGCTTGGAGGAATATCGTTTGCAGTATTTATAATGCTTATTTGCAGTATGAAAGCCAAGAAAAAACAGAATGATTATGTGGATTCCATGGTGCATGAGCTGAAAACCCCAATCGCAGGTATGCAACTGATTTGCGAAATGTTGTCCGACAAAACCATAAGTCTCACAGAAGAGGCAAAAAACGGTTATATAGCTACGTTGAAAGAGGAAATCGACAGATTGAAACTGCTTGTAGGTAATATACTTTGCAGTTCCCAAACAGCTAAAATAAAACACTATGCTTTGAAAGACAGAGTACAGGCAAATAAACTGCTTGCCGAAGTGGCAGATTTATTTGCTCCAAGGATTGAACAGTCAAAGGGGAAACTAAGTGTGGAAGAGGATAAGTTGAACTCGGAACTCATGACCGATGAAACGCAGTTGAAAAATATTCTTATAAACCTCGTGGAAAACGCAATAAAATATAGCGGAGACAATATCGTTATAAACTTGTCTGCAAAGCAGGAGGGAGATTATTTTGTTTTCGAGGTGAAAGACAGAGGTATCGGCATAGCAAAAAAGAACTTGAAAAAGATATTCCGAAAAGCTTACAGGGTGAAAGCCGAGGACGGAACTTCCCAAGTGAAAGGCTTCGGGATAGGATTGTTCTATGTTTATCGCACCTGCAAAGCCTTGAAAGGCGAAGTAAAGGTAAGAAGCGAAGTCGGCAAAGGCTCTGTGTTCTCACTGAATTTCCCGAAAGAATTGATAATAACGACAAAACAATAATACGAAAGATGAAAAAAACGCTACTTCTCATATTGACAGTGATACTAAGCCTTGATTTGTCTGCACAACTACAAGGCGGGAGTGTAAGTACCGGCAAAGACAAAGCTGTAAGCACTCCATTCTTTGCAGCTTCCGCAGGTTGGACGTTTCCATACGGTGAAATGGGTAACAGATACAAATCCTTCATGAATGTAAACGCCGATTTAGGTTGGAAAACAGAGAGTAATTGGCTTTGGGATTTTCAGTTCGCTTTTCAATTCGGTTCGGATAATGTGAAAATCAAGAATGATATTTTGCAAGGAATGATGACCGATTCATCTAATCCGTTCATTATTTCTCAGGCAGGAACGGATGCAGGTCTTATTGCCTATAATAGAAACATAAGTTTCTCGCTTTTCTTCGGTAAAGTGATACCCTTGTGGTTTTCAAATCCTAATTCCGGCTTGCTTGTAAGCGTAGGAGCAGGATATATACAACATCAGATAATATATCAAAACACAATGGAGAAAGCTCCTCAAATCCAAGGTGATTACGCATACGGTTACGACAGACAAATGCGTGGTCCGATGCTTTCTGCTTTCGTAGGATATTTTTATATGAGCAAAAACAGTTTTGCAAACTTCTTTGCAGGAGTGCAGTTCGACAATGCGTGGACGAAAATGACGAGAGAATATCAATTTGATTTAAGGAGTGGAGACAGCAAATGGTATATAGATAGAATGTTTACATTGAAAATCGGCTGGATGTTCCCTTTCTTCGGAAGAGATGCCGATAAGATTTACTTTTAATCCCTGTTTATATGCGTATTGTCTATAATATAGGTATTGCAATATATATATTCGTTCTGCATATCGTCGCTCTGTTTAACCGAAAGGTCAAAACGATGTTGCAGGGCGAAGCAAGATGTTTCGACACCTTGAAGAAAATCAATCCCGAAGACCAAGTCGTTTGGTTTCATTGTGCTTCGCTTGGAGAATTCGAGCAGGGACGACCTTTGATTGAGGCATTGAAAGCGGCTGATACGAACTATAAAATACTCCTTTCGTTCTATTCTCCATCGGGATACGAGATACGTAAGGACTATTCCTTTGCGGAATGGGTCGTTTACATGCCTAACGATACCGAAAGCAATGCCCGCAAATTCGTGTCTTATGCCAATCCGCGTCTTACGTTCTTTGTGAAATACGAGTTTTGGTACAATTATCTCAAAGCCTTGAAAGGCAGGAGGGTATTTCAGGTTTCGCTTATCCTTCGCCCCGATCAATACTTCTTTAAGCCATACGGAAAATGGTTTGTCCGTCGATTGGAAGTATTTGAACACTTCTTCGTTCAGAATAAACAGACGGTGGAACTTCTCGAATCGGCAGGCTATACAAATGTAAGTCTCAGCGGAGATACCAGATTTGACAGAGTGGCACAGATTGCGAAGAATGCCAAGCGTTTTCCGCAGATTGAAACCTTTTGTTCTTCGGGCGGGAAAATCCTTTTGGCAGGAAGCAGTTGGGAAGAGGACGAAAACATTATTGCACACCTGCCAAAAGAAATAGGATTGAAGTATATAATTGCCCCACATGTCGTTTCAGAGGTTCACATCAAGTCTTTGCTGAATTTATTTCCCGAAGCGATACTGTATTCCGAGGCGAACCGTCATGATTTGAGTAAGGCAAGGGTGTTGATTATAGATTGCATAGGCATTCTTTCAAGTCTGTACGGCTATTGCGACATTGCATATATAGGAGGCGGCTTCGGAGCAGGCATACACAATACATTGGAAGCTGCAACTTTTGGAAAGCCCGTTTGTTTTGGTACTAACTACAAACATTTTCAGGAAGCGGTGGATTTGGTAGAAAGAAAAGCAGCCTTTTGCATAAGGAATACGGAAGACTTAAGCCGTATTTTGAAATGTTTGTGCGATGACAAAGCATTCTATGAGCAATCTGCCAAAGCGGCTCTCGATTATACGAGGGAGAAAGCCGGAGCTTGCAAAATAATCCTTGATTACTTGAATGTTTAACTATAATCTCGACTATGCGAAACATCAAATACGCTTTTTTCTTACTCTTAATCAGTACTCTTTTCTTTGCGTGCAGTCCTACAAAGCATATAAGCAAGAATGGATACATACTTTCCAAGAACAAAATCGATTGTAACAGTAAATTGGTCAGTTCCTCCGATTTGAAAAACCTGATAAAGCAAGACCCTAATGGCACATTTCTTGGGGTCAAATGGGGTATGTATTTCTATTCTTTGAGCGAAAGAGGAGAGGATTCGACAGTTAATTTCATTTCACGCAATGTTTTCCGCAGATTAGGCTCACATCCGGTTGAACTAAATGAAAGACTGATTGGAGAAACAGAGGAGGAGATGAGAAAATTCTTGAAAAGCAAGGGCGTTTTCCAAGCAGAGGTAACGCATACCCTCACTCCCGTCAGGCGCATGTGGGTTCCATGGACTTCGTATAAGCATAGGAAAAAAGTAATATACAATATTGATGTGCCGGCACGGTATAAAATAAACGAGTTATTGCTGTCTGTCGATGACAGTGTGTTGAAAAAAAAAGTAGAGAAGATATACCCCGGTACCGTAATCAGCCCGGGAAGTTATTATGACGAAGACAAATTAAGCCAAATTCGCTCAACAATTACAACAACCCTAAGAGAAAGCGGATATTACGCTTTCAACGAAAAGTACATACGCTTTGAGGTCGATACAAATTTGAATACCAACAGTCTGAATCTTACACTTGTGCTTTCCAATCCCGATAATACAGGGAAGCATAAGCCGTACAAAATTCATAACATATATGTTTATCCCGACTATTCTCCCTCTTCTTCCTCGGAACGTCCGCAAATAGTGGATACAAACGAAGTTCGGCATAAACCACATAGAACTGCCAAGCTCTCTCGTTTCTATTTCATTCGTACAGGTCATCAATCCATAAAGGATAAGCCCATAATGCGAAGCATACTTTTCCAGAATGGAGATATGTTTTCGCCGACCATGGCAAGGAATACCCGTAATGCCCTTTCTCAATTACAGAACTTCAAATATATAGACATATCTTTTTTCCCTCAAAGCAACAGTTCGGCAGATACTCTGCCTTTGGACTGTCTTATAAGACTGTCAATGTCTCAGCCTATAAAGCTGACAACTTCTTTTGAAATGAATTTCTCTGCCACTAACAACAGTATAAACCTTCAACAAAGCTCAAACCTCGGTTCGGAGATAAATATAGGATTTTCTCACAGTAATCTACTTAAAGGAGCAGAGATTTTATCTGCCAATATCAAAACAGCGGTAGAGGTTCGCAGCGATATATTTTCTTCAAGCAAGGGAGAAAACCTATGGAATTGGTTTAATGCTTTTGAGTTGGGCTTTGATCTCGGGATAGAACTGCCGCGTTTTCTCGCCCCTTTCTCTACAAGACTTTATTCGATGAGATTTCGTCCGCATACTTCGATAAAACTCGCCTACAATATCCAGAGACGCACCTATTACAATCGCAAAATATCCACCGTAAACTACGAATACTCTTGGCAAAGCAGTCCCGCAAACAGCTTTTCTTTCAGTCCTCTGGAAGTGAACTTTGTGGATATGGAAATAACAGACGACAATTATGCTGCCATTATCTCAAAACTCGATAAGCGAATACAGTATCAAATGTCCAATCACTTGGTTACGGATACAAGATTCAGCTTTGTTTACAACGGACAGGCAACGTCCAAAACCAAAGACTTCAATTATATACGTACAAACGTGGAAGCCTCGGGTAATATCCTTTATCTGATAAGCAAGTTGTCGAAACAATCGAAAAATGCACAAGAACAATATGAAGTATTGGGTATTCCTTACTCCCAATATTTGAGAGGCGATTTGGATTTCGTACACTATCATACGCTCAAAAAGAAAACCAAGTTTGTAAGCAGGTTTTTTGCCGGTATAGGCTGGTATTACGGCAATGCAACAAGTCTTCCGTACGAGAAGAGTTTCTTTGCCGGAGGAGCAAACAACATAAGAGCATGGCAGCTTCGCGAATTAGGTCCGGGAAGCAGTGCTTCGACGAACTTATACGATAAAACACAAACCGGAGACCTTACATTCGGTATCAATTTAGAGTATCGCTTTCCCTTATTCAGCGTATTGGAAGGAGCAACCTTCTTGGACGCAGGCAATATATGGACATGGAAAGGTGAAGATATTACTCCGGGAAGTTCATTCGACATAAAACGTTTCTACAAAGAAATAGCTGTAGGCATAGGCTTCGGATTGAGAATAAATATACAGTTTTTAATTTTACGATTTGACCTTGCTGCCAAGGTGTACGACCCTTCCCTTCCGGAGAAAGAACGCTTTATCATTCAGGACACTGATTTCAAAGACCTACAACTTCAAATCGGTATAGGTTATCCGTTCTAACGACCAAGCAAAGCACTTTTACATTTTGTTATTTCTTATTGTCTGTACTGCGAAAGCGTAAAACGGCGAAACTTATAGCCGACGCCCTTTCTTGAAAAGGGTAAAAACAAAAGGAGGATTTCACTTCCATGAAATCCCTCTTGATGTAGCGGGAACGAGAGTTGAACTCGTGACCTCCGGGTTATGAATCCGACGCTCTAACCAACTGAGCTATCCCGCCGTTTGAGGTTGCAAAATTACAATATTTTTCCTTTCGAGCAAAATTATCGGGGCTTTTTTTGCTCCTTGCTTCGATTTTGCTCTGTAAAGCATGGAGTTATAATTCGCTTTTCAAATAACAACCGATGCTGTTCTTTTCCGACCGAGCCAATTCTTCGGGAGTGCCGCATTCCACTATGCTTCCGCCTGCCTTTCCGCCCTTATTGCCCATGTCTATAATATAATCCGCAACCTTTATCACATCGAGGTTATGTTCTATCACAAGCATGCTGTTGCCTTTATCGACCAATTTTTGCAGAACCTCCAAGAGAACTCTTATATCCTCAAAGTGCAGACCCGTTGTCGGCTCATCAAGTATGTATAATGTTTTTCCCGTATCTCTTTTGCCCAATTCGGCAGCGAGTTTTATTCTTTGGCATTCTCCTCCCGAAAGAGTGGTCGAGGGTTGTCCCAAAGTAAGATAGCCCAATCCCACTTCCGTAACCACGGACAGCTGACGCTTGATGCCGGGGTAGTTCTCGAAGAAAACAACAGCCTCGGAGAAACTCATGTTCAGCACATCGCTTATATTCTTTCCTTTATATCTTACTTCCAAAGTGTCCCTGTTGTAACGCTTGCCCCCACATTCCTGACAAGTAACGTAAACGTCGGGCAGGAAATTCATTTCTATTGTTTTTACACCTGCACCCTGACATTCCTCACACCGACCGCCTTTTACATTGAAAGAAAAACGTCCCGCCTGATAGTTCCTTATTTTTGCAGTCGGAAGACAGGCATACAGCTTTCTTATATCATCGAACACGCCTATGAATGTTGCAGGATTGCTCCTTGGAGTCTTGCCTATCGGAGATTGGTTTATTTCTATAACCTTGTCGATATTCTCAACCCCTTTGATGCTTTTATATGGCAGAATCGGTTTCTCGCTTCGGTAAAACAACTTACTCAGAATAGGATGCAAGGTATCGTTAATCAAAGACGACTTCCCGCTTCCGGAAACACCGGTAACGCAAACAAAAAGTCCCAATGGCAAGTGCAAATCTACATTCTTCAAATTATTTCCGCATGCCCCCGAGAGGTCTATCGCCTTTCCATTTCCTTTTCTTCTTTTCTTGGGAACTTCTATCTTCTTTTCGCCTCGCAAGTATAGGCACGTAAGAGAGTTTTGCTCCAAAATCTCCTCAGGAGTGCCTATTGCAGTCAGACGTCCTCCGTTTATGCCTGCACCAGGTCCTATATCCACTATGAAATCGGAGGCATACATCATATCCTTATCATGTTCCACGACAATGACGGTATTTCCCATATCTCTCAACTTTTGCAGCGACTTAATCAAACGTATATTATCCGATTGGTGTAATCCTATGCTCGGTTCGTCAAGGATATACATCACGTTGACCAACTTACTTCCAATCTGAGTGGCAAGTCTTATTCTCTGACTTTCTCCTCCCGAAAGCGTACGAGAACTTCTGTTCAGACTCAAATAGCCCAAACCCACGTCCAAGAGGAAGTTTATCTTTGTGTTTATCTCTCTCAAAATCTCGGAAGCGATACTCTGTTGCCTTTCATTCAAACTTTGCTCGATTTCCAGGCACCATTGCGAAAGTTCCGTCAAGTCCATATTGGCAAGCTCCGCAATATTTTTATCGCCTATTTTGAAGCAAAGACTCTCTTTCTTCAATCTGTCGCCATTGCAATGAGGACATAATTTTTTTGAAACAAAACCTGCTGCCCATTTTTGCAGAGATGCCGGAAGGTTTGCATCGTTGAATTGATTTGAAATGAAGTTCACCACGCCTTGAAATCCATCTGTCGTAATAATTCCCTCATCTTCCGATACGCCGTACAGCAAAGCATTCATAGCCTCCTGCGAATAATCTTTCAAAGGAGTCTTCAAGTCGAATCCATATCTTTCTCCTACTCTTATAAGCTGCTTAATAAACCAACTTCCCGCATTCGGCTTTCCTATCGGAGCGAGACCGCCTTGGGCAATGCTTTTGTTCCTATCGGGAATTAACTTCCCTATATCCACCTGTGCCACCTCGCCCAAGCCGTTGCAGAACGGACAAGCCCCGTATGGAGAATTGAACGAAAACGTATTCGGTTCCGGTTCCGGATAGGCAATGCCGCTTGTCGGACACATCAAATTCTTGGAAAAGAACCTTATCTTGCCTTTCTCGTCCTCTATCATAAGGCTGTTCTTGCCGTGTTTGAACGCAAGTTCAATGGATTTCTTCAACCTCTCCGTCTTTTCCTCCGCATCAATCTTCAATTTATCCACTACAATCTCTATATCATGAACCTTATAACGGTCAACACGCATACCGTTCACTATATTCATGATTTCTCCATCTACCCTCACTTTAAGGAAACCCTTCTTTGCAATCGTTTCAAACAACTCTCTGTAATGCCCCTTCCTGCCTTTCACCACGGGAGCGAGTATAACGATATACTCTCCATCATAAGACTGCTCTATCTCCTGCAAAATCTGCTTCTCCGTGTACTTCACCATCTTCTCTCCCGTATTCACGGAATAAGCCTCTGCCACTCTGGCATACAAAAGCCTCAAAAGGTCATATATCTCCGTAGTCGTACCCACCGTTGAACGAGGATTCTTGTTGGTGGTTTTCTGTTCTATCGAAATTACAGGAGACAAGCCGCTTATCTTATCCACATCGGGTTTGCTCATATTCCCCATGAAATTCCGTATATAGGAAGAAAAGGTCTCCAAATAACGCCTCTGCCCCTCCGCATATATGGTATCGAAAGCCAAAGAGCTTTTTCCGCTGCCGCTTAAACCTGTAATGGTAATCAGGCTGTTGCGAGGCATCGATAAGGAAATGTTTTGCAGATTGTGCGTCCTCGCACCAAGTATTTCGAGTTTATCCTCCGACATAAATTCTCTCATTTTTCGATTGCAATTATACGATATTTTCCCTTGCCGACGAACATATTTCGCAGTAAAAGAACAATAAATCATTGCAGATTGTTGTTTTTATACTATCTTTGCAGGGTTAATGACTTTGATTTTGAACAATAACAGAGAACATATATGAAGAGAAAATTGATTACCGCAGGCTTTATATGCCTTGCAGCCTTGACATCTTGTAACAAAGATTTGTCCAAAGAAAGAGAAAGACAATTACAGGACTCCTTTGCGGCGGTTATGTCCAATAAAGACGCCGAAATGGAAACGCTTTTCCAACAGCTGAACGAGATAGACGCAAGTCTCGGCGAAATAACCAAGACCTATTCCGACCTTGCACAAGCTGCGAACACCTCAGGCGAAGTAGGCAAAGACGCAGCATCAAGCATAAGAAACAAAATCAGCACTATAAACGACATACTCGCAAAGGACAAAGAAAAACTCGCCGCAGTACATTCCAGAGTGGGAAAATTGCAGAAGCAAAACAAACAACTGCAAACCTTTGTCGAGAACTTGGAACAAAGAATTCAAGAACAAGAAAGCCAAATCCAAAGTTTGACGGCAGAATTGGAAAAGAAAAATGTCAAAATCGATGAATTGACCAGGAATGTCGAAGACTTGGAGAACTCCACCAAGAAAAAAGACAAACAAATAATGCAGATAGAAGACGAAAAGCACACTGCATACTTCACCATAGGCACCAAGAAAGAACTAAGAACCAAGAACGTAATCGACAGAAAGGGCGGCTTCATCGGTTTCGGCAAAACAAACGTCCTATCGAACAATGCAGACTTTGAAGCCTTCACAAAGATAGATACAAGAAACACACAGGAGATACCGTTGACAGGTAAGAGGATAAAACTTGTAACCTCTCACCCTACCTCTTCCTATTCCTTGGAAGGCGACCCGTCGAGACCAAGCTCCATAAGGATAACAAATCCGGACTTATTCTGGAAGGCAAGCAAATGTTTGGTCATCATGATTGACTAAAATCTAAGCAATACGAACCATGGCGGTGTTTCGACAAAACAAATCGAAACACCGCTTTTTCTTTTATGCAAATTCCCTTTCCCCTCCTCCCTGCGAGCAAGAACTCAAAGCCCGATTCGGATATGTCGAAACGGCGTTTTGCAAAATTAAATAGCCGTTTCGGAAAATTAAAACGGCGTTTCGTCTCCGGGAAATGCCCTTTGCAAGCTGTCGGGATGTTTTAAGGCTGTGAACAAGGGGTGTAGAAGTATTCCGAGAGATGCTTTTCAACTTTTTTCTTCTTCTCTTTTTCTGTTTTTTTCCTCTTTTTCTTTACTTTTCTCCTCTTTTCTCTTCTCTCTTTTTCGGAATTGCTTTCTTGCTGTGCCTCAGTGGTTTGACTGCGTTTTGGAAAGAGTGTTCGGGATTGTTTTTTCGCAAAATTCGATTTTGAAGAAAAAATTTTTCTTTCTGATTGTGCTGTGAGTAAGAATAAATACGTATCTTTGTCCCTTGATTAAATCAACAGATTACAATAAAAACACAAACAAAAACAGAATGAATATGAATCGCGTTTTGTCGGCAGGCAGCCACTGTGCCGAGTAATAATTGCAGTGGTAATGACATTTTTCTCGTTGAATGCAATGTCGCAGTATGTCTTCTCTGCGCTTCATGGAAACAATATTTTTTACTTTGAAGAGCTTAGTCCCACTACGGTTAAAGTGAAACAATATGGAGGAAATACCTATTCCAGCAATCTGGTAACCGTTACTATTCCATCTACTACTTCGAGGACCACTACCGGATTGCATCCGGTAACTTATACTTACCAAGTTGTTTCCATCGGCGATTCTGCCTTTGTGAAGGGGGGTATCGGTAGGTACAAGCTTGACTCGCTTGTCATAGAAAGCGGCATAACAAGCATTGGAAAGGAAGCGTTTGATAGTTGCGTATTTCTTCGCCACGTTAACATACCAAGCAGCGTAACAAGCATTGGAGAGAGTGCGTTTTCAAGATGTGAAAGGGTTAAAACGCTTAATATACAGGGTGGACCGTCTATAGGAGAATCTGCGTTCCAAGGATGCAAGGCTCTGGAATCGGTTACTATTGCCGGCGCTTCTTCTATCGAATCATACGCGTTTTGTTACGATACTTCTTTGACTTCGCTTAGCATACCAAACGTTACTTCTATCGGAAGTCATGCGTTTGAGGCAACCTCCATTACTTCTGTAACGATTCCGAACTCTTGTTCTTCTCTTGGACGTTATGCGTTTGCCTTATGTTCCAAATTGAGCTCGATTTCCATAGGCAGCGGTATCACCACTCTTGAGGATTATGTGTTCGCCTCAACCGCTCCAAGTTCGGTTGTTATCCCGAACGGTATTACTTCCATAGGAAAAGGTGCTTTCATGGATAATCCCAATTTGACTTCGGTTTCCATTCCGCATACTGTTACTTCTATTGGAGATAATGCGTTTGCCTGGTGTACCAATTTATCCTCGGCTACCATTCCGGGCAGCGTTACCACTATCGGAAAAGATGCGTTTATGGAATGTGCTTTGACAACCGCAATCATTCCGAACGGCGTTACCACTATCGGAGACAGTGCCTTTAAGCATTGCAGTGCTTTGACTATGGTTACCATTCCGAACAGCGTTACCTCAATAGGAGCGGACGCCTTCGGTAATTGCAATAATTTGATAACGCTTAATTTCAATGCCATGAACTGTGCGGATTTGCGTGGTACTACTTTCTCTACCTCCTTGATTAATCTGAATATAGGAAATGAAGTGATGCGAATACCTGCAAACTTTATCAAAGGATGTTCAAACTTAACCTCTGTTACCCTCCCGACAGTCCTTACATATATAGGAGATACAGCGTTTTACAATTGCAGCGGCTTGACCTCCATTACCATTCCGAACGGCGTTACCTCTATCGGAAACTCTGCCTTCTCTTATTGCCGCGGCTTGACCACCGTTACCATTCCGCATAGTGTTACTTCTATCGGAGAGTCTGCGTTTTCTTATTGCTACGGCTTGCGTTCTGCCGGCCTTAGCAACGCCATCGGCACCATCAAAAAGAATTTGTTCTACAGATGTCTTGCTTTGACCTCGATTGATATTCCGAACGGCGTTACTTCAATAGGAGATTATGCCTTTTTCGCTTGCCGCAGTTTGCGAATGGTCAACATAGGCAGCGGCGTTACCACTATCGGAAACAATGCATTTTCCGAGAGCGGTTTGATATCTGTTGTCGTTCCTGACGCTGTTACCACTATCGGAAAACAAGTATTCGCAGGCTGTCCCGATTTGCAAACAGTTAGCATCGGTACAGGTCTTACGAGCATGGGACTATATCCGTTTCAATATTCAAATAATCTGACAACGCTTAATTTCAATGCAATCAACTGCCAGGATTTGCTTTCAAGCATGTGTGCAAACTCATTGACCACTCTCAATATAGGAAATGATGTGCAAACTATACCTGCATACTTTTGCAAGGGTTGCAGTAACTTGAATACGCTTACCATCGGCAGCAGCGTTGCCTCTATAAGAGACAGTGCATTTTACGGTTGCAATAACATATCCTCCGTTGTATCCTTTGCCATGGTACCTCCAACGGTCAATTCCGAGGCACTCCCTTATCCTAATAGTGCAGAACTGACCGTACCTTGCGGCAGCTATGAGGCATATACCGATCCGACATCTCGTTGGAATTTGTACTTCTCGCCACGCATTATGGAAGCTCCGTTATCTTTCGATTTTTCTGTATCGGCAAACAATGACGCTTACGGCAGTGTTGAGGTAGAAACCTTGTCTTGTGCAGTAAGAACTCTTACGGCAAAAGCAAAGAACGGTTATGTGTTCTCGAAATGGAACGATGGCAATACGGATAACCCGAGAACGGTAACCATTACAAGCGATAGTGCATTCGTTGCAATCTTTAATGCGGAGGGAGAGGGAGTTTCATTGCAAGAGGTGAACACAAAAGAGTTTGCATTGTATCCTAATCCTGCGAAGAACTTCGTAAACTTGGAGTTCGAGGCATTGCAAGAGAACTGCTTGTTGCAAGTACTCGACCTCAGCGGCAGAAGCGTGAAGACGTTCGACCTCAAAGCCGGACAGGAGAGTTTGCAAATAAATGTAGGCGACCTCTCTAAGGGAGTCTATACCATCAAACTCGGCAATACGGCAAGGAAGTTGATAGTAGAGTAGATGTAATCAGTATTTCATATACATTGAGAGGATATGCCACTGTGGCGTATCCTCTTTTCTTTAATACGTATAAGACAGAGCGTGTTTCGTATTCCGATTGCTGCAATTTTAGTACCTTTGCAGACGATTTACGTTTAAGAATTGGCTATATGACAGAGATTGCAAGCAAGTATGAATCCAAGTCTGTTGAAGAGAAGTGGTATTCAAAGTGGATAGAGAATAAGTGTTTTAGTTCTAAGCCTGATGGCAGAGTGCCTTTTACGGTGGTGATTCCTCCGCCTAATGTTACAGGGGTTCTGCATATGGGACATATGTTGAACAATACCATTCAAGATGTTTTGGTGCGAAGAGCGAGAATGTCGGGATTTAATGCTTGTTGGGTGCCGGGGACGGATCATGCTTCCATTGCAACGGAGGCTAAGGTTGTTGCAAAGTTGAAGGAGGAGGGTATAGAGAAGAGGGATTTGACGAGAGAGGAGTTTTTGGAGCATGCTTGGCAGTGGAAGGAAAAGCATGGCGGTATAATCTTGAAGCAGTTGCGTAAACTCGGTGCTTCTTGCGATTGGGACAGGACAAGCTTTACGATGGATAAGGCTTTGTATGATTCCGTCATTGATGTGTTTGTGGATTTGTACGAAAAGGGTTTGATTTATCGAGGTGTGAGAATGGTGAATTGGGACCCTGTGGCATTGACGGCTTTGAGCGATGAGGAGGTTGTCTTCAAACAGCAGCAATCGAAATTGTATTATTTAAAGTACATGATAGAAGGTTCGTCGGATTTTGTAACTGTTGCAACGACGCGCCCCGAAACCATACTCGGAGATACGGCTGTATGTGTTCATCCGGAAGATGAAAGGTATAAGGATTTGAAGGGTAAATTCTTGATTGTGCCTTTGGTCGGAAGGCGTGTACCCGTTATATTTGATGATTATGTGGATAGAGAGTTCGGTACGGGTGCTTTGAAAATCACTCCGGCTCACGATATCAATGATTATAACATAGGATTGAAGCATAAGTTGGATACGATAAACGTGTTCAACGATAATGGTACCTTGAATGAGAACGGGGGAAATTATGCCGGTATGGACAGGTTTGCATGCAGAAAGAGGATTGTCAAGGATTTGGAACTTGCGGACTTGATGGTGAAGACGGAGGATTATGTCAATAATGTGGGTTGTTCGGAAAGGACGAATGCAGTGATAGAGCCCAAGTTGTCTCTGCAATGGTTCGTAAGAATGAGCGAATTGGCAAAGCCTGCATTGGAGGTTGTTATGAATGATACTATTAAGTTCCACCCTGCGAAGTTTAAGAATACTTACAGGCATTGGATGGAGAATGTGAAGGATTGGTGTATTTCAAGGCAGTTGTGGTGGGGACAGAGGATACCGGCATATTATCTGCCGAACAGGGAGTTTGTTGTTGCCAAGAGTGCGGAGGAGGCTTTGCAGAAAGCGAGAAGTATGTTCCCTGAGGAGAATTATGCTTTGAGTGATTTGAAGCAAGATGATGATGTGCTGGATACTTGGTTCTCTTCATGGCTTTGGCCGATAAGTGTGTTCGATGGTATAAGAAATCCGGATAATGAGGAAATCAAGTACTATTATCCTACGAACGATTTGATAACGGCTCCCGAAATTATTTTCTTTTGGGTGGCGAGAATGATTATGGCAGGTTTGGAGTACAGAAAAGAGGTGCCTTTCAAAAATGTTTACTTCACAGGTATTGTTCGGGATAAGTTGGGCAGGAAGATGAGCAAGAGTTTGGGCAACAGTCCCGACCCTATAGAGTTGATAGAGAAGTATGGTGCGGACGGTGTGAGAATGGGTATGCTTTTGGCGTCGCCGGCGGGTAATGATTTGCCTTTTGATGAGATGTATTGCGAGCAGGGCAGGAATTTTTCCAATAAGATATGGAATGCTTTGAGACTTTTGAAGTCTCAAAGGGTTGAGGATATTCCGCAAAGTGAGAGTTCGAGGCTTGCAGGTGAGTGGATGAAGAATAAGATGAATGATACGCTTGGTTTGTTGGACGATGATTTCTCTAAATACAGGTTGTCGGAGGCTTTGATGAGGGTTTATAAATTCGTTTGGGACGATTTTTGTTCATGGTATTTGGAGATAATCAAGCCGGCGTATCAAATGCCGATGGATAAGACTACTTATGAAACAGCTCTCGGCATATTCGAGGATTTGATGAAGATATTGCATCCTTTCATGCCTTTTGTCAGCGAGGAGATTTATCACTTGATAAGGGAAAGAGGGGAGAAGGATTTTGTGATGTTGTCCGAAATGCCTGCTTGTGGGGTGGTTGATAAGAAGTTATTGGAGGACTTCGAGTTCGTTCAGGAGTTTGTTGTCGGAATAAGGACTATACGTAATGAGAAAAACATTCCTCAAAAAACAGCTTTGGAGGTTTATTATACCCGGAGTGCAGGGGCGGATGTCGTTGCGAAGTATTCGGAGATGATAATCAAGTTATGTAATCTGAAAACGCTTTCCGCTTGTTCACAAAAAGTGGATAAGGCTGTTGCGAAGATGGTTAGAACGATGGAAATTTTCGTTCCTCTTGCCGATAGTATAAATAAGGAAGAGGAGGTGAAGAAAATAATGGCGGATATAAAGTATTTTGAGGGCTTTAAGGCTTCTGTGGAAAAGAAATTGTCGAATGAGAGTTTTGTTGGGAAGGCTCCGCAGAAGGTTGTCGATATGGAGAGAAAGAAATTGCAAGACGCAACTCAGAAACTTGTTGTACTGCATGAGCAGTTGGAAGCATTGAATTAAGAAGATGGAGAAAGGTCGTCAGAGAATGATGACCTTTTTTCATAGCTTGGCTTGAAAGTATGTCAAAATGGCAGAAAAATGATTTTGGCACATTTTTCGCACTCTTCCAAATGCAGTTTCGAAGGGAAGGAACAAAAGAAGCAGGGATTTGTTCTTTATTCGCAAGGGCTGTGATTTCAATCAGAGAGTTGGAATGGAAAAAGGAGAGAATTAAAGTAAAAAACAAATAAAATAGGAGATACAAAAATGGCAAATGTAAACGTAAAACCATTAGCAGACAGAGTTTTGGTTAAGCCTGCAGAGGCAGAGCAAAAAACAGCATCGGGAATAATCATACCTGATACGGCAAAAGAAAAACCTATGACGGGAGAGGTTGTTGCCGTAGGCTGCGGAAAGAAAGATGAACCAATGACCGTTAAGGTAGGAGACAAGATCCTTTATGGCAAATACTCCGGAACCGAAATCAATATAGATGGTGAGGATTATTTGATAATGAGAGAAAATGACATTTATGCAATCATCTAACATTAATCGTTGAATCAGAAAAATCAAACAGATATGGCAAAAAACATAATATTCAATACGGAGGCTCGTGAGCAGTTGCGTCAGGGCGTTAATGCATTGGCAGATGCAGTAAAGGTAACATTGGGCCCTAAGGGTAGAAATGTTATAATCGATAAGAAGTTCGGTGCTCCTCATATCACAAAAGACGGAGTGTCTGTTGCAAAAGAAGTGGAATTGGAAGACCCTATTCAAAACATGGGTGCTCAACTTGTGAAAGAGGTTGCTTCAAAGACCAATGACCAAGCGGGAGATGGTACGACTACTGCAACGGTACTTGCTCAGTCAATAGTGAATACAGGTATCAAAAACGTAACGGCAGGTGCAAATCCTATGGATTTGAAACGCGGTATAGATAAAGCTGTTGCTGCTGTTGTTGCTGATTTGAAAACTCGTTCAAGAGAAATCGGAGAAGGTAAGGAAAAAGTTGAGCAAGTGGCTTCAATTTCTGCCAATAATGACAAGTTCATCGGTCAGATGATTGCCGAGGCTATGAATAAGGTGAAGAAAGAGGGCGTTATCACGATTGAGGAAGCCAAAGGCTTGGATACAACTGTCAAGGTTGTCGAAGGTATGCAATTTGACAGAGGTTATCTTTCTCCATATTTCGTAACAAATACTGAGAAGATGGAGGCAACCTATGAGAATCCGTTCATATTGATTTATGACAAGAAAATATCCAACTTGAAGGAGTTCTTGCCTATTTTGGAAAAGACTGTACAGACGGGTAGAGGCTTGTTGATAATATCCGAGGACATAGAGGGAGAAGCTCTTGCCACTTTGGTTGTGAACAGATTGAGAGGTTCTTTGAAAATTGTTGCTGTTAAGGCTCCGGGCTTTGGCGACAGAAGAAAGGAAATGTTGGAGGATATTGCAGTTTTGACAGGTGGTGTTGTAATCTCTGAAGAGAAAGGTTACAAATTGGAAGACACTGATTTGTCAATGCTTGGAACTGCACAGAAAATCACAGTCGATAAAGACAATACAACGATTGTTTCCGGTGCAGGCGAGAAGGCTGCGATAGAAGCAAGGGTAAATCAAATACGTGCCCAAATCGAGAAAACCACTTCCGATTACGATAGAGAGAAATTGCAAGAAAGACTTGCCAAATTGGCAGGCGGTGTTGCCGTAATCTATGTCGGAGCGGCTTCAGAAGTTGAAATGAAGGAGAAAAAGGATAGATTCGATGATGCTTTGCATGCAACAAGAGCTGCTTTGGAAGAAGGTATCATACCGGGTGGCGGAGTTGCGTTTATAAGAGCAATCTCGGCATTGGATAACCTTAAAGGAGAAAATGAAGACGAACAAACAGGTATTCAGATTGTTCGCAGAGCATTGGAAGAACCTTTGAGACAGATTGTAGAGAATGCAGGAATGGAAGGAAGCGTTGTTGTCAACAAAGTAAAAGAGTTGAAAGGGGACGAAGGTTTCAATGCGAGAACAGAAATCTTTGAAGATTTGCACAAAGCGGGCGTTATCGACCCAACGAAAGTTGCAAGGGTTGCGATAGAGAACGCAGCTTCGATAGCTTCCATGATATTGACGACAGAGTGTGTTCTATCCGAAATCAAGGAAGAGGCTCCTGCAATGCCGCAAGCTCCTGCCGGAATGGGCGGAATGTATTAGAAAAAAGTGAATACTCATAATAATTAAGTTTTTGGGGGAATTGACCACCGTTTTAGGTGGTTAATTCCTTTTATTGTTTGATAGAAATAATTTGACAGATGATACAGAGAATACAAAGCCTTTATTTGGCGATTGTTGTGCTACTTAGCGGATTGAGTTTTGCATTTCCTTTGGCTGTGTTTGAAAGTACGAATTTTGCACCTTCGCCATACAATCTTATTCCGGCTTCTGCTTCTGCAGATGTAACGTATATACCACAAGAAACAGTGGCTTGGAATGCTATTTCTTTTCCTGTTGCGGTCGGATTGCTTTCATTGATTGCAATATTCCTGTATAAGGATAGAATGAAACAGGTAAGAGTTGTTGCAGTGGCTTTCTTGCTTGACGTTATCTATGCAGGTTTTCTTTTCCTTTGGATTATAGATTCTCAAGCAAAGGCTCTCGCAATGCAGAATGTCGAAGGAATTCATATAGTGTATGGAATGAGTTCCTATATCCCCATAGCACAAATCATATTGCTGATTTTGGCTCAACGGGCAATAAGAAAAGATGAAAAGTTGGTGCGTTCATCGGAACGGTTGAGGTAAGTAAGAAACTGGTTCTTCGGTGTTTTTATAGCGAAGACTGTTTCTGATAATGAAGTTTCGCGAGAAAAAATCGAAAAAGCCTTGCAGTTTTACCAAATATTCGTACCTTTGCACTCGCTAAAACCACGGTGCTCGTAGTTCAGTTGGTTAGAATATCAGATTGTGGTCCTGAGGGTCATGGGTTCAAATCCCATCGGGCACCCACCGAGTTTTAAGAGAGTTCTTCGCAAAAAGAACTCTCTTTTTTTTTGTCTTTCCACAAATTTTCTGTTACTTTGCATTTTATTTTCGGACAGGTAACGAATTGGAAACAGAAGCAGATTAAGAGATGAGAAAGCTAAGATTTATGCTATCGGGTTTGGCAACCCTTTTGTTTGCGGTTTGTGTTTTTGCACAATCGTATGAGAAAGTCGAAAACGACAATATGGGTGTCAGAATTTACACCTTGAACAACGGCTTAAAGGTTTATATGTCGGTAAATAAAGATGTGCCGCGTATTCAGACCTACATCGCAGTCAGGGTCGGAAGTAAGAATGATCCGAAAGAGACAACAGGTTTGGCACATTACTTTGAACACATGATGTTCAAGGGAACCGAGAGTTTCGGAACCTCAAATTGGCAAGAGGAAAAGAAATACATAGACAGGATAGAGGAACTCTATGAGGTATATCGTAAAGAGACTGATTTTGCACGGCGAACGGCTTTATACAAACAAATAGACTCTTTATCGTATATAGCTTCCGGCTTTGCTATTGCCAATGAGTATGACAAGATGATGAGTTTCATAGGTTCAGAAGGTACAAATGCTGCAACGAGCAACGATTTTACGTATTATCAGGAGAACATTCCGTCCAATCAATTGGAGAATTGGGCAAAGATACAAGCCGATCGTTTTGCCAATCCGGTGTTACGATTATTTCATACCGAGTTGGAGACAATATATGAGGAGAAGAACATGAGCTTAACCAATGACAGACGGAAAGCAAATGAGGCAATGCTTAAAGCCCTTTTCCCACATCACCCTTACGGACAACAAACAACTTTGGGTGAAGCAGAACATCTGAGAAATCCTTCTTTGAAAAATATAAAGGCATTCCATTCTCAATATTATGTTCCGAACAATTATTGCATTGCAATGAGTGGAGATTTCAATCCTGATGAAGCAATAAAGATAATAGATAAGTATTTCGGTAAGTTGAAATCCAAACCCGTTCCGGAATTCAAGTTTGAATATGAACCGGAACAAACAACAGTTAAGGAGGTTGAGGTAAAAGGTTTGGAGTCAGCGTACATTACTATTGCTTATAGAATAAATGCAGGTTCTACATCGAGAGAAGCAATGCTTGCAGAGTTGACAGACCAAGTTTTGCACAACGGTTCGACCGGTTTGATTGATAAAAACATCAATCAAAAGAGACTTGTCGCACGGGCGAATAGCGGAGTGTATGGTCTGAACGATTATACGGCTTTCATGTTGCAGGCTTTTCCTAAATCAAATCAAAGTCTCGATGATTTGAAAACCATTTTATTGCGACAGAAAGAGGTTTTGAAGAGTGGAAATTGGGACGAAAATATATTGAAAGCAGCGATAAATAATTTGCGATTCAGAGAAATCAAATCTATGGAAAGCAATTCTGCAAGGGCAATGAAGATGGCACAGTCTTATTTATCAAATGAGAGTTGGGAAAATGTGGTTAACAGTCTTGACATGATGAGTAAGGTAAGCAAAGAGGAGATTGTTGCATTTGCAAATAAGGTGTTCAAAGATAATAACTACGTTGTTGTGAAGAAAGTGCAGGGAGAGCCTGCCGCTGTCGAGAAAGTGGAGAAGCCGCCTATCACCCCCATACAAATCAATCGTGATGCCGAGTCTGCTTTCTTCAAGCAGATAAAAGCAAGAAAGGTTTCGCCAATTCAAGCCGAGTTTACGGATTATTCCAAAGCCATGAGTATAGAAAAAACCGATAAGGGTACGGAGGTATTGTACGTGAAAAACAAAGATAATTCAAGATACAGTCTTACGTTTCGTTATGCCGTAGGTACTTGGGAGAACAAATATCTTCAACTCTTGGGCTATTATCAGAAGTATTTGCACACTCCTTTCCTTACACAGGAGCAAGTGCAGGAAAAACTCTTCAATCTTGCAACTTTTTTCAGGATAAGCTCTAATGGAGAGGAAACTTTGGTTACAATGGAAGGTCTGACCGATAATATGCTTGAAGCTTTGGAAGTGGTGGACGACCTTCTTACCAATCCGGTTTTGGATACGGCAGTGGTGGAAGATATAAAAAATCAGATAAAGAAGGACAGACAAGATGCCAAAAGCAAACAGGCAAGTTGCTTTTCCGCTCTTGCTTCCTACGCTTTGTACGGAGAAAAGACTGCACACCGCACTTTGTTGAGCGATAAGGAAATCGACAAAATATCCGCCGATGTTTTGTGTAATCAAATCAAGGATTTGAAATCATATAAAGAACAAATAAGATATTACGGCGACTTATCCGAGGAGGCTTTGTTGAGTTGTTTGAAGCAAAATCATAAAATGGCAGATAAGTTTACGAAAGAGGCAAAAGCCAAACCAAGCGAGAAGCAATCGACAAAGAAAAACGAAGTCTTTTTTGTCGATTATCCTGCAAAGCAATCCTATTGCAGAATGTTCATAGTGGGAGATAAATATAATGAAAGCGAGAGGGCTGTTGCCGCTATGTATAACGAGTATTTCGGAGGCAGTATGAACAGCATAGTCTTCCAAGAAATGAGGGAGAAACGTTCTTTGGCTTATCAAGCCATGTCTCGCTACATCACGGGTAGCGATAAGAATGACCGCAATTATAATTTGGCACATATAGCAACTCAAAACGATAAGGTGATAGAGGCATTTGACGCATTTAATTCCTTGTTGGACAGTATGCCTTTGGCACAAGCCAATTTCGATTTGGCAAAGCAATCTCTTCTAAGTTCGATGAGAACTCAAAGAATAAGCAAACAGAATATCATTTCTTCATTCCTTAATGACCGTCGCTTTGAAAGAGCAAACAACAGTCTGCAACAATTATATACTTCTTTGCAAGGAATAAATTTGGAGCAGATACAGCAGTTCAGTAAGGAAAAATTCCAAAAGCGAGGCAGGGTTTATGTCATTCTCGGAAGCAAAGAGCAGATAGATATGAAGGCTTTGAAGAAATTCGGCAAGGTTAAGGAATTGACTTTGGAAGATATATTCGGCTATTAGACTTATTGCTGTCGTATGGATTTGAAATTACAGAAAAAGGAGCTCCGAAAAAAAATCAGGGAGCAGAAAAAGGTTTTCCCATCTGAGGAAAAACTATCGCAAAGCAGGGAAATATTTTCATTCATAGAGGAAAGTCCTTTGTTTAAGGAGGCAAATATTGTATTGCTTTACTGGTCTATGGATGATGAGGTTTCGACTCATGACTTTATATTGAAGTGGTACGAAACCAAAACCATACTTTTGCCTTGTGTTGTGGGCGATGATTTGGTGTTAAGACGCTTTGAGGGTCTTGACAGCATGCTTGCCGGTGAGCAATTCGGAATAGCGGAACCTGTTGGGGCGATTTTTGAAGATTATGCCAAGATTGATTTGATGATTATCCCCGGAGTGGCTTTCGATTCTTGTTTCCACCGCATGGGTAGGGGCAGAGGTTTTTACGACAGACTGCTTTCGCTTGCCAAGACAAAGAAAATGGGTATTTGTTTCGACTTTCAGTTGGTGGACAAAGTGCCTGTCGAGGATTTCGATGTGGCAATGGATTGCATTGTGAGCAAAAACGGTTTTGTGAAACATGAGTAAGGTAAAATTGTCGGCTCTTGCTCTTTTGTCGGGAGTGCTTTTGTCGCTTGCGTGGTGGGATATGCTTCTGGCTCCTCTCATGTTGCTTGCTTTTGTACCTCTTTTGTGGGTGGAGGACTTTATTTGCAAGCATGAAAAAGAAAAAATCTTCTCTTCTTGGGCTGTTTTCGGATACTCTTTCCTGCCTTTTCTTTTATGGAATCTGACAACGGTATATTGGGTTGCTTATTCCACATCTTTGGCTATCGCTTTGCCTTTCGCACAGGCGGCTTTGATGGCTCTTGTCTTTCAAACGGCACATTATTGCAGGAAACATTTCGCCCATGGCAGGAGAAGCGGACTTGCCTTCTTCGCAATCTTCTTCTTGGCTTTTGAATTTCTGCATTTGCATTGGGATATCAATTTCCCATGGCTTAATTTGGGTAATAGTTTTGCCAAGTTCCCTTATCTTATACAATGGTATGAATATACCGGAGTGGGAGGTGGAAGTCTTTGGATTTGGCTTTGTAATATTTCTTTTTTTTGTTTACTGCAATGTTTCTTGGTTTCGACGGAACGAAAGGCCGAAAGAATTTCACGAAAGGCCGTTTTAATTTTTTCTTTCGCCGTTTTAATTTTGCCAATCGCCGTTTCGCTAATACGTTGGTTTACATATAGTCCGCAAACGAGCGAGAAGACAGATGTTGTTGTCGTTCAACCTAATCTTGACCCTTATGGAGAACAGTACGATTATTCTCCGCGTCAGGTTTGTGATATAGTAATCGATTTGGCAGCCGAAAAGGCAGATGAAAACACGGATTTTATTCTCTGTCCGGAGAGTTGTTTGCAAGATTATGCTTGGGAGGAAAACTTGGACGCTTCTCCGAGCATAGTTTATCTGCGGAATTTCGAGAACAAATACCCCAAAGCGGAAATAATATCGGGAATGTCAAGCCGCAGAATGCTTCCGGAAGGTGTTATGACAAAGGCTGCAAGAAAGCATCGTCATATCCCGAATCGTTATTACGAGAGTTGCAATATTGCAGTGAAGATAGACCGCGACACTGTCAGCCCATGCAGTCAGCTTCGCCACAAAAGCATTCTTACTCCTTTTGTCGAGAAAATGCCGTTCAAAGCAGTATTGGGTTTCTTGGGTGATTTGGCTTTGGATTTGGGTGGTACTGTCGGCACTCTCGGCACAGACGAAGAATATATTGTCTTTTCCTCTGACGGAAAGCCTAAAACGGCAACGGCAATCTGCTATGAATCCACGGACGGCAGGTATATATCTCAACTTGTCGGCAGGGGAGCGGAACTGATATTCATTATAACAAACGACGGTTGGTGGAAAAATTCCCCGGGACATCGTCAACATGCGGCTTTTGCCTCGTTGAGAGCAATAGAAAACAGAAGACCGATTGCAAGAAGTGCAAATACGGGTATTTCATGCTTTGTTTCTCCCAAGGGAGAGAGTATGCAGCAAACCGAATATTGGAAAGAAGCGGTGATAAAGCAGACGCTTTATCCGCAAAAGGAGATAACATTTTACACCAAATACGGAGATTATATATACAGAGCTGCTTGCTTTATGGCAATCTTATTTCTGTTGTTGAGCTTCGTCGTTTCGCATTTGAGAAAAGCAGAAGAAAAGAAACATCAAAACAAAAAACTATAATATGTTCAAGAAAGTACCTCACACTTACGTCATTATTTTTTCTCTTATAGTACTCGCCGCCCTTGCAACATGGTTTGTACCATCAGGAGAGTTCGCAAGGGAAAGCATAACCACCGAATCCGGTAAGACAATCAATCAAATTATTCCCGGTTCCTATACTCATGTGGAACAAACTCCCCTGACATGGGAAATAATGTCCGCTTTCTTCAAGGGATTTCAGAAAGCACCCGGTATAATAGCCTTTTTGCTTATATTAGGCGGTGCCTTTTGGATTTTGAATGAGACAAAGGCGATAGATATGGGAGTTCAAACCTTTTTGAACAAATCGGGTAAATTGGAAAAATACCGTTTGTTCAAAGTCATAGGAGTGAATAATCTGATAATAGTCTGCATAATGGTCATGTTCTCGCTCTTCGGAGCAATATTCGGCATGAGTGAGGAGACAATAGCTTTTGTGGTCATATTCGTTCCCCTTGCCATATCCATGGGATACGACTCCATAACAGGCGTATGCCTATGCTTTTTGGCGGCAGGCTTGGGCTTTGCAGGTTGTGTGCTTAATCCTTTTACGCTCGGCATAGCCCAAGATATAGCAGGCATAAAGATGTTTTCGGGAATAGAATACAGAGTGGTGATGTGGTTTATCATTACATTCATAGGCATAATCTTTGTGCTGTGGTACGCAAACAGAGTGAAGAAGAACCCAAGCAAGTCCGTAATGTACGAGGAGGACAAATTTTGGAGAGATAATCAGGAATCGGCTTCAAAGATAGAAGCAGTCAAAGCCTCTAAAACATGTTGGATTGCTTATTTTGCGACATTGATTGTTCAAATCATATTCTGTATTACGACTAAAAGCCCTACTCTTATAATAACAACTCTTTTGTTTGCTGCAGTCTGTTATTTCATGATAAAGAAATCCATGCAGATGTTCTCTTTATCCGTATTGATTTTCACAATAGCATACCTTGTCATAGGCGTTATGGCATTTGATTGGGGATTTGAACAAATTGCAGCTTTGTTTTTTACTATGGCAATAGTCAGCGGAATGGTTTTGGGCAAGAATGCAAGCGATATAGCAAAGTTATTCATAGCCGGAGCAAAGGATATGCTTTCTGCTGCTTTGGTTGTCGGCTTGGCTTCCGGCATAATAGTGATTTTGGAAGACGGAAAAATAATAGATACTTTCCTTAACTCACTTGCAACAAGCATATCCGGTAGCGGAAAAGTAGGAGCATTGAGCATAATGTACGGTTTCCAATCAGTATTGAATGCAATTATCACTTCCGGAACGGCAAAGGCTGCGATGTTGATGCCTATGTTTTCCGAGATAGCGAGCATGAGTGGAATTTCTCTTCAATCTGCAGTAACGGCATTCCATATAGGGGACGGCTTTACCAATCTTATAACTCCTACATCGGGAGTTTTGATAGCAGTTTTGGGACTTGCGAGAATACCCTATGCCAAATGGGTGAAATTCTCTTGGAAGTTCATTTTGGCAATGGTTGTTTTGGGTTGGTTGTTATTGATACCGACGGTAACAATGAACCTGCCGGATTTTTGAAAAAGAAGAAATGAATAATGGCATGACTTTATCCGGTAGAAGATGAAGCGATTGCCGAATTTTGAATGTGATGATAAGAAAATATTTATTGATATTATGTTGTTTGATAGGCTGTAAAGCTGTGTCGGCACAGGAGGTTGGAAAGAGAAGTTGCTTATCGGAAGGAGCATATTCCTTTGGTTTCCGATTAGGATTGGAGAAACGTAATGTGGAGAATGATATGTTACTGGCGATAGCCGATATAGAAACCTCCAAGCAGCTCAAATGTGATCTGGCTTTAGGAGGCAGTTGGTTCGTCAGGGATTATACCGCATTGAACTGCAAACTTGCTTATGGCTTTTCGGATTCGGAAAATGTCATAGAAGCAAAGATTTTGGATTTTGTTATAGGTGCAGAGAATTACAGCACAAGTACCGCCTCCTCTTCTTTTACGGCTGCGGTGGGTGTTAAGAATTTTATTCCGATAGGGGAGTCGGAAAGATTTTATGTGTTCAATGAGAGTAATATTTCTTATTGCCATTACAGCAGTTTGACGAGAGATGTTTATAATCAAGGCGATAAAATTCATAAGATACACCGCAAGGGAGATGCTGTGAGCCTTGCGCTTTCTCCCGGAGTGATGTATTTTCTTACAAATAAACTTGCCTTTGAATTTGCTTTGAATCCTGTAATCCTTTCTTTCTCTCATGAAAATACATTGAAGGACGGAACGATAGAAGGCAAGGATACGGATTTCTGCTTGGACTTGAAGATAAATCCGTTCAACCTTTACTTCGGTTTTTCTTTCTTTTTCGATAATCGCAACAAATAACCGGCAATCATGAAGAAGTATTTGTATTTTGTTTTGAGTGTTCTGCTTTTTGTTTCCTGTATAGAAGATGATTACTATAAGCAATCGGATAATTGTAATATTACCTCATTTGAAATAGAGGGACAACTTGTCTGTAATATCGAGGACAGAGGTGGCGTAGGTTATATATCGATTCAAATGCCTGTGGATTATGATTTGAGCAATCTGAAAGTATTGAGGGCAGATCTCAGCCCTCTTGCAGGGTTTGAAAGAGATATTTTTTCTATAAGAGATTTCAATAGGACGGTTACGGCGAAAGTCATTGCGGAGGACGGTAAAAGTAATAAGATATGGTATATAGAGGTATTCAAGGCTCAAAGTAACAAGCAGCTTGCGTATTCCGACATGAAGCAATGGACAATAGCAAGGGAGGAAGACGGAACGGCTATAAGCATAGGCGGGAAATACGCGTATTTTCCGGGAGAACAAGGCAAGTATTCGCCTTGGCAACATGCGGCAAGGGCAAATAAACTTAATGGTTTCTTCTCTGTTAATCCTCAACCGTCTAATGAAAACAGTGAATATGCGAGAATGGAAACCAAGGCTTATCCTGCCGGCAATATTGTGAACTCAGGTATTGTAACAGGGGCTTTGTTTACAGGTAAGTTTTGCTTCGATGCCCGACATTTGCCTGTCGTGGGCAGTGATCCCAATCCTCGAAAACTTGTAAATCTCGGTGTGAGATTTGAATACAGGCCTACTGCCGTGAGGTTTAATCTAAGATACTTCCCGGGAGCTGTCATGAAAGACGGTAAAGGTAAGGTGATTTATGAGAACGATGGGGAAAAACGTCCGCATAAGGATTCATGCGACATATATTTCATATTGCAAAACAGAGATGAAGACCCGAATATATTTTACAGAGTTGCAACGGCATGGTTGAGGATAGGGGATACCCTTGGTGCCGACGGATTTGTTTCCATGACCATACCGTTTATATATGGAGAGCCTGAGGCTTCAATGATTGCGGAGAAGCCTTATATGAGAATAGGCGGTGTAAGAGGTGAAGTGAGCTTTTATCGTTTTACTTATAACGGAACGGATTATGATAAGCAGCTTATGCAGGATAAGTATGCACCTTCGACAATGAATCCCGACCATATAATAGGATTGTTCAGTGCAAGTGCTTACGGGGATTTGTTTTGGGGTGCACCGGGTTCGACTTTGGATATAAAAGACGTGGAGTTGTTGTATTGATGTGATATTTTGCAAATACGTATATGCGTTTTTTCGTGCTATTTGTTTTTTTCGTATATTTGCACCTGCGTATTCAGAAGATTACAAAGCTGACACATAAAAACAATGAAAGAAATGAAGAGATATTTATCAATATTGGTTGTGATGTTTGCCCTTTGTACCGGTGTCTTTGGGCAGAATCCGACGGTTACGATGGACAGTACTGTTAATATTACGGCATTAGGTGTCAAATTATGGGGTAATTTTGTCGATAAAGGCAACTGGACGGTTAACGGAAAAGGATTTGTGTACTCCACAAATCCGGTTCCGACAAAGGGAAACGGAACGGTGAAATCTGTTTCGGGTACTAATACGGGTAAGTTCTATGCAAACGTTACTAATCTTGCACCTTCTACAACTTATTATGTGAGAGCGTATGTCAAGAAAGGTACAGGTGCAAATGCAGATACCGTTTACTCTTCCAATATCATCAGTTTCCAGACGCTTCCCGTTGTTCCACCGACTTTAAGTGCCCCTATGGTGTCGGAAATAAGTCTTACGAATGCTACGTTCACAGGACAAATAACAGCTAAAGGAGATGCCACATTGCAAACAGATAAAGGCTTTTGTTACGGTCTTAATCAAAATCCCACATACTACGATAATAAAGTCAAGGTTAGCGGAACCGCATCGCCTTTACCTTATACAATGACGAAAAGCGTTGAAACCCTTTTATCGGGAGCGACATATTATGTGCGTTCTTACGTGGTTGTGAAATACGGAGTAACTTATGATACAGTGTATTCAAATCAGGTTAGTTTTATGACCCAACATGCTTGTGGAAATCCTCCTTATGGAGTTACAATATCAGATGTAGAAGTTTCAGAAGCAAGGATAAATTTCGAGAAAGCTTTGGGACAGGCTCATTGGGAGGTTGATTATGGTTTTGCAGGACATACTGCGGGAGAGGGAACTTTGGTTAGGACAGACGATACAACGATTTTGATTAGTAATTTGGAGGGAGGTCGTTCTTATTCGGTCTTTGTTCGAGCGGTGTGTGGTAATTTGTATAGCGAATGGTCGGATATAAGGACGTTTACGACCCTTGCACCACCTTGTGCGGCAGTAAGCGGAATACATATAAGTGAAACAGGCTATTCTTCTGCCAAGATAGAATGGACTCCCGGCAGTATGAGTCAAACGGTTTGGGAAGTGGTATTTGGAAAAGCAAATGAGACACTGCCGGAAACAGGAGTGATAATAGAGGGAAGCCCGATGTTTTCACCGATAGGCTTAACTCCTCAAACAGAATACAAATTGAAAGTACGGGCAGTTTGTGGCGAGTTTATGAGTAATTGGAGCAATGAATTTACATTCAATACTATACAACAGGGATTGGAAGAGGTGAATGTGAAATCCATAAATATATATCCGAATCCGTCAAGCGGAGCAATAAAGTTTGAGAATAACGGTTTGGATGTTCGCAATATAGAAATCAGCGACTGTAACGGCAGAGTGATATACAGAGATAACGAATTGCCTCTTTCATTCGATTTTAAGGATAAAAAAGGCGTGTTCTTCATTCTCATGGAGACAGAAATAGGACAACAGATAGAAAAAATCATAGTACAGTAACAAAAAACTTTATCAAATGTTAGCAAACATACTTTTGCAAGCACAGCAAGCAGGTGCAGAGGTGGCAACTCAGGTGGCGGAAACGACAGCTAAATTGAACGTATTCTCTTTGGCAGTAAAGGGAGGTTGGATAATGATAGTCCTTGCCATTGTATCAATAGTTGCAGTGTATATTTTTGTTGAGAGATACTTGGCTTTGAATAAGGCTCTCAAAGAAGACGTGAACTTTATGGATAACGTCAAAGACTGCATACACAAAGGCGATTTGCAAGGAGCAAAAAGATTAACGAATAATAATGACAGCCCTATAGGCAGAATGATAGGTAAAGGACTGTCAAGATTGGGCAGACCGCTGAATGATATTAACCAAGCGATAGAAAACGTCGGCAAATTGGAGGTTGCAAGATTGGAAAACGGTGTTTCCATGGTTGGAACCATCGCGGCATTGGGACCATCGCTCGGTTTCTTGGGAACGGTTACCGGTATGGTGAAAGCCTTTTTCGATATGAGTACGGCAGGGAACAATATCGACATACAACTCCTTTCAAGCGGTATATACGAAGCAATGGTTACCACGGTAGGAGGTTTGATTGTCGGAATTATTGCCAATTTCCTTTATAGCATATTGGTCGGAAAGATAAATAAGATAGTGTTTATGTTGGAAGCAAGGACGATGGAATTTATGGACTTGCTACACGAACCTGCTCAATAGAGATTTTATGATACAGACAAGGAATAAAATCGATCCGAATTTCAATTCGGCTTCCATGTCGGACTTAGTCTTTCTTTTGTTGATATTCTTTATGCTTACGTCAACGCTGATAAGTCCGAACGCGATAAAGTTACTCTTGCCCAAAAGCACGAGTGGACAGACCATGGCGAAGCAAAATGTTACGGTTTCGATAGATGAAAACAATCATTTCTTTGTTGAGAATAATGAGGTGAGTGAAGCAGAATTGTCCAATGTGATTGGAGCATTGCTTAACGGTGTTGACGATGGAACGGTCAAGCTTCATTCCGATGCAAGCGTTGCCGTGCAATATGTTGTTACCGTTATAGACGCAGTCAACAAGGTTAATGCTCAACAGGGAAAGAAACACAAAGTGATTTTAGCCACAGAAGCTGTTAAATGATGGACATCCATAATAATGATACCAAGAGAAAATTGATAGGAATCTGCTCAACTGTGTTTATTCATGGTTTAGCAGTGATTCTTCTTTTGGTTCTCGGATTGCGTTACCCCGATCCGCCTCCTGCCGAAGTGGGAGTGGAGATGGATGCAGACATGTTGAGTGACATAGGAACGGATATTGATAATGCTGCCGAGGGAGGCGAAGAGGCATTTGCCAAGAACATCAGTCCGTCTGACGAAAACAGTGCGGTAACTCAGGATACCGAAGATACAAAAGTCGTAAGCAGCAAAAACAAGAAGAGAAGAGATAACAAAAAGAAGCCTACGAGAAAAGACATTAAGGAAGATACCAAACCAAATATCGACCCTAATGCCTTGTTTAAGGGAGGTAAAGTAAACAAAGGCAGTGGTGGCGATGCAGGTATGGGAGAAGGTAGTGGTAAAGGCAGTGGCGGAGATGGCGGTGGCAGTGGAACATCTTTCTTTTTGGGAGACAGAGGCGCCAAATCCTTAGGCAAGCCTAATTCTTCAACACCTGAAACCGGTAATGTGGTTGTTGAGATAAAGGTTGACCAGGAAGGCAATGTTATTTCGGCAAAAGGAGGAGCCAGAGGGACTACTTTGTGGGATAACAACCTTTGGAGACGTTGTGAGCAGGCTGCACGAAAATCCAAATTTGCCGCAGACCCAAATGCTCCCGAAGTTCAAAAGGGTACAATCACCTACAAGTTCAGATAATATACTACCATAAAACAGTATCTCTATGAGAATACTCCATACTTCCGACTTTCATATCGGGAAGAGGCTTTATTCATGCGAGAGACGGGAGGAACAGCAAGCTGTTCTTAAAGAACTATCGGAGGTATGCCGCAGGGAGAATATCGATGTCGTCCTTGTGGCAGGCGATTTGTTCGATAATTTCAATCCCTCTGTTGCTTCGATGAGTCTATTGTATGATTCCTTATGTGATATAGCCGATGGCGGCAAACGTCCCGTTATTTTGATAGCAGGCAATCATGATTCACCGGATCGCATAGACATGCCGGATAGTTTTGCTCGAAAGAACGGCGTGTTTTTCCTTGGTAATTACGATGCTTTGCAGCAGGAAATCAAACTTAACGATAGGATTACGATAGAAAAAACGGCTCAAAATTATATGCAGTTGCGGTTTTCAGATTATGATTACCCTTTACAACTTATCGTAACTCCTTTCGTGAACGAGCAGAGGCTGAGAGAAAAATTCGATTTTGAAAATGAAGAAAACATGTTGAGGGATTATTTGCAGCAAGTCTGGCAGCAAACCGTGGATACTTATGCAACGGAAAGAGGAATTAAGATTTTGATGACACATCTCTTTGTTTTGAAAGACGAGAATGATACAACCCTTGAGCCGGAAGACGAGAATGCTATAAATATAGGCGGATTGTCCGCAATATATGCAGATAATATACCTTTGCAAATTCAATATACCGCCCTCGGACATCTTCACCGTATGCAGAGAGTGGGAAAGAGAAATATATGGTATAGCGGCAGCCCTTTGGCGTACAGTTTCAATGAGGACGAACAGCAGAAATATTTTCTGATAGCGGACATCGAGCCTGAAAAAGAGCCGGTTGTCAGAAAACTTGCGATACAAAGCGGAATTGCAATTAAGAATCTGACAGCCGAGAGTGTGGAAGAGGCTTTGGAAGTTCTATCCGAAAATCAAGATTATTGGGTTCAGCTGCGTTTGATTACCGATAAGGCGATTTCATACGAGCAAAGCTCTCAACTGCATTCTGCTCACAGTCGTCTGCTTCAAATAATTCCAGAGATAAAAACCGAATCTCTTGCAGGTCGGCAAAGAAGTAAAATCCTCGAACTGCAAGACAATCCCGTGGAATTGTTTTCCGAGTTCTACAAAAGTACTCATGGCGGACAAGAACCCGATGGGACTTTGACGGAATTGTTTCGTGAAGTAATGAATTGCAAGAATGAAACCCATTAAATTAAGTATAGAGGGTGTTTTTTCCTATCGGAAGAAGCAGGTGATTGATTTCCGCAAATTGTCTGCCGCAGGCATATTCGGTATATTCGGCAATACGGGAAGTGGAAAGTCGTCCATAATAGAGGCTTTGATATTCGCATTATACGGAAAGTTGGACAGGATAAGCGGAAGACGTGTGGATTTAATCAATCTGAGGAGCGATAAGGCTGTGATTGAGTTTGAATTCGAGTCTTTCGGCAAAAGCTATATTGCCGTGGCAAATCTCAAACGTACAAAGGATTCTTATGCAGGTAAGAACATGATGTATGTTATGGAAGAGGGGGAATATCGTTCTGTCGGAGAGAATGTGAGTGTTGAAGATATAATAGGTTTGTCCTATGAGAACTTCTGCAAAATTGTAATCATACCACAGGGCAGGTTTCAGGAGTTTTTTTCCCTTACAGAGGCTGCAAGGACGGCTATGCTTAAAGAAATATTTCCTACTCTCAGAGCATTTGACCTTACAAACGCCGTCAAGGAATTGCGGGAAAGGACAAAAGCTGACTTGGATGTAAATACCGGCAAATTAAATCAGCTTGAGGAATATACGAAAGAGGCTTTTGAAGAGGCAACTGCTCGTTTCTCCCAAATAAAAGAGGCATACGAACTTGCCGAAAGACAGAATAATCAACTAAAACACACTCTCAGCGAGGAAAAGTCTTTGTTGCAGTTGTTTGAAGAGAAAGAAAAGACATCGCAAGAAAGAGAAGGCTTAATGCAACGCTTGCCGCAAATATCTGCTGCGGAGAAAGAATTGAATGCTTATGAGATTGCGACCAATAAGTTCAAGACAGCATTGTCGGTCTATGACAACTGTTTGTCTCAAATAAGAGATACGGAGACGAAAAGCAAGGAAAATGCTTCCGGACTTGTAAAAGAAAGGGAAAGAAACAAGGAAGCAAGACAGGCGTATGAGGAAATATTGAAAGAAGATGAGCAAACGCCTTTGCAAAAGGAGGAGATAAAGCAGTTGGAGGCTCTTATGGAGTTGCAAAAGGTGGAGTTGCAAAAGGAGAATCTGAATTTACAACTCTCGCAGCAGAAAGCAAACGAGGCAAAGGGCAAAGAGCTTTCTCAAGATTTGGAGAGAAAGGAACAGTCCTTAGAGGCGGAGATTGCGAATATGGAAGCAAAATTACCCGACCCTGCAAGATTTGCGGCAGTAAGGAATTGGTTTTCTGAAATGAATGTTTTATCCAAAGGAGAGGAGAGAATAAAGGGAGAACTTGGCGAATTGGAGAGGCAGATGGTCGTGTTGTTCGACAAGCTCGGAATTCCGCAACATGAGGATTTCGCCTCCTCGGCGGAGAAAAGGCGTAGGAATTTGCAGCAAAGAATTTCCACATTGGAAAACGAGCGTTTGAAATATTTGCAGGAGCAGGCGATATGTCGTTATTCTGCTTCGCTTGTCGATAACGAACCTTGCCCGTTATGCGGCAGCCTTTCCCATCCTAAACCTGCCGACAGAGGCGTTGCAGATAAGCGTCTTTCCGAAACGGATACTGATATTCGCATTTCAAGAGAGCGTTTGGAGGATTTGAATAAGGTGATTTACAGCTATGATTCCTTATCAAAACAAAACAATGCCAAGAAAGCGGAATTGCAATCCAAACGTGGTGAACTCGAATCATGGAAGAAACAATTCGTTTGGGCGGAATATGAGGGCAAAACCTTTGATGAGGTGAAAGCAAGGGAAAAAGCCGATGCGGAATTACGAAGTGGGATAAATGCAAGGCGTAAAGAACTCGATATATTGAGGCAACGTTCCGATAAGTACACCAAGCGATTGAACGAAATATCAAATACAATAAACACCATAAGCAATGAGCTTTCCAAATATGCCGGAAGAACGGAGCAGTTGCTCGCAGGAGTGAATTCGGACTTGAGAGAAAAGTACTTTTCTTGCAGTGCGGAGGAGCTGAACGAAGAGAGGGAAAAACGAAACGCCATTTTGGAAAAACGAAAGGCCGAAAGAATTTCACGAAACGCCCTTTTAGAAAATTCAAACGCCCTTTTAATTCGCTTGGAAAACGATGAAAAACATTACGGCATGCAAATGGCTCGGCAACAGCAACAAAAGAACGAGACAGAGAAAGCCTTGAAGACTGCTTTGCAGGAAAGCGAGTTTACAGATTTGGAACAGGTGCGTCAGATGTTGAACAGGCGTATGGATATGCAGACTGTGAGAAGCAGAATCAATGATTTTCATTCGCAAAAGAGAATGACTGACAGCCGTTATGCCGAACTTTCGGAGCAAACTGCCGATAAAATCAAACCTGATGAAGAAAAAATCAGGCAAAACGAGCAAAGTCTTGTTCAAAAAGAAGCAGAATTGAAGGCAATGCTTGAAGAAAAGGGCAGGATAGAGGGCAGAGTGAAACTGATAGAAGAAAAATTGAAAGAGAAGCATGATTTGCAAAAAGCATACGACGCATTATTCGCACGTTTCAACGGTCTGGAAGAATTATTCAATATGTTCAAGGGTGAGAAGTTCGTCAAGTTTATTTCTTCTGTCTATATAGAACAACTATGCTCCAAAGCCAATGAGCGTTTACGTATGATAAGCAACGGAAAGTTTGAAATTCGTTACATGGATAATGCTTTCTTTATAGCGGATTACCTGAATGAGGGCAAGACACGCTCGATTAAAACCCTTAGTGGCGGACAGATGTTTCAGGCTTCTTTGTGCATGGCATTGGCATTGGTGGATACAATACGTTTGAACTCCGATACAAATCAGGATTTCTTTTTTATAGACGAGGGATTCGGTACGCAGGATACCGAAAGTCTTGATTTGATTTATCAATCACTGAAAGCCTTACGTAAAGAAGAAAAAGTGGTCGGTCTGATAAGCCATAGCGATGTGTTGAAAGAGAAAATAACAAGCAATATAAGTATAAGAATGGACGAAAAGGAGGGAAGTATCATAGAATACGGCAGTTTGTAGAAGCCTTTTGTGCTTTTATGTGCTTGGAGTGAGAAATAAAAGAGAGGCTTTTGCCTCAATCAAACTCTCGGGCTGCGGATTTTCAATTTCTGTTTAAGTTGTGCGAAATCGGAAACGCCCAATATCTCTGCTTCTTTCAACAAGAGTTTGGCACAACCCACAGCGTCTGCGTCGGATTTGTGATGTTGGAAGTCGAAGCCGAAATTATGACAAAGGTAATCCAAGGAATATTTAGGAGAATCAGCCCATACAAGGCGTGCAATCTGATATGTGCAGAAGTATCTTGCGGTAGGTAATTCCATTTTGTAATGTCGCAATGTCTTTCTCAGAACATTGATGTCGAAACTTGCATTGTGAGCAATCAGAAATTGGTTATCGAGATACGGACGCACCTCCTCCCACAATGTATCGAACTCAGGTGAAAACTTTACGTCCTTTTTGTGTATGCCATGTATCTTTTGGGCATAGAAATGGAAGTAAGGATAACATATAGGCTTGATTAGCCAGTTATGAGTCTCCGTTATCTCGGAATTTTTCACCACGGCGATGCCCAAAGAGCAAGGAATATATTTATCGGCAGTCTCGAAATCTATTGCAACAAAGTCAAACATATCGTAAAGAAAGGAAGCCCTTTCGGACTTCCCTTTGTTTTATTATTTGTTATTGAAGTTACCCAAGCCCTCATCGAGGAACTTTATGAAGTTATCTATGTTTCTGTCGTAGGATTTAGGTTCTTTTGTAAGTATATTACCGTCTGCGTCCATGAGAACGTACAATGGTTGAGCGTTTGCGTGGAAAGACTCTATTTGGAAGTTATGATTCTTCTTTCCGAGCGTCTTTATGGTTTTGCCATCTTTGGTTTTCACCCATTCATTCTCCGGCAGCTCTATATTATTCACGTCTGCATATAAGGCAACCATCACAAAATTTTCGGTAAGCCTCTTCTTGACTTGTGGATCTACCCAAACATAGTTCTCCATTTCACGACAGTTTGCACAAGTCTTGCCTGTGAAGTCTATAAACAGCGGTTTATTGACTTTTTTCGCATATTCTTTTGCTTCTTCAAGGTCAAAGAAACCCTCAAAGCCCGTAGGAAGGTGCAGATCCTTTGCATACTTTCTGTCAAGAGGTAAGCCCGAAATATTTTCAGCCTCTGCAACACCCTTGTTTTCAGCTGCTATTCTGACCAAATCGAAATCCTGTGTTGTGGCAGGCGGAATATAACCGGAGATAGCCTTTAATGGAGCACCCCAAAGACCTGGCAACATATAGACTACAAAAGAGAATGTAATCAAAGCAAGGAACAATCGTGGCACACTTATCTTTTCGAGAGTTTCGTCTCCTTTGAATTTCAGCTTTCCAAGAAGGTAGAAACCCAACATTGAGAACACTACAATCCATAGGGCAAGATATGTCTCCCTGTCAAGTATTCCCCAACCGGCAGACAAATCCGCCATGGAGAGGAACTTTAAGCCCAAAGCGATTTCAATGAAGCCGAAAACAATCTTTACTGTGTTCAACCACGAACCTGATTTTAATTTCTTCAAAGCCGCAGGGAACATAGCCAAAAGAGTGAACGGTAATGCAAATCCGACAGCAAATCCAAGCATTGACACAAGGAATACGTAGCTATTGCTTGAACCGGAAGCCATTTCAATCAAGGCTGCACCCAATATGGGACCTGTGCAAGAGAAAGACACCAATACGGTGGTCAATGCAATGAAGAATGTTCCGAGATAGCCACCCTTGTCGGCGTTCTTGTCTGATTTGTTTATCAATCCGCTTGGCATTGTTATCTCAAACAGTCCGAAGAAAGAGAAAGCAAATATCATGAAAATGATAAAGAAAATCAAGTTCGGTATCCAGTGAGTGGAGATTATATACATGGCATCTCCGCCGAGTAAAAGGGTGAGCGTCAAACCTAAAACAGCAAACATGAACACTATGCTTGCTCCGAAGAAATAGGCTTGCTGTCTTCCTTTTCTGCTGGACTTGTTTCCTTTCATGAAGAAGGAAATCGTCATAGGTATCATAGGGAATACGCAAGGCGTTATCAAGGCTAACAGACCTGCCGTGAAAGAAACAAGAAATACAGTAAGCAAAGACTTGTCGGAATCTGCCTTATGTTCGGATATTTGAGCCGTTGCCTTATCCAAACTGTCTGTTTTGCTTGCAAGAGCAGGCTTTTCCTCTTGTGAAACAGTATCTTTATTCAAACTTGTGTCCGTCGGTTCGTTCTGGGCAAGCACCGGAATGTTTGTAAAGTGAGGATTGCCTTTTACATTAAAGGAATATTCCACATCATTAGGCGGAATGCACATGCCTTTTTCGCATAATTGGAAAGAGACTTGCCCTTTCACGAGAAAGTCCTGGTCTGTCTTTATTTTTATTCTTTGACGGAAAGTAACGTTCTGCTTGAAAAATCGTGCGGTATCCTTTTCAAAGACATCATACTCCGATATCGGCACCGGCTCTTTCACTCCTCCGATAAGCTCGTATGCATTGCTTTTCTCGAAAGTAAAGACTATCGGTTGTTCCGTGCCTTTGGTGTGTTGCGAATAGATATGCCAATTTCCGCTCAGCTTGCAATGTAATACCAATTCGGCGATGGAATCATTGATTTTCTTCGTTTTGAAGTCCCATTTCGCAGGACTTTGTGCATGTATTCCGAGGGCGAAGAACAAATTTGCCGACAGAATGATACAAAATAGTCTTATGTTTCTCATAAAGATTGAATTATTTGATTTATACTATTATTTGCTTAACCATATAGAAGGGTTCAGGTGATGTGTTCCTTTGAAAATTTGGAACTTGAACTCACTTACTCCATCTTCATTAGTGTTTACTATTCCTATTGTTTGCTTTGTGGATACTTTTGCTCCGCTTTTGATACTTACGCTCTGCAAATTGGCGTATACAGTCATGTACTCGCCATGGCGTATTATGACAACCATTCCCGAAGGTCCTTTTGCAACTCTGGAAACCTCACCATCGAACACCGCCCTGACCGCAGAACCTTTGGTTGTTCTTATGTCTATTCCCTTATTCTCTACTTGTGTACCCTTGATTTCAGGATGTGCGTGAACACCGTAAGAAGAGACAACAACACCTTTAACCGACGGCCATGGCAACTTGCCTTTGTTTGCCTCGAAATTGCTTGACAATGTAACCTCTTCCGGAGTTGTGGCAATGGTATAGTTTTTCTTTTTAGCCGTTTCCATTGCGGCTTTATTCGCTGCCACTTGCTTTTTATCTGCAGAGGAAGATGTTGCTTGGGCTTCCATTTTCTTTTTCCTGGCTGCTGCCAGTTGTTTTTGTTTCTGCACCTCCGCTGCAATGGCATTATCTATCTGCTGTTGCAATTTCTTGACCTGAGCTTGTTTGTTTTTGAGATTCTTCGTTATTTGTTTCTCCTGTTGCTGCAGATTGCGGACGGTCTTCTCTTTTTCGTTCTTTTCCTTGTTCAATGCGTCTTTGTTCTTCATTTCCTGTTGCAACAAAGATTCCTGACTGGTCTTCTTGACCTCCAATTCATTGGTACGCTTCGATAATTCGTTGGTTTTTTCCCTTATTTGCAGCAATTTCTTTTTTTGCATATCGCCAAACTGACGGAAAAAGATATATCGTTGATATGCTTCTTTATAATCCTTTGCAGCAAAGATGAAAAGCAGTTTGTCCGTTGCCGTTTTATTTCTTTGTGCATAGCGGAGCATTTGTGCATAGCTTTCCTTCAAACCCTCTATTTCCTTACATAATTCGCTGATGGACTTTTTCGTACTTTTGATTTCATTGTTCAGCATGCCCATTTGGGAAGATATGTTCTTGATAAGTCGTTGTCTGCTTGCAATCTTTTTTTTCAGCACCTGCAATTCCGAAGTGGACATTCTTTTTGTTTTCTTCGTTTCTTTCAAGATAGCATTCATGGATGCTATCTCCTTTTCCAATTTTGCCTTCTGTTTTTCCAATTTGTTACGATCCTGAGCAGAGGCAGTATCAACGGAAATTACCGTCAGGATTGCTGAAAGTATGCAGATTATAAGCGGCTTAAAGCAAATATGTTTATTCAAGGACATATTCCGAGGTTTGTTTTCAAACTCCAAAGGTACAAATAATCCTTGAAATTGCAAATTTTCATGTCTGTAAACGGCATTTTGTCTCCTTTTCTCTTCCTTTTTTTTCCGGTAAAAACCAAGACAAAAACCTCGTCTTCATACTCCCTCCGCTGAAACGCCGTTCTAATTTTCCGGAACGGCGAAAGAATTTCTTAGAACGGCGTTTTGATTTCAACGAAAGGGCGTTCCGTTATTGCAGAAATTTGTTTACCGGATTTATGATGTTCTTAGGCAAGTCCGTTCTCATGATTTTGCTTTGCTTTATTCCCATTTCATCGAACCATTCATTCCATATCTTTTCCAGAAGTTTGAAATGAGACTGTTTTGCAGGGTCAACCTCCAACACCAATACCTCCAAATCGCTCAATTTCTGCCCTTCATCCAAAGGATTCAGTAATTTTGTATCGGGATTTTGGTCAAGTACAAGCGGTGTTACCCAAGATTGTTTACCGTTTTCCTGCTCTTTGTTATCCTTATGGTAAATGTATCCGTCGGTAAGAATGACAAGAATATTTCGATAACCTTCAATAATGCACTGATCCTGTACCCTGTCTCTGAAAAAGCCCCATATATCCGAGCCCGACCAATCTCCATCGTTCTTTGTCTGCTTATAAACAGAGTGAAGAGTGTTTGAGAACAAGCTGTCAATCGTTTGTAATCTGCGTTTCAGCAATCCTTTTTCTTTTCTCGGCACTTCCATATTTATTTCGAGCGTTCCGATAACGGAATTGATGTCCTCGAGTTTCGGGTTCGGATAAAACAAAACCTTGAACTTGTCTTTACCGGTGAACTTTTCCTTTTGAGCCTTATCTTTCAAAGAAACGACGATATTGACTATCAATGCAATATCTTTATCCTCTTGTTCCATGTTTTCGGTGTTTCGTTTAATCCTGTCCGAAAGGTCAATCAAAACAGTGATATTCAAAGGCTGAGCTTTCGGTTGCTCTTTGTCTCCGGTTTTATTACCATCGCTTCTTCCTCCACAGGCATGGAAACAAACACATATTGCAATCAACAACAGCAATCTTCTTGTTTTCATATTCTTTTGTCTTTTTGATGTTTTACTTCGATTGTTTGTCTGTCAGCATATTGTCTATACCGACGATGAATTTGTCATATACGTTTTTGACTTCATTTTTTGCCAATTCGTCCTTGCCTTGTATGGACAGGAACGCCAGCCAGCCTTTCAAGAATAAAGCCAATGCATTCTTTATATCCGTCCAATCATAAACTATTCCGTTCTTCAAACTGTATGTAATCTTCTCTATCTCGCCTTTGAAGCGTTCTACATCGTTTTTGAGTTTGACAATGTCCTTGTCAACCGTGGAAATCTTGTTGCTCAAATCCGTTATTTCTTGGTCTATGCGTGTTATCTCAGCTGTATGTTTATGAAGAGCCTCGTAATTTGTCATCACAAAAGAAAAAACAAGCCCCCAGATAACATAAGCCACAAATCCGCAGAATATAACCGTCCAGAAGTCTACATTGCCTGCTGCCATGGAAAAACTATATGACGGCATAGGTTCAAGAGACTGCTCTCTTAAAACTTCGTATATACTGCTTGAAATTTTGTAAGCCAAGAGACAATCGAATACGAAAGTCAATGCATAAAGTGCCATAATCTTCAAGAGAATTGTCCGTTTGCTTGCCGTTCCGGAATTGAACTGATGTATCACGTAACCCAAGCCAAGGAAAAGCATTGGTATGAGAATAACGAAGAAAAGCTCCGCATAGCCATCAACCAAAGCATTAGCAAGGGCATGAGCATCGAACATGGCTTCCGTTATTACTGTATTGTCGGCACCGAATTCCTTGAAGAATGCCGAATACGCCGTGGAACTGTAAAAGATAAACAGATATATGGTGATGCCTGCAAGTATTACCAATCCGAAAATAAAGTTGACAAGAGCGTTCTTGTTTGTCTTTTGATTGGTTTCAAACTCTATTTTCTTGGCATTAAGAGCCGATTTCTGTTTTTCGTATTCGTTCTTACGACCTTCTAAAATGGTTAATTCGTTTTCGTTGGTTTTGATTTTGGTTTCATATTCCACTCTTTTTTCTTCTTTTTCCTGCTGCCACTTTGCCTGAGCTTGTTCATCTCCTGCTTGTTTCTTCTTCACCTTTTCCACCACTACTTGCAGACTTGTCTCCAATGCCGATGGTGCTCCGCTCATCTTGCCGGCTGATTCTACACCGTCTTTTTCCCAATTCTCGACAAGGTCTTTGTTTCCCTGTCCGGCATTATTTTCATTCTTCGACATCTCCGGAGAAAGTTCTTTCTCGTTTTTCTTCTTGAACAAATCGCTTATACTCATTGCTTTTCCCTCCTGTTCATTATTTATTTAGTTCGTTCAATACCTCATCATGCGAAAGATTTTTCTTTGCACAATCAATCAGAAACTCGACAAAGTCCGTGATTTGGTTTTCTTCGACATCGAATTTCCTTGCATAATTTTCCAAAAGCACTCTTTCCGCAGCGGGGATTACTTCATCGGAGACCGAAACGCAAGCCAAATCGTAGAGATACAACACTCTTTCTTCCTCGCTCTCCGGTTTATAAAACACTATGTCGCCACTGAGAAGCACTTTGTTTATTTCCTCAGGCGTAACACCGTATCCTCTTGTGCCGATTTCGTACATGCGGTTAAGTTCCTTTTGTTCCACTTTTCCATCTGCCAATATCATACAATAGATATTGATGAAATGAGACTTTAATTTTGCGTCCATTCTAATGATTTATCAAATCCCTGTGGTTCTTCGGGAAATAAAAAACAAGAGAAGCGTGAACCACTGTTCACAATCTCCAAATGAAGGTCCTGAGAATACCCAATAGCAAAGAATACGAACAACGGGCTCACGCCGGAAGCGTGAAACCATTGTGCGCTATCTCTTCTGCTATTGGTGAAAATTTCTCAGGTTTTCATTTGCAGATGATGCACAACGCTTTCATTCAATTAAAACGTGCGGTTTTGCAACCACGCTGCAAATATACGATAATTCTTTTTAAGCATTCGATATTTGCAAGTTTTTTATTCAAGCTTGCTTGCAAAGAGGTGGCAAAACCGAGTGCGAGAAAAGGTAGTAAAGTCTCTTTATCCGCTCCTGTAATAAGCACCTGCTTTTAAGCCTCTTGATAAAACGCCGTTCTAATTTTCCGGAACGGCGAAAGAATTTCTTAGAACGGCGTTTGGATTTCAACGAAAGGGCGTTTGCTTATGGCGGAATGGCAAGGTGTGGTTTTCTATTCAATATTAAGCTGGAATTTATGGGAGAGGTGATGTATCCTTTGAATGGAATTTTCGTATGTGTCTTTTGTATTAGTGAAGCGGATGAAAAAATCGTGCAAGTGAACAATAATTCGTCTCAGTGGTACGATATAGGTGAAAATTTTGATGTCAAAAGCAGTTAACGTGTTTGTTTTATGAAGAAAAACATCTTTATGGGCTTTGCCTTATGCTTGTGTTCTCTCTTCGCTTCGACTGTTTCGGCTCAGGGCAGTCTGACGATAGATAGTTGCAGAAGTATGGCGTTGAAGCATAACAAAAGCGTAAGTATTTCAAATGAGAGGCTCTTGCAGGCTCAGCAGACAAGAAAGGCGGCGTTTACGCATTTCTTGCCGAATTTCAATGCCACGGGAGCGTATATGTACAATTCCAAGAATATATCCATGCTTGCCGAGGACGCTTTGTTGCCTGTGGGTAGTAAAGCGGCAGATGGTTCTTTCACAATGAGATTGGATCAAATGCTTACGGCGGATTTTCCAAATGGTCGTGGTGGAACGGTTACGCTTCCGGTTGATGCAAATGGGAAACCATTCAATCCGTTGACCAATCCGGAGAAAATTCAGCCTAAGGATTATGCCTTGTTGCCGAAAGAGGCTATGGAGTTCGATATGCAGAATGTTTTCGTGGCAGGAATAGGCTTTACCCAGCCTATATTCATGGGCGGAAAGATTTTGGAAATGTATAGAATGGCAGGAACCTTGGAAGAACTTGCGACTTTGGGTGATGAGAACTCCAAAATAAATTTATTGATTCAGGTTGATGAGGCTTATTGGAGAGTTGTTTCGTTACAGAGTAAAAAGAAGTTGGCAGAGGAATATCTCAGCCTGTTGCAAAAGACAGATACCAATGTGGAGGCTTTGTTTCAAGAGGGTTTTGCCACCAAGGCAGACCAATTGAAAGTTAAGGTAAAGCTCAATGAGGCTGAAATGACCTTGACAAAGGCTGAAAATGGTTTGAGACTTGCGAAGATGTTGCTGAACCAGGTTTGCGGCATGCCTTTGGAACAGGATTATGAGTTGATGGAAACGGCGGAAACGGATTTGAGCGATATAAGTTCGGATAACGGTATAGCTTCTCAGGTGAATCAAAGACCGGAAGCACAGATGTTGGAATTGAAAGTGCAGATGGCTAAGAGTGAAATCAATATAGCTCGTTCGAGATTCATGCCTAATATTGTTGCAAGCGGCAATTATATTGTCTCAAACCCGAATGTCTTTAACGGATTTGAAAAAAAATTCAGCGGATATTTCTCGGTGGGTGTCGGTGTTACGGTTCCTATATTCCATTGGGGAGAAAGATTTCATACTCTTTCTTCTGCAAAGCATGCTTACAACATAGCACAGATGGAAAGGGATGAGGTGTTGGAGAAATTGGAGTTGCAAGCGAATATGACGCAATTCAAACGAAACGAGTCTTTCAAACAGTCGGTTCTTGCGAAGAACAACCTTGCAAATGCAGAGGAAAATCTTCGTTATGCGGAGTTGTCGTTTGAGGAGGGCGTTATTTCGACTTCGGAGTTGATGGAAGCTCAAACTGCGTGGGTCAGTGCGAAAAGCGAAAACATAGATGCGGAGATAAATACAATGTTGACGAAACTTTATTTGGAACAATCATTAGGTAAAATCAAAGTAAAACAGTAGTGAAATGAAAAAGCAGGAAAACAAGACATTGATAATGTCGTTCGTGGTTTTGATTTCGGTTATTGCCGTGATAGGAATAATCGGATACTTTATCCTTACGCCGGATGACATCATTATTCAAGGTGAAATAGAGGCTACAGAGGTACGAGTATCCGGTAAGTTGCCGGGAAGAGTTTTGGAAATCAGATATAAGGAAGGAATGTCGGTGAAGAAAGGAGACACTTTGATATTGATAGACTCTCCTGAGATAAATGCAAAAGTTATGCAGGCGGAAGCCGCAGAGTCTGCTGCTGCTGCTGTAAGTTTGAAAGCACAAAACGGAACGCGTAAAGAAACAATAGAAGCTGCTGCGGAACAATACGAAATGGCAAAAGCTGCTGCCGATTTTGCAAAGAAGAGCTACGACAGAACGAAGAATCTTTATGATAAGGGTGTGATAGCGGCTCAAAAGTATGATGAGGTTAAGGCGAAATACGATGCCGCAAAAGCTCAGGAAAAGGCTGCGAAGAGTCAGTATGATATGGCTTTGAACGGTGCTCAAAAAGAGGATAAGATGGCTGCTTTGGCACAGGTGCAAAGAGCGAAAGGTGCGGTGAATGAAGCTACGTCTTATTTGAACGAGACAAAACTTGTGGCTCCTATCAGCGGAGAGATTGCCGAGATATTTCCAAAGGTCGGAGAATTGGTAGGTAGCGGAAGCCCTTTGATGAATATTGTCGATTTGAGCGACATCTGGGTAACCTTCAACTTAAAAGAGAACCTTTTGTCCAAAATTAAGGTTGGCGATAAGTTGAGAGCAAAAGTTCCTGCTTTGAATGATAAAGAGATAACGTTGAAGGTAACCTATATAAAGGTTTTAGGTTCATACGCAACTTGGAAGGCAACCAAGTTGACAGACGAATACGATACTAAAACATTTGAAGTAAGAGCCGTTCCTTTGGATCAGAATGCGGATTTCCGTCCCGGAATGAGCGTTATCATAAATTGGTCTGAGCTAAAATAGAAAGCATAAAATGAGAAGCTTCATCTCTGTTTTGGTTAGAGAGTTGAGGAGAATGGTCTCCCGCCCTATATATCTTGTAATGACGATAGTGATACCGCTTGTGGTGGTATTGTTCTTTGCAACATTCTTGAACAAGGGCGTTCCGACTCAAATGCCGATAGCGGTGATAGATTTTGACAACAGTTCTTCTTCACGGCAAATTGTAAGGACTATTTCTTCCGGGCAGTTCTGCAAAGTTAAATACAAACTCTCCTCATACGAGGTTGCTCAGGCGAGAATGCAACGTGGAGATATTTATGCCTTTGTGATTATCCCGAGAGATTTTCAAGAGAAGGTCGTTAACGGAAATCAACCGGAGGTTGTGTTCTGTACAGAGTATGTTCACTATTTGGGAGGTTCTCTGATAATGAAAGAACTTACTACTATGCTGAATACAATGTCGGCAGGGGTGAATCTGAAATTGAGACTTGCCAAAGGGGAAGACCAAAATCGGGCAATGGCTCAAATACAACCGATAAAGACAGACATACATATTATAGGCAATCCGACTTTGAACTACTCCTATTACCTGTCTTCTATAATAATGCCGGGAATTATATTCCTGATGTGCCTTGTTTGTACAATATATGTGGTCGGCATAGAAATAAAACAAGGAAGCTCGCGACGATGGTTGGCAATGGCGGACAAGGCTATATGGAAGGCTTTAGTAGGAAAGTTGTTGCCATATACAGTTCTGTTTTCGATAATGGAAATTCTTTGTAGGATAATATTGGAGAAGTACCTTGGCTTTACAATACACGGCATGACCCCTTTGCTTTACCTCGGCAGTGTGTTGACAATAGTAGCTTATCAAGCCTTGGGCATATTTATTATAGGTTGTCTGCCAACTATGAGGACAGCTTTGTCAATAGGTGCTTTTTATGGAACGCTCGGCTTCACTCTTGCAGGATTTACATACCCTACTTTGGCAATGTTGCCGGCAGTAAGACCTTACAGCCTCCTTTATCCTTTACGACAATACTATGTAATATACAGTAATGTGCAGATAAACGGACTTGGAATGCTTGACTCATGGAGACCTTTTGTTTATCTTTTGATGTTCAACATTCTTCCGTTCTTTGTATTGTCGAGATTGAAGAAAGCTATGGTGCGATTGAACTATTCAAGAGATTAGCTTATGAATTCAAACACGAGAGAAAGTTTACGGAAATATAAAGCGGCATGGATTGACATGCTTCACATACTTCGGAGAGAGTTGTACAACATCTTCACCGATAAAGGTGTGCTGATAGTTTTCTTCATAGCATGTTTGGTTTATCCTATGGTCTGCGGATATGTCTATAACAGGGAATTGTTGAACGATATGCCCATTGCCGTTGTGGACGAATCAAATACTGCTTTAAGCCGAGAGTTTATCAGAAGATTGGATGCTGCTCCGGAAGTAAAAGTTGCCACTCATTGCAACAATATGGAGGAAGCCAAACGTATGCAAAAGCTTTCTCAGGTGCATGGTATCATCTATATACCTGACGATTTCAGTAAAAGCATAAATTCAGGAGAACAAACGACCGTAGGTGTATATGCAGACGTTACGTCTTTTTTTTGGTATAGAAATCTTGCATTGGCTGCTACATCTGTTTCTTTGACAATGGGTGGTGAAATTCAGGCAAAGAATCTTATTGCACACGGAAAGACATACGATCAGGCGGTCAGTGCAATTCAGCCTTTCAAACCTACTCAGCACCTTTTGTACAATCCCGGAGGTTATCCTTCATTCATATTGCCTATAATACTTATACTTGTATTGCAACAGACCTTACTGATAGGTATAGGCATGCTTACAGGCAGAGTAAGAGAGAAAGATAAACTCGCAACCTCCATACAAGAAAACGCACATTACCATGGTTTGTTACGAATAATCTTTGGTCGAGCCTTGGCGATATTCATCACATATATACCGATAATGGTGTATGTTCTTATCATTATTCCGAAATATTTCAATTTACCACAACTTGTTGAAAGCCCGATGAAGGTTGTTTGGTTCATCACTCCGTTTCTTTTTGCCGTCATTTTGTTGGGCATGACCATAGGAGTATTCTTCAACAACAGAGAAAACGCCATACCATTCTACATTTTCATGTCGGTACCTATGCTTCTTATGACAGGACTTCCTTGGCCACGTGAAGCCATGCCGGCATTTTGGGAAATGATTTCCCACATAATTCCTTCAACTGACGCAGCCAACGGATTTGCAAGAATGATGACGATGGGTAGCAGTATGGCAGAAATATCCATGGAGAACTATTGGCTATGGATACTGACGGGTTTCTACTTCCTTACCACGTATTTCGCATACCGTTGGAAGTTGAAAAAGTAACAAATAGCCTTTGACATATCTTTCTTTTCGATTTGACGAATCGTATTGAAAGAACATATCTAATATGATAGGCTTCTGCGATGCAGTGGTGCTTTGTGAAATATGTAGTATCTTTGCTCCTTGATTAAAACCCTTATATTTACAAAAGATGAAAAAGTTCCTCGGCTTTGTTTGCCTTATTGTCTTGACGATATCGGCTTATGCACAAACTCTATCGCCATCTGCAAAGAAGGATATTCTGAATAATTACCTCAAACACATAAAAACGTGTGCGGCAATCAGTAGTGAAAATTTCGATATGTTGCCTGTGTATGAATTTCAGCTCTCTTCGGCAGAAGCCTTCCTTTCAAAAAACGAGATATATAACAGCGATAACGACATATATGCGAAATGGATTGAATTGAAAACGCTTGTAAAACAGAACAGAGAGCTTGTGGAGTTCATGTTACCGAGAATGAGCGATTGGTATTATAGAAAAGCCGTATTCTCCAAAGCGAACAACAAACCAAAAGAAGCTTATGATTACTTGCAAAAGAGCATACAAAGCAATCCGCGTAATGTCATGGCAAATTATGAACTTGCCAAGATAAGCCTTGACAGCGGAGCAGTAATGACAACAGCCGACAGGTTGACAGAAATAATCAACAGTTTTGCCCCTTCCGAAGAAGAAAGTCTTTTGTGTAAGAATTTATTGGTTTATACCTACGATAAAAACCTCCTGCAATCCCTTTCCCTAATCAAGCAAGGCAAATACGCTTATGCAATCGACATATTGGAAGAATTGGAGAACTATTGCAAGAAAGACCCTATGAAAATCTGCAACGAGGGTGTAATAAAGAACAAGCTCGTTAACTGTCGTAACAACATATATAAGGAACATATAGACGTTACAAAGAAAGCCATCGCAAAAGGACGCAATGATGTGGCAGGCGATTTCATAAACAATACCTACGATTACTTCCAACGCAATCGCGAAAGCATAAGCGATACAGCAGATTTTGATGAGGTGGTAAACATTGTCGTGAACAGCTACATAGCACAAGCCAAAGCCATGCCGGAAGCAAAGAATAACGAAATCAAAATGGATTTGCTGCATAAGGCAAGAGAACTTGCAGCCATGGTCGGCGGAAGCTTTGAAGACAATATATTGAAGCAAATAGCCCTTCTGCAAGGCAGTCTGCAAGAAACCGACCCTGTTTTGGACAGTCTTGAATCCGCAGCACCCAATACAGGATACGCCGAGCAATATCCGGAATTCATTAAACAGACAGAAAGCGATGCAGAGGAAGATGTCAAGAAAATAGAAAAGGAATACATACCATCGTCCGACAACGCTCTGCCTGAGAAGAGTACTGCGGTAACCAACACAAAGACACGCAGCCTTAGAAAAGAAATAGACGACAAATTCTTTGAAACCTTGTCCTATTTGAAAGTAAACAATTACGAAAAAGCATTGGAAGTTTTGGAATCTGCCAACAAACTCGCCAAAATCGATGCCGAAAAAGACGAAGTAGAGAAGATGTATATCTCTGCCATAAGAGAAGTTACGGCAAAAAGAATGCACAATGCGGAATATGCAATATTTCAAGGTGAGGTAGAAAAAGCAGACAGCCTTGTCGCCAAGACGGAGGAATTATTGGAGAGATATAAAATGAAAGATGACAGCGTCATTGTCAAAATAATGAACAGCTATCTTCGAGCAATAGACAATAAAGTCTGCAGTAAGAAGCAAGAAGAAATCAACGTGATGGTTTACAACATCATCGACTGCATCCGTAAGAATGATTTCTACCTTGCGGAAGACTATATAAACCGAGCAATGCAGATAAAAGGAAGCAGCGAATGCCGTTTGGACAAAAGCCGTTTGCGTTCATTGAAACGACAAATAGAACAACCTTTGGAATATGTGAAAAGGAGAGAAGCCACAGACAGCATACTTGAAAGAGGAGACACCAACAGATTTCTGAGAGAGTATGCCGAATTGGAACAGTTCTATATTACGCACAATCTTAAAGAAATGAGCGTACAGCACCGTCCCATAAGAGAAATAATTTACAGCTTCGGCAATGACGCATTGGCAGTCAACACCATCGAACAACTAATGAAATATCGCCAATACGAACAAAGCGTCGAAGCACTCGCAAGTTTGAAAGACTTTGGCTACAAAGCAAGACACACAAAGAAGATACAAAGGAAATTAGGGACGATGATGAGTCGCGAACAAAGCAAACGCAATGAAAAAATAGCACAATCGAACCGTCTGATGGACAAATACGAAGCAGACAAATGGTTCAAATATCTCATCAAAAGCTATAAAAAGAACCTCATCAAGTGGAATAAGCAAAACCCTTAAAACAAGCTACCATCCAAACGCCGTTTCGGAAAATTGAAACGGCGAAAGAAAAAATTAAAACGCCCTTCTGTTTTTCCGAAACGCCCTTTTATTTTGATGAGTACAAAGTTGTGAGGTTCAAATGCTTATGGCAGCTTGTCCGAAACAGTAATTATAAAGAAAAATCGCAGTATGCGACTTATAAAACAGGCTTTTATTAGTTCTTGATAGAATGTCTGTTTCGTCTTCACATGTATTGTTTTTATAATATACGAATTGAAAAAGTATTTTCGGTGTGTGCATTTATAATTTTGCGGATATAAAAAAGGCGGAACAGCTTTGTGTGCTCCGCCTTTAACTTTGTAATAAAATATAATCCGTTATTTTACTCTCTCAACGTATTCCGATGTTCTTGTATCTACTTTTATTCTTTCGCCTGTTTCTATGAATAAAGGAATACGCACTTTTGCTCCCGTTTCAACGGTGGCATCTTTCATTGCATTGGTTGCGGTATTGCCTTTGACGCCGGGTTCGGTGTAGGTAACTTCCATTTCTACGAACGGAGGAAGCTCACAAGAAAGCGGAGTCTCTGTATCTGCATGTACGATTATCTCAACATACTGTCCTTCTTTCAAAAACTGTGGAGCGTTTATCATGCTCTCTTCTATGTTTATCTGTTCGTATGTTTCGGCGTGCATGAAGTTGTAGCCGGTATCGTCTTTGTAAAGATAGGTGTACGGACGTCTTTCCACTCTGCAAGTATCGATTTTACATCCTGCCGGAAAGGTATGTTCCAATGTTCTTCCGGTTTTGAAGCTCTTCAACTTGGTTCTTACAAAGGCACTTCCTTTGCCGGGCTTTACGTGCAAAAATTCCACCACAGAGAACAAATCATTGTTCAACTCTATGCACAATCCGTTTTTGATGTCTGCTGTTGTTGCCATATAAAAATTCTGTTTTCTCTCCGCCTGTGGCGGACTTATCATATTAAGTTTGTATTATTTATTCTTTTTGTTGCTGCTCGGTCTTTTGCAATTCGTTTATTCGCCTTTGCATAAACTCGTTGTCTTCTTTCAATTTGGTATATTCCTTTTCAAAGAAAGAGGCTTTCAGACTTGCTCCCACCATACGCAAAATGCAAACGATGAGCAGTGCAAAAGCCACGTATTCTATGCTTTTGAACCCTACAAAGAAGTAATACACAACCGTAGCGAGCAAGCCGACGTATGAGAGAAATTCCAAAAGCTTTGCCGTTTTTACAACCTTCATTTTTATCTGCGTTTTGGCTTGCAAAGGTACATTTTTTTTCAGTATTGTCCAAATTGTTCGCTTTTTTAGCTACCTTTGCAAGTCGTTCGCCTGTTGCGACCGAAGAAATAAAACTTTTTGTTGAGATGAAAAATTTGCTTATCGGGATTTTGTTGATGGGTTTGATGTTTATCTCGGGGCTTTCTGCCCAGAACACAAGCCGCATGGACGATACGAAATTGACGGAGTTTTCTTATAAATTGAGTAAACTGCCGTTCAGTGAAAGAAATGTCATAGATACGGCTTGCAGATTGTTTGAGAATATGTTTAAGGGAGATCCAGACAATGCAGATTGGGCGTATCAGATTTTGTATTTCTATCATGAATTAAGTTGTGAGGATAAGACGGTAACGTTACACAAAACCTTTTCCGATGAAGAGGTGAGAGCTTTGATACATAACGACATTCGGGTTTTGAATGCTTTGAAAAGCGATATGAAGAAGTTTCAATCCGAATATGCCAAATACGGATACAGAATAATGTCTTTTGAAGACACCTCTTACTCTGTTGAAGTCAATCCCGCATTTCTTTATAACAGATTAAAAGGAATGTTGACCGAGGAATACAGATACTATCGCGGTTTATGGATTGAGGAATACGATATACCGACTGTTTGGCATGCTGCTCTGAATATACCTCTTGCCACAGTCTTCAAAAGAATTGCGTGGAGAGATGAGTTCTTGGTGAAAAACCCTGACTTTATCAGAGAGGATTTAGTACAAAGGGAAATAGAGCATTTGTGTTTCACCGTAACGAAAGGATTGGAAAATACTTCTGTTTATGACGATAAAGACGTTATAAAGCAGGAATACAAAGATGCTTTGCAAGCTTATTACAGAGAACATAAGGATACGAAGTGGGGGAAGTATATGACGGAATACGTACACAGACTTGCATTGAATAAATATCGCAACAGCAGACAAATCGACCGTTGGGTTTTGGATACTCTTTTCCCGATTGACAGGAAGAATATCAATCCTTTGATGAAGTATGAGGATATTTTGATAGACAATATAGTCGAATAGATTTTTGATAACAACACAAGAAATGAGAAAAACAAGTATTTTGATGGCGGCTTTGCTATTATGTTGCAGTGTATTTGCGCAAGAAATAACTCTTGAAGACATTTGGGCAAAGGGAACTTTCAGAAGTAAGTCCATAGATGAAATTCGTTCCATGAAAAACGGTGAGAATTATTGTATTCTCAAAAGAGAAGGCATTGAAAAGTATGCTTATGCTACCGGAAAGAAAACAGAAGGGATTGTTTCTTTCTCCGATTTGAAGTTCAAAACGGAAAGCGAATATGTTTTCGATTATCAGTTCAACCAAGATGAAAGTAAATTATTGCTGGCTACCAACCCGCAATTCATTTACAGGCGTTCATATCTGGCGAACTACTATATATACGATATAAAGACCAAACAACTTGCCTCCGTCAACAAAGACAAAGTACGTTTGGCGGAGTTCGCTCCCGATGGCAGCAAGGTGGCTTATGTGAAAGCCAATAATCTGTTCATGCTTTCTCTATCGGATATGCAGGAAACTCAAATCACAACCAACGGAGAGTTCAACAAAATAATAAACGGAACAACCGATTGGGTCTATGAGGAAGAGTTCGCAATAACAAAGGGTTTCTTTTGGAGTCCGGACTCTAAGAAAATAGCATTCTATTCTTTCGATGAAAGCAAAGTAAAGGAATACACCATACCTTACTATGGCAGTTTATATCCTGTTCAATATACTTATAAATATCCGAAAGCCGGCGAGGACAATTCCGTTGTCAGCGTATTGGTTTACGATATAGAAGCACGACAAACCCACAATATTGATTTGGGGCCGAATAAAGACATTTACATTCCGCGACTTCAATGGACTTTGAACAACGAAGTATTTGTTCATAAGTTGAATCGTCATCAAAATCACTATGAATTGTTCGTGGCAAACTGCAATGACTACAAATTGAATAAGATTTATGATGAGCGAAACGAATGCTATATTGAACAGGTCGAAGATGTAAACTTCCTAAGCGATAAAAAGAATTTCATACTCAAAAGCGAGAAGAACGGTTTTATGAATTTGTACAAGGTAAACATTTATACAAAGGAAATAGAGCCTATAACGACAGGACAATATGACGTTGCGGATATTTGCTATATTGATGACAAATCGGGAAAGATTTACTTTACGGCAGCACAATCGGAAGCCTATAACAGGGAATTGCTGCTTGTCGATAAGAACAAGAAAATCAAAAAGCTCTCCGGTAAAGTCGGCACATACACTGCTGATTTTTCTGCAACAGGGAAGTATTATATCTCTTCTTTCTCCGACACCGACACTCCTACTGTTTATACTGTAAATGATAATACGGGGAAAACTCTTGTTGTGTTGGAGGATAACAAAGATTTGAAAGCCGTTTTGTCTAACTACGGAAAAGAACGCAAAGAATTCGGAAAGTTCAAGACCTCTTCCGGTCAGGATTTGAATTACTGGATTATCAAACCTGAAAAGATGGAAAGCGGTAAGAAATATCCTTTATTGTTCTACGTTTATGGCGGACCGGGAAGTCAGGAGGTTCTAAACTCTCAAAGCCGTGCGTCAGACTACATGTGGTTCAGAATGTTGGCACAAAAGGGATATGTCGTGGCTTGTGTAGATGGCAGAGGCACGGGAATGAGAGGCGAAAAGTTCAAGAAATGCACCTATATGGAACTTGGCAAATACGAAACAGAAGACCAAATCGAAGCTGCCAAGTATTTCGGTTCTTTACCCTTTATCGATAAAGACAGAATCGGTATTTTCGGTTGGAGTTACGGCGGTTATATGTCTTCACTTTGCATAAGCAAGGGCGCAGATTACTATAAGGCTGCCATTGCTGTTGCTCCTGTTACAAATTGGAGGTATTACGACAACGTATATACGGAACGTTTCATGCGTACTCCGCAGGAAAATGCAGAGGGATACGATACAAATTCACCTATCAACCATGTAGAAAAATTGAAAGGAAACTATCTTTTGATACATGGCACTGCCGATGACAATGTTCACTATCAGAACTCAATGGACTTGATAACTGCTTTAGTGAAAGCAAACAAACAATTTGAGCATTTCGCATATCCAAACAAAGATCATGGCATTTACGGAGGCAATACTCGCTTACACCTCTATACTCTTATGACGGATTTCATTCTTCGTAAGTTGTAAAGTAGCGATGTACAATGCAAGAAAAATTTGAAGCCTTTGTAAGAGAACAAAAGCTCTTTGATAAAAACGACAGAGTCCTCGTAGCACTCAGCGGTGGTGTGGACTCTGTCGTTTTGGCTACTCTGATGTTGAGAAGCGGCTATACCTTTTCGGTGGCACACTGTAATTTTCATTTGCGAGGAGAAGAAAGCAATAGAGACGAACGTTTTGTCCGTTCATGGGCAGAGAAAAATAAGATTAAATTATTCGTTTCCGAATTTGACACGTATGAATACATGCAGCAAAAGGGCATTTCCCTTGAAATGGCAGCAAGAGAATTGAGGTATTCAATGTTTAAGAACCTTATGACCTCACAAGGTTTTTCTCTATTGGCAACAGCACATCATGCAGATGACTCTGCGGAAACATTCTTCATCAATCTATTGAGAGGAACAGGCATAGCCGGTCTTCATGGCATACTTCCAAAGCATGATAATATCGTTCGACCACTACTTTTCGCAACAAGAAAAGAGATATTCGACTTTGCAAAGGCAAACAATATTCCTTTCGTCGAAGACTCCACAAATGAAGACACACAATTCCTCAGAAACAAAATAAGACACCGACTCTTTCCCTTACTCAAAGACCTTTGCCCGAACTTCGACACCGTAATAAAGAAGGACATTGACAGATTGCGAGAAACCGAAATCGTGTTTCGCAGCGTAATAGAGCGGCTCCGAGCCGATATTATCGAAAAAGAAAGCAATATTTGCAAAATCAATATCGACAGATTGAGGAAACTGCATCCTATAAGGATATTGCTATATGAACTTCTGAGTGAATACGGATTCAATGAAACGGATTCCAATAATGTTCTTGCCTCATTGGACAAAGAATCAGGCAAACAATTCTTCAGTAAGACACATCGGCTGCTTAAAGACAGGAATGACCTCTTTATAACCCCGTTAAACGCAGATCAACATCAGGAACGCTACCTTTTGAACGAAAGTCAAAACATGGTAAACGAACCCATTCATCTTGTCTTGGAAACATTGGAAGATCTGACATTCGTGAATATTTCAAAGGATAGGAATATCGCCATGTTTGATAAAGACATGCTTCAATTTCCACTTGTTTTGCGACATTGGAAACAAGGAGACGCCTTTGTACCTTTCGGAATGAGAAAAAGCAAAAAGCTGAGCGACTTTTTCACTTCCGAGAAATATTCCCTGATAGAGAAACAACAGCAATGGCTTCTTTGCAGTGGCAACGATATAATATGGATTGTCGGTAGAAGAACGGACAACCGTTACAGAATAAACGAGAAAACAAAAACCATATTAAAGATAGAGATACAATGAAAAGGCTTATCATAATACTGATACTGTCAATGACAACATGCTTATCAACAGCACAATCGCAGTCTGACGCAATTCTCGACCTTTGTTCTCAAATCAATAAAGACAGTTTGGAATACAATGTGAGGACATTGCAGGACTTCGGCTCCCGTTATGCTTTCAACGACAACAGAAAGCAAATAGCGGAATATCTGATGCACAGATTGGCAAACTATGGGTTTGAAACGCAAATCGATTCCTTTTACTTGGAAATGGAATACCCGTATAATTCCGGTATCATGAACAAAACATGGCAATATAACGTCGTCGGCAAGAAACAAGGCATTTGGGACGGAGGCACAACCCTGCATATAGGTGCTCATTACGATGATGTATCGTTCAAAGAAGGCTTTGCCGATTATGTAAATACGGCTCCGGGTGCAGATGACAATGCTTCGGGAGTTGCAAGCATTCTTGAAATCGCACGTGTGTTTGCATTGAATGACATAAAGCCCATAAAAACACTCGTCGTCAACTTTTTCGCAGCCGAAGAGCAAGGTCTGATAGGCAGTAACCGCAGAATAGACGGAATAACACAACCGACATGGAAAGAGAATATTATCGGCATGATAAATCTCGACATGGTAGGATATTGCACGGCAGATTCCGCAAACTATGTCGCCAATATAATCACTTACGACAACAGTCCCGAACTTACAGACATGGCAAAGAACTTTGCAACGCTTTACACGACACTCACACCATTAGAAACGACAATGTACAACAATGCTTCCGACTCTTATTCCTATTACATATACGGAGTACGCAGCGTCTTTTTGAGCGAAAACGAATTTACACCGCATTACCATACCGAAAGAGACCTCTTCAACACTCTTAATTACGACTATATGAAACAAATCACCATGCTTGCCGCTGCCATGACATACGAGTGCAGCGTAAATAATGATTACGGTACCGTATCCCTTAAAGAAAATCCGCAAACTCAAACACCGGACTTGATTATCCTCAATCAACCCTCCGAAGGCGAAATATCATACCTCATAAAGGGAAATTCAAACCACGGAACACTGTCATTATACGACCTGCAAGGTAGAAAACTCCTCCGAATACCGCTCCGAACGACTGAAACCATCGGAAAAATCGACGTTTCTTCATTCACAAGCGGGCTTTATACACTGAAATTAGATGGTAACAATCAAGCTGTTAGCAAGAAAGTGATAATCGTCAAATAAAAAAATGCCCAAAAATTTTGCTACATTCGGGAAAAAGCCTACCTTTGCAAACGATTTCAGTACGGTAGAAAACTGAAACGGTCCCATAGCTCAGTTGGTTAGAGCATCTGACTCATAATCAGGGGGTCCAAGGTTCGAGCCCTTGTGGGACCACGAAGCAAAAAGCGAGGAGACTGCTGTGAAGCGTTTCTTCGCTTTTTGCTTTTATGCTTTCGTTCCCCTTACAAGGCAATTCCCACACAATTAAATCCCCACTTCAAAAACCTTTGCTTTTCCTTGTCGAAACGAAGCACAACATATTCTTACTTAACAATCAATTTTTTGTTTGCGATACCTGCTTGAGTATTGATTTTGAAGATATATGTTCCCCTCGGATAGGCAGATAAATCCATATATCGTTCGTATGCATTCACTTCTCCCTCAAACATCTTTCTGCCGTTTATATCGAAGACCTCCAAATAGCCTATCTTATAACGGCTTATCACTTTGCAGAAGTTGGAAGCAGGATTGGGGATTATATTGCAGTGTTGCGATATATCCACCTTGGCAAGTGATGAATTATTCTTAGGCACGAGAATGATGGGATAGAAGCCTATCTGCTTCTTGTAGTAGAACCTATATACAGAATCCGTCTCAAAACTTACCCAATTCACCGAATTATACATTTTGTACAAAGGTGGCAGATATTCATAGCAGCCTTTGTCCTCGTATTTGCAGGTACCCCTTTTCTGCGAAGGGTCTCCGCCTGTGAAGGACATGGTATGATCGAACTGGTAAGGTTTGTTTGCCCAACCTCCTTCGTAAGTAGTGTTATTCTTATCGTATGCCAATGAGAATTGATTGAGCGAATGCCCGTTTCGGAAGAAGTAGTACTTCAAAGGAGAAGCCGTCTCGCTATGATAATAATATGTCATGTAAAGAATGGGAGCATTATCCAACATATTACCGTTGCCGTCATAGAGTATGAAGTATGGAAGGCTTGACATAGGAGGGCGATCACCGTAAATCTTTGCTGCCACTCCTATGATAATGGCATTGGTATCCAAATCCGGAAGATAATACGGCTGAGCAAAAGACCTGATGCCCGGCAGGCTTTGATGCCCTACAACTTTTGCAGAGTGATACACAATAGGGATAGTATCCATGTGGCACATTGCTCTCAAATCTAATAATCTATCAAAGTCATGATAAGACGGATAAAAGGTTGAATCATCTCTGTTGTCGTAATATTGGCTTCTTGCAATCGAATCGAAAAACATCGGACATTCCAATATGGTTGACGGGAAGTAAATCACCGTATCGTATTCCTGTTGTTCATCGAAATCCTGAGCCGATGAACAAATTCCTGACATCATGCAAATGATGAGTATTGCTGTTTTCTTCATTTCTTTATCTGTTTTAGTTACTTACTTTATTTCTTGCGGCGGTTCGTAAATCATATTCTCTTTCTTGTTTGTGCAGACATTGTTTATTTCTCCTTTTTCTCTGAGCAGGGGTGCGAAGTTCTGTATATCCGCATTCGCAGGCAGGTCTCTCACTTTTACCCGCATGTTTATGCCTGTTCCTGTCATGTAAATAAATCTGCAATGTTCCATTCCGGGTTTTTCTGAGAATGTCGGTTCATAGTCCTGAATAATATTCCGTTCGGTGATGGTGTTGCAGGCATTGCCTGAAAAGAAACTGAAAGTTTTCTTTTCCGTAAGGGTCAAATCTCCAATGCTGCCGACGATTGTGAGATAGTCTTTATTGTGTTTCAAAATGGAAGAAGTGAAGCTGTATCCGCTTCTTCCGAAAGCACTTGCCGGCAAGTCCAAGACTTTGGCATTGTAAGGCATCAGAGTATTAGGGTTCATGCTCATGTACCAAAGGGTAGGGTAATAATATCCTTTCTCTCCGTCTTCTTTCAATACCAATAGGACATTCTGTTCTTTGATATATTCCATATCCCATACATGCGGCTTATTCGGGCAGCCGGCATCCATATAATGAGAAAGGCTTGCATGATAAGGGTTTGTGCCAAGGTTTATCTTATATAGAGCATTGCCTTTGCCGATAGAATTATATGCATTATAGCAAAGGGCTATATTATTATCACCTACGCAAGTTGTTTTCAGTAAATCATATACATCGGCTGCCGAAAAAACGGAGCCTGTCATCAAATTGCTGATATGATTTGCAAAGTTGTTTTTATCAATGCGGTAAATGAGAAATTTGTTCTTCGGCGGACAATGAGTATATTCCTTATAATAAGAAACGATAAGGCAGATATAATCTCTTGTCATGCATATATCCCGTGCGATTTCAAACCCTCGTCTGTGGTTAAGTCTCCAAATGTCGTATCTGTGGGTTGTGGAATCGGCATCTCTCTTTACCCTGAGGGCGGCAAAGCAATCCCAATGCCATAAGGTATCGTTTCGCCAGCCCATTCCGAAATAATCATACATACCGTTTGGAGATACCGTATTCTCACCTCCTTCCACCATTCTGTATGGAAAATTCAGGTCGGGCGGTGGTAATACGGGACCGTTTATGGTGCTGTCAAATTCATAAAGAGGTTCGGGTTCGTAATATACATCGGCATAATACTGCGACCCCATGGCAGCAACAACGCTTTCGCTTGTCGTATCATTATAGGCTATGACCCTTTGGATATTGGTAAGTGAAGGTATGTCCGTATAGGTGCATTGTGTCTGCGAGGAGAAGAACAAATCGGGTACGGAGATGTAGCCTATAAAGCCTTTGCTCAAAGTATCGCCGGAGACATAATGTTTTCCGCCGAAATAGATGGTGTCTTTCAATATATCGAAGTCGTTTATCATGTACTCCGTCGGCATATCGGCATACTTCATCATTTGTCGCTCCTTGTCGAGCAGGACAAAACGACAAGCTCCCGTGTTAAGACGGGTCAGAATGACCGATTGTTTCGGGTTGTTCCGCACAACTTTCTGAGAATACCCCGAATTGGAGGCGTTGGAATACGGGGTGCTTAAAACATAATTACTGTTCTCCGCAGTGTCGGAGGACAGAACCTGCGACAAAATCTTGTCGGGCATTAACAAGGCAGAAGTGCCAAATATGACTGCAAACAACTGCCGAATCAAATGTACTTTTCTACTCATGATACAATAAATTTAAGTTTAAGAATCAGTCTTCTTTTTATAGAAGACAACAATTTGGAGCAAAAAGTAAACAAAGAGATGGAAATATTTTCAACTCCAATATCTTGTCATCTCATTATCAGCAAATTAAATTTCAATCAAAAAGATACGAAATACTTCCCCGACATATCAAAACACCTCTCCATGCAAAGTACACGCCGTCAAGCACTTACCGAAACGCCCTTTGAGAAAATTAAAACGCCCTTCTAAGAAATTCTTTCGGCGTTTTAATTTTTTCTTTCGGCGTTTTGGTTTGCTTGTTTCAAATGTCTGATTTTTTAATCTGAGTACTGCGAATGAAAAGGGCTGCCGGAAGTTCCGAATATTTCATATAGTTTGCGTTCAGGTGTTTATAGAAAAAACAGATTTCCTGTAAGAGAAAGGAGAGTATAAGGAAAGAAGTG
>ERZ1026882.52-NODE-52-length-111041-cov-23.748734_pt1 | contig 111041 bp, 96 predicted proteins | sample MGYA00380171_ERZ1026882 | MGnify/ENA primary metagenome ERZ1026882 (study PRJEB33269, sample SAMEA4719807) | human gut metagenome | biome: human-associated habitat; feature: organic feature; material: feces | place: Cameroon | collected 2013-10 ...
GCAGCCACTTCCGCATTAATTGCCTCTAACTTCTGCTCTAAAAAATCTGCTCCGTTTCTTAATTCCTCTGGTGTTATTCTAATCTGTGCCATGTCTGTTTCCTCCTTTTTGTTATCCTCTAAATGCTTTTGCTACTTCTGCATCTGTCTGCTCAATTGCATCAGCTGCTCCATCCATCTGTGCTACAATCCCTGTAATTACTTCTGGCAATGTATCCTTAAGGATTGGGTACATATCATTTTCAAATGTCTCCACAAATGAACTCTGCGCTGCACCTTCCCAATTTCCGGTTACTTCGTCAATCTTTCCCTTAAGTGCAGCCACTTCCGCATTAATTGCCTCTAACTTCTGCTCTAAAAAATCTGCTCCGTCTCTTAATTCCTCTGGTGTTATTCTAATCTGTGCCATGTCTTTTTCCTCCTTCCTTAAAGTTTTAGCTTATCAGCTTCGTCAAATACTGCTTGATACTTATTTTTAGCTATTTGCATATTGCTTGACATGTGATTAATAACATTAATATAGTCATCAAAATTCTTTTTCCATTCGTCATCAAACTTTTTAAAAAAAGCATCTCCCGCATCTGATTTCCAACCACTTCTAATATCATCAACAGCACTTTCCAGCTTTGTTTTTAAAGTTTTCATATCTTGTGCATATGTTGAATAATTAGTTTTTGCTTTATCTAATGCGTCCTTATCTAAATACAACATTCAAATCGCCTCCTAACTAATTTTCACTTATTTCAGCTGTTAGTCCACCTAAGCTTGCCGCAATATTTCTCTCCTCTTTTGCCTCTCCTTTTCTTCCCAAGGCTTCAAGAACGGTTGCTCTTAGAATATGTGCTTCTGGTAATTTATCATTTACATTCACAAGATAATCCGATAATTCTAGTGCCTTTTCTAGTTTTCCCAATTCACGTAACGACATAATTCTAAAAGCATAACTATCTACATTGTTTGGATACTTTAAGGATTCGCCTCTAAAATATGACACTGATTCTTCAAATAAATTATTTGCCTCATCTAGCTTGCCCATCTGCTTTAGCGCAAATGGCTCATAATAATATGCAGCTAAAACATAATAATCTTCACCCTGAACTTTCTTAAGTTCTTTAGCTGCATTTATAACTTTTTCAAAATCCTCATTATTTAAATAGCAATTCATCAATAAATATGTTGCTTCTATATCAAATTCATTCTTTTCGATAAGAATAGCCTTTGCTTCCTCTAATGCAGAAATTGCCATATCCATTTTCTGTTGATATGCATATATTCTTGATTTCTCCATTGCTATAGAATGTCTAATATCTTGATCTGTTTCCATATCACACTTAATGGAATCTAAATACTTTAACGCAGCATCATATTCTTTTCTTGTAATCATTAAAGATGCTTTATCTAATGCAAAAGCAGCATCTTTAGGGAACAACTTCATAGCATCATTTATGACATTTTCTGCGTCGTCATATTTCTCCTGAGAAACAAGTACCAAAAACTTCAAATGATAACCCTCGAAGACATCTGGATTGGATAAAATTAATTCATCAATTGTTTGTAAAGCCTCTGGCAACAAATTGTTTTTAATAAGAAGTCTAACTTTCCTAATTCTGATATCCGCTCGATTTGAATCTTTCAATATCGCCTTAGAATAATTTCTAATAGCTAATTCGTCGCTATCCGCCTCTTCATGCATTAATCCTAAACTAAAATATACTTGTGCATCATCAAAACCATTCGCAATGGCATTATTAAATAACTCTATTCCTCTTGCTCTGTTCCCCGATAAAATCTCTATATTTCCTAAGTGAAATAATGCTATTCCGTTATTCTTGCTAATTTTAAGCACTTTTTCAAATTCCAATTTGGCAGGTTCATAACTTTCTAGATTTGCATACGCAACTCCTTTAGAAAGATAGACATCAATATTCATATTGTCTATTTGCTCTGCTTTTTCAAAATACTTTATTGCATCTTCGTATTTTTCCTGACCCATTAATGCATTTGCTTGTATCATGTACTCTTGAAAATCTTCATTCATAATGATCATACCTCCGTCCTATTCTTTGCCATTTTACTTACTAACTGAACGATTTCTTGCTCCTCGTCAAACGACATAAGTATTTGATATGGTGAATTATTATAAAACTTTCTTTGGCTCTTTTGATGGTTAAGTCTATTTCCAGCATAATCATCATATGCTAACAACTCTGCTTCACCAATAATAGTAACAATATGAAATTCCCTATCGTAATTAACTGCATTTATTTTTTCCAAAGCAATCCTATATATATCCATACTCTCAGAAAAATCACTTGAAGCATTATGATATAAATATTCAATTCCATCTTCATAAACTTTTAAGCATTCTTTTTCTATATTACCAAATGGAAAACTGAATTCATTAAATGCTTTTCTTTTAATAGCCCCCCCAATAAAAAAGGGAATCGATGCAAAAATCAATCCAATAATTATACCTGCAAGAAGTCCCTTATATATTGCGTCATTTCCCATCAGTAACAAAACAGGTAACAAGATGCAAATAAGCAAAACTACAAATGCAACGGTTCTAAATAACATCGCCAATTTCTTTTTTTTCTTGTAATCACTTTGGGATTCTACCCATTTATTTAAATTCATTTTCTTAACATCGGGAGAACCATAAAATGTACTATTCATTTCTTACCTCCTAGTTAGTAGAATTCGCACTTTTATATATATATGTATTTTTATATGTTCCTTGTGTTTTTGTGACAAGTTTTTCGATTTTTCCTTTTATAGTTGTTAAATCTGAAAATCCGGTTTTCTTTTCCTCTAATTTTCCATTAATATCTTCAGATATACTATACTCTCCAACCACTATAGATTCGATTTTCTGAGATACTCCAATAATCGACTTGAAACCATTTGCCGTAGTTTTAATAAAGTCTTTTCGATTTTCCCAAGCCACACCATCAGAAAACATACCTTTAAGACTACTATATTTCATATTATATTTGATAGTATCTTTCATAGCTGTGAGACTAAACGAATTCTTCCATTCTGTGAATGATATCCTTCCTCCATCAGTTACATTATATTTAAAAGTATCTTTCCATGCTGTAACACTAAATGTACTCTTAATAAACATCTTAAAATCTGTTTTAAAATTTTGATTAAGCAATGTGCGAATTCCTTTTTCTGTGTGAGTATCTATTGGTTTATTCATTACATATGCCTTCAAACCATTAAAAACAGATTTCAAAGTATATCGAGTCTCTACTACACCATACTCATTTACTTTAATTACCTTAGTCATGCCTGTAATATTTCCGAACTCATCATACTGTAATGCATCTGTCCATTTTGCAGTCTTCATATATGATAGTAATCCTGTATTTTTATCAAAGAAATTCTGTAAAAAATCAAACTTGAATTTAAATTCTTTCACAAGATTGACAATATTGACAACATCGCAAAACAACTCCACACCATCAATCACTGAAGCAGCACCATATGACAAACGATTTAATAATCCGTTGTTAAAATTTTCTCTTCTCAACCAATCCGTTACTTTATTTTCGTCTCCATAAATCTTCGCCCATGCCGGATCTCCACTTTTAGCAGACTGCATTGACTTATATGATGAATACACATTATAAAATGCATTTATTGCCGTAATACCTGCTCCTATTGCTGCGCATACTGTGAAAAAAGTAGCTGCTATACCTGATATAGGAAGAGTTGCAACAAAAAGAGCCACCGCTATAATTGCCCCTCCTATTGCTGCAACAAAAGCAAGTATTTCTTTTCCACCCTCGCACTTATACCAATATTTAATATTATCTAAAGTACTTGTTATAGCAGTTCCAATATATGCTAAGCCATCACCTATTAATTCAAAAAGCGGACAGCTATTTTTTAAATCAACTAACCAATTAATAAGATTAGCCTTCCAATCATCAATTTTAAGATGAGGATTAGATTTTAAAAACTTATCCTTATTATTTGAAATTGCATTTGCAACTTCCTTATCAATTCTTTTTGCATTAGTAATAAGGCTAGTTACTCCCTTTGCAAAATTTTCATATGCTGTTTTTTTTGCTTGCAACTCATTTATCTTGGCATTAACATAATATTTTGCAGAAGAAAGGGTTCCATTGACGCCACCTGCAACTGAATCAAATTTATTTGTTATTTTTCTAGTCAAACTATCAGCATATGCCTCTGCTTTTTTTGCTAAATCATTTGCATGTGATGAAATAGTTGCTAATTCCTTATAATCAATCACTAAAGCTGACATTGCAACACCTCCTTAATTGCTTGTAGAAGCTTTCTTCTTTTTTTCTTCTTCAGCTTTCTTTTGGGCTTCTTCTTGTGCGATTCTTCTTTCCTCATACCAAATGGAATTATTTGTCGAATTAATTCCTGAATTTACATTTGATAGTTCACCCTCCAAAGTAGATATTCTCAAATTAACTCTATTTAATTCTGAATTCATTTCGTTCAATGCACTAGAAACTTTCCCGTCTGAATAACTACTCATCTCAAGTCCGGATGAAACTGTTCCAAGAATCGTAGATACACTTCTCGTTCCTTTTAATGTATTTGAAAAATTATCTAATATTTTATTTGCATATTTATTTACCGTTGAATAATTATTATCACCAACGCTAGACAAATTTCTAATTAAGCTCTCTACATCTAATTTACGCCTTCTTAAGTCTCTCAGTTCCGATTCAATACTACTTTTTTGCCCTTTAAGATTAGAGAGTTTCCAATACAAATTAGACAAATAACTCATAATGGATCACCTCCTCTTTATTGTATAGTAAGAAGCTTCGCCGCTTCTTCATCAGCCTGAATATATGCAGCCTGTGCATCAATTAACGCATCATATAACTCATACATTATATCGCCAATATCCGACAACTGCTGGTATATAGTATTATAATCCTTCTCAAACTGGTTTTTACCCTCGCCTTGCCATTTTAAAAACAAATCATTGGTCGTGCTCTTGACACCGTTTTTAATGCGATTATATTCTTCAATCCCAGTCTTAAATGTCGCAATAGTAGAACTAAATTTGTTAGTGTCAAGATGCTGAACATTGCTACTATCTGCCATACTATTCATCTCCTCGTATTATATAGTAGTAGTTTTTATAGACCCTCTCCAAGGTCTTTACAACTATTAGGTCATAGTCCATTCTTTACCTCTTCTGTAGGTTCGACTATGATATATAAGATGCTGTGGATTGGTTTATTTCTCCTACCACTTGATGGTTTTAGGAAGGCTCCAACCACAGTCTCTTTGTTCATTTGTTAATCAGTTAGATACCGCATGACGGTTTATTTAGAACGAGGTTACAATCGCAAGGAGCACCCTGTGGTTCTAAAACAGCATTAATACATTTCAAAGGAGATTTATTATGATTTACATAGGAATTGATGTTGCAAAGGATAAGCATGATTGCTTTATCACCAACTCTGATAGCGAAGTGTTGTTTAAAGCATTTACCATCTTCAACAACTTAGATGGTTTTAATGATCTTTATCAAAAGATTGAATCCGTTATGGATGATGTGACAAAAGTAAAAGTAGGACTGGAAGCCACTGGACACTATAGTTACAATCTCCTTGGATATCTCATTGATAAAGGTCTGCCAACCTATGTTATCAATCCGTTACATACAAATCTGTACAGAAAAAGTCTAAGCCTTAGACAGACGAAAACGGATAAAGTAGATGCCCGCACGATTGCTTCCATGCTCATGTCTGATGTGAACTTAAAGTCCTACTCAGACACATCTTACCACAACGAAGAGTTAAAGTCATTAACTCGTTATCGTTTTGATAAAGTAAAAGAACGTGCCAAGCTAAAAACTTCCGTTTCAAGACTGGTCTGTATCTTATTCCCTGAATTAGAAAAACTTGTACCAACACTTCATATGGCATCTGTTTATGCATTGCTTTCTAAATTTCCCAGTACTAAACATGTAGCCACTGCACACCTTACCAGACTTACAAATCTTCTTTCTGAATCTTCCAAAGATCGATATTGTAAAGATACTGCTATTACTTTCAGAGATGCTGCAAGAGCTTCTATTGGCTCAAATATGCCAGCCAAATCTCTTGAATTGAAGCACACCATCAAACTTATTCAGGAACTTGATTCAGAGATTGATGAAATCGAAAATGAGATTAAAATCATCATGGATGGAATCAACTCTCCAATTCTTAGCATTCCCGGAATCAACTATCGCATGGGAGCTATGATTATTGCCGAGATCTGTGATTTCAATCGTTTTGATTCTCCTGATAAGATCTTAGCTTATGCCGGCTTTTCGCCATCAACATATCAATCCGGACAACTGGATGGTGCCTACGCACATATGGAAAAACGTGGCTCCAGATACCTGCGATACGCTTTGTATAATGCCACCAAATATGTCTGCCACTGGGATCCAACATTTGCAGCCTATCTTGCTAAAAAACGAGCGGAAGGTAAACATTACAATGTTGCCATATCACACGCTGTAAAAAAATTGGTTAGAGTGATTTATCATCTTGAAAAAACAAAGCGGCAATACATAAAAGCATCTTAAATCTTTCTAATTCAATACTCCTTTTTTGAGCACCTATCACGATGCTCTTTTTGTCATACAGTTTTCAAGGTTCAAGGAACTCTAACTGAGTTTCAAATATATCTAAAATACATTTCTGTACTTTATTCAAAAAAAATATCATTTTAAGACTTGACTTTTAATAATTAGTCTTCCATTTATTTTTAACTATTCATACTTAACCTCTTGATAACATTATACAATCTTTTGGTCACACAACGGTCACACGGAAACAACTTTGTGAAAACTGCACATTGAACAATTAATTTTCAATCTGATTTTTAGACATTTTTTGCTTGTTTTAGTCATTTTTCACCTTTTTCTAAATCGATACTCATTTTCCCTCTTTCATTTAGTAGCCTAACAACTGTATTTTTACATCATCTTCTAACTTATCTTCAAAAACTTCCTCATACTCTCTAAAAAACAGGCACTACACTAGTTCAAAATGTCCTTGACAAAGGGGACAGTTTAGACACATCTTACCACAACGAAGAGTTAAAGTCATTAACTCGTTATCGTTTTGATAAAGTCCTAAAATGAAATTTTAAATTCCACTCTCCCTTTTGATAAAGTAAAAGAACGTGACAAGCTGAAAACTTCCGTTTCAAGCCTGGTCTGTATCTTATTCCCTGAATTAGAAAAACTTGTACCAACACTTCATATGGCATCTGTTTATGCATTGCTTTCTAAATTTCCCAGTACTAAACATGTAGCCACTGCACACCTTACCAGACTTACAAATCTTCTTTCTGAATCTTCCAAAGATCGATATTGTAAAGATACTGCTATTACTTTCAGAGATGCTGCAAGAGCTTCTATTGGCTCAAATATGCCAGCCAAATCTCTTGAATTGAAGCACACCATCAAACTTATTCAGGAACTTGATTCAGAGATTGATGAAATCGAAAATGAGATTAAAATCATCATGGATGGAATCAACTCTCCAATTCTTAGCATTCCCGGAATCAACTATCGCATGGGAGCTATGATTATTGCCGAGATCTGTGATTTCAATCGTTTTGATTCTCCTGATAAGATCTTAGCTTATGCCGGCTTTTCGCCATCAACATATCAATCCGGACAACTGGATGGTGCCTACGCACATATGGAAAAACGTGGCTCCAGATACCTGCGATACGCTTTGTATAATGCCACCAAATATGTCTGCCACTGGGATCCAACATTTGCAGCCTATCTTGCTAAAAAACGAGCGGAAGGTAAACATTACAATGTTGCCATATCACACGCTGTAAAAAAATTGGTTAGAGTGATTTATCATCTTGAAAAAACAAAGCGGCAATACATAAAAGCATCTTAAATCTTTCTAATTCAATACTCCTTTTTTGAGCACCTATCACGATGCTCTTTTTGTCATACAGTTTTCAAGGTTCAAGGAACTCTAACTGAGTTTCAAATATATCTAAAATACATTTCTGTACTTTATTCAAAAAAAATATCATTTTAAGGCTTGACTTTTAATAGTTAGTCTTCCTAATGTACAACTTTCATCTTCTCAATTCCGCCTTCTGTTATCCAGTATGCATCACCTAATTCAATTGGTTTCTTAAACTGACGTGCTGTATTTGCATTAATATCAACTAATTTCAGATTGGCTATATCTTCCATTGCAACCAACACACCAACATCTTTCATAGATTTAAGCATCTCTGAAGCACCATAAGCAATTGGCATATTATCTACATCTGCAAAAACAAATAATAGTTTCATATCTTTATAAGTCTTTATCAAACGCTTATAACTTTCCAATGCTGTCTTGCTTAATCCATCACTCGCAAATACATCTCTATTTTGAATCACAAAAACAATCAACGGTTCATCCGTTAAACATCCAATACCTTCTTCTTTTACATTCGAAAGACGATTTTGCATTATCTGTTCTACATCTGATAGATACAATTCGAAATCATTCAAATCAACTGTATATTTTTCAACAATACCCATAGAATTTAAGCTCTTTAATTGTTGTTCGTAACTATCAACTATATATACCGAAGATTCAAAGTTAAATATATTCTTTTGTAAATATTCCATAATATATTTCACAAATGATGTTTTGCCATACTGCCTTTTACCTGTAACTGCCATTGTTGTAATATTGCAAAGATTTGCAACGACAAAATCCACGGTATCATAATTCACACCTACAGGAAGAACATACGGCTCCTTACTCTTATAGTAATCACTAATATATTTCTGATTAAGTACTTTGGGCACTTCTGGTATTCGCGTTGCATATTCTTCCATATATTTTGAATTTACTAGCTGAGAATATTCTTTTATCTTTTGAACTCGATCAATTTCCTTTTTACCTTCAAAAGCAAGAAACGTCTGCATCTCAAAAACAGTCTTATTTATCTCATATAAACAACGACCTGGCACATTCTTAGGTGTCATTCGACACTTATCAAATACGCTTCCATATTCATCTCCCTGATTGCAATACATACAGATTCGATGTGCAAAATTACTCATATATTTATAACTTATTCCATTTGTTTGAATAGAAGTAATTATAAGGCTTATTCCTATTGCAACTCCTTCTCGGCATATATTAACAATGTCATCCTCATATTCAGGATATAATTCCTTTAGTGCAAGGAAATTATCAATCATAATGACAATTTGCGGAATGTCATTATTTCCAGCTTCTTTATAAGAAGAAAATGAAGTAATTCCTAATGATGCAAATCTCTCTTTTCTCATTTTCATTTCTCTTTGAATTAGTCGCATAAAGTTTTTTAATTTTTCATCTTCTGCTGCTGAAACGATTCCTCCAATATGATTAATGTCAGAAAAAACATTTAATGCCATCGACGCAAAATCTAATATGTAAAGATTTACTTCTGATGGTCTATATGATGATGTTATACTTCTGATAATCAATTGTAATAAATTAGTTTTTCCATATTGGGACGAACCTATGATAACTGTATTTCCAGTCGAAATATCTAATGATGCTATTCCTTGATACTGATTATCAGGATCATCGAAAATACCCAAATTAACTACTGTATTGACACCGTCATAAGCAACAGTCTTAGTCTCAAACAAAATCAATTCCTCCAGCGGTGGTAAACAAATACCTGGCAACTTATCTATTCCTGTTTTTTTACAATAAGCCGCGACATAATTTGTTATTGCCTCTAACTGGCTCTCTTGTTCGTCGCCTTTTTTTTCAACACTCTTTGTATATACAGGAGTATGTTTACCCGCTAAATCTAACGAATATATTGTAAAAGATTTTTGCTGTGCAGACTCATCAAAAGAAGCAGATGCACCACTATAAGCAGATTGAAACAATTCAAATATTTCATTATTTCCAACTTGCAAATATGCTCTACCTGGTTCTTTAATTTCCGCAGCAACAGGAGTCTTTAACACCTCATTACTGTCGTCCTTGTTCTGAACTTTTAAGCAAAGCTTAAACTTCGAATTAGACCAAATTTGTGCATCAACAACACCACTCGGTTTCTGAGTTGCTAAAATCAAATGCACTCCTAGACTTCGTCCAATTCTAGCTGCCGAAATTAATTCTTTCATAAATTCAGGCTGATCCATTTTTAATTCTGCAAATTCATCAACAATCAAAATCAAATGAGGTAACGGAATATCGGTCTGTCCCTTTTTAAAAAGTTTTATATACGCATCTATATGATTAACATTATATTTAGCGAATAATTCCTGTCTCTTTCGCAATTCAGCCTTAATTGACGACAGTGAACGATTTATTTCCCTTCCATCTATATTTGTAATAGCACCTATCAAATGTGGCAAATTCTTAAATTGATTAACCATTCCACCACCCTTAAAGTCTATTATTACAAATCCAACATCATATGGATGGAACAATGTTGCCATAGATAAAATATATGTTTGCAAAATTTCTGATTTTCCAGAACCTGTAGTACCAGCTACCAAACCATGTGGACCATGCTTTTTTTCGTTCAAATCAAGATATACTATTTCATTTTTTGATTTAACACCAAGTGGTGCTTGCATTGTCTTATATACTTGTGAATCTTGCCAATTCTTTTCCAAATCAATATCTTCTACATTTAAAATATTTAACAACTCAAACAATGAAATATTTTTAGTTAAAGAACCTTCTAAGCTAACTTCTTCACAATAAATCGGAGACAATTTTTTAACTAACTTATCAAGTACCCCATTCGAAATAGTATCAAATTTAAAGTCTATGTTTTCATTTCGATTTTCAGAATTTACAACATTTCCTTCTGAACCATTTAAATAAATTAGTTTGTCACAGCCTTGAGGTAATAATTCTTTATATTCCTCGAAAAACACAAATGAAACGCCAACGCTTGTTGCAATATCTATAAACCTCGATATTGGATGACGTTTTATTCCATTGTCACGATATACAAAGACTACATAATTAGGAAATGTTTTTTTCTCAATCTCTCTAAAAGATAGTTCCTTATATAAGAATTCAAATAAAACATTTCTACTATCTAAGTCACAAACAATATTACGCATATTTAATGCTTCATTCTTTATATGCGGTAACATTCTAACCCACATAAACGCATCTTTATCTTGCTCTTCTAGTACAAAAAACATTTTTGTATCTGTATAATACTGACGCACAGCAAGATCAACTGTAATAACCTTTAAAAATTCATATAAATCAGTTCTATTTCCAATAATCCCTACAGAACTATTATTTCTCAGATTCAAAGTAATGGGAACATTGTTTACATTAATATACTCGTCGAACAACTCTTCTGGTTTTCTCATTAATTCGTCCGTACATTCAAGTTGCTCTTTCTTTTTATAATTAATCTCTTTAACTGCTTTTTTATTTCCGTATCCAATTCTTATATCTAAATAATCATCATCATCTAAGTCTCTATCAAATAAACAATCCGAAAAATCCTCTACCATTTGCAACTCATCTTGCAAAGAATAATAGGTACTTTTCAAAAGTTCTTCCTCATTTTTTCTACACTGTTCTATAAATTTTCTTTTTTGATTTATATATTCCGAATACTTCTCAATTCTCTCTTTTGTATCTTTTTTATATTTTCTGCGCTCAGATATAATTGACACCGTAGAAGTGATAATGCCAATACTCATAGAAATAACACTAATCCATACGTATGAACCACCCGACGAACTCATTATTCCACGCAAAACAATCGTGACCGCGAGCATTACAAGTGCTGGCAACAATTGCATGACAATATTACCAGATGGTTTTTGTGGAGCCGTTGGAGGATCTAAAATATCAATCTTATCATTTGGAATCTTAGATTTAATTCTTGTATTCCTGTTAAATTTGGGATAAACTAACTCGTTTTTCGATTCCTTAACCGACTTACTATTGACATTATTCAATCTTCTTATTCTAGAAGAATCTATGTATAACCAATTGTCCTTTAAACACAGACTTATTGATGCAAATGATATAAAATCGTTATCACATAATCGTTTGTTTTCTTCTACCTTATTTCCATTAACTCTTATACCATATTTTGTATTATAATTTATTATCGAATACACTCCACTATTATTAGCTATGGTCAAAGTATCCTGTCCAATATATTCATCTTCTATAACAATATTAGAATTACTCTCACCACCTATTGTAATATGCACTAATCCGCTAACATCTATTGCAACATCATATTGTCTTTCCTCGTTTTCAAAATCTATTAAAAATTCAATATTGAGAAGTTCATTATTAGAGTCTTGATATTTAATCGCAAATAAATCACCATGACTCAAATCCTTAGCCAACAATTTTTTTGAATCTCCCAAACTGATATACAGATTGTCCGAGCATACAATACTCCAGTTTCTATTTTTTGAAAAAATCATCTCAAATTCTTCAAAGAATAATTCTTTTCTTAATCGAACATCACTTTCTATACTCGTTCCGATTCTTACACACTGCATTTCCGGAGAAAGTTCTATCTCTTTGTAAATATTTCTATTAGATAGTATTATTTTATATCTATTATCCATATCTAGCCTCCCTCCTTACTTAGTAAAATTAATGATTGAACCATCATGTAGTCCATAATCAGATAATTTCTTGCTTCCTCTTAATAAAACAAGTGGGTTCTCTGCTTTTAAAAAACAATGCTTTTGATTTGTAATATCAATTCCTAAATCATATGCTTTGTTTAAAGCAATGACCAAATCATTTGCTGAAATATCCAAAGGTACTTCAAGATCCGTACTTGTATTATTCAGATTATTATTAAATATAATTACTATATTATTCATGTAGCACCTCCGAAACTAAATAACTAAAAATGAAACTTTTTTTAAGCCACTTATTTGGGCTATTTCACTACACTTGGCTATAGCATCTACTTCAACTTTTTCCACATACTCATTAACATTAAATTTCAAAGATACTTGTGGTGAAATTAAAGCATTTGGTGCATCTTTATCAAATTTATTGCATATAAACATATATTTTTCTGAATTAATGCCATTAATATTCGATAATAATAAATTAGTAAAATGCACACTACTAAAACTTTGATCTGTAATAACAACAACCTTGTCTGCCATATCTATTAAATCTGTTTTAAACTCATCGAATGTACTTTCTGCATCTATTATCACAAAATCGTATTCTCCGCTTTTTTTCGCAGACAATGCTAGTTTTGAATAAATGCTAAATTCTAAGCCTATCGACATTAGTGACGCCTTAAACGCAGGCAAATAACTAAAGATTTCTTTTCTTATAATATGTTTTATATTGTTATAAACATCATTCTGCGCATTTAATAAATTTGCATAAACATCTGAAGATGTAACAGGCGAACAGTTATCTAGTATATGTTGAAAATTCTGCAATCTAGCTGCATTAATATACAATACCCTCTTATAATTCTGTGCCAAGCAAGCTGCCACTCCCATTGCTACAGTAGTTTTCCCTACACCTCCAGCTGCAGATGTGACCAGTATTATCTGAGTCTCCTTTTTCTCAACTGCTGCTATATTTAATGCTCCAGCACTCTTTCCAATAATCTCATTGAAGATTTCCTTAATGCTTGTATACTTAAAAATCTGGTTTACGTTTAGTTCTCCCGTACTGCCTTCATCATACTGCTCCATCATTACAAAAATGTTTTGAATATTATGTCTCTGCAATGATGAATCATACAAGTCGTCAGATATAATCAAAATTTCAGCATTCTGCGGTCTGGAAAAATACTCATCAAAATATGCTCTATCAGTAATAATTTCTAAATCTATTTTATTAAAAAAATCTGTTACAAACTTAAACTGAAGCGGCACTATATAACTTGCGTCTTCGTCTGCGATAATCACTTTCGGTCTTGCCATTTCTCACACCTCTTTATACAATCTGGAAATCACTGTCTGCCATGCGGATTATATCTCCACGATTAATCTGTGCTTTCTGTCCCGGATTCAATCGAACTCCATTTACAAATGTTCCATTTGCACTTCCTTCATCATTGATGTAATAAATACCTGTCCGATTAGTTATGCGGCAGTGTTTTCTGCTAATCATCCTATTGAACGGAATTACCATATCTACCAATTCCTGTTTCTTGCCTATTACTGCATCATCACGATCTATTACCAGTTCAAAATGACTCGGTGCATTCATGGCAACAAGTTTAATTGAGCCATTAGCGCTTGTTCCCGGCATCATCTGACTTCGTTCCTCTGATCTTACAATAGGTGCCGTCCCTGCCCCTCTTGATTTGTTGTACACATCCTCAAGTGACATTGAGCCATTACACAAATCCTGTACGAACTGGTCTAATCTCGCATTAGAAGATGTAATTACCTTATCTGCCAGCTTTACAATGCTTGATCTTAATTCACTTTCAAATTCTGCATAGCTGTCAAATGCTCTGACACTCAACGGCAGATATACCAGTTTTACCTTCAGTGTATTCTGCTCTACAAATATTTTATCCCATGACAGATCTATACACTGACACGCCAGAAACCCATTATTTCTTACTTCAATCACACTTGCAAAAAGATTAATTATAACATTAATAAGTGTATCCGGACTTATACCTACAAGCATAGAAGACATTGGTCTGTATTCATCAGTCACATAATACAAATCAACTAACCCATTCCTTGTCATTTTCATGCATTTTATAAATATGCCATTATTCTGGCTCTGCAATACCTTATAATCGGTGTTCACAAATTGTGAGCTATCCTTTAGTATGTATTCAAAATTATTACCACACATAACTTCTGAAATCACATCATTATCTTTTAATGTATACATATCCTACCTTCTTCCTAAATGCTGTTTGCCACAAGTAAACACTTAATCTGCATTAAATATTTACTTCTAACAAATAGCTTATGATTTCTGCACATTTTGTGCAGAAATCATAAGATCCTATTTTATTTTGCAGCCTTAAGCTTTCTCTTTTTAAAGAAAACTATTACTCCAGCTACTCCGCCAATTACAACAACGGTTCCCGCAATTGAGCCATAGAATAATGCCTTGTTAGCAAACCAACGTACAAATAAGTTGGTTGATACAGTTACAGCATTGTTAAATTTATAAGAGCTTGTAAAATCATCAGAATTAGTATCTGTGACATTTCCAGCCTTATCAGTCACCACAAATCTTACATTCTGAGCATTAGAGCTTTCTTTTAATACAAATGCACCGTCATAGTTATTTGCATCAGCACTAAAGTCTGTAATGTTATCTGTTTCTTTGTCATTCACATAAACCTGTACGGACGCAAGTCCAATCGTGTCATAGACTGTGTATTTAACTGTCTGCTCTGTTGCATTGACAATAGAATTCTCCAGACCAGTAACACTCGTAATCTCCGGTGCTGTGCTGTCTACTCTAAAGAGAATTGTTTTGTCATCATAATTATTATTTTCAGGGCTGTTTCCTGTTGCATCCCTAGACGATACTGCAATCTTATAAACTCCATCAGATGCAAAATTGTCCTTTGCAATGGTATAAGAATACTGATACCATCCACTTGAACCTGTTGCTACAGTCTCATTTATTTCCGGAGATACACTATAATCAACATCGTCAAGAGGTTTGCCATCTCTTAGGATTTCAATATCAAGTGAATCTTCCACTAATCTGTCAGCATTATACTCAGTGATAACTAAATCATCATCTACACTCTGTACATATGCTCCGCCATCTCCAATAAGATAAACAAGGAAATCGTTATATTCATACACTGAGCCAAATCTGTTGACTGTAAATGTAATACTCTTGTCAACTGAATGTCCTGCCTTATCCTTTAATGTAGTTGTAATGGTGTAGATTCCATCATTTTCAGCAATCTTATCAAAGGTATCAAATTCACCATTTCCACCAGTTTCATTGGTAGAGATATGACCAGTGATAAACTTATCTGTTACATCTACATTCTTATCTGCATAGCTGGTTCTGTACATTTTGACTTCACATGATTCAAAGTTGGTATCATTAAAGCTTACTGCCGGAACCACCTCATCTTTAAATGCTTTACCATCTGCTTCCTGACCATTAATTGTAATACTTGCCTCCGTTATCTCTGTGTCAATAGTCATTTGTTCTGATGTATATGCCTGCATTGCATTAGATGATTTATCTGTATATATAATTCCTACAGTGTAATCTCCATCTCCTGAGATTGTGAATGTTCCTGTGTGTACATCTGTACTATTATCAGTCCAGTTTGCATTTACTGCAGTTGCTACACCGTCCCTTGTTACTGTAATCTGTACATCATCAGAATAGAAGTTTGCTTCATTGATAGTAACAGTCGCACTAATATCTCCATCATAATAAGCAATTCCATTTGAAGTCTGTACTGGAGTACTGTACTGAACCTCCGCTGTTGGTGAAATATTGTCTACAATAATTCTCTTTGTATCACGCAAATAATCAGATTCGTTATTTGCCCTATCAGTTGCTGTAAAGTTTATCGTACCATTAAACTGATTATTAGCAGCCAACGCTTCCCTCGGTATTTCAAATGTTACTGTACCTGTTGCACCTCCATTCGAATTTGTGATGGAAGAGGCATCAACTATTGCATCTACCAGTTCTGCATTTACTCCGCTTACTCCATCAGCTTTTACATAACTATATTTCATAGAATTAATTCCTGAAATATTGTCAGTTGCAGTAATTGTAACTGTAGCTTTAGAATTATAGAATCCAAATGTAACAGTATTCAGAATAGTGTCTAAAATGCTGTTGCTATATGTCACATTCAAGTCTGTAGGCTTTGATGTATCAACTGTAAAATATTCTGTTGCATAATCATCTGCCTTTAATGTAGCCAGATCTGTACACTCAATATCAAATGTGTAGTTGGCATCCCCCGGATATGTAATGGTCAGAATATTATCATCCCCATTTTTTGTCCAAGCTGATACCGAATACAGACCACTAGCATTTATTTCATTGCCTGATACATCTTTTGTAACTACCGTGTATTTTGCAGTTGCCTCGTTAAAGTTATGTTCTTTTACAGTAATTGTTGCAGTCTGTGTTGATGAGAAGTATTTTCTCTGATGATTTTCAACATCCGTCATTGTATTTACAGGACTTTCATTCGCATACTTTACTTCTATAACCGGCTTAGTTGTATCAATAACCTTGGTTGTAGATGTATATGTATTCATCTGGTTATTACTTCTGTCCTTATATTCCACTAAAAATGTGTAATCACCATCTTTTGAATGATCTGTTGCTGCAGAAATTATCACTTTTCCAATATGTACATCTGTGCTTGTATCTGTCCATACTGGTGTTATCTCTGTAAATGAGCCATCATTTTTCTTTACCTTAACTTTGACGTCTTCTTTGTAGAAATTCGCCTCCGTAATTGTAAATGTAGCAGTCAAATCCTGCTTATAATAATCCTTGCCATTGTAAGAATTATCTGCTGCAGAGTATTCAACATTCATCGTAGGTGCTATTGTATCTACTACAATCACATTATTAGTGTCTGTCAATTTATTGCTTGAATTATTATAATTGTCCGTCGCAGCAAAGCTTACCGTACCTCGTATCTGGTCAGCCACACTCTTCGGAAGAGTCACTGTCGCAGTATATTTTGATTTATCTGTAGAGTCCTGCTTCGCTGTAACTTTTGTTTCAGCATATTCTGCTACATTTGATTCACTTGCCCCAGATTCCTTTAAATAACTCCATGTAAACTCTTTAATACCAGAAATACTGTCATGTGCAGTAAATGTTACTTCTACATTTGGATTATAGTATCCAAATGTAATATTATTTAAAATCGTCTGCATTATCGGATTTGAGTATTTTATGCTCATTTCTGCTGTATTCGGAACTGTTCTATCAACAATAAATTTTGAACTCTTTACCTCAGCTGCCTTGTTCATTGCTAAATCCGCATAATTAAATGTTAATTCATAAATTCCATCCACAAATTGTTTATCAATTGTTGCTGTATGAGCATCACCTTCTGTTGCCCATTCACATGATCTTAGATACTGCTGTAAATCATTAGTCCTTACCGCTTTTCCATTAATATCCTTTGCCGTCACATCTAATTTAAGATCATCTGCTCTGAAATTACGTTCTGTTATCTTAACTGTTGCAGACTGTGGACTCTGTGAATCCTTATAGTCTTTGAAACCAAACTCTATCTTTGGAATAGTTTTATCCACGACAATTGTTTCAGATGTATAGGCAGTCATTTCCTTTCCTGAGCGGTCTTCATAAGTCATAGATACTGTATATTCAGCATCATCGGAAAGTGTAAGCGTTGCCTGATGTTCATCAGAGTTTTCTGTATCGGTCCATGTTACACTCTGTTTTTCAGCCGAACCGTTGTTTTTAGAAACTGTAATAGTTACGTCCTCTGAATAGAAATTTGCCTCTACTATCTTAAAAGTGAATTCAACATCATTAGAAAAATAATGTTTTTCTCCAACAATCTGATTTGAACCATCATTATTTTTTAATTTGTATTCTACTTTCTGTGTTGGTGCAATTGTATCAATAACAAATACGCCATCGTCTGTGTATGAAACAGAGTTATTTCCTGCTTTATCAATTGCTGTAACCTGCAGATTACCTCTAAGCTGTTCAGCTTTCTTTCTTGGCAATGTCAATGTTGCAGAATATTTATTCGGGTCATCCTTATCTACCTGTGCACTTACCGTTCCATTATCAGATTCCAAATTAGAATTACTTGCACCATTTTCCCTTGTGTACTTCCAATCAAAATGGTCTACTCCGGAAGTTACATCATAAGCTGTAAATGTTACTGTAATATAATCACCATAATACTTGACAGAATCCTTCTCCTCCACATCCGGGAAATCTATATTCACATTATATGGAGCAATCGTATCAAGTTTCAGATTATTTATCTCAACCTTTTTTGTAATATTACCTGTAGCAGTTTCTTCCAGATATATATAGTGGCTGAGCGATGCACCTTGATCCTTTGCCCCAGTTTCACCAAATTTTACAGAGTCTTTGAAGGAAGGTTTATCTTTTGTCAACTCATCCGCTCTGATAATGGAATATCCATCCACTGGCTTAACTACCAATGTTGTATTATACCAATCATTTTCTCCATTTGGTTTTATTAACTCAGTCTCCAAATCATCAGCAGCATATATTTTATATGCTGAAGCAGGCGCCTCTGACATAGTAATCTTCAATGTATAGGATGTACTATCTGCCGGATAGTTTGCTTTATTCCACCATCCTCTTTTACTATATTCTGTCTTATCAGCTTTCACCGTCACATTCAAAATTCCGTTGCCAGCTTCAATTGCTTTCATCACTTTACTATAATCAGCAATAGAAATCACTCCTGATTTACTGTCAATTCTGAGTCCTAAATCAGAACCATTTTCAATACTATAAGAGATTGCACCCTTATCCTTATCTTCTTTCTTCACAGCTGCATTCTCAGTTATTCCCTTGGCGTTTCCTAATATATATTCAATTGTATTCTCAGGAAAAGAAATCCATTCTCCAGCTGCGCTTTTTCCTTTCACATATAACGCATGCTCAATTGTACATTCATTGTAATTATCGTTTCCAGAAAGAATTGCTTTAATCGTAATTTTACCTGCACCTTTTACAACCAGTACTCCTGTCTGCGAATCAATAGTTGCTATTTCGTCGTCGCCCTCGTCAAAGGCAACACTATATGTAATCGTTCCACCAGCTTTTTTTTCTTTATCCGTGGCTGTAAAAACAAATTCTTTTCCGGCTTCCATTTCAGCCTGCGTAATTTCAACACTAGTTTCCTCTCCAGTGTATTTATCAAAAGAAATTACCTGCGATGCCTTTGCCATATATACATTGTATGGTGCAACTGCATTTTCTGCCTTTATAACATCTACATTTTTATCATCATAGTATTGTTTAGTAGCTTTTACCCAGACGATATAAGAACCAGCATTTGTTATTGTCGGAATTGTTGTATCCCAAGCATCTGGATTTGCAGTCTGACTTCCATCATCCAACTGATAATATAATGTGTAATCTCCCTGATTTTCAACTTTGACTGCCTCCTGAGCCTTTCCGTTATAAACACCATCTAATCCTGTTACTTTTAAATCTCCCAAATTAATTTTCGCATTTGAAATTTTAGCTGTTACAGTCTTTTCAAAATCATTATAATTATCTCTTTGTACGACTAATTTAACTGTATACTCACCGACTGCCAATTGTTTAGGAATATCCTGACTTCCTGTGCTTTTACCATTTACATACCATGTTACAGTATCCTTTTCATCAAAAGCACCTGTCATTAAAACCAATTCCTGCTCTGTCGCGTCTTTATATTCTACCTCTTTGGCTGTAATGTCTATTCCTGTTATATCACCTTTATTTATTTTCGCAGTTTGTTCGCCAGATAAATATGTACTGTATCCATCTTTTGTAATTTTCACATACACAGGATACTCACCAGCATTGGTCTCTGACGGACAAGTATCCACCCATGTGTTTCCATCCCTAGAATATTCAATAGTTACATCCTCTGTTGCAGCTGAAACACTAACTAAATTCTGTGGCTCTCCGTTATAATCTGCATTAAGCACTTCAATGCTTACTCCTTCAATATTTGGCGTAGATTCTGGTTTAGATTCAGCTGTTAATTTCACTGAAAAATCTTGTGTATCAGAAGTTATATCTGTTTCATTTATAGTAGTTGTATCTGTCGCGTATCCTTCCTTTGATACTGATGCTGTAATAGTAAGATCATCATAATATTTAGATGACTCTAACACTTCAATAGTACCATAACTGTCTGTTTCACCACTTTGATTGATTGTTTGAAAATTATTAGTGCCATTTTCCTTTTCCTTAATTGTGTATGTAACTGTAGCACCATTAATAGCAGCACCATCTGCATCTGTTACCGTAACAGTCACAAAGCCCTGGTGCTTATCCGTCTGTGCGCTTACTGTTACTCCGGCTGATGGGAATATTGATACAATCATCAATAACGCCATAATGAACGCTAATCCCCTCTTTCGGAAAGTTCTTTTGCTCATTTCCTTCATTTGCTAATTCCTCCATTCTGTTTGTATCTATTTGTATGATTACTCTCTTATGTATTTTCTGCTATATAACAGATGTGTATTCAGAGAGGATACAATAATAAACAGGCACAAATACCTCATATATGTCGAACTCATACTAAGTAAGCATGATGTTATCATCCCCAGAATACCTATGACGAATACTATGTCTGCCACCGATACTATACTGTTTGAAAATATATAGCATTTTCTCTGAGTCTTCCTTGTTTTCATTTTTGTTAAATAAAGATATATCAGTATTCCATATCCCAAAAATCCACTCATCCAGAACACAATACCAATAGCAACAGTGACATACCTTGCATAACAGAAAGTATCACTATTAGTAATTGGCATAAACAGGAATGTACTTGGAAATATGATTAAACAAAGTTCTGAAATAATAAAATACATATTTATCTTATTTCGTTCTCTCATCAAATCACCTCTTCCGTATGTACTATGATTACTTCTTCTAATATTTTAATAGTCACAGAAGATAATTCGCGATTTCTGATATTATTCTCATTCCCCAATGAAGCAGTTTCTCCTGATTCATCAAGTAAGCCAGTCGCATCCTGATCCACCAACAACCCAGTGTCTTCAATTTCTCGTTCTTTCACTAAATTCTCGTTCAGCAACCCAGTTTCTTCATTCTTGTTCCCAGATTCGCCAATACCCTCCATAGTTCTAGTCAGTTTTCCTCTATCTAGATTTTTCTTGCTTGCCTTATACGATTTATCTCCTGTTTTCTCATTGTTCTGCCTCATTTGAGCAATTGATTTTCTGGCATTATGACCTGACAAGTCACCAATTACATTTGGTATTTTAAAAACAAACCAAAATATAATTGCTATTACCACAAACAATACAGCTAAAACAAATGAGATAATTGAAAGTGTATGTAAGATCTCTGCCATTTTTACTTCCTTTCCTCTATATTAGTGTATGTTCTTTCAATTGCTTCTTTGTATGTTTCATACTTATCAAGAATCTCTGATTGAAGTACTTTTGACTGTTCTTTTTGTACTGTCAGTTCATTTGTTCTTTTGTATATATCATCGTACAAATCCAATATTCTCTGTCTATCAACATTAACCTGAGCCATACTTGCTCTTTGATCATAAAGAAGCATAAACACACTGTTATATAATGTCAGCTGATCATATGCACCGGCATCTTTTACAGAGTTAATAGCGTCATCTATCACGGTAAAAATCTCATCATAATTCTCTTTAGATGCTTCTTCCACTGTGGTCGTATTTAATATGTACTTTTTATAAAAAGAACATATCTGATAATAACAGTCTGACATGGTCTGCTCTTCAAATCCTGTTGCACTCTGATAATTTTCATTAAAGAAAGGATAGGCTTTCTGTACTCTGGTCGAAAAGCTATAATCACCATCATTATTGTCTGTATAGTAATTGAAATAAAGCATACCAATTATGTAATTTAATTCCGACACATCAGAGCTTGTCGCATCTAATTGATCCTTATTTGCATTATATACAGCTAAAAAATCATCATTCTCATGTTTACTGAAAGTTCCTTCATCCTGATAAGCTTCTATCATCTTGACATATGCGTCAGTCCTGTCAGGATATATTTCAACTGCGATTTTATAATTATTTATCTTGTCATCCAACGATGAAGCTGTTGAAGTTGATATCAATGTTTCATAATCACTATTATTCATTCTTGTTGAAACGATGTTACACACTACTCCTGATATAACCATTACAACCGCCAATGTAACTGATGTTATGAAACAGTTTAATTTTCTTTTCTGTTTTCTTTTATAATCTCTTGTAATTAACTCAGGATGTTCCAAATCGTATAAAAGATCCTGACAATTCTGATACCTATGTTCTGCTGCCGGCTGAACACACTTATCTATTATCATTTCCATGCCTTCTGAAACTTCCGGATTCCACATTCTTACTGGAGCATATGCTTCTCCGGTTCTAGGATCTATACCTGTCAGAAGATGATGCATTGTCATTCCTAGTGCATAAATATCTGATCTTGCATCTGTCTGACCGCTATACTGTTCCGGTGGTGCATATCCTTTTGTTCCAAGCACTGTTGTATCCGCCAGACTCTGCTCCTTATATTCTCTAGCTATACCAAAATCAATGATTTTTATATTACCTTCCGGTTTTAACATGACATTTGCAGGCTTCATATCACGATATATAATCGGAGGCTTCTGCGAATGTAAATATGATAATGCATCACATAACTGTTTAGCCCATCCAATCACTAATTCTTCAGGCTGTGCACCATATTCTGCCAATATCTTATCTAGTGATTCGCCTTCTATATAGTCCATTACTACATAAATAGTAATGCCATTATCTATAATATCTACTATTCTTGGAAGGGATGGATGATCAAGTCGCTTCATCATGTTTGCCTCAGCAAGAAGACTGTTTACAACTATTTCATCATTTTTCCCGCTTCCTTTTTTTTTAATTTCCTTTACTGCCCACTGTTTATTGAGATGAGTATCCATAGCTAAATAAACAACAGACATACCTCCATGTCCTATTTCAGTAAGTATTTCATATTTGCCATCAATAACAGATCCTATTTCAGCCACGTCTCATTCCCCTATTCCGCCTTGATTAATACAACCGAAATGTTATCCCTTTCATTTCGTTGCTTTACAAGTTCAATTAAATATTTCGCATTAGAGTGCATCGCATTTTTGTTAATTAAATTGATAGGGTTTAGTGATTCCACAATTTCTTTTTCCGTAATCTCATGTCTAAATCCATCTGAACAGAGCATATACGCTCCCTTTTCCACCTTTTCAACCAACACCTCTGGTTCTAATATCTCTGAAGCACCTACACATTGAAGGAGCAGATTTCTTCTTTTATCAGTCTTTGCTTGTTCTGCTGTCATGGTGCCTTTTCTAATTTCTCTTGCTATAAATGTCTGATCGCAGGTAAGTTGCTCTAACTTATTTCCTATATGATAGAGTCTGGTATCTCCCACATGTACTGTCACATATTCGTCTCCAACAAATAATGCCCCTGTGAATGTGGTTCCCATCGTAATATTATTTTTCTTGGCATACTCGATAATCTTGATGTTTAAATCCTTAAGCATGAGCGACCATTTACCACCAATTACATACAAATCCAAATTTTCTAATTCATAAGGTAGTTCCTTGTTGTACCATTCTGAAAATTCCCTTATAACTGTTGCACTTGCAAGTTCTCCCTTTGCAAGACCTCCCATTCCATCACATATAACAGCCATCAGCACTTCTCCGCCAGAATAAGTACCATGCTTGAATAACACGCTATCTTGATTTGTTTCTTTTGCGATGCCAATATCTGTATCAGCTGTAACTGTAAAATGCATTTTCCTTCTCCTTTGGTTAAATCCTAAACTCAAACTCCTCATTTGCTAACCTAATAGCGTCTCCATCATGAATTTCCGTTTCCTGTTGTGCCGGTATCGGAGTTCCATTTACAAATGTTCTATTTTTAGAGTTAAGATCTACAATAAAGTATCTTCCACCCCTGGCAATAATATCCGCATGGCTCCTGCTTACCATATTATTGTTAGCAACAAAATAATCAGAATAACTTTTTTCTTTGCCAATTCTAAAAACAGGTTTATTAATCAAAAATGTTTCATTCGTCAACAATCTGTACATTGACGCATAATGTATCTGTTCACATTGAGTATTCAACAAACCCGTTGCTTCTTCGTCATAATTATTCAGTAGTCCCGTGTCTTCATCAGCAGCATTCAGCAATCCTGTTGCCTCTTCATCTGCAAGCAGTCCAGTTGCTTCTTCATCTGCATTGTCCCTGCCATAATGTTCATAATAATGCTGTGGCTTATCTGTCATAAATCCACTCTGTCCTACATTGTGCCGCTTAATTGTATTTACAACACTTCTGTCTTCACTAAAAATGTATTTTTCAATTTTTTCAGCATCATAGGATATCAGAGACTTCAAAAAATATACATATCTCGATATATATTCTGTATCTGGCTCCTCCATTGTTTTCGAAGCATATATAATCTGCTCCATAAACCCTAATACATCAGTTTCTTTTTTATCATTTGTAAGAGGCAAATATATAAATTGTAGTTCCTTGGTTGTCTCATTAATAAAGACATAATGTATATCCCAGACGATGTTTCTCAATATCAATGAATTCAAATTGGCTTTCTGCGTTATATCTATAACCTGCTCCATAATGAAGAAAAAATCATACTTTGATATTGGTTTCTTCAACCTGTCAAACAAACTGATTCCAATAGGTCCATAGAATTCTATACAGTTTTTCTTCCTTGCCTGTACCTTCAAAAGACCTCTAATATATTTACTAGAGAAGAAATCTAACTGGCGTTCATCAATTTCTTCCTTAAAAGAGAGCTTAACTTTTACTTTAAGCTGGCAATCCTTACCCTTAACTTTATATCTTGCCATGGTTGTTCCACCTGCCCAATATTTATATTTTGTGTAGAACTATATGTCCTGCACACTAAAAATAATCACTTTAATAAATAAATCGTATCAAATCAATAGTGACTTGTCAACGAAATTTGTCGAAATTTATCGGAATATAACAAATTGTGATGACATAAAATCAGAAAAAATGAACAAAATAACATTTTTTTAGTCTACGCACTAGTAACTTCGATATAATTCGTGGTCAATTAGTAGTCAAACAAGGAGCTAAAAATGGAAAGAAAGCACGAGAATGGAGAGATGAACATCCTATTGAGGCGCAGAAGGGTGAACATATCAGAGATTATGCTACAGCTGAGGAACTTATTATCTTGGTAAATATGGAAAGCTAAAATGCCGAACTAATAACGGAAGGCTTGCCGCAAAGTGAGCGTTTTGCTAAATTGCATAAAATGGCAAGAACACAAATGCAAATATTACTGAAAAATCGAACAAAAGAAAAATTAAAAAATGTCAATCCCAATTTGCTCAAAGGGACAACTGAGCAATAAAAAGACAGTCACTTTTCTTTCCAGAATTGTGACTGCCTTTTTTTGAACCCTGTCAAACTCTTAACTTAATGACATTGAATTAGTGCTAACCCCTTGACTTTACTGGATTTCTCTAACTTTGTCCTTATTATAACATCATCATCAGCAAATGGGTGCATACACAAAAAATCCAATATCATACATGGGTCATGTATATGCAGAATCATATTTTCACTAAATGACATTTGATCATGATTAGAATATATCTCATCCAGTACATCCCTATACCCTGCAATCTCGCGCTCATCATGATTTAGAGGCGCACTGTCGCCGTCAACTATCTGCTTTATACGTGCATCTGTTGCAACAATACCTTCTATCGCGTTAGAACCTTTAACCGACTGTACTCTGGCAATCTTTTCCAGCTCCGTATATATGCTTTTATTGCTTTCCTTACACGTATCTGATATAACATTAAATGCAGCATTCGTTGCCGTAAGATTAACTATCTCAGCTGGTAATAAGCCTTCATCTAAAAAAGTATAATAAATATATGCATTAAAGGTTCAAAATACCTTTTGACCCTCATATCATTTTATTATCGTAGTCACTCATATTAATCATTTCCTCAACCACGCAATTTCTTCTTTATACGGAGGTATCGTCTTCTTTGCGGAGCCTTCATTCTCGTTACATCATACGATTAAAGGTTCAAAAGGTATTTTACCCTATCGTATAATAATATACGCTGTATATGCCGCATACATTAGCAGCATGATGATACCCTCGCCTCTTTTTATCTCACGTTTTGTCCATGCCATAATCCACACGATGAGTGAAAATACCACAAGCACGATAATATCTATGATATTTTCCTGTATGAATGCTATCGGGCTGATGGCTGATGCAATTCCGAGCACCATGAGTATGTTGAAAATACATGAGCCGACGGCATTTCCGAGCGCCATATCGACCTCGTTTTTTCTGGCTGCGACTATTGATGTCACAAGCTCCGGAAGCGATGTTCCGATAGATACGATGGTCAGTCCGACGAGTGTCTGGCTCATTCCAAGGTCAATCGCTATGCGGCTTGCACTGTCTACTACGACATCTCCGCCTACTGCGATACCGACAGCTCCGATTAGAATGAAAATCACTGCTTTTGGCATTGAGATGAGAGGTATCTCATCGACCTCCTCATCTGATGACTGTCTGTTCTGCTTTAATGTGTGTCTGATAAGGTAGAAAATGTATCCTGCAAAGCAGCCGAGCAGTATTATTCCGTCCACTCTGCCGAGTGTCATGCCGATTGTTCCCATGACAAGAAGTAAAATGGCACATATCATCGAAAATGGGAAATCCCTTTTTAATGATGCTCCGTCCACCACGACCGGTGTCATCAAAGCGCACACGCCGATTACTACCATAAGATTAAATATGTTTGAGCCTGTCACATTGCTGACTGCAAGCGTATTATTGTGTGCTATCGATGCTGCCACACTGACCGCGGTTTCAGGAAGCGAGGTTCCCATCGCAACAATTGTCAGTCCAATGATAAGTGACGGCACCTTGAAGCGCTTTGCCACGCTTGAGCTGCCCTCCACGAACAGGTCTGCGCCCTTTACCAAAAACACAAAGCCCACTATGAGGCAGAGCAGCACCACTATAAACGGTGCATTATTGATGAAATTTTCCATGTTGATTCCTCCGTTTTTTATTTTTTAAAAGCTTATAATTCCCAGATGCTCAAGCAATATCTTCACACCTATGAGTATGAGAATGATTCCTCCGGCTATCTCTGATTTCTTTTTATATTTATTGCCGAAAAAGTTTCCGACTATGACTCCGATGATTGAGAGCACGAAAGTCGTAAGTCCGATGATTGCAATAGCCCAGTAGATGTTTAAGCTGTCATAGGTAAATGCAAACATGATTCCGACTGCAAGCGCATCGATGCTTGTCGCAATTGCAAGCAGAAGCATCTCTCCCTGATTGAGCGCCAGGTCTTTTTCCACAACCGCGTCATCATCCTTTTCCTTTACTGCCTCATAAACCATCTTTCCACCGATAAATCCCAGCAGAATGAATGCTATCCAGTGGTCAATGCTTGTGATGTACTTCTCAAACCGGATGCCCAGCATATAGCCGATAAACGGCATGAGCGCCTGAAATCCTCCGAAATACAGACCGATTGTCAGCGCCTGCTTTCTGTTTACCTTTGTCATTCCAAGTCCCTTGCAGATGGATACTGCGAAGGCGTCCATTGACAAACCTACTCCTATGAGCAGGATTTCAATAAATAATACCATATTTTTCTCCCTTTTGCCTAGTGTGCGGCGATTAAATTCTCCCATATGAAAAAATGAGACCCTCGCATGCAGACACGAAACCTTATAAAGCTATAATTATATGGCTTATATAGCTTTATTGTGTGCTGCATACTTGAGTCTCATTCTTTAATGTTTGCCAGGTCTATTGACCGGTCTGTTGACAAACCACGTATATTTAAGAATACGCGAACTACTCCCTCAGAGGTAGTGTGTATTTAATTAATCGCCTTTGCTTCTAAAAAAATATATCAAATGACATGGGCTGTGTCAATGTATTTTACCGCTAATTTTTGTACGGAGTGGCTAACTTTTTAAAATCATGGTTGACACGAAAAAAAACATGTGATATGTTTACTACGACAGACATAGTATGACACTCGTAGTACGTTACACGTAGTATTGAATAATTTTAACATGCCTGATGAAATAAACACTTGAAACAGGAGGTGAACAATGCTCAATATAAGCAGCGATGTTATCCGCGGATACAACGATACCATCATCCTCTACCTGCTTCTCGACAAACCGTCCTACGGCTACGAGATTTCAAAGCAGATAAAGCTGATATCCGAGGAAAAATACGTCATAAAAGAAACAACTCTATACTCTGCATTTACCCGCCTTGAGAAAAACGGTTATATCACATCATTCTCTTCTAGCGACAATGCAAGCGGAAAGCGCCGGACCTACTATCAGATTACTGATGCCGGCAGAGAATATTACAGGATGAAATGCGAGGAATGGAAGCTGACACTTGATGTAGTAAGCAAATTTATACGATTTTAAAGGAGACATTTTATGGAAACTATAAAGAATTATCTGGAAAATATGTTTTCGCACCTCCCGAATACCCCCGAGGTGCAAAAAGCCAAATATGAGCTCTATCAGATGATGGAGGATAAATACAACGAATTAATATCAGAGGGCAAATCTGACAACGAAGCCATAGGCATAGTCATATCAGAGTTTGGAAATCTTGACGAGCTCGCCGACTCACTCGGTATCAAGAGCTTCGTGAATCCCAGTCAGGCAATGCCTGCTTCCAAAACACTCTCCCGCGAGACTGCTGCCGCATTCCTCAGGGATTCGGCAAAACAAGCATATCTCACAGCGTTTGGAGTGCTGCTTTGCATCCTCGCAAGCCTTGGACCGATATTCAGCGAATGCATTCCGCGTTCACTCGCTTCACCTGACGCATCTGATGCAATCGGCATTACCTTCCTGTTCCTGTGTATCGCGGTGGCAGTCGGCTTCTTCATTTTTTCAGGCTCTATCTCATCCAAGTGGAGCTACCTGAAGCAAGAGCCTTACTGCATAGATTTTGAGACGGCAAACTGGGTCATCGAGCGAAAGGAAAGCTACCGCTCCACACATGCGATGCTTTTAACAGTGGGTATCATGCTCTGCATACTCTGCGCAGTGCCGGCAATCATAATCAGCTCACTGAACACCAAGAGCACCTTCGCAGACTCACTTTCAGGCGGACTCGTGCTCGTGTTTATAGCAATCGGTGTATTCATGATAGTATTCACAAACATGAAGAAATCAAGCTTTGACAAGCTTCTTTCCCTGAACGGAGCACAGACTATGGGTGGCAATTTTGCCAATTCACACGATGGCAAGGTGCACTATGAAAACCCTGTTGTGGCTGCAATCATGTCAGTCTACTGGTCAACTGTCACATGCATCTATCTATGCTGGAGCTTTATTACCTTTGACTGGGGTATCACATGGATTATCTGGCCAATAGCCGCAATCATCAATTCGCTGGTGAAAAACCTGCTCAGCGATAAACATGGAAATTAATGGAAACCAGGACAGTCAAAAATGTGTGTAGCATATTTTGAATAATCACAAAACAAATTATGCAACAAGATAATTCAGAAATGGAGGCAATTCATGAAAAAGAATATATATCTAATAATAATTACAATAATTACCGTGGTCTGCATCATCGCCGGGAGCCTCTACCATATCGGGGGCTTTGCCATAGGCCTGTTCGACAATCTGATTCCGCGCTCAGACAAATCTCCCGGTAACGTGTGCACAAAGGAGCTTTCAGTCGATGAATTTTCAAACCTGATACTTGATACAACCATATCGAATATCAACGTAAAAACCGGTGACAGCTATATGGTCTCATACAAATGCAATGAGCGACTGGTTCCAAAGATTAAGAGCTCCGGCGATACCCTCACAATATCCCAGAGCAAAGGAGCCAACTACAGAAGAAACACCACAAGTGAAATCACTGTTACCATTCCTGAGGGCGCCTCATTGAACACGCTCTCCTTTGATATAGGCGTAGGCGAAGTAAGCCTCGATGCTCTGACTGCAGCCGATGCAGAATTTGACACCGGCGTAGGCGATTTATATGTCACAGACTGCAGCTTCGCCACATGTGATGTGGATGGCGGAACCGGCAATCTTAGCTTTGAAAACTGTGCCTTTGACGAGATGGATATCGACGGCGGTACAGGTAACATCACCGTGACATCCTCACAGTCACTTGACGGCTACATGATGGACCTGGACTCAGGTACAGGCGATATCACAATCAACGGCAATGACTATGATGATGAGTATGAGGTAAATGAGCATGCCAAAAAGCACCTGGTTATCGACTCGGGGCTTGGGGATATTGTGGTGAAATATTAAATTAAACTTTTCACTTTTTATTGTCCATAAACTGCGGCTCCATATATCCGGTTCCTGACATGGACTTGTAGTAGCGGCTTGCTGCCTGCGTACCGACACGCACCTCGCGGGCCTGCTTCTTTATGGACGCAAATTTCAGAGTCATGAGATCCTTGTTACGGGCCTCCTGACTCTGTATTTTTACGCTCTTGTCCGTAATACTGCGGATATGCTCCTGCATGGTGCGTATCTGCTCCTTGTAGTCCTCTTTGTGACCATTCAGTTCTTCCTTTGTACGTTCAAAAAGCTTCTCAAATCCTGAGTCTAAATTATTGAGCTGGTCGATGAGCCTGCTCTTTGCCTCAACTACCTCGTCAAAGTCGTCAGGTGTAAGCTGTGGATCCTCGAGCTGGTTCTTCTGCTTGATATCAAGCTCTATTATCCTGTCGAGTACCTGCTCCTTTTTCTCGAGGCTTTGTATCATTATGTCTATGTATGTCTGTTCCATTGTGTTCCCCCTGTATTTTCGATTGTTTTTAACTATAAGCATCTCTATAATAGCACAAAACGCACAAACAAACTAGCTTCATGCTGCTGTCTCTGCGTTTTGTTTAAGTTAAAAACTCTCTATAATCCCTGTCGGTGATTTATGATACATTTATCTATGACACATGCAGCTTGTTTCCGTTGCATGTAGCCTGCATGACCTCTTTCCACGCGTCACGCATAGTGCGCAGGTGCTCAAGCACCTCCTCAAGAATCTCCTTGTCCTTCTTTATGTTTGCCTCGACAAGACGTCTGTGAAGATATGTATATACATTGTTAAAATCCTTTGATACCGGATATTTGTCATCAAGTGTGGACTGGAACTCTTCTATGATACGCTCAACCTTGCGGATGTTTGTGTGAGCCTGCTGGATATCCTCCTTCTCCACTGCCATGATTGCAATATTGCAAAATTTGATTGCACCATCATACAGCATGAGTGTAAGCTCTGCCGGTGATGCAGTCATGATTTTGTTGTTTGCATATGCTGCGTATGCTTTATTTTGTAACATAATATACCCTCCCTGGTATCTTTTTATGAGAAGTAGCTGCTAATTGAGCTCTGTGTGCTGTTGAGCTTGGTCATAGCTGACTCCATCTGAGTAAACTTGTTGTAGTAGTAATCCTCACGATCTGAGATTTTTTTCTCCCATTCCTTAATAGTCTTGGTGTAGTTAGTGTACTCTGTCTTCATCTGCTTGTCATTGTAGATGGTAAATGCTGAGCTCAAATCTGTAGACTTCATCTTGTCACCGATTGCACTATACAGATTAGTTGAAAGCTGCTGCATAAACTGCATTACCGTATCCGGATCATCGTTTATAGCTGCCATGAGCTTATCCGTCTTGCCGGATGTATTGGCGTCATCCTCATCACCATCAATGTGATATGCATTCTGCTCATTCTCCGCTGCATTCAAAAATCCAAGTGTACTGATTCCAAAGCTTGAGAGCGAGTACTTCTTGCCGCCTACCTCAACTGATGACATCATGGAGGTCTGCATTGCTGTCATTACGCTGCCAAGTGTAGAATCCCTGCGAAGCAGAGAGTCCTTAATCTTTGTCTCCCACTTCTCAATCTCTTTATCAGACATCTGATCCTTCTCATCATCCGTGAGTGGCTCGTAGCTTCCTGCTGAATCAGCATTGTATAGCTTCGTCATCTCGTTGATGATGTTGTTGTACTCTGTCAGGAAATCCTTTACCTTATCATATACACCCTGTGTATCTGTGCTTGTTGTAATGCTTATAGCGCTGTCACCGGTCTCAGCAAGTGCCTCGATTGTCAGTCCATTGATTGAATAGCTGTTGCTGTCACCTGTATATTTTACACCGTTCAGCTCAATCTCCGAATCCTGTCCTGCGACCTTCTTCACCTGTGAATTGAAAAGTGCCTTATTCTGAAGCGTGTATGCAGTGTTTACCCTGTCGAGCAGGTCGTTTAGCGCCTGTGTATACTCAGACGAATCCTTCTGCTTTGAGGCAAGCTCCTTTACAATATTGCTATCTGCTGCTTTTTTTGTGTTGGCCTCTGCGGCCTCCTCCAAAGCGTTTGCTTTATTTACAAAGCCGTCAGTCTCGTTTCCGTTTCCTGCTAAAAGCTGCTCTACGGCTTCCTTTCCATTGCCTGCATAAGCATTCTGAATAGCCTTGGTGAGGCTTGCAACCGAGTACTTGTCATCGCTTCCTAGCACTTCGTCCTTTGAATTCTCAAATGCCTGAACTGACGCAAGAGCCTCATCGTATGAGCTTTTAGTCTTTTCATCCATTGACTTGATGATTGTGTCATACGCTGCTGAAGCTGACTCTATGCCAGTCTTGTTTACGGCATCTGCCGCAATAGTGTACTCGGTCTTTTGTGAAACAGTGATGGAATCAGTTTTATCAGCTGTGCCATCTTCCTTTTGCAGATAGTACTTGCCGTCTGCCTCGTCCTTTTTGTAAGTCTTATCACCGACTTTCAGTGTTGTATCATCGACTACTGTAGGTACTGCTTCAAGCTCCTTGCCATCAGCGTCCGTATAAGCTGTCCTCGTAGATTCTGTCACATCATAGTACGATGTGGTATCCTTGTCCTTATCAGCAACGGCTGCAATATAGTGGCTGTTGTTGTCGCTGTCAATATACTTATAGAGAGTATTTCCATTTGTATCGGTCAGTGTGGTCTTTGTATATGTATCATAGCTGTCACCATTCTTTGAAATCAATGCGCCATCACGAGATGAGCCAAGCTTCTCAAGCAGCTTCAGCTTATCACTATCTCCTGCATTGTTTGCATCCAGCTTCTCATAAATGCCCTGAAGTGTGGCATATGAATAGCCATAATTTACAGCATTCATAAGATTTTTGCTCTGCGCATTCATCTTAGCTGCATCTGTGGTCAGATTGTTGTAGCTTGTAACAGCTGCCTCGATTTTGGCTCTGGTCTCATCGTCTGAAACTCCATGTAAAGCTGCATACTCATCATATGGATTGGATGAATAAGTACCGGTAGTGGTCTTTTCACCACCATATGCTATTCCCAGGCTATAAAGTGCTGATGCTCCATCTATATTGCTGCCGGTTATGGTAAAATCGTTTGCCACGCCTGTCTTTTTTGAGCTGATATAAAATCTCTTGTAGCTTGAATCGTAGTTTGCATCAAGCCCCGCATTCCTGAGTTCCTTTACCACGTCGTTCATGGTTGATGATGCGCTGAGCGTGATGGACTTGGTCTCGTCACCCATCTTTACCTCAAGCTTGGCATCACCACCTGTGTAACCGAGCTGGGCAAGTGTAGTCTTCTCACTGTCTGCCTTAATTTCTGCTCCGGTCATATATCCGGCCTTTGCCATCTGCTTGATTTTCAGCGACTGTGTGCCGCTTGGTGCACCGGAGCCTGCCTTTACTGTGGCCTTTGTAGTATCAGAAACAGATGTCTTCTTTAAGTTGTATGCTGTAGAAAATCGCAGATTGGAAATATTGCTGTACATGCTGTACACCTTGGTATTAAGGGATTTCCACGCATCCTGTGTCCACTCAAGCTTAGTCTGCGCCTTCTGATATTTCTCTTTTCTGGTGGTATATGACGATACCATTGCCTTTACAATAGAATCTGTATCCAGACCTGATGTCATTCCCGATAATCTGATTGCCATGGTGTCCTCCTATCTCTTCTCATCTACCATGAGTCCTGCCATCTCCCAGACCTTCGCTATCATGTCGAGCGTCTTCTCCGGCGGAAACTCCTTGATGACTTCCTTTGTTTTCTTATCAACTATCTTTATTGTCACGCGGTTAGTCTTCTCATGGATGCCGAACACTGCCTCCGACTGGTCAGCCAACGCGCTCTTGTTGATATCATCCACAGCCTTTTTAAGCTGCATATTCTTCTCATTCTGCTTTTGTGCAGCAGCCTGTGCCTGTCCCTGCGCTCCGGCATCACCGGCTGAATCCCCGCTTGTTTCTTTTGTATTCATCGCCTGAATATTCCTTGCGATGCTGTCAGACACGACCTGATTGTCCGCACTGGACACCTCTGTCCTTCCCTGTGCCTGTTCCTTTATCTGTGCAGTTGATGTACTTCCCTGATAGACCATTCCTGCACCCTTGATTGCCTCTATTGCCATCTCTAACACCTCCGTGTGAAAATATGTTGCAATTGACTGTTGTTCTTACCCTATTCTAAGGAATATATCGGATGAATTGCGGGAAAGTTTATAGCTTTCTTCTCTTTTTAAGTATAAAGAGATTTTGAAAAATCCCGGCTCACATCAGGATACTTAACTTTATCCTATGACGTGAGCCGGGATGGCTTGTCTCTTTATGCTCTTTGCAATTTAATTTTAATTTAACTTTAATGCTCCAGATTTGCAAACTTCGTGTACTCAGGCAGCCATGCAAGGTTTACGGTGCCGATTGGACCATTACGCTGTTTAGCGATAATGATCTCTGAGATACCCTTGAGCTCGGTGTCCTTGTTGTAGTAGTCATCACGATAGATGAACATAACGACATCGGCATCCTGCTCGATAGCTCCTGACTCTCGAAGGTCTGAAAGCATAGGCCTGTGGTCCGGTCGCTGCTCTACGGCTCGTGAGAGCTGTGAGAGTGCCACTACAGGGACTGAAAGCTCTCTGGCGAGCGCCTTAAGCGAACGTGATATGTCTGAGATTTCCTGCTGACGCGATTCTGAGCCTCGTCCTGAGCCTGTCATGAGCTGCAGGTAATCGATGATGACGAGCTTTAAGTCGTGTTCGAGCTTGTATTTACGGCACTTGCTTCGAAGCTCTGAGATGCTGATACCCGGAGTGTCGTCTATGATGAGCTCTGAGTCTCCGATGATTCCGGCTCCCTCGACCAGCTTTTCCCAGTCGGCATCAGACAGATTTCCTGTACGCAGTGCCTGCGCATCTACCTTTGATTCGAGTGAGAACAGACGGTTTACGAGCTGCTCCTTCGACATCTCGAGTGAGAATATGGCTGTACACAGATGTGCGTGAAATGCCACATGCTGTGCTATGTTGAGCACGAAGGCTGTCTTTCCCATTGACGGACGGGCTGCCACGAGCACGAGATCTGACGGCTGAAGTCCCGCTGTCCTGTAGTCAAGGTCTATGAAGCCTGTCGGGATTCCTGTTACTGTGCCCTCCTGCTGTGCTGCTTTTTCGATTTTCTCGAGGGCATTCATGACTACCGTACGGATTGGCACGTAGTCACCTGTCTGCCTTGTGGAAAGCAGCTCAAATACATCGTGCTCTGTCTTGTCGAGTACGCTCTCGAGCGATTCCTTGCCGGCGTAGCACTCGTTCTCTATGTCCTCTGTTACATGGATGAGCTTTCGCTTTATGGCATTTTCTTTTACGATATTGGCATAGTACTTGATGTTGGCAGAGGTCGGCACACTGGTGACGAGAGTTCTCACAAAGTCAAGGCTTTGTATTTCCTGCGGCACATCCTTTTCCTTTAAACGGTTCTGGAGTGTGACGAGATCCACCGGCTGACCCTCTGTAAAGAGCTCAACCATGGTCTCAAATATGATGCCGTACTGCTGATGATAAAAATCCTCCTTAAGGAGCATCTCGCTGGCGGTCACTATGGCATCCTTGCTCATGATCATGGAGCCGACCACGGACTGCTCTGCCTCAAGGCTGTTTGGCATTATTCGTTTGATTAATGCTTCTTCCAAGGGGATTCCTCCTATCCTTCAACTACTGATACTGTGAGGTTTGCTGTTACCTTTGGATGAAGCTTGACAGGCACCTCATAGTTGCCGAGTGCTTTGATTGACTCGTTAAGCTGCATCTTTTTCTTGTCGAGCTCTAAGCCGTGCTGCTCCTTTGCTGCAGCCGAGATCTCCTTGGTGGAGATGGAGCCGAAGGTTCTGCCGCCCTCTCCTGAGCGCAGCTTTACTACTACCTTTGTGTTCTCTACTACCTTTGCGAGTGCAAGTGCACTCTCGTAGTTTTCCTGTGCTACCTTGTCAGCGTGCTGGTTCTGAAGCTTTAAGTCATTTAAGTTCCTTGGAGTAGCCTCTACTCCGAGCTTTTTAGGTATGATATTGTTTCTGGCGTAGCCGTCACTTACGTTTACTATCTCGCCTTTTTTGCCTAATGGTTTTACATCCTGTAATAATATTACTTTCATTCTTCTATGTCTCCTTCTTTTAGCATTTCGTCCAGTGTATCCTGTATCATGCGCTTTGCCTGCACGATAGTAACGCCTGTCAGCTGCGCGCCTGCCACATTTAAGTGTCCGCCACCGCCCAGCTTCTCCATGATTATCTGGACATTTATCTCGTCGATTGAACGAGAGCTGATATAAATCTTGTCATTGTACTCCGTGAGCACAAATGATGCCTTGATTCCTATTATGTTGAGCAGCTCATTTGCCGCCTGTGCACCGACGATTGTCGGGCTCTCCACATTCTCGCTAGGGCATACCGATATGGCAAACGAGCCCCTGTATACCTCTGCATGGCGCACTGCCTCGGCTCTTGCCTTGTAGCATGCCATGTCATTTCTAAGCATTTTTCTGACGCGTGTTACCTCTGCGCCTGAGCGCTTCAAAAAGGCTGCCGCCTCAAATGTACGCACGCCTGTCTTCGTCATAAAGTTGTTGGTGTCGATGAGGATTCCTGCGTAGATGCAGTCGGCCTCTGTCGCATTGATCTTGACTCCGTCGTTATAGTACTGCAGCACCTCTGCGACCATCTCACACGCACTTGATGCATACGGCTCGATATATGAGAGTATAGGATTCTCTATTATCTCGCTGCTTTGTCTGTGATGGTCAAATACGACTATCTTTCCTGTCTTTCTGAGGAGTTCAGGACACTCTGTGTAGCTTGGCCTGTTGGTGTCCACCACCATGACAAGCGTATCCTTGCTCACCATCTCAAGAGCCTCTTCGCTGTTTATAAACATATCCGCCGGGTAGCCCTTTGCCTCTGAAAATGTCTCCATGAGAGGTCTGACTGAGCTTGTCGGGTCATTTATTACTATCTGTGCCTTTTTGTCGAGATTCTTAGCTGCACAGTATATACCTATGCCTGCTCCAAGCGAGTCTACATCTGTGATGCTGTGTCCCATAATAAGCACGTTCTCACAGGTCTCAATAATCTCCTGAAGCGCCTGTGCCTTGACTCTCGCCTTTACCCTTGTCTTGCTCTCCACCTGCTTTGACTTGCCGCCAAAATACAGGATATCATCGTGATCCTTTATAACTACCTGATCACCGCCTCGTCCTAGGGCTAAGTCTATGGCATTTCGCGCATATACGTAGTTTTCATTATACTTATCGCTCTTTATACCGATTCCGATACTGAGTGTGACCGCCATCTCGTTGCCGACCTTTATAGCCTTGACCTCGTCGAGCACCTTGAACTTGTCCTCCTTCATGCTGTCAAGGTACTTGTACTTGAACACCACGAAGTATTTGTCGTTTTCTATCTTTCTGACAAGTCCGTCATACTTGGCAAAATACTGGTTTACACGCCTGTCGATAAGTGCAACGAGCAGTGACCTCTTTACGTCCTCTATGCTGTCGAGCGCCTCATCATAGTTGTCAATATAAACAAGCGCTGAGACCTGCTTCTGCTCTGTGATTTCCTTCTTGCAGTGATATAGCTCCGACTCATCAAATACGTACAGCGCCGTCAAAAACTGGTCTGCTTCATTTGTGTCGATTATCTCATTTTCCTCTGCGATTGAGTTGAAATATATTCGTTTGACGGACAGACGGACTATGCTGTCCTCCTCCTCATTTACTATCTTGAAGTCTGTCGGCGCATCACTCTTGGTGAGAAGCTCTCTGGTCACTGTCGGAAAAAGTGTCGTGATGGATTTGTGATAGTTTTTATCCACACCCATTAGCTCTGAGAATTTGTCATTTACCCAGAGTATCTTGCCGGAGTACTCAAGCAGGGCATACGGCACCTCAAACTCATTAAGCAGCCTCTTCTGCACCGATGAATACTGTGTTGCAAAACTTATCAGCTCATTTGCAACGACTGACTTGCTTCTGACATACAAAAACAGCACGAGCGCAAAGTAAAACACTGTAAAGCCTACCATGCCATAGCCAAGCCTTCTGTCATAGCGCAGTGCTATTCCGTCAGCACATATCCACACAAACGTCAGATATAGCGGCCAGCACATGTAGCTTTTCAGCCTGCCCTTGAATTTTATTTTTTTCTTCATTTTACTCTCCTTATCCCCGGTGCGTTGCGCTGATGCTGCCGGTGCAACGGTTGCGGTTTCGAGAATGTACTACAAATTATAAGTTACCGGCCACACCTTTGTGCAGCCCGCATCGATTGATATACCTACTAGAGAGTATACCACTTTGTGAGGATTATTCCTAGTACTATATTTATCAGTTATACTCAAATCGTTGCTGTTCACACTGTTAGGTGTGAACCGTAACTTATACTCAGTTATGATTATGAGGAATATATGGCATTTCTGTGTAGCAGAGAGAATCTTAATACAATTCTGTGCAATCTAAAAAGCACCGCATATATCTGATATGATACATGCGATGCTTTTTGTGCGCTCTCATCTTCCGGTATTCATTTTAACTAAATATAATTACTTCTCAGTCTTATCCGCAGCTATCTCTGCAATTGACTTTGTAAGACCTGCAATCCCCTGAATCTCTGATGGGATGATAATCTTTGTAGCCTTGCCGTCTGCTGCCTTGGCAAATGCCTCCAGGCTCTTTATCTGGAGCACTGCGTTATCCGGATTTGCCTCCTTTAACATGCGAAGTCCGTCTGCATTGGCCTGCTGTATCTTGAGGATAGCCTCTGCCTGACCTGCTGCCTCCTGGATTGTTGCCTCCTTCTTTGCCTCTGCGCGAAGGATGGCTGCCTGCTTTTCAGCCTCGGCATCGAGGATGACTGACTCTTTATTTCCCTCTGCAACAAGGATTGTTGATTTTTTCTCACCCTCTGCACGAAGAATGGCCTCTCGTCTCTCACGCTCTGCCTTCATCTGCTTCTCCATGGCATCCTGGATGGCCTTTGGAGGTATGATGTTCTTGAGCTCGACACGGTTTACCTTGATGCCCCATGGATCTGTTGCCACATCGAGTGTTGCGCGCATCTTGGTGTTGATTGTCTCACGGCTGGTAAGTGTCTCATCAAGTTCTAAGTCTCCGATGATGTTACGAAGTGTTGTGGCTGTGAGGTTCTCAATTGCCATGATTGGATTCTCTACTCCGTATGCGTAAAGCTTTGGATCTGTAATCTGGAAATATACTACAGTGTCTATCTGCATTGTTACATTATCCTTTGTGATTACAGGCTGTGGCGGGAAATCTACCACCTGCTCCTTTAAGATGACTTTCTTTGCTATTCTGTCGATAAATGGCACCTTGAGGTGAAGTCCTACGCTCCATGTGGTGAGATATCCTCCCAAACGCTCAATTACCATTGCATGTGCCTGTGGCACGATTTTGATGCAGTTTACCAGTACTATAAGTACGATTACGAGTAACACTGCAAGTGCTATTAATCCTTCCATATCCGATTAAGCCTCCTTTACCCTTTTTACAATTAGTTTTACTCCGCTTATCTTTACTACCTCGATAAGCTCGCCTTTTCTTATGACCTGGGTCTCGTCCTGCGGTCTGACTGTCCACTCCTGACCGTTTACAACGGCTTTTCCCGTCTGCTTCATGCTGTCAGCATCCTCGGTGAGCACAGCTCTTTCTCCGACCAGACTGTCCACGTTTGTCTTCACTGTCCTGGAATTGATGTACTTCCCGGCCCATGGCTTTGTGAGAGCTAAAAGCACGACTGAAACGAGTATAAATGCAATTCCCTGAACCACGACATTGCCGCCAAGCAGTGCGACTATAAACGCTACAAATGAGCCTGCCGCAAACCATATGGATGTGAGCCCGACTGTCATAAGCTCAACTAAAACAAAAACTACGGTGGCTGCCAACCAGAAAACAATGTATGTATCCATTTGAACCCTCCCTTTTTATTAGTATTTGTTTTATATTCATTTTATACTATGTAATTTGATTATGCAACAAATATTAATTTTTTAAACATAAAACATTTTTAACCTAAAAAATCCCGACCACCATCTGGTAGTCGGGATTTATCATACATTTATCTTATTCGCAAACGTATGGCATAAGAGCAAGATGACGTGCTCTCTTGATTGCTACTGTAAGAGCTCTCTGGTGCTTTGCACAGTTTCCTGTGATACGGCGTGGAAGGATTTTTCCTCTCTCAGAGATGTATCTCTTTAATTTGTTTGTATCTTTGTAATCAATGACATTGTCTTTTCCACAGAATACGCAGACTTTTTTTCTTCTACGCATTGGTCTTCTCTTCATTGATGAACCATCAGCTGATTTATTGTAAGCCATTTTTGTTACCTCCTTGAATATTTGTCCTCGTGGACACTACTAATTGAATGGAAGCTCCTCGTCGATTCCGTCCGGAATGTTCATGAAGCCATCCCCAGCAGCCTGGCTAGGTGCAGGTCTGTCTGTCGGTGCAAATCCGCCTGCATTTCCTGATGCGGCTGATTTAGACTCTGCAAACTCTGCATTCTCAACCACGACGTCAGTAGTGTATACCTTCTGTCCGTCCTTGTTTGTATAGCTGCCGGTCTGGATTCGGCCCTCAACAACAAATTTTGTTCCTTTACGGCCAAATCTCTCAAAAAATTCTGCTATCTTTCCAAAAGCTACGCAGTTGATGAAATCCGTTGACTGCTCCTCTGCATTCTTGCTGTAGCGTCTGTCTACTGCAAGTGAAAATCTTGCTATTGCAAGTGAGTTGTCCCCCTGGGCATAGCGGATTTCTGCGTCTCTGGTTAATCTACCCATAAGTATTACTTTGTTCATAATACAATCTCCTATTTTCTTATACTATGCCTCGTCTTTTCTAACGCATAAGAAACGAAGAACATTGTCCATGATACGAACGTCCTGCTCGATTTCTGCTGGGACTGTTCCCTCAGCATCGAACTGGATGAAGTAATAAAAGGCCTCAGTCATGTGCTGAATCTCGTAAGCTAATCTCTTCTTACCAGCCTCCTCAACTTCTGTAACAGTACCGCCGGCACGTGTGATGTACTCTTTTGCCTTCTCGACTACTGCTGTTCTCGCATCATCCTCGATCTTTGCACTAACGACGAGTGCTAATTCATATTTGTTCATGCGAATGTTACCTCCTTTTGGTCTCTGGCTCATAAATCTGATTATGAGCAAGGAATTTTATATCACGAGTCTAGATAATAACATGAATCGTGGTACTTTTCAAGGGTTTTTTGCAATTTTTCTTTAATTTTTATTAGGTCGGGACGTGCACCTCTGTTTTTACTATTCTACTTTGTTTCTATCTAACTAAGCCTGCTTCTTCGTGAGTCCGCGGTCATTTTTCTCGACCAGCTTCCTTGGCACCATAACCTGGTGTCCGCAGCCCATGCATTTCAGGCGGAAGTCTGCGCCGACACGCATGATTTCCCACTCGCTGCTGCCACACGGATGTGGTTTTTTCAGTTTTACGATATCTCCTACTGCGTATTTATCCATTCTATATTCCTTCTCTACCTATATCTGCCATATTATATACTATGATATGAGGGTCAAAAGGTATTTTGACCGTAATCTGACTACACCTCAATCTGCTCAAATACAGAGCCCAGTCCCTGCTGTATCAGAAGGTCTGCTCTTGCGTCCATCGGTGTGGTGGACTTGTTGATAAGCACGAGCTTGTTTCCGTTGTAATAGTCTATGAGGCCTGCCGCCGGATATACCGCAAGTGATGTACCGCCTACTATGAGCACATCGGCATGACTGATGTAGTAGATTGCATCCTCAAGCGTTTTCTGATTTAAGCCCTCCTCGTACAATACAACATCCGGCTTTACCGGACCGCCGCACTTTGGGCATTTTGGCACGTCTGTCGAGTGGAGGATTTCCTCTGCGCTTACAAACTGCAAGCATCTCTCACAGTAGTTTCTCAACACACTGCCGTGCAGTTCCATCACATTTTTGCTGCCGGCCTTCTGGTGCAGTCCATCTATGTTCTGCGTCACAACGCCCTTAAGCTTTCCTGCTTTTTCAAGCTCTGCCAGCTTGTAATGCGTGATGTTCGGCTCTGCATCAAGGCAGAGCATCTTGTCACGGTAGAATCGGTAAAACTCCTGCGGATGCTTCCTGTAAAATGTATGGCTCAGGATGGTCTCTGGCGGGTAGTCATACTTCTGATTGTAAAGTCCGTCCACGCTTCTGAAATCAGGTATGCCGCTCTCGGTTGATACACCTGCTCCGCCGAAAAATACAATATTGTCCGAAGCCTTTATCCACTGCAAAAATGTTTCTACACTGCTGTCACTGTTACCCATATGTATCCATCCTTTCTTCTTTTCTTCTTTAAATTGCTGCCTATTATTTTTTGAGCCACACTTTTATAGCTTGCGCACCAGCTTGTCAACATCTGCATTCAGTCCAAGCACCATCACTGCATCGTCTGCCTTGAACACGTAGTCCGGCAGCGGAAGCACGCGATTCTTTCCGGCTTCCTTTACTGTAACGATATTTACATTGTATTTCTGGCGCACATTATTTTCCTTGATGCTCTTTCCTACCCAGCCTTCAGGTGGATTTATCTCGTAGATTGAGTAATCATCGTTTAATGCCACATAATCAAGCACATGGTTGGCGCTGTATTTCTTTGCCACTCTCTCTGCCATGTCGCGGTCAGGATAGATAACCTCATCCGCACCGTTTCGAAGCAGGAACTTGGCATGCACATCCCTGTTTGCCTTGCTGATGACGTATTTTCCGCCCATCTCCTTCACGAGACTTGTTATCTCAAGTGAGCTTTGGAAATTGGTGCCGATGCATACAAAAATCAAATCGAAATTGTTGATTCCGAGTGCTTTTACTACCTGTGGGTCGGTACAGTCACCTATCTGCACCTTGGTCACGTCATAGATTAAATCCCTGACCTTGGCCTCGTCCTTGTCCATCACCATAATGTCATTTCCGTTTTTTATCAAATCCGCACACAGATGATGTCCGAATTTACCCATTCCAATAATTAAAATTGATTTCATTGCGTTTCTCCTTATCCTATGATAACTTTTTCCTCCGGAAGCTCTATATTGGCTTTATCCGGTCTATGCACAAACGAAAGCACAAAGGTCATGCTTCCGATTCTTCCACAATACATCATAATTATGATAATTATGCGTCCTACTGTATTTAAATCTCTTGTGATGCCTGTTGTCATGCCGACCGTACTGATTGCAGAGTATACCTCAAACAGTACATCGTCCATCTTCATATTAGATGTGGCAAGTATAGCTATCACCGCTGTAAGTCCAAGCACCAGATTGATGATAAGCACCATTCCGGCCTTTTTGATTACCTCACTGCTTATTTTCCTGCCAAACACATTGCAGCCGTTGCTTCCTCTCAGATACGAAACAATATAGATTATCATGACCGCCATGGTTGTGGTTTTGATTCCACCGGCTGTCGAGCCCGGGCTTCCTCCTATGAACATGAGCACTATAGTCAAAAGCTTGCTCTCCTGTGTCAGTGCTGCTGTGTCTACTGTATTGAAGCCTGCCGTTCTCGCCGTAACTGAGCCGAATAACGATGCAAATATGGCACCCGGTGTGTCCATGCCTGCTATGGTATTGTTTTTTTCAAAAATATACATAAACAGTCCGCCACCGAAGACAAGTATCAGTGTGGTTGATATTACTATCTTGGCGTGGAGCGAGTATCTGCTAAACTTAAGCTTTTTGGTTCTGACCTCATTCCATATGGTAAAACCGATACCACCTATGATGATAAGCAGCATAATTGTGATATTGACTAACGGATCTGCGACATATTTTGTAAACGATGAGTACTCCTCGTTTATGCCCATCAAATCAAAGCCTGCATTGCAAAATGCAGATATCGAGTGGAACACCGAGAAATATATGCCTCTTATTATGCCAAAATCCGGTATGAAGCGGATTGCTAAAAGCACCGCTCCTATGCCTTCGATAAGGAAGGTTCCCCTTATTATCACGCTGAAAAGCCTAACTATTCCACCAATCTCGAGTGCATTGACGCTCTCCTGCATCAGATCCCTCTGTCTGAGTCCGATTTTTTTGTGCAAGAGCATGGAAAATGCCACACCGATTGAGATGAAGCCCATGCCTCCTATCTGAATCAGCACGAGAATCACAAGCTGCCCTATGATACTCCAGTGTCTGAAGGTGTCAAACACAACAAGACCTGTCACACAGGTTGCGCTTGTTGCCGTAAAAAGTGAGTCCAGAAAATTAGTCCATTGTCCGTCTCTTGAAGAAAACGGAAGGCTCAGCATTATAGCCCCTGATAATATTATCAAAAAAAAGCCAACTGCGATGTATCTGAACTCTGTCAGGTTCTTATGTCTTTTTTTAATGTCATGTTTTATATCGTTCATATCCAATCCTAACTATCTGCTGCAGAATGTATTATTGTCAGCTTACAGAAGCTGTTTGTATATATCCCTCTTGCTGACACCTCTGTCCTTTGCCACGAGCTTCATGGCTTCCTTCCGGTCGATGCCCTGTGACTCATAGTGTGCCATATGCGCTTCAAGAGGCATGGCTTCCCAGCTTTCCTGCTGCTCCTTTGCTATTTCAGCCACGTTTCTGCCACAGATTACAAGCACATATTCACCTCTTGGCTCCTGTGTCCTTGAACGCTCCAAAAGCTCCGAAAATGTAGTCTGCACCTTTTCCTCGTGCTTTTTCGTAAGCTCCCTGCACACGGTGAGTTCTCTGTCTCCGAGCGCATTGTAAAGCTCTGTGACCGTCTTTATAAGATGATGAGGCGCCTCGTAGATGATGATTGTCCGGGTCTCGTTTTTAAGCTCCTCAATGACGCGCGCGCGTTCCTTTTTATCCCTCGGCAAAAATGCCTCAAACGCAAACCTCCTGGTCGGCCTGCCCGACATGGTAAGTGCTGTAATGCACGCTGCTGCCCCCGGAAGCGAGGTGACAGGCACGCCCTCCTCGTAGCAGATGCGCACGATATCCTCACCCGGGTCAGAAATGCCTGGTGTTCCTGCATCAGTGATGAGAGCAATATTTTTGCCCTCCTTAAGCTTTGCCACAAGCTGGTAGGCTTTATCTATCTTGTTAAACTCATGATAGCTCGTCATGGGTGTCTTTATCTCAAAATGATTGAGCAGCTTTATGGAGTTTCTCGTATCCTCCGCTGCGATGAGGTCTACCTCCTTAAGTGTGCGCAGCACACGGAATGTGATGTCCTCCAGATTTCCTATCGGAGTTGCGCACAGATACAGTGTTCCTGTCATATGATTCTCCTGTTATTTTCCGTTATTCCGGGGCTTATCGCCGTATATCTCATATATCTCATCCGTGTATACATTAGGCTCCTTGTATACAACCAGCGGTTTTTCGATGGTTATACGGCTTTTGCCGCCCTTTAACCCCTCTATGAGCACCATGTTCGGCTCCCTGTCCGCGTAGGGATGTACAAGACGCATGCGCTTTGGCTCGATATGATATTTCATCATCGTGCTAAAGATCTCTGCCAGCCTGAATGGTCTGTGAACCATGTAAAAACGCCCATTGAATTTGAGCATTTTTGCGCTCTCCCTGACTATATCGTCAAGTGTGCACCTGACCTCGTGGCGTGCTATCGTCATGGCATCGTCTGCATTTTTGATACCGTGCTGGCCTATCATATACGGCGGATTTACCGTCACCACCTCCACGGACTCTCGCCCGAAAATCTCCGATGCATTGCACACATCTCCCTCTTCTATGGTCACTTTGTCCTCAAGATGGTTATATTTCACACTTCTTCTCGCCAGGTCTGCACACTGAGGCTGAAGCTCAAGCCCGCTGTAATGCTCTCCGTTATTCTTTGCCTCAAGAAGTATCGGAATCACACCGTTTCCGGTGCACAAATCCACAGCTTTCTCGCCGCGCTTTACCTTTGCATAGTCAGATAAAAGCACGGCGTCTATGCCGAAGCAGAACAGCTTTGGATCCTGTATGAGCCTATAGCCCTTGCGGCACAAATCGTCCAGTCGCTCATTACTGTGTATCAGTGCTTCCATTGTCTTTGTCCCTGTTGTAATCTTTATTATACTCTTTATTATAGTTTTTGTTCTTGTAATCCTTGTTGCGGTTGTATTTCTGCTTGTTTGGTCTGTTTTTGCCGCCCTTGTACGGCTTTTTGTAACCGTCCTTATTTTCTCTGCCAGCATTTGCAGCATTTACTTCATTTGTCTCATTTGCAGAAGCTTCCGCTGCCTCTATGTCCGCCCTGTACGGACGTCTTTCTCTGTTGTCACGCTTATCACGGCGCTCGCGATATTCATTTTTGTTGTCACGGTGTCCACGGTTTCTCTGCTGTTTCTCCTGTGACTTGTCCTCCATCGTCTCGTCGCCGCTATCCTCGAGATCCTTGAGCTCGCGAAGCTCCTCCTCGGTGAGCTTTACATCCTTTTTCTGGCGCGGCTTTAAGCGCAGATCATCTACAGTGTACTCACGAAGCTCCTTCTCCTCGCCGTTGTCAATGACAACACGCACGAGCTGCCTGAGCACGCTGACTGACTTGACCTCTCCGATGATTCCCTCAGGTGTCTTTACCTTTTCTCCTACCGACGGCATTCTGCTGTTCAGATACTCATATGTATCCTGCTCATACTTGAGACAGCACATAAGCCTTCCGCACACACCGGATATCTTGGTTGGATTGAGCGAGAGATTCTGCTCCTTTGCCATCTTGATGGAAACCGGCACAAAATCTGCCATATAAGAATGACAGCAGAGCGGTCTGCCACATATTCCGATGCCTCCCATCATCTTGGTCTCATCCCTGACACCGATCTGACGAAGCTCTATTCTCGTGCGGAATACCGCTGCCAGATCCTTTACGAGCTCTCTGAAGTCAATTCTGCCGTCTGCTGTAAAGTAAAACAACAGCTTGTTTCCGTCAAAGGTATACTCTGCATCCACCAGCTTCATCTCAAGTCCGTGCTTGATGATTTTCTCCTTGCAGATGGCAAATGCCTCTTTTTCCTTTTCCTTATTTCTCTCAACCGTTTTCTCATCCTCGTCGGTTGCCACTCTGATGACAGGCTTAAGCGGTGAAACCACCTTATCATCATCCACCTCCTTCGGCGGAATGAGGACAGTTCCCATCTCTATGCCTCTTGCTGTCTCCACGATAACATGCATTGCCATGTCGAGGTCGAAATCAGCCGGGTCAAAGTAATATATTTTGCCTGCTGTCCTGAATCTTATACCAACTATTTTTGTCATGTGATTAGTTCTCCTTTATGGTCATAAGCAGCAGCTCAATTACCAGGTCAAAATTGACGTTTGCGTTAATTCTTATCTTCGCCTTCTCAAGTGCCTCAAGTATTGCCTCGATCCCCTGATAGGAATGCTTTGCTGCCTGTTTCTTTATATCATAGACCTCATCCTTGAATATGAGTCCGTTAACATCGTTTGTCGCCTTCATATACAGCACATCTCTGTACCATACCATAATCAGGTCAAAATAATCCTGCACCTGAAGCTTGTACTCAGCTATCTGCTTTACTGCTGCGCCCAGCTCGTACAAATCTATGTCATCGAGGCGCTTTATAAGCGACAGTGCTGACTCCTTTAGCTCGTTGAACTCGTCTGATGAGGCGAGCTTAACAGCCTTTCCGACGATGCCCTGTGCAAATGCGGCACTGATATCTGCCTGATAATCCGGAATATGCTTTTCGTTCATCAGGTATGCCTTTATCACCTCGTCCTTTACCGACTTCATATTGAGTGTGATGCAGCGCGACCTGATGGTCTGCAGAAAGCTGTCTGCATTGGTGGTAAGAAGCATGATGACCGCATATGCCGGTGGCTCCTCAATGGTCTTTAAAAGCGCGTTCTGCGCCTGCTGGTTCATTTTTTCAGCCTCATCCACTATGTAAATCTTGTATTTACTGCTGTACGGCTTTATCACTATATCGTTGTTGAGCTGTGTCCTGATATCGTCAACCGATATGTTGTTGGGCTTTTCATGACTGACATATATGATATCAGGATGATTGTGGTCATCTGCCTGATGGCACGATTTGCACTCTCCACAACCGTCTGTGCCCTCCTTCTCACACTGCAGTGCCCTGGCAAATGCCTCGGCTATCATCATTTTGCCGGACAGCTGTGGTCCGTTTATTATATATGCATGTGAGACCTTTCCCATTGATATGGCATTTTGCAGATGCTCTATTATCTGCTCATTTCCTACTATATCCTTAAATCCTGCCATAGCTGCTGCCTCCGTTTTAGTCTGCCTGTGTCTGTTATAGCTTTTATCTCCTACGTGAGTATATCAAGCAACAGACCGCGTATCTCTCCGATTCTTGCCAGTATGGACAGATGATCCTTCTCATCCTCCACCAGCTCTGATGCCAGCTCATCCAGATTGCTGTCTATCAGTCTTATTATACCATAAACTCTGTGCCTTCCTCTCCTGTCGAGGAAATTTTCTCTGGAAAATTTATGGGATCTGTAGACCACCTCATTTAAAAAATCCTTTATGAGCCCGCGATATCGCTTCATATCCCTGATGTCCATATGCTCGGCTATTCTGTTGCCCTGTGCTGTGATATCCTGCATCAGCGCATCTACCTTTGCCTGGAGATCAGCGTCTGTTATGGCGCTGGCCAGTGTGAATTTGAACGAGCCGTCACCGGCCTGTGTTTTTTGTGCATCAGGAACCTGTGTCACCTGATTTACTTCATTTACTCTGACTGCCATGAGGCTGCCTCCTTATTCGTTTCCTGTTACATTTATGTGCAGGCAGTAACCATTTTCCTGCTCTGCAATTAAGAACTCTGTCGTATGTATGCTGAAATCTCGGCAAGCACAGTGTCCATATCATCATTTATGAAGCGACGTGTAATCCCCGCCTCATGCAGCTTCTCCTCAGAGAAATCTGATGCGTCTGCCAGAAAACGGCGGCACATCTCCTCATATTTAGGCACCTGCTGCCCCTTTTCCCGGTGAATGGCGCGTATCAGACGGTCGCCGTCCTCCACCTCCACATAGATTGGCAGTACCTTGTCACTGCCAAAATAATCTCGTATCTTTGTGTAAGACTCCAGTGTTCCGACTGTCAGATAGCTTTTGCAGCGAAGGTCTATATCATCATCGTTTACCGTGAAATATTTCCACACGCCGTACACCGTATTGTACTCGCGAAGCTCTATGATGCGCTCCTGTGCACTGAGCCTTTTTACATCCTCTTCATTGCAGAAATGATAATCCTTATCCTGTGTCTCTCCGTCCCTTATCGGGCGCGTGGTATACGGGATAATCCTGCTAAGCATGAGGGAATCATCCTGCAGTATTTTGTTGTATATAGTGTCCTTGCCTGATGCGCTTTTTCCCATCACGCAGAAAATCTTACCCATCTGTAAACCTCTTAATATTGTAATTAGTATAAATATGATTGTTTGCTATGTCAAACTGTTGCTTACAGCACCGCAACAAACTTCCACATATTGGCATCCGGATCAAAGTACAGACCATCCACTTCAAGACCTGAATTTACAGCCTTTATTACATCATCTATGAGCTTGTCGTTCATTATCTCTCCCGGCACCACAAGCGGTATCCCCGGCGGATATATATTTATAAAGGCACCGCTCACCTTCCCGCTTGCCTTAAAGGCATAGACCGCCTGATGGTCTGCATCATATGCATCATACATTTCCATTACGGCAGGCAGCTTTTGATATATATATGTGTCCATTTTGACAGGCAGGTAAAATTTATGTACCACACCCTCCTGCTTTAATATATCATAAAACTCTTCAAAATCAGACTTATATTTTTCGAGCTGGCTGTCTATTTCAATCAAAGCATCCGCAAGCCTGTCAAAGCCCTCATCCGTATCCATGACAGATGCCAGCGCCAGTACATAATTGCCCGCTGCCATCTCAAGCTGCAGCTCATATTTTTTGAGCAGAAGCTCAAGCAGCGTATGTCCATTCATAGCCTCTTTCGTAAATATAATAATCTTTGACTCGTCAAAATCATATGCCTCGTCAGCAGAAAAATCACTTTTTCTGACCACGTTCAGATGCGAAAGTCCGCTGACCCTCTGATAAAATCTGTCAAGTCTGCTCCTAAGCTGTGCAAAGGCTGTCTCTTTGTTATTGCGCACATAGTGTATGCAGCGCTCTATGCCTGTCATAAGCACATATGACGGTGAACTTGTCTCATAAATGCCGAGAAACTTCTCCACTGCTCCTTCACGCATCCCACCCAGCAGCAAAAGCGCCGTCTGTGTAAATGCCGGAAGCGTCTTGTGCAGGCTCACTATGACCGCATCGGCCCCGAGCGCTATGGCATTTTGAGGGAAGCCGCCTCCAAAGCCAAAGTGCGCGCCATGTGCCTCGTCAACTATGAGCAAAGCTCCATGTTCATGTGCCACAGATGCGATTGCCGCCACATCGGAAACCACACCATCGTATGTAGGCGAGGTTATCACGACCGCCCTTATGTCGGGATTTTCATCAAATGCCGCCCTTATCTGTGCCTCGGTTATCTGCCCCTGCAGCCCTGTCCGTGTAATTTCAGGGTATGTAAACACCGGGTGAAGCTGCCTTAAGTAAAGCGCATGATACACCGCCTTGTGACAGTTCCTTGCTACAAGCACCTTGTCTCCTCTTTTTGTGGCCGCAGATATTGCCGCCAGTATGCCGCAGGTGCTTCCGTTTATGAGAAAATATGCACGCTTTGCACCGTAAAGTGCCGCTGCCTCAGCCTGCGCCTCCTTTATAATGCCCTCAGCGTGGTGCAGATTGTCAAAATTGTCTATCTCTGTTATATCAATAGCATACGGGTCCAGCCCTGCACCTATATCACTGCCACGGCGCTTATGCCCCGGCATGTGAAACGGATAAATATTTGATTGTGAATTATTTATCAGTTCTTTTTCCATTTAAGTACCTATATATCCTTTTTAGCCCAGAAATCTTCCAAGCTCCGGCATCCAGTCATCATAAAATATTTCATCATTGCAGAACGCGCTCCAGACCGGTGTAAGGAAATCAAGTATCAAATCAAGCGTCTCCTCCCAGCCTGCATTCGCATATGCCCTCTGCTGTCGTGTCAGCCTCTTACAATACTGCTCCCAGCGCCTTCTCATATAAGCATAGCTGCGATAGCCATACACCTGCTCAAGCCGGTGCATGCTCACTGTTTTCGGCTTATTTTTCGCTCTAATCTTAAAAATATCAATTATCTGCCTTCCGCTGACCGAATATCTCTTAAGTATCTCATATGCATCACCATATGGTTTCATATCGCTAACCAGCTCAAGCTTATCCATTATCTCAAACAGCTGTTCTCCGAGCCTGGATTCAGGCGAAAAAATGCAAACATCTGCGTCTCCATAAAAACTGTTCATAAAAACAATATTTTTAGTCATGGGAACTCCTGCATCCGCTTCATTAAGGCGCTCAAGCCTCACTGCAAACGGTACTTCTCCGCCATCACACATAGCGCTTAGATTCCACGTGTGTATCAGCGGCTGCATATCACTGCCGTCTCGTTCATTAGCTGATACCTTTGCCGTCTGCTTAGATAATTCTGCATTAGTCCATACCACATCACTGTGACTGTTAAGCCCTGCATTGCCTATAATGATATTGCGCAGTACATCAAACGGCGTACCATTATCCTCTGCCCTGCCACCGGGGTTGCCATATACATAATAAAACGCCAGCTTTTCTCCTGTTGCAAAATACGGCTTTTGAAGCCACAGCACTTTTCCCAGACCGGCATTATTTATGCGCCAGAGAAAATCCTGCTTCACGTACTGCCATAACACATCGCTGTACGATAATTTTTTCTCATCGCTTATATGTCTTAAATCTACCCTCACTACAACCATACTCCTATGAAGCTTTGCACCTTCTTTACCACGCGCCTCGCCCTTGCATAATCCATGAGCACGGAAATATCCTTATCCGGATCAGCTATGTACGACTGTATGGCTGCCTTGAAATCATTGCGGTCCATTCTTGCCTCATATTTCAGGCAGTCGCATATCACACGCTCCTTATCATAAATGCCAAAGGTATTACCGCCAAGCTCAATGGTTGAAGCACCAAGCATAAGCGCATCCGGCTCCGTATAAAACGGGATAATTCTTGGATAGTCCATCTTAAAGCGTGATTTTGATGTATTTTTGTCCACAGCAAGCGTCCATCCGTATGGCTTCTCCTTTATATAGCCATAGGCGTAAAGTGCACTTTCCATGCAAAGCATTGCATCCGGAAAAAGTGCCGCGACAAGTGCATCCTCAGAAAAATCATCCACGCGGTCGGTGTAATAGCCGTTTCTGATGCGGACAAGCTTCCCCTCCCTGACAAGCTTATCAATTCGCCTGTAGTCTATACCAAGCCTTGTAAGCTCTTCTTTTTTCACTATTCCGTTGTGCTTTTCCATGGCATCAGCTATGATCGTCTGTACCTGTTGTATATTCATTACTGCTTCTCCATCCCTTGCTTATCGGCTAAAAGCCTCTTGGCATCACGTAATCCAAGCTGATACAGGCTCTCAAGCTTATTAGGATCCTTTTCTACCTTGCTTATTTTAATGTGCTCCGACGGCCTTAACACCTCGGCAATGCCCTGCTTTTCAAGCTCCTTAAGATGCTCAAGCTGGGAATTGTACATGATATGTCTGTTTGAAAATGCCTCGTAAAACCTCGGAAAACGCTTTTTGTATACAGATGTAAAGAGCCTTGGCATAGGTTTTTTTATATAGTCTGCCGGCTTTGTCAGCACGACAACCACTCTGTCATATCCCATATCAAGCATATGCTCATATGGGATACTGTCCGTCACCGCGCCATCCAGATACCACTCATTCCCCAGCTTCACAGGCTTTGACACTACAGGCATGGAGCCCGATGCCCTGAGCACATCCATCTGGTCAAAGACACTCTTTATCTGCACATATTCAGGCTTACCTGTCCTGATATTCGTCACAACCGCATAAAATGGGATATCCGACTTCTTATATTCCTCATCATCAAACGGGTCAAGCTCTCTTGGTACTGTATCATAGGCATATTTCGTGCTAACTATATTTTTCTCCCTAAGAAGCGGCCTGATACCCATATAATTTTTGTCACTGTTAAACCTCTTATTGTATCGTATAACCCTGCCGCGCTGCTTTGACAGCAGATTCACTCCAAAAAGTGCTCCCGCCGAAACACCGATAACAGCATCAAAGCTAATATCATGGTCCATAAAACAGTCGAGTACTCCGGCTGTATACATACCTCTCATGGCTCCACCCTCAAGCACGAGGGCGCATCTTTCATCACTCATTTCTGCCTCCATTTATAATGTCATAATAAAAAATGTATTAATATTTATGTCGACCGCTGAACTTCAGATTGTCTCTCCTTCTACGCTGTTTTCTCTCAAGCTTGTGCTCCCTGAAGCGCTCGCGCTGCTCCTTCTTAATGCTCCATTTGTGTTTCAGCACATATATATTGTCTGATATTCTTCTAAGCATGAAAATGCTCAGAATAATCACTGAGATAAGTATGAGCACCCAGAGAAAATATACCGGCTTTATCCTTATTATATCACTTTCCACGTTCTGTCTGCTGTTCTCATCAAAGTACGACAGATCGACCTTTGCTCCTGATTTCAGCAGATCCACACAGCCCACCACATGATCACCATACTTGTATCTGACCGTAGCAAGAGCATCCTTGTTGTCGGACTTCATGTCAGCAGCTTCCCTTTTAACGCTTGAAAAATCCGCGTTGTTTGGCAAAACAACATAGTTTTCCGACACCTTTGCATACATGCCGTGCTCATTCATCACGCCCAGATCCGGCGTATTGTCAGTAGCTGCGCTGTTTTCATTTTCAGCTATGCTTAGTGCCTTGAAGTTACTGAAATAGTAATTGAGCAGCGTGTTTGTGTCTGCATACTGGTCAGGCGACTGCGCATTCATAATAACCACGCACAGCGTCAGGCCATCCTTCTCCGCATAAGTGACAAGCGTGCTGTTAGCCACTGAAGTGTAGCCGGTCTTGCCGCCGGTACAATCATGATTTACAAACTGTGAATACGATTTAAATGGATGCAGCATCGCATGATGATTGTACAGCGGGGTATCCTCGGTATGCTTGTTTGTAGGTGGTATGATATAGGTCTTTGTGCCTGTAATCTTTCGAAACTCGTCATTCCTGTATGCCGCACACGCGATAAGCCCCATATCGTATGCGCTTGTCCAGTGATTTTCATCGGGCAGACCATTTGCATTGTTGAAATGTGTATCTGTACAGCCTAATTCTTTGGCTTCCTTGTTCATCAGATCAATAAATGTGCTGTAATCTCCCCCAAGCTTTTTGCCTGTATGCTCTGCTGCAGCATATGCGCACTCGTTTGCCGACTCAAGCATAACTCCATATAGTGTCTGCTCCATGGTCATCTCCTCGCCCACATCCCTCTTGATGCTCGACGAACCATCACTGCTCTCCTTCACCGCCTCTTTTGAGAATGTAACCTTCTCATCCATCTTGCAGTTGAGTATAGCCAGATATGTGGTGAGAATCTTTGTGATACTTGCAGGATAATGCTTTTCGTGTGAATTTTTCTCATATAGCACCGTACCTGTATTGACCTCCATCACCACGGCGCACGGTGAATTTATCTGCGGTCCCTCCGGCCAGTACGTGTCATCACCATCCGCAAATGCCATAAGCGGTCTCGCACAAAGCGTCGTGACCATAGCAAACACTGCCATTATTAGTATTCCTGATTTTTTTAAATTTATAATTTTATGCTTCATATCTGTTCCTATTAATTCTAAAATTGGGTAGCTGTTCAGTACTATAACCAAAAATGTACTATTTCTAATTATAATGTATGAAAAACATGTTATCAAGGGCATGTGCAACGTATTTTGCTATTTTATTTTGACACCCATACAATTGTAGGGTATTATCTATATGAAATTTTACGTTTTTATAAGGAGATTTACATGAGACTTAGAAATATCCCGGGCGCCGGTGAAGTCATCGACAACAGCCCTTATTGCATAAAGGAGCCTGTTGCATTAAAAGGAAAATGGCATGATTTTTTAGGAAACAATAATCCGATTCATATAGAGGTTGGTATGGGAAAGGGCAGATTTCTGATGGATCTGGCACGGCTTCATCCCGAGATTAACTATATAGGTATCGAACGATATACCAGTGTGCTTCTTCGTGCCGTACAAAAAATGCAGGAGGACGAGCTGCCAAATGTGCACTTTTTGTGCATTGATGCCGCAACTCTTCCGGATATTTTTGACCGTAATGAGGTTGACCGCATTTACCTGAACTTTTCCGATCCATGGCCGAAGGACAGGCACGCAAGAAGACGCCTCACCTCAAGCGAATTTCTTGCCAGATACGATTTGTTTCTCGCACCTGACGGACGCATAGAGTTCAAGACTGACAACCAGGATCTCTTCACCTTCTCTCTGGAAGAGATTGAAAGCTCTGATAAATGGCACCTCGACGCCAGTACACGCGACCTGCATCATGATGCTGCAATGAATGAGGGCAACATCATGACCGAGTACGAGGAGAAATTCTCTGCTGCCGGAAACCCTATCTGCAAGCTGATTGCTTCAAGATAATGCGACATATCTGTCGTTAATCGCATGATTTATATAGTCAAACATGACCCAGCTTTTATGACATTCTTCAGATTTTTCTGAGGAACTGTCATATTCGTCTCTGGCATCGTTGAAATATCTCTGCGCTTCCTTATCTCTTCCCATCTTGCTATAGCTGGAACCGATATTGCTGTAAACCATAGCCTTAAGATCTCTCGAGCGGATAATTTCTGCCGTGGCAAGGCTCTCCAGATAACATTCAAAGGCTTTTGACTCATCGTTCTCAAGCTCATATACCAATCCCAGGATATTGAGATACTCTGCATATTTTTCCACGTGACCGGTGCTCTTCAAGCGCGCAAGCGCTTTCTTTATGCGTACAACCGCACTGTCATAGTCCTTCTTTACCACATCATCTACTGCAATTATCATTTCGTTATCCGCTATATTGTCTGTTGAATATTTGTCTACCGCATTCATCATATTTTACTCCGACCAAAGCATCTTTCCAAATGTTACTTTTTTCCTATTCAACAGTATAAACTCATTATTTCAAAATTTCAATATTAATTTCACTTTTTATGGGACTATCAGACTACCCAAAAATTATGCAATAAAAAAGCACCAACCCTATGGCTCATACGTCCATAAAACCGGTACCTTTGAGTGCGCCTCCAGGGGCTCGAACCCTGCACACCCTGATTAAGAGTCAGGTGCTCTACCAAATGAGCTAGAAGCGCGTTTATTAATTTGTTTGCGTTTTCCTTAACGCGAAATTTATTATATAGTATAGTTTATAGAAATGCAACACTTTTTTTTAATTTTTTTAAATTTTTTTTAGATTTTTTGTAAAACAGTTGATTTTACCCCGTTTTAAGCTATATTATTTTCTATATACAGAGACTTTTTATTCCAGATTTCCCATCCAAAGTCTCTCAGAAAGGATTTACTGATAATGAAAGTAGAAGAAAGATTATTAAAATATGTGGGCTATCACACCACATCTGATGAAGCAAGTGATAAAATACCAAGCAGTGACAGGGAATTTGCACTCGCAAGAGAGCTTGAGTCAGAGCTTAAGGAGCTTGGCTTATCCAAGGTTGTGCTCACTGACCATTGTTACGTGTATGGTCTGCTGCCTGCCACTGCCGGCATGGAGCACAAAAAAGCGGTCGGATTTATTGCACATATGGATACTGCACCTGATTTTTCCGGGGAAAATGTCAAGCCACAGCTGTTGCGTCACTATGACGGAAGCGATGTGCTGCTTAGAGGCAGTGGCGAATACCTGAGAGTAAGCGATTTCCCTGAGCTTAAAGCCCTCTCCGGACGCACTCTCATTACCACAGATGGCACTACCCTGCTTGGTGCCGATGACAAGGCCGGTGTGGCTGAGATTATGACCGCCTTAGAGCAGATTATCGCAGAGGGCACTCCTCACGGCGATATCTGGGTTGGATTTACCCCCGATGAGGAGGTCGGAAAGGGTGCGGATTTGTTTGATCTGGACTATTTCGAGGCAGATTTTGCCTACACAGTGGACGGTGATTACGAGGGCGAGGTGGCCTATGAAAACTTTAATGCCGCAAGCGCTGAATTTACCATAAAGGGCGTCAACGTGCATCCGGGCGAAGCAAAGGACATTATGGTCAATGCTGCTTTGGTTGGCTGCGAGATTGCCGCAGCGCTGCCTGCAAACGAGACTCCTGCCACAACTGAGGGCAGAGAGGGCTTTTACCATCTGTGTGATATGAGCGGTGATGTAGCATCAGCCCATCTGTCATATATTGTGCGCGACCACGACAAGGCTCTTTTTGCTAAAAGACTTGATACTCTCCGCTCTCTTGAGATAGAGATGAACAAAAAATATGGTGAGGGCACTGTTTCTTTGACTATCACCCACTCCTACGAGAATATGCTTTCAATCATAATGGACAACATGTACATTATCGACCTGGCAAAGGCTGCTATAGAGGAAAACGGTCTAGAGCCGCTATCACGCCCGGTTCGCGGCGGTACAGACGGCGCACGTTTATCCTTCATGGGACTTCCTTGTCCAAACCTCGGTACCGGCGGCTACGGCTTCCACGGCCCATTTGAGCACATATCAGTGGAGGGCATGGAGACTGCGGTTAATATAATCAAATCAATTGTGAAGCATGTGCTGATGCTGGCTGACGCGTGATTTTGCTGCCGGTCAGTTACTGTTCACTACTAACAGTGTGACTAGCCACGGCCACTTTACTGTTCACTACTAACAGTGTAACCGGTAATCCGGCAGCACTTATCATTTTTGCAGTTGTTGGTGGAATATTTGTAAATTATCTTCGCAGAAATCAAAATGATATCGGCGGAGGAATGGGAAAGGATTACATGAAAGAGCATTGGGGAATCGATGACGACAAGTAATCAAAAATACCGGGCAACACATTTTGTGTCCCGGTATTTTTTATACAACCATCGTAACTATTCAGAACCACTGAGAACAAGAAAAGCTGATGCGTTATCAGAAAAGCCTGACTTTGCTATCGTGAATTTGCAGGCTCCATGTTCACAGAGCGCCCCTTTATCTTCGCATTCTTCATGGCATTGAGCACTTCCTTGCCATACTCAGCCGGCACCTCAACAAATGTATACTTATCGTACATGTCGATTGCACCGACAAGCCTGCCAGGCATGCCTGACTCGCCTGCAATGGCACCTAAAATGTCACCCGGCTTTATCTTGTCCTTCTTTCCGACGTTGATAAACAGGCGTACCATGCCATCCTCAGCTCCTGTATTGTGGAAATCATAGTCGTCCTTTGATTCAGCTGTGGATATCTCTGAAGCACCCATAGCCTGGTATAAAAATGCCGCCGCTATATCCATTGCCGTGTAATCTGACTCATTTATCTGATTCTCTATAATATCAATGACACTTGTGAGATTTTCCTCATCTATAATGGTGGAAATCTGGTCCATAATCTTTTCTGCCCTGATTTTGGCAACATCATCAGATGATGGAATTGGCTGTGCATAGATTTTTGTCTTGCAGTAGCGCTGTATGTCCTTGAGCTTATATACCTCCTTGCCCTTTACAAAGGAGAATGCCTTTCCACAGCGGCCTGCTCTTCCTGTACGACCAATTCTATGTACATAATACTCGTCATCCTGAGGCAGATCATAATTGAAAACAGCCTCCACATCATCCACATCAATTCCGCGTGCTGCGACATCAGTGGCAATAAGAATATCTGTCTTTCCGTTTCTGAAGTTCTTCATGACACGATCTCTCTGCACCTGCTTCATATCGCCATGAAGTCCTTCTGCACTGTAGCCGCGTCCGCAAAGCTCATATGCCAGCTCGTCGACCATCTTCTTGGTATTGCAGAATACAAGTGAGAGCTTTGGATTATAGTAATCCAACAGTCTTGTGAGTACATCTATCTTGTCCTTGCGCTTCACATCATAGTAATACTGGTCGATATTTGCGACTGTCAGCTCTTTTTTCACAATCTTGATATTGATAGCATCATGTTGATATTTTCTTGTAATTTCCAAAATAGGCTTTGGCATTGTTGCCGAGAAGAGTACTGTCTGATGCTCCTGTGGCAAGTATTCGAGCACTGTCTCGATGTCCTCCCTAAAGCCCATGTTGAGCATCTCGTCTGCCTCGTCGAGCACTATTGTCTTTACATGGTCAGGCCTGATTGTCTTTCTCCTGAGATGATCCATAAGACGCCCCGGGGTTCCGATAATAATCTGCACACCGCCCTTAAGTGCCTTAATCTGGCGGCTGATATCCTGTCCTCCGTATACCGGAAGTACCTTCACACCATGCATATATTTTGCAAGCTTCCTGATTTCATCTGCCACCTGGATGGCAAGCTCCCTTGTAGGAGAGAGGATGATAACCTGTGTCTTGTGACTTGATGCATCAACGCTCTCAAGCACCGGAATACCAAAGGCTGCTGTCTTTCCTGTTCCGGTCTGCGCCTGTCCGATTACATCCCTGCCCGAAAGCACTGCCGGGATTCCCTGAGCCTGTATTGGAGTTGCCTCCTCAAAGCCCATATCCTTGATGCCTCGCAAAATCTTAGGGTTTAGTTCTAATTCGTCAAATCTGATTGTTTCCATATATTTTTTATATTTCCTTTCAAAAAAATAAAGTGTGCATATTTTTATAACATGCACACTTTAACATATTTGTGAGATAATTACAAAATATTATTTCTTCATTTCTTTACTGAATAGTTACCAAAATACTACATACTGCTAAATAACGCTGCTATCTCATCCGGTGTCAGATTACGATTTGTGTTATTCAAATCTACAACCGGAGACTTTGCAGGTTCCGGTTCACTTACAGGCTCCGGCTCAGGTGCCTGAGGTGCCTCTGTGACCGGTTCCGTAATCACTTTCTCTGCCGGCTCTGATTCAGGTTCTGTCGCACCTGCGTTTGCACTTGCAAAAAGTGCTGCTATTTCATCTGCACTCAGCTGGCGGTTCGGATCGCTGTTTGTCGTATCTGCAACAGCTTCGTCTGCAGCAGGGCCTGGCTCTACTACAGGTTCCGGTTCAGGTACATGTGGTGCCTCTGTGACCGGTTCCGTAATCACTTCCTCTGCCGGCTCTGATTCAGGTTCTGTCGCACCTGCGTTTGCACTTGCAAAAAGTGCTGCTATTTCATCTGCACTCAGCTGGCGGTTCGGGTCGCTGTTTGTCGTATCTGCAACAGATTCTTCTGCAGCAGGGCCTGGCTCTACTACAGGTTCCGGTTCAGGTATATGTGGTGTCTCACTTACAGGTTCCGGTTCAGGTACATGTGGTGTCTCAACTACAGGCTCCGGCTCATTTACCGGAATAGGCTCAGGTATCTGTTCTGACTCATTCGCTTGTACAGATTCCGGTTCAGGTATCGCCTCCATGGCCGGTGCTGATTGTGGTGCGTCGATCGTTTGCTTAGGCATCTCAACATTTGCTGTAAACTGAATAGGATTTGCTGTGATTGCCTGACTCAGACGGATTTCCATATCCTTTATGCTGTCAGACAGAACCTGCTGCTTTTCCATAATGTCCTTGAGGTTGTCATAAATCACATTTTTCTGGCTCTCAATAATGAAATCATTGCTCTCCTTGAGCTTATTCTCAAGATGCTCAAAAGTCTCCATAAGCTGTTCATTAGAGTTCATAATCGCATCAGCATTTTCCTTATTCCTGTTGATAACAACCTTTGCGATTCCCTTCTGTGCATTGATGATATCCTCAGTCGGAATCTTTGACTCCTTCTGCAGTATCTCAATCTTTCCCTCTATCTCATCAAAATACTTTCTAAGCATGAGGTAAGATGCCTTTTCCGACTTAAAAATACTGTCATACTGTTCCTCCCTCCTGTCCTCCTTTAGAGCACTCAGTGAGAAAAATCCGCTTATCACTCCCCACAGGCAAATCATAAAGATAACTGTGATTGCTGCAATGAGCATGTATTCCTTTGGATAATTAATTATCGCATAAAAATCCGCTAAAATAACAAGCGTGGAAATAAGAATTAGAAATATAACCTGTATTTTTGCCTTTTTTTGCTTTTTATCCTGCATATAATTCCCCTTCCCGGGGCCTGACGCTATCCGCGACAGCCGTACCGCGTGACGGCTGTGGATAATACAAGTCCCAGTACATTTATCTTAATGTATCTATTATAGCGTTTATTGGCTGTAATGTCGATTGTTTTTAATGATTTTCAGACATAACACACCGCTTAACATATTACGAAGCAGCACGCCCATATAAGAAAAGTGCCTTGCATAGATTCCGAAGCTGTATATCATCCCCCTGTACAGCGCTTCTGATATAGGAATACGGGCTCACAGCTCCATAACTGTTTCCATCACCATTTGAAAATGTAATTGTATAATCAGTTGACAGAAGCTTCGGCAAAATTGACTTTATTCTGATACAAAACAGCCCTCCATCAAGCTCAGCTGAAAAATCGTTGCTGCCAAGTCTGCCTGTTTTCTCATTAGTCACATCAATATTATATTTCTGCAGTATTTCATCAAGTGTAAGTGAGTTTTTATTAATGAAATACAGCTTCATATCAGTTCCGTTTCTACATACAAGTGATGAGCCTATATACTCCAAATCATCATTATTCATTGATGCAATGTTTTCATCCACTGTCATTTTAAGGATTTCATCAGTCGTTAAAGCCCCCACTGCATCATCTGTCAGCTCCCTATTCGCCAGATTAGATGTATCCACATTGAAATATAGCTGCGCATATGCTCCATAATTCAAAAGAGCCCTGGCTATATTTTTTGACACAGAATCAGAATCTGTTTTGATTAAATCATTCAGGTAATCTGCCGGCGCGAAGGCAAAACCATCGCTTTTTGTGCCATCACTCTTTATGACACTGATTTCAACCCTTTCAGCAAGCTTAGCAGGAATAGCCTCGTATGTGATTTTCTTTACCTTGGTATTATTATACTCCGTCGTCTCAAAAGCCGACAAAAGCCTATATGTACAGGTGCCATCCGGGTATACAAACTGAACCTTTGCCCCTGCATCTTCCATAATATCTGCCGAAAAAGCAGCATATAGATTAGCTTGTACCAGCGCTGTTAAATCTACAGAATAGCCCTCTGGCGTAAGCTCATTCTCAGACTCTGCATGCCTGGTTTCATCTGATGTAAATGCTTTAATACAGAAATTGCCATATGGATATACTCTGTACCTGCCACTGCTATAATACAGACTCTTTCCGTTCCCCCGGCTCACCTGTCTGTCCCAGAGGAGAGTGTCTCCGGTTGCTATCTTTGTTGCCTGCTCATAATCCAGAGCACTTTTATCAACCGATACCACTACAGCAAAGGTACTTTCCGGCTTAAGATCCACCGGTTCTGCCAGCTCCACACTGTATATACCCGCAAAGGCTGTATTGCCTGTCGTTGTAGCCTGAGTCTGTTTCTCTCCACTTAACGGATCAGACGGATCCGTAAGATTTGTATACACATCTATTGTATATCCTACATCCGCTATTCTGGTAAATGACAGCGACACCTCTCTCAGCTTCTCATACTCTCCATCAGCCTTCTTTGGTACTGTAAATACGTTCGCCAGCCTGTTGGTCAGATTAGTATTGTATACCTCAATCCCACCATCCAGCTGATAATTGTGGTCTAATCCGTCATCATCTGAGAAATCAAATACCCATGCCGTATCTAACAGTGATTCATTATCATACGACATCCAGAAATAATCACAATATGTTCCCCAGCTGTTTCGCACGAGCCAGGCTCCATTATTTTCCGGTCTCATTGACTCAGGGAAATTCTCTTTTGAAAAATTATCATCCCATCCCACAAGCATCACCGCATGTCCTGAACCTCTTTTTGCAGTATCATAGTAGGTATAATGCCCGACGCTGTCAAATGAATAAAACCTCATGGCACTGTCATTATGATAATACATCACACCGGCAGCCCCATGCTCCATAATATTAGCCTTCACCTCATCAGCATTTTCATGGATATTTATCTCATAAGCATTTTTCAGATGAGCCTTACTGTAAGAGTATGCATATTTATCATCCAGACCACTATTTAGTGTACTGTCAGCCTGAGCATATGGCACCACGGCCTCATCAACCGGACCTATCCACTGTGCCAGACGCCTTGAACTGTATTCAAAATTGCCACCTCGTTGCAGGTATGAGAGTCCATTTTCATTATGGTATTTAGCCACATCCCCTACAGTACCGCCCAGCGGATCTGTCACAAAATTGTATGCAAAATACGCAAGCTGCAGCTCACTGAAGTCTACATTCTTATCCACGGTTCCATCGTTTATCAAGTCATACTCCGCAAGCCCCATACTGGCAAATGACCAGCAGGTACCATATGGATTCTGGTCTCGAGTCTGTGGATACATGGTATCAAACACCGAAGCATCATCTGGAAAAGTCAAAGGCAGTTCTGCAAAGGTTGAAATACCCGAGTCATATACAGGAGTATTGCTGTCCAGCTCACTCTCTATATATCCTCCCTGATATGACTGCAACAGATTTTCCGTTGCTGCCACCGGCGTGGTTGATATAAGCAGTGCCGCCGCCATTGCTGAACCTGCTATTCTTGTCAAATGTTTTTTAGATACCATTTACTTTACTCGCCATCTCAGAATACATATACAGCGCATTCATCAGATTCTTTAATTCCTTTGATGAGTCTTTACTGTTTGCAGCACTGTATCCATAGCTTAACGGGCCATAATCAAGCTCTATGGTCTGTGAGTTGTCAATACCTGTGACCCTGCATATATAGTTCTTATTCAGGCTGCATGCCATTATTCCGCTTATATCTACACAGTACACCCCGCCGTCTGAAGCCTTTTTCGGTATCAGACTGACCTCATAGCCATCTGTATCTATATAGCTGAACTTATAATTATTAATATCACTGCCATTATCTAAAATGAAATAATGCCTTACCGTCATCTCCGACTTACATATCAGAGAGCTTCCGTAATATGTCAGTCCATCATTCTGACCATTTGCACTATCCGCTTTAATAACAGCCTTATATGCGTCAAAATCAGCCACACCTACAGCTTTATCGGTATCGCTTAAAATAGCATTTGCCGGCTTGTCAGTGTTATATTTAAAGAAGTTCTGCGCTGCAGTTCCATAGTTTAAAAGTGCCTTCACCAGCTTAATGGTCTCCACCGGATACTCGTTTGATTTTGACAGGAGCTCGGTGGCATATTCTTTTACACTGTAGGAATACTCTTCCTTAGTATTGTTATCAATCACTATTCTTGTCTCGATAGTATCAGACATCTGTGCCGCATTCACCGGACATGAGAACCTGTATAAGGTTTTACCATTCTCATTTACCTCAGCAGCGTCACGCACATTAAGCTTATATGTCTGAGCACCGTTTTTGAATTCCAGATAAGCATCATGCTCAAACACCGAATCAGACATTTCCATGTAATAGTTTACATCGATGTTGTCTTTAAGGGTTATGCTTCTGCCATACAAGCTGACCTCAGGACTCTTTGAAGCGTATTCCGCTGTAAATGTAAAACTATTTGCACTTCCTGTAGCATTTAATGTTACCGCTGCCTTACCTGTAGTCCATGCCAGCTGATTTATCGCATACGCTATAATACCATTTTGAATACCTGAAATACTCTGCGGATAAGAAGAATTGTCTGCTGCTATTTCAAACTCTGTCTTTCCTGCATCCAGATTTTTCTGAATCCTGTCTGAGTATGCTTTTGCCCACTTTGCGGCATCTCCTGTCCTGACAAAATAGTTGTCGGCAGGGCTTGTTGAACGTGTTTTATAGTCGTCTTTGGTATAAATTTTGCTATGACCCGGATGTGCTATGGCCATCAGCTCATCCGTCAGACCAAAATACAAATGTCTCTGGTCAAAGCTATACCAGTTATTGCTGCTGTCATCCCATGTGCAGTCCGTCTGATACCACTGTCCGTCCAGCTTCATGGCATTCCAGGTGTGTCCATCATAGGTATCCCTTGTCTCGCTGTTTTCTATTCCTGCTGCCGTAAGGAGCTTTGCATATGCACTCTCATACGACTGACAGGTGCCAAGCCCTCTGGTCAGCGCGCTCTCAGCCGAAGACCATTTCAGGCTTTTATCATATTCAAGCTGGTCAAGCAGCCAGTCATGCAGCCACAGTGCTTTTGCATACTCTGAGCCATCCGTCCTGCTGTTGCACTCAGCTACTGCAGACTGGACAATTGAGTCAACGCTCGGATATTTATCATCAGATACGCTTATATAGAAATTCACTCGTAGATAGTATAAATTTGCTGCTTTATCCATCACATAAAACTTAAAATTATAGGTACCTGTAGCAGTCATGGTAAATGTATAATCGTTTGAAGCACACTCTGATGTATATTCAATCCACTCACCACGGCTTGGATCCGCTACTGATTCAAATGCCCATTGATTTGGGTCCGAATAGCTCGGTGCATCCATTTTGAATTTATAGTTTCCTGATCCGCCTGTTGCAGAAACATGGAATTTGGTCGGCTGTCCAAGTACCGGATCATTCCATTCTGCTTTTAGCGTCACAGCACCTGACGTGGCCTCCTTGCTATGTGCATATGTAGTCGACTCATCCCAGGAATTTTCAGTCATAGGATACTGCGCGTTAAACTCAGCAGACGTATAGTCCAGATAGTGGCTACCTGCCACCTTCCATGATTTGCGGGTATGATCCTTAAAGTCTGCTTCTGACTTCAACAGGTACTTATTATAGGTGGTCGCATCCTGTCCATCCCAGGTACAGTCCACGTTATAGTATTTACTGCCGATTCGCACTATATTCCACCCATGCGCTCCTCCATTGCCGGTACCGCTGATAATTCTGACCGATAGCCCTGCTTCCTTGCACAGTCTGTAGAAAAGCACAGCATATCCCTGGCAGACAGCTTTTCCGGTGCAAAGAGCGCCATAAGCTGTATATATCTGTTCTTCTTTTGAATTGTATTCATAATCGACATGATTGCAGATATAGTCATGAATCTTTGTAATCTTTTTGGCTTCGCTGAGACCATTAAGCTGCAGTTCAGTCATTGCCATAGCCACAGCCTCTGTCAGCTTTGCTTCCTGCTCTGCATTAGAATGATATGACATGGTATATTTTATATATCCTGCAGTACTGTATGAAACATTACAGCCTGCATATCCATACAAAAGTGCATCCCCCTCCTGTCCGGTAGAGCTTTCATCGCACTTAATTGCATCATATAATAAATCCCAATACACCCCATCTTTGTGAGAATCAAACCAGGATTCAGGGAAATTCAAGGTTATTTCCGTTTCTCTGCTAACCATCTGCTTTCTGAGGTATGAAACGGCACTGTCATAATCCGAAAAATACTGTCCTGTGGATGCCCCAAAGAGCTGCTCATCATTTGATGAGTCAAGTTTTTTCTTTAAATCATCAATGCTGATAACATCCTCATACAGCGGATTTACCATGTAGATAATATTTTCTTCTGATTTATTGACCTCAGACCGGTTGCTTTCAGATTGGTTGCTCGAAGCTTCAACACCTTCCATTGTCTTTACTTCACTTGCTTCTACAATAGTTGATGGAACCATTGTAATCAACATTATAAGAGTTAAAATAAGACTAATTATTCTTTTGTGCATACATAATCCTCCCGGCATGTTCTATTGTTAATAAATACTCTATCCCACAATGTAAAACCATATGGTAACCTATTAATTAATCTATCGGTATAATCGGAAGCTCTATCACTCCGTTATCTGATTTATTATCATCATCGCTGCCGGTTCCTGAATTGTCACTGTTTGAGTCACTGTTTCCAGAACCATTAGTATCTGTATTGTCTGTTACAGAGTTATTATCTTTGTTACTATCAGATTTAGTACTATTTTTATTATCGGATTTAGTATCAGTTTTATTTACATCATCTGTAGCCGTCGATTCATCGTTTTTCATGATATCTGTCTCATATGTATCTTTTGAAGATATATCTTTGTTTACAGCAGATGAGTTCTTTGAATCTGCTTTGCTCTTTGAATCTGTCGAGCTGCTGTCAGATTTCTTTTTATCGCTAGATTTATCTTTTTTTGAATCTGCTGCCTTCTTAGACGCATCATCAGTATCTGCCGCCTCTGTATCAGATTCTGTACCTGTAGCTGACACTGCCTCTGTGGCTGTTAACGAGTCGATTTTCTTTTTTTCATCGGCTCCCAAATTTTTTGTAGATAGCGCTGCTACCGTAATTACTGCTCCAAATATTAAAATAACTACCGTGTTTATTATATGTTTTTTCATTTCATTTCTCCTTAAATACAAAGCACTGCTATCCCATATTTCCTTGTTTAATTAATATCACAGCGTTTTTATAGTTCTATATTACTATTTCTCTTTTAATTATGCAATACAAAAAAATAAACATGTTCTCTTATTTTTCTACAAAAAATCCGCTAACCACAGCTTCACAGCCATAGTTAACGGATTCTTATTGAACTGCATTTATTTAATTGACTGATTCAACTGACTATCGTCCCAAATACTCCAATGCGGCTCTATTGTACAGGTACATTGCCTTGCATAAATTCTGTTGCTTTGTATCTGAGCTCTGAACTCCCTTTCTGACATATGCCATTGGGCAGATGTCGCCGGAAATCGTACCATTGGCTCCATTGATTACTATTGTATACTTAGCAGACAGGTTTCCAGGATAAACATTATTTATTCTGATGCACAGCATGCCCTCATCAAGTGTGATGTCGTACGCATCAAGTGCATATTTTATTTTGAGCTGTTCAAGTGTAAGATTGTTCTTATTCTTGAAATAAAGCTTCATGTCTGTTCCGCTCTTACATACCAAAGCTGAGCCGATGTACTCTATATCCTCATTATTTAATGCTGCTGCATCATCTGCAGGTGCGTTCTTAAGCACTGTATCTACACTAAGTGCAGCAACTGCATTGTCTGTGAGCTTCTTATTAGCCAGGTCAGATGTATTTATGCCAAAATACAACTGTGCATATGCACCATAGTTGAGTAATGCCTTGGCCAGGTTAGCTTCCGGCAGCTTCTGCTCTATACACTTGTACAGATAATCTGTCGGTGCAAATGAGAAGCTATTGCTTGTTGCTCCGTTGCTTCTGACTGCACAGATGTTTATTCGTGATGTCAGCTCTGCCGGAACTGTCTCATATGTAATCTTCTTCACATCTTCATTATTATATTTCACAGTGCTGTAATCACTTACCAGCTTATCCTTAGAAGATCCGTCCGGATATGTAATTCTAAGCTTTGCACCCTTATCTGACATGATATCTGATGACAGTGATACATAGATATTAGCCTTGATATTCTCTGCCAGTGTCAATGAATAGCTCTTTGCAGTAAGTACATTATCATCAACTCCTGTACCACCCTCACCTGTGAACTGCTTGCTGACAGTTACCTGATGTCCTTGTGAATCGGTTACAACCACCTGCAGTGTGTGGGCGCCTTTGGCTGCCTTCCATGAATATGTAGCACTTGAACCACTCTGTACCTCATTGTTATCAATCTTAAACTGATACTTGTAGCTTCCAACTCCGCCGTCAGCAACAGCCTTAAGTGTCAGTGCTGTTCCTGTAGCCTGTGGTGCACTTCGGTCTGCTCCAAAATTGACTGTCATACGGTTGTCAGGCTGTGGGTCAGGATCATCGCCGCCCTCTGCTCCAAGTCTTGCAAGAGGAGCAGTGATTATATCAGTATCCTCTTTTTCCTTAGATGTAGATACATCAGTACTGTATTCCTCTGTTGCATTATCAACCATTGACATATCCATAGGAGTAGAAGCAATACCACTCTCTCCGAATGTAGAGATATGCATTACACCAATACCGTTCTTCTCAAGCTTTGCCTTTGTCAGGTTGAGCGCTGACATAGGAATTGTCATTGTGTAGAAGGTATCCATTGATGTCTTGTGACCAAGGCTTAGGAAATCTACCCAGTTTGACGATATGCTTGTAAGCTGGTCAACTGTCAGTCCTGTATATCCATTGGCATTGATACCAATCAGTGATTTTCCAAAGAATCCATCCTCTGCCTTGAATGAGATACCTGCCTTTTTAAAGCCTGTGCAGTATGGTGCATCATAACTGAACTCTCCTGATGTATTTGTAGTGAACAAAGCCGGAGTTCCAACGCCACTCTTACTTGAGAAGCAGAGCATTGCATCAATCGGTGTATCATATTTAACCTTTAAGCCCCATATATTGCCACCATTGTCAAGTGTACCGTCTCCGGTCTTTCCGGTTCCCAGGTTAAGTGCAATAACCTGTGGTATATCGCCATTGGTTGGCTTGCCGTTATCTGAATTAGGATATGTCTGCTCTGGCGATGTAATATCAGCCACGTTTACAAACTGCCATCCGAGATAAATATTCTCATCATCCCATGCTCCGTAAAGTGCATAGCTATCGTATACAGGTCCCTCATGTGGTCCTCTGAAATTACGTGCGTCATCATTTGCTACACCCTGTGCAATAATCATCGAATCATCAAAATCCGCTGCACTCTTGATAGTCTTATTCTTTCCAAGCTGCTTGTCAGGGTTTGTCGCATATTTGCCTCCAACTGCCTGTCTTGCTGTGCCTGAAGCCTTTGCGAGTGTCTCACCCTCATAATCAACATAGCCACCATTCTTTTCTGCATCAAATTTCTTCTTGAAGGTAAATGTCTCCGTCTTTGAATCCTTGTCGTTAGACGCTGTCACCTTAAGTGTTACATCGCTGTCTGCAATCTTTCCTGTTCCAAGAGTAACTGTTGCACTGCCTGTAAATTGCTTCACAGGGCCATTGTCCACACTGTAGCTTCCCTTTGTTGCATTCTTTAAGGTGATGGTTGTTGTTGTACTGTCAGTATTGAAGCTGCTTCCATTAGCAAGAGAAGAAGTAATCTTGATATCATTAGTCTGCTTCTCTACCTTTGTCCAGCTGCCATTGATATATGCCATCGACTGACCCTTTGTGAACTCCAGTCCCGCCTGCTGTGCTGCCGGATACTGTGAAGCGCCATCATTGAAAATAATGCTTGCGGTCTTGAAATCATCCGGTAAATTGTATGCATACACGCCCTCACCCAGATATTTCATCTCTAAGCCAGGCCATTTTCCGTTATTTGTATCCTTGTCAACATATGCATAGCAGTTTATCTTGTCTCCCCATCCGTCAGGCTTCTTGATGTATACATCATAGCTTCCATCAATATACTTAAGATATGGGTCTTTCTCTGTCTTTTTGAACTCAGCGCTGTCAGTGACCTCACCCTTTGTTCCTGTACCCTTTACTGTTACAGTGATTGTATCACCAATCTGACTCTTTGCACCAACTGCGATAATGTCTCCGTCTGTATAGCTTCCTGAAGCTCCCTCAGATGTGGTATATGTAGCGTTCTGCACATTTTTAGCCGAAAGCTTTACATCAAGTGTATCTGTTGAAAAGCTGTTTGAGCCTGTTGTAGAAGAAATACCAACGCTTTCCTGATCCTTGTTGTAAATAACAGCAACCTTTCTCTTGTCAAGAGTACCTGAAATTTTGCCGTTTGATACTGTAAAGGTTCTGCCTGAGACCTGATCCTTATAGGTTCCGTCCTTCATCTTTGTATCGGAATTAATATTTACACTTTCTTCTTTTAAGTTGATGATAACAGTTCCCTCAGTACCACGGTCAATCTGAAGAATCTGTGAATCTTTACCAGGATTGCGTAAATACTCCGACTTGCCGGCCATGGCATTACGGAAGAGATTTACTTCCCTTACTTCAGTAGATTTAAACTCATTATTTCCCTTGGCACCGAGTACATTGTTGCCCCAACGGTTGCCGCTGGCTCCATTTGATCCATCCGGACGGCTGTAGAATAATGGAGTTCCATCCTTTCTTGCTGCAATGACAGCCCATGCCAGACGAAGCTGCTCATCTGTCATCCTTGATGAAACACCTGCATTACAGTATGTATCATGAGACTCTACCCATGTAACCAGTCTGCCCGGTGAAGCATGTCTCCAGTTTGAAATAGTATCTACATCAAAGGAATTACCGGTAACGGCTCCTCTTAAGGTCTCACCGTAGCTGCTGGCTGTCATACGCATATACTTGGCATATTCTGACTCAGGTACATTGTCGCCCTGTAATACCTCACCATATGTAAACACATTTTTATCACTCAATGTAACACCATTTGCTGACTCCTCACCTGTCACAACAGGCCAGAAATTATTTCTGGCACTCTTTATATCGGTAGGATCTGAAGGTACACCGATATGCTTAGCTGTATCATAACGGAAGCCGTCAGCACCACATGCTATCAGGTCATTTAAATACTTAAGAAAATATGCCTGAAAATCCGGATTCTCTGTATTTACATCAGGAAGTCCGCCCATCTGACCTGTGGTACACTCATAACGATTGCCCCACTGTGTAATCTCCTTAAAACCATTTGCATGATACAGATTGTCCTTGCCACCCACTGCATTGTAAAGATTATCAGATACCTTTGCCAGATCAGGTGTGGTATGGTTTGGAATTACATCAACAATAACCTTGATTCCATACTTATCAGCCTCGGCACACATCGCCTTGAAATCATCTCTTGTGCCCAGCTGATAGTTACCAATCTTCCAGTCAGTCGGCTGATACTGCCACCACCAGCAGCCGTCTGTACCATTTACCTCATCATTTCCCATAAGCTTCATATTTGAATAAGTATCCTTGCACTCATTCGCCGGAGAGGTCTGGACAGTTGTAAAGCCTGCCGCTGCTATGTCCTTCATATTCTCCTTGATTGTGTTGAAGCTCCAACACCAGGCGTGCAGAATAGCACCATCCTGAATGTCATCGGCCAGTCCATACTTCGCAGCCTGTGAAGCTGTAGCTAAAGTACTTTCTGACGCTGTTTCTGCTGCCTGTACCTGTGTAATCGGGTACAGACTGCTTGCCGGCATCCCTGTAAAAGCGACTCCGAAGGCCAAGCACGCGGCTGCCAATCGCTTAAGCAGATATGTTGTACGTTTTTTCATACTTCTCTTTCCTTTCCCTTTGATTTTTCTTTAAACTTACATTTTATATGTTAATTATAACGAACCTAAAGCAATTTACAATATCATTATTATCAGAAATGTGTAGTTATTATAATATTTTCGCACATTTTCGATAATTTTTAATATGTATTACGAAATTAAGCGAAACATCTTTTTAGTATTCCGCCATTAATTGTAAACCTTTATTGCTATTGTGGTTGACAATTGACATCTTTTCATGTTAATGTGATAACCGTACAAAAATTACTATGAAATTTACAAAAAGGAGATTTTATCATGAACCAGACAGAAACTATAGACTACAAGCATGGGAAGACCTATGCCATAACGGTAACAGCACTCATGACAGCTGTCACATGTATTCTTGCACCATTATCTATCCCGATTGGGCCGGTACCGATTTCACTGACAAACCTGGCCATATATATTTCATTATATCTGCTCGGATGGAAACGCGGAACTATAAGCTACCTGATTTACCTGCTTATCGGACTTGTCGGAATCCCTGTATTTTCAGGCTTCACCGGTGGCCCAGCTAAGCTTGCCGGCCCTACTGGCGGATACATCATCGGTTTTATTGCCATGGCAATCATTGCCGGACTTGTAATCGATAATTTCCACCAGCCTTGGCTCCAGCTCCTTGGTATGATTGTCGGAACTATCATATGCTATGTGCTCGGTACAGCATGGTTCTGCTTTGAGGCAAAAAGCACAGTCAGCGGTGCGCTCTCAATATGTGTGCTCCCATTTATCCCGGGCGACCTGATAAAAATGATAATTGCCATGCTTATCGGACCGGCTATTAAAAAAAGACTTCGCTAAACATCAACTCCAAGCTTTCTAAGCTCCTGATACAGGCGCGCTACCGGAAGCCCTACCACATTATTGTAATCACCATGTATTCCCTTAATGTGGATGGCAAAGCGTCCCTGTATCCCGTAGCTTCCTGCTTTATCCATCGGATCCCCGCTTGAAATATAGCGGTCAATTTCCTCTTCCGTCAGTGTATACATGCTGACATCCGTCTTCTCATAAAAGCAGTGTTCTCCGGTTCTTCCGGCTTTGTCAATAAACACAAATGTTACCCCTGTATAGACACTGTGCGTTTTTCCCGAAAGCATCGAAAGCATACGCCTTGCATCTTCTTCATTCTTTGGCTTCCCAAGAATCTGATTCTCATAAGCCACTACCGTATCCGCTCCGATTACAAGAATATCCTGCGGTGTCACAAGCTCTGCGTGCTGTTCATTGTATGTAAGCACACCTGACGCTACCTCCTCTGCCTTTTGACGGGATAGCTCCATGACAACCGCAGATGGTTCCTCCTCCGTGATTATCTCCTCTCCCTTTGCAGGACAGACAACAAACTCTGCCCCAATCTGCTCTAATAATTCCTTTCGGCGCGGTGATGCCGACGCCAATATTATCTGACTCATATTTGTTATAACCTTTTCCTTCACTTTGGATTTTGTGGCTGTTTCATCTGAAGAATACAATTCCTTATGACTGATTACACGTTTCCACTTATATTATACAGTTTTCTCTTTCACCGATACTTTCACTGACATAATTCTATAAAATACAGCACAAAATACCAACGCAAACACGACTCCAAACACATTCTGAATCACCCTGAGGCTGACTGCGCCCTTTAACCCATAGCTCTCTGCAGCTATAGCCAGAGCACCAAATGTATTAAAAACAGCCTGCCAGCCGTATTGTGCCGATAAGCCCACACCGATTCCGCCTATGATTCCTATGTACGCATAGATTGATGACGGAAGCAGGAAGTATAATGCCGTGAAGCATATAACCCCGGCGATATTACCGACAATCCTCTTTTTGACCCTGTACTGCATATCCTCCATAAACGGCAGGATGGCAGACATGGCTGCAATCCCTGCCCACATTGCACGCGGCATATTGCAAAGCTGTGCAATACACAGAACCAACGGTACACATAGTATCTGGCACAGCTGCCACTTTGTTCGTGAAGAAGAAAGGTCAAACTCCTGAATTACGGCTTTCATATCTCTTTTATAGACTCTGTTTTTATGATTTCTGTAAAATACCAGGCATGTGAGAACAACGCCCACAGCCATCCCTGCTATTCGAAGCACATAGCTTTTTCCTGTCACATCATATCCATATAACAATAAATAACCGAGAACCAATGTGGATTGATTAAACATAAAAGGATTATGGCATCCGAACAGAATCAGCACTGCAAGAGCCGCGATGTTTATAAGCAGCGCCGGAAGCGCTGAAAGCTGATTTGCCAGGTGCGGGCATACTGTCATAATTACAAAGAAAAATGCCAAAAGCCATGTAGAATGCTGGGTATGTATTCCCAGATCAGCGTTTCGAAATACCATAACGCATAATAAAACCACTACTCCAACAATACTGTTATCCTTTCCCAATATGATGCTTGAGGCAGTGACAAAGGCAAAGCAAAATACCATTGTGACAGCTATCTTTACCATATATACAAATGCATGATATAGTTTTTCTTTCATTGTTTTACTGTTTTTCAACAGGCTTTTGGAGCCTGCCTGATTTAACTGCAGTTCCTGATAAAATGTCATGTAAATTCTCCTATCTTTTATCATATTATTTTATTGTTGTAACTATCCTGTTCTAAATAGCTACTCAATAATTCTTTATAGGCAGTTGTACTACAAATCTGCATCCACCATATTCCCGGTTTTCAGCTTTGATTGTTCCACCGGCGATGTCTACAATTCTTTTCACAAGTGCCAGACCAAGGCCGTTTCCCTCAGCTTTATGGGAACCATCCACCTGATAAAACTTATCAAATATTCTGGCTTTTGCATCATCCTCTATTCCCGGTCCCTCATCTTCCAGAATAAACTGTACCGAGTCATTTTCATGCCTTAGAAACATAGTGATTGTCCCGTTTTGGGGACTAAACTTGATTGCATTATCCAAAAGATTCATCCAGATATGCATAAAAAGACCTTCATTTCCAACATATCTGATTTCCTCCATCTCCACCTGAAAGCCAATTCCTTTTTCAGTCCATTTATCCTCCAATGAAAGAAATGCCTGACGGATTTGTTCATCCAGACGATATTTAGTTTTTTTCATTGGAATATTCTGATTTTCTAACCTTGATAACAATAAAATATTTCCAACAAGGCCTGAAAGCCTTTGAGTATTAAACAGGATTTTTTCTACATACCCCTCCTGCTCCTGTGACAGCTCATCTCCCTGGAGCAGCATCGTATAGCCTTCAATTGCATTGATTGGAGTCTTGAACTCATGGGAAACATTGGATACAAAATCCATTTGTAGCATCTCTGTTGCACGAAGCTCTTTTGTCATGACATTAAAGCTCTGATAGGATTCTCCAATCTCAGCTATGCGGCTGTTTGTTTCCAGATGCTGTTCAAAATCTCCCTGCGAAACCGCCTTCATTGCTTTACTGAGCCTGGTAATCGGCTCCAGAAGCCTTGCATTGATAAATGATGTAATAAGTCCTGCTATCAATGTATTAAAAATCAAAAGCCAGCCAAGGCTCGGTATTTTTCCGGGCAAATCCAAAAAATGATTCAAAAACGCAAACAACAAGGCTGATATCAGCATCGAAAATGCAAGTGCCAGCCAGATTGCACCGGTCAGACATGAGCGGATACGCAATTCTTTTTTCTTTTTATGTTCCATTATTTTTTCACCACCTTGTATCCCAGACCACGCATTGTTACAATTTCGAAATCCGGATTTTCTTTAAAACGCTCCCTGATTCTTCCTATATGTACCTCTATCGTATGTGGGTCTGCCTCCGTCTCATATCCCCATACCTCATCCATTAGCTGCTGCTTCGTAAATGTCCTGCCCGGTGAAGCTGCAAGCTTATATAAAAGCAGGAATTCCTTTTTGGGCAGGACAAGCGTTTCATCACCGGTCACAACTGTCATTGCATCATAATCAAGCTCGGTTGAGCCAATAACAATTTTGTGTTCGTTCAGTATCTGTGCACGCCGAAGCAGTGCCCCTACCCTTAAAACCATTTCATTGACATTTACAGGTTTTACCATATAATCGTCACTTCCCGAAAGAAAGCCCTGACGCATATCATCAAAGCTGCTTTTTGCAGTAATCATAAGCACCGGTATCTGATATCCCGCCGAACGAAGCTCCGACACCAGTTCATATCCATCCATAACCGGCATCATTATATCAGAAATGATCAAGTCAATATACTCCCTGTCCAATACCTCCAGTGCCTGTGCTCCATCCGATGCACTTTTGACCTGATATCCGCTCTTTTCAAGTACCTTTTGGAATAACAGGCTTAATTCCTTATCATCTTCTACAATTAATATCTTAAACACGCTTTATGTTCTCCTTTAATCAAAACAAATCCCTTGCCCATCCAAGCAGATGCTGTACCAGAAACACCTTTCTCTTATGTTTCTCTGTTAATTCAATCGGCTTTACATCATACGGATTATAATACGTTCCATCATCTAATACCTGTCTGGACACGCTCTCATACTCCATCATGCCATCTTCCAGTTGCTTGTTAATCTCTTTACTGCGTATTACAAGCATCAGCTCTGTATCCAGATAAGTACTTCTCATGTCCATATTGAATGAACCTATTACTGACAGATCATCATCAATCAGAATACTTTTTCCATGGTACGAATAACCGCCTTCATACTCCCAGATATCAATTCCTGTTTCTAGAATTCTGTTTCTGTTTTTGGCATAATCGGCTGCTCCAAATGGATTTCCGTTATTTGCAACAGAATTTGTCATAATAGAAAAATCCGGAACCTTCTGTGCAATTTCCTCCCATGTATTATACATCATATCATTGCAAATAATATATGGTGTATGAATTTTTACACGTTCCTTTGCATTTTTCATTAATTCTCCCAGCTGATACCATACCACCGGTTCCTTCGCACCGGTATGGATTGGGTTTGATAACAATGTAATCTTTTCTGTTTCAAAGGTTTCATCCGCATAATCGGTATCACAAAGCCTTTCCTTATTATCTTCAAAATATTGCTGATACCCTTCCTGCAGCTCTAAAACTGCATTCTTTACAGATTTTCTGTCAGCTAGCTTTTTACTGTTATGAAAGTAGCTGCAGTCCTCCTGTTCCCATATTGTTTCAAAATATTCCAAAAGCTGATTGAGCGAATTATCTTTCTGCGGCTCATCGCAGACAACTAACACATCCCTGTCAAAATTCTTATGTCCCGGAAAATCACCTAAAAAATAATTATATGTGTTTCTTCCTCCAAGAATATATATTTTACCATCTGCAATCAGATATTTATCATGCATTCTTCCCATTGTCTTCCACGGTTTCAGCGGATTTGCCTTATTGTACAGCTTAATTTCAACATTCTCATTCGAAGATAATCCGTAAAAATATGGATTGCCCTCCATATCAATCCAGCTCTCCATGCCATCTACCAATATGCGAACATGTACTCCTCTGTCTGCTGCATCATGCAGTGCTCCTAAAATCAATTTTCCGCTTTCGTCTGATTTAAATGCAAATGTAGAAAGGATTATTTCATCCTTTGCATTTTGGATTAATCTCACTCTTTCTAAAAGAGCCTGCGAATTTTTTTCAATGATTACTGCTCTTTCCGTATTCTCTCTCCCCGCCACACTCATAATATTTTGTGTTTCCTTTATAGTAGCATCAGACACCTCCGGCTGCTTTTTATATGTGATGCAGATTCCGATTAACTCATAAAAAGCCACACATAAAAAAACTGCCAGTATAGCCAAAATAATTTTACATATTTTATGCCTTTTCATTGTACATCACCTGATTCCTTGTATTTTATACTCATACAATACAATGTCAATCTCAATTTTACCTCAACAGAATTGATTTTATGCAAAAAAACAGGAAAAAGCAGCTGCCTGCAATTTCCTGTCCATAAAAACTCATATAAAATTATTTTACTGCGATTTACCTATTTTTCGTCGCTTCTACCGTCTTTCCGTTTACCTGATGTGCAAAGCTCCATGACTTCTTATAGATAATCCATATAATTTTTAAAGCACAATTACGGCAGCGTCAAGCCCGTCTACTTTTCCGTCAAATGCGCTATCTGTCAGCAGATTATATTTCTCGGCATACTCATTAAATTCCTTTACACTGCTGCCGCAATTGAAAAGCATTGCGATTGTCTCTTCGCCGTTTTTTCTGATCATAACAATCGTATCATCATCGTCATTTGTGATTGTCTCAATCATTTCGCCCTCTACGATGCATGCATGTGCTTTTCTAATCTGCATGAGCTTCTTATACCAATTATACATCTCCTTGTCCTGGTATTCCTCATCCCAGTACATGCCTCGTCTGCAGTCCGGATCATTTGCTCCCGGCATTGCATACTCATCACCATAGTAGACCATAGGCATTCCCGGCATTAGAAGCTGAAAGGCTGCTGCGAGATGCTGCTTTTTCTTATTATCATGGCACAGATGTAAAAATCTTGCTGTATCATGGCTGTCAATCAGGTTCCACATCAGCGGATAGCACTTTTTGTTTAAGCGTCCCTTCAGATATCCCAGATTCTGTACAAACTGGCTGACATTAATCTTTTCGTCTGCAAGCAGGTCTATCAGATTCAGGTAGAATGGATAATTCATGACAGTATCCCACTCATCTCCCTCGAGGAAGTCTCCTGCGTAGTGCCATATCTCACCAATTATCAGCATATCCTTCTTTACTGCCTTGATTGCCTTTCTGAAATTCTTCCAGAAGAAATGACTGATTTCGTCTCCTACATCCATTCTCCATCCGTCAATATCACATTCCTTAATCCAGTAGCAGGCAACATCCGTGATGTATTTTTCAACCTCAGGATTTTTCAGATTAAGCTTTGGCATTCCACCGTAATAGCCGAAGCATTTGAAGTTTGGAATCTCTCCCCATTCACCCCTAGGCGGCAGCTCGTCGATAAAATACCAGTCGAGATATTTTGACTTTTCGCCCTTTTCAAGTATATCCTGAAATGCGAAAAATTCTCTTCCTGAGTGGTTGTATACCGCATCCAGCACTACCTTCATGCCACGCTCGTGAGATTTTTGTACGAGCTCCTTTAAATCCTCTGTTGTTCCAAATGATGGGTCAACCTGATAATAATCAATAGTATCATACTTATGGCATGAATTTGATTTAAAGATTGGTGTCAGATACACCACATCGATTCCCAGATCTTTAATATAATCCAGATGCTCTATGATTCCCCTGAGATTGCCATGCAAATCATCCATAGGCGTAATCGGCGCCTTATACCACAGCTTTTTGTCTACCGGCTGTGTTGCGGCAAAGCGCGATGGGAAAATCTGATACACTACCTTGTTTGCTGCCCACTGTGGCACCTCAAACATCTCTTCCTCTCTGAGATTCTGCGGGCAGTCAAACATTCTGTCTCTGTTTGTAATGCACTCCTTGTCGAACTCATAATTGCCGTAATATACCTTTTCACCCTGCATGTCTGTAAATTCAAAAAAGTATCTCAGACATATCAGATTCATCCGAAGCTGAGCTTCATAATAATCGTGAAACTGTGAGGTTGCTACCTTCTTCATAGGAAGAGTCATTCGCGTATCCTTGCGCTCCATAGGTATATACTTGTCCTCATAGTGAAGGATTACCTCCTTCATATCATCCTTTTTTACCTGCACGCGTATCACAAACAAATCCTTATCTATCGCATAGCAGAATCTTTTATCCATGTCATGAAAAATTGCTGAGTATTCCATAAAATGCCCCTTTACTTACGTATTTCGTTATTTTGTATTTTAACGCACTATCTCAAACAATTCTATCATTATATCCATGACATTTTTACACTATTTCTACTTTATGCATGATTTTAGATTAATAACATTTTATTTTTTTGACTTTATTCCCTAAAACACTGCGTTCATTATCAATCTTTGAAATCTCACTTTTGTGCCGAAAATTCGAGTGCCTTTTGTTCATTTTCTGCTGTCATTGCATCCACATAATCCTGAGGATTCCAGACTTCATCTAATATATCCTCCGGGAACTTTTTACGAATATCATCAGAGTATTGGCTGCCATCTCCCGGCTCCCAATATTCAGATAGTTCATATCCATTCTCTGTCACATTGAAAGTTAGGGCAACAGGACCACAACCTCCACCGACACTTTCAATCCCTTCTTCGGACAAATTATATTCCTCATAAAGAGTGAGAACATATACGGTCAATGTCTCATTCTCCTCAGAGTTTGCAGCCCCACCGGCTTCTGTAGCCAATACAGTATGGCTTTCGCAGGCAAAAACACCTTTGTAGTATCTATCGCTGTTATGTTCCATGATTGCATTATGGATTGCTGTATCAACATTGGTTTCGTTAATCGATTCTGTTCTGGTTTCCCCGGCACAGATGCGTTGTAAATAGCTGATAAAGTCAGAGTCAGTTATTCGGTAATACACATTCTCATACAGAATTGCTGCTTGATTTCCGTTGGAATCAAAACCGCTGAATGTGATTCTGTCGTTTTCCTTGGTATCCACATGAAGGGAATAGAAAGGTGTATGACCTTGCAAAGATTGGTCTTTGTGACCAATCTTTAAGTTTTTAATACGACTGCTCAACTCGTCAATTTCCGCTGCGGATAATTGGAATGTGGTCGGTCCGCTATTTGTTCTAAAGTCCATGGTGCTTGCTTTGGAAATTTGAACAGAATCAAGTTTCACTGGGAATGAACTCGGATTTGTCAGGAAACATACCCCAAGAACAATACTTGAAACCACAGCAATAGCAACAATCCAAAATGCAGGTTTCTTGTAATTCAGCACATTTTTCACCCTTTCTTTGACGCCAACCTCTCCAAAGGCAAGTGGACAAACCATAACTGTTCTTCTATTCACGCTACAAGAAAGCAGAGCTTCTGAATAAGAAATAGACTCGTTTTGATTCAGTCCACGAATAACTTTTTCATCGCAGGCAAGTTCAATATCTCGGCAAAGTAAAATATACGCAATCCATACAAGAGGATTGAACCAATGGATTGCCAACACTAAATACCCCAACGGTTTCCACCAATGGTCACAGCGTTTCAGATGAGCATTCTCATGGGCAATAATATAGGGCAACTGTGCTTCATCTGTCCCGGAGGGAATGTAGATGCTCGGTTTGAAGAAACCAAGAATAAAAGGTGTTTGTATATCGTCACAAATCCAAATGTTGTCCCGCACAGAAAGGGATGCACCGACTTTCTTTTGCAAGCGGAAATAGCTGACGGCAGCATAAACGAGCATGGCTATGATGCCTATTGCCCATACGATTGCCAGCACAGGAATCAAAAGCTGAAGTGGATTTGCGCTTGCAATTGGCTCTGGAGCAAAGGTGTCCGTAATAATTGGATTCACTACCTTGTCGATAGAGCTTACGCCTGTGGAGATTTCTGGTGTCCAGTCCATCATGATTTCAGGACTGATGGTCTCGGCACTTGGAATCAAGCTCAATGCGCTTTCAAAACTGAATGGGCAAATCAATCGAAAAGCTACGATACCCCACAGTAGGACATTGATCCACTTAGGTGCCTTTTTCAAAACCACACGCAAAAGTACGACCGCAAGGATCAGCCAAGATGCGGCGATACTCATATTTACAATTTTCAAAAAGAATGAACTCATAGATTACTCCTTTCCGGCGGCTGCATCAATCATGCGTCGAATCTCCGCAGCTTCCTGTTGAGAAATACCCTTCCTTTGTGTAAAAGCCGCAATGAAAGCAGGAAGGGAACCTTCAAAGGTTTCGTCAACGAACTGCTCGCTCTGAACGGCATAGAAATCATTTTTAGACAGAACAGAGGAAACGATGCCACCATTATTCTGGAAGATACCACGCTCACAAAGCTTGCGTAATATCGTATAGGTGGTGGAGCGATTCCAGTTCAGTTCTTTTTCACAGAGCTTTACCAATTCTCTGGAGTGCAAAGGCTCATTCGCCCAAATAATATCGGCAAAGTGGGATTCCACTACGCCCATCTTCATCTCAGCCATAAAGATTTCTCCTTTCAGTTTATCGCTAATAAACTAATTATAGTTTACTCCCGATAAACTGAAATGTCAATAGGAAACAGCCATTACTCTCACAGGTTTCATAAAGTTTTGGGAAGAGAATCCGCTGTCGCCACGAAGATAAGTTTTAATGCTCCTTTCCAGGTATTCTTGAAAAATAGATTCCATAAATTTATCAAAAAAATCCGCTATACTTTGTTTTAAAGTATAGCGGATTTTAGTTATTTTACGATCTGAAAGCTTCTAGTAATAGGAGCTGCCTGATAATTGCCACCAATTGTAACTACTGTGACTACATATCTGCCCGGCTCTGTAGGAGCCTTTGTGCTTGAATATGGCTTCCACTTGCTTGTAAAGCCACTGTATAGATAATGCACATTGCTCTGGCTGATTGAGACATCACCATCATATGATAGCGTTGCTCCAAAATCAAAGGATGCTACATCTGAGGCTTTAAGCTTCCCATTTGTAAAGCTCTGATTCCAACTAAGCTTAGTTCCTTTTGAATGCATCTTGACAAGTAAAGCACCAACTCCAACACCTGTCTCATAATTCTTGTTATCGGTAACCGCTGTCACCGTATAAAGACCGGCACGGTTTGGAGTACCAAATGACACTCTCACTGTGTCTGCAACAGAAGGAAGCTTATTTATTATCTCAAGAATCTGTCCAACTGTACCCGTATCTATATGAAGCTTCTTCAACGTGTCAAGCAGCTCCTGTGTGCTGAAAAGTTTTCTAAGCTCTCCGACTGTCATACCGTCCTGCATCATCTGTGTAAAGGACTTTCCATATAGCTTTGAAACAACCGGATCTATAAGCTTAAGTACTGTGCTGTTTGTATACTTCTCAGGCATCTGAAGATAAATGCCTGCATTTACATTGCTTGTAAGACCGGCATAGATTGTATATACATCAAACCTGTCTGAAGGATTTGTTGTAACAAAATCCTGTGGTAGTGCATCTCCGGCATAAATGTTTGTTGACTTTACTTTAACATTTACCTTTGCCTTATTAACGGTCACACTAGTCTCTGCTGATGCTGATGGACGATACTCGGCATTGCCTTTATATGTTATACGGATTTGCTGCTCTCCTGCACCCATCTGCAGATAAGTAAGTAAATTAACCTTTCCGCCTTCTATCGGAGCCCACTGCCTGGTGACTCCCTCAACTCCGGCTACATCATCAACACCATAGTATTCCATTGTAAAATCATCAACACTTAACGTATCCTTTGCAGGCAATGTACTGTTGTCCCAATCAATTGCCTGATCAAATATTGACTGTTTCATAACGGCAGTGTCCATATTGTATGAAAAAGATACTCCCTCCCTGCATACAACGGCCGCTGCTATACGGTTATCGGCTGTAGTCACATTTACCTGTGTCTGTGTACCTTTATAGTTCTTATTTCCATCCCACTTTATGCGGATAGTCCACTCTCCCGGACCAAATTTTTTAAATGCTGCAGTCCAGTTTGTAGAATTAAGTGGCTGCCAGTTTGGTATTATATCTGTTCCGGCATTGTACTCCATTGCCACATCATCATATGTAAGCCCTGCCGGATTTGTCTTTGCTATCACAGCATCATAAATTGCTCTTGCTGTAGCATCAAAATCATATGACTGAACCGCGTTAAAAGCCATGCTCACTTCATACGGAGCATCCTTTAAAACAAATGATGATTCATACTTGTAAGCTCTGTGGAGTGTAACAACCTCATCGCTTCCCTTAAGTCTGAATTTGAAATCTCCTTCACCGTTTTCTAAAAATGCCGGATGATTATATTCTGTTGTTACAGTATTCCAAAGTATTTTTTTCGTTGTTGTGCTCGTAAAGCCCTCTAAGCTTCCGAATGCTGTATTTTTCTGTAATTTAGTCTTATCCTTGCCCTCGCACTCGTACTCCCAATCAAGGTTTTTTACATCAACTTCGTCTGCGTTTACAACAAGCGCTTTTGCTATTGCCGCTTTAGCAGTCTCAATATCTGCACCCTGCGGAATAACTGCTGTTCCATTCTGAAGCTGTACTGTCACCTTCTGTGACTCATCTGTCAATAATGCACTGCCGCTGTCAACAGACTCATAAGCCACATCTGCTGCAAATATGACCTGCGTTGCAAGTGGTTCTATCGCTTTTATTTACTTATATTACTGCACACTCAGATAGCTTGTCACACAATAAAGTGTCTGTCCATTATATTCCACGCGTGACCAGCCAAACTCCTCATTGATTCCGGTTCTGGTGACGGTTTCCCCATTTTTTATCGTTGCAATAACTGTAGCATCCGGATTTGTGACACTTGGAAGTGCACGCAGATTAACCTCTATTTTTGCAGTGACAGTATCATTACACTCCTTGAACTTTGTCTTCAGTCCGTCTCCGCTGCCACTTCCGTCCTGCCCGGGAACTACATAGTTCATATCTGTTGTGAGGTAGTTTGAAATGGCATAATATGTCTGTCCATTATATTCGACACGTGACCATCCACTGTCACTGACTCCTGTTCTTGTTGCTGTATCACCGTTATTGAGCGTTGCCTTAATTGTGCTGTCATTGCTCTGACTTGGAATATCCCTCAGATTGACGCTTTCCTTGGCAGTTACAGTCTCATTTACATCCGAAAACTTCATATTTGCTTCCGGATCAGCTGTTGCATTGTCAGCCGCATCACCATTTTTTGCAGACTCTGTCTCATCAAACCCAAAGTATGCCACATTCAAATCTACCGGCTTATCAATTCCTGACACCTTTCCCTTATTGGTATACTGCCACATGGCATGTGTGCCCTCATAGGATGACTGTGGTGTTTCCGGGTAAGCCGTATCCGGATATTGTGACACCCAGATTTTGTACCTGCTCTCAAGCGCCTTAGTATCCCACTGGCTGTTTTCCGACAACTCATTCATGGCAGCGTAAAACATAGGCGTATATCCTTTATTATATATTTCCTGCAAAAATGCCTCAGCTACTTTGGTGCGTGCCTCTGATGACATGCCATACTGTCTGCTTGCTGAGTCTGTGAAGCCCTCGCAGTCAAATGCCACCGGATATGTAATCTGATATTTTGAGATGTAGTCTGCTACCCAGTCTGCCTCCTCAATGGCTTCTGTTTCATTTACTGCTGATGAAAAGAAATATACTCCGACCTTTATGCCATTTTTCTGTGCCTCCTGCATGTTGTATCTGGCATTTGTATCAACACACATCTCGCCTGTTTTCTGGGTTCTGTAGCCCACACGTATCATTGCAAAATCAATTCCGCCTGCGGCAACCTTGTCCCACTTTATAGTGCCCTGATATTTAGATACATCAATTCCGAAGGTCAGCTTACTGTTTTCCGCAACAGAGCTTGCAGACAGTATCTGTGTCTCATCCGCAGAAGCTCCATCATCAGATGTCGCATTCATTGAGCCTGCATTGCCTCCCATATGCTGCGGGTCTTCCTTGTCTGAACTATCCTCTGTGGCTGTTTCCGTCATCTGTGACGAGCCTTTAGCCTCGTTTTTTGCTGATTTAATCACAAAAAATGTGGCAACTGCAGCCAGTGCAGCTACTATCGCAACAATTATAAATATTGCTATTATCTTTCTTTTATCGTTCATAGATTTTCCTCTTCATCAATGTATATACCATATATAAGCAACCTGTTTTTATGCAACAAAATATATCATATAATATACTAATTTTCAAATACCTGTCCATTTTTAAGAGTCTTTTTTTCTGAGAAAATATTAAAAAATCCGCTATACTCACCTATCGTATAGCGGATTAATAAAACATTATTTAATTTTCAGGCTTTTCACCGTTTTTGTCCGTATCCGCATTTACAACGAGGTTTACTCCGTCAAGTCCGGTTACATTTACGTTGCGATTTACCTTTGCGTCATATGAATCAGCGTTGATAATCTCAGATAAATCAATACCTGTTGCCTCTTTCATACTCTCAAATACCTTTGCCATTACAACCGGTACATTTCCGGCAACCTGGCCTACACCATTGTCGCCATCACCGCCACCGATAATAGTAATCTTGTCGATTTGTCCAAGTGGCTCTGCAACCTTGGCTGCGATATCAGGCAGCACCTTAATCATCATCTCTGCAACGGCTGCCTTATTGTACTTGGCATATGCCTCTGCCTTTTTCTCCATAGCCTCAGCCTCTGCAATACCCTTTGCCTGGATAGCTGATGCCTCTGCCTCTCCGACTGCACGGATACCGGCAGCTTCCTGCTCCTTGGCATATCTCATGGCTTCTGCCTCTGCTTTCTGTGCCTCCGCCTGACGCTGTGCCTCGAACTGTCTTGCCTCAGCTTCCTTCTGACGCTGGTAGAGCTGTGCCTCTGCCTGCTGCTGTGCTGCGTATTTATTGGCTTCAGCCTTTTTCTTGACCTCTGCCTCAAGAGACTGCTCTGTTACTGCAACCTCTTTCTGCTTTAACTCAATCTCTCGCTCCTGCTTTGCGATATCAGCGTTTGCTGTGGCAACCTCAATGGTCTTACGCTGCTCCTCCTTCTGGATGTCGTAAGCCGCATCCGCCATGGCCTTCTTTGTATCAGCCTCCATCTGAAGCTCTGATTTCTTGATAGCAAGCTCATTCTGTTTCTTAGCAATCTCTGTCTGTGCTGCAACCGCTGCATCATTTGACTCTTTGTCAGCCGAAGCCTGAGCTACCTTGATGTCTCTTTCACTCTCTGCCCTTGCGATGGCGGCTGCCTTTTTAATCTTTACGATATTGTCGATACCAAGATTCTCTATTACCTCGTTGCCATCCACGAAATTCTGCACATTAAAGCTGATGATATCAAGTCCCATTGCCGCAAGATCAGGCTCTGCATTCTCTTTTACCAGATTGGCAAACTTCTGACGGTCTGAGACCATCTCTTCAAGCTTCATTTTTCCAACAATCTCACGTACATTACCCTCGAGAACCTCTCTGGCAACACCAGCGATATACTCTGTGTTTTTGTTAAGGAAATTCTCAGCCGCAAGGCGTAGCTTTTCAGGATTATTACTGATCTTTACGTTTACCGTAGCATCGACGTTGATATTGATATAATCTGCTGTCGGTACTGCATTGCTCGTCTTTACATCGATAGGTATCAGTCTGAGATTCAGCTTATCAAGACGCTCAAAAAACGGAATACGTATGCTCGCCTTTCCGATAACTACCTTTGACTTTTTCTTCACACCTGAAATGATATACGCCATATCAGGCGGTGCCTTCACGTATCCGATTGCCATAAACAACAGGATAACAAGAACAACAACTGCAACAACAATTCCAATGATACTAATGTCCTGCATAACTTACTCCTCTCTTTCGTATGCTTTTTATTAATAATTTAACAATATCATTTTATTATAAATATATTGTTTTGTCACCATAAATATTAAAAAATCCGCTATACTCTCCTATCGTATAGCGGATTAAAAAAACATTATTCAATTTTCATCTTATTTTTTATTGCTCTAAGCTATTGTACCATTTGCAATGTCGTTCTTTGCAAATAAATATGTAATAACCGGCATAAGAATGGCTGAAATAATTGCTTTGACAATATTAACGGCACTAAGCTGTGCTGCAATAGAATATGTAACCATACTTACAATGAATCCCAGGGCTGCAAATGCAAAAATAAGCACCAAACCAATCTTTTTGTGTGCGAAAAGCAAAATACCGATAGAAACAGTTATGACAATCTGTAGTATAACGCCAATGAAACTCAGTACGACATATATCGAACCTAATCCTAAAGCAGCTCCTACGACTGAAGCACCCAGTGCAACGACAATACCGCCAATTGCTGCAAGAACATTCACCACGAAAATAATCCATAACCATACGGTTAAACCTGTTGAAAGCTTATTGTTTTCCATAATTATCCTCCTTTAGTAATCCCAATTTTTTTCAACATGTTCATTATAATGTACTGAAAAATTTATTTCAATAGTCAAAATGTCTTATTTTGAACTTTTACTTCCGGGCTAATCAAAAAAATTATCATTGATTTAAACGATAGATGCATTTACAATATAGCTATTATGAAAAAATTATTTGTAAAATATGTCTCACAAAACATACTCGGCATGGTGGGTATGTCATTATATATACTTGCCGACACCTTCTTTATATCAAAGGCGGTCGGCTCAAACGGTATCACTGCGCTCAATCTGGTGCTGCCTGTATACAATTTGATTTTTGCCATAGGCGCAATGATCGGAGTCGGCTCCGCTATCAGATATGTCGTAGAGAAAAATAAGGGCGATACATCCAGCGAGAGCTACTTTTTTCATGCCCTGCTGTGGTGTATTATAATAAGCGTTATATTCATATTGATTGGTATTTTCATTCCGGACAGGCTCGTAGGGCTGCTCGGCGGAGATGCGGCAATTATAAATACCGGTAAAAACTATACACGTATTTTCATGCTTTTTACACCGTTTTTCATGTGCAACTATGTGTGCAACGCTTTCGTAAGAAATGATGGCGCACCATCCATTGCCATGTGTGCCACACTTTTCAGTAGCCTTTTTAATATTGTTTTTGATTACATACTCATGTTCCCGCTTGGACTTGATATGGAAGGTGCCGCTTTAGCTACCGCTATTTCACCGATTATAGGCATCCTGATATGCTGTATTCATTTCTGCTCAGACAAATGCTCCGTAAAGCTTAAGCCAACGGTTCCATCTGTCAAGAGGCTCTTTTACTCCTGCCAGGTCGGTGTTTCTTCCTTTGTTGCTGAGATATCATCAGGTGTCATAACTATTGTCTTCAATATGATTATCCTGAGGCTTGCAGGAAATATCGGCGTGGCAGCATACGGTGTGGTTGCCAATACGTCACTGGTCGCTGTAGCTTTGTTCAACGGAATAGCACAGGGTTCACAGCCTCTTATCAGCGACTATTACGGCAGAGGACTTAGAAAAAATGTAGGTTCGATACTCAGGATGGCTGTCGTTTCATCTCTCTTAATTGCTGCACTGCTCATTTTGTTCATATGCACCTTTGCACCTTTTGTGACATCTGTTTTCAACAGCGAGCACGATGCCAGGCTTGCCTCGTATGCCGAGAGCGGACTTCGCCTTTACTTTACAGGCTTTATTTTTGCCGGAATCAATATAGTAGGTTCTGCTATCCTAAGTGCCGTTGAGTCCGTAAAATATGCATTTGCGGCATCTATCATGCGTGGTTTTATCGCTATAAGCATTTTCGCATTCGCACTTTCAGCCGCCTTCGGCATGACAGGTGTGTGGCTTGCTTTTCCGGCAGCTGAATTTGTGACTATGTTTATTATTGTTAGAGGACTAAGACAGCTCAAGTTGTAAATATTGGGGTATAATTGTCGTGCATACTTATTTCCCATATGATATACTAATGCTCAAGAAAAACCTATTCCAATTGTAAGATATAATGAAAAGAGGAGGGCTTGTATATGGCAAAAATAGAGAGAATTATCAATAGGGATTTTGACCAGTTACTTTCCACGATTGAAGACGGAATAATAAATGGCAGTGTGTCAGCATCTCTGGAGGATTCCAGTGACTTTCGAAGCCAAGATGCGCGTTGCAGCGTCAGGGTATTTGAACGCTACAGCTATACCGGTGGTAACAGGGTAAGTCTCAATGTTACACTTTTTCAAAATGGCGAGGAGCCTGTTCACCTTTCCGCAATTACGGCAGGTGGAAGCCAGGCTGTTTTTTTCAAGCTTAATACTTTTGGGGAAGAGGCATTTCTTGATAAATTGATTGAATTGCTTGATTAAAATAGACAAATTTTTTTCAAAAGTATTCTTTATGTTGGAAATCAAACATACAAGTTGTTTTTATAACGCTATTATTCTGTCAGAAACATAAAAAACTACTGATGGAGGAAAAAAAGATGTTTTGTTTTCAATGTGAACAAACGGCCGGATGCACCGGCTGTACCGGAAATATAGGTGTCTGTGGAAAAAAAGCAGATACTGCACAGTTACAGGATGAATTGACAGGCGCACTGATTGGTCTGGCGAGAGCTGTCGATGACACATCTGCTGTTTCAAAAAAGACTTGGCAGACCATTATCGAGGGCTTATTTACCACAATTACAAATGTAAGCTTTGATAATGCAGCAATCGAAGATATGATACAAAAGGTCAGAGCAGAAAAAGCCTCTCTGGTTGGCGACTGTAATAAATGTCAGTCTCCTTGTGGACGAACTGACGAATATGATATGCAACAGCTATGGAATGCTGATGAAGATATCCGTTCCCTGAAGTCACTTATTCTCTTTGGTATTCGCGGAATGGCTGCATATGCCTATCATGCATATGTCCTGAATTTTGAAGATCCCGAGGTAAATCAGTTTTTCTGTGAAGCCTTGTTCAGGATTGGTTACGCAGAAAGTATGGATGAACTGCTTCCAACAGTTCTCAAGGTAGGTGAAATCAATCTAAAGTGCATGGCACTTTTAGACAAGGCAAATACACAAACCTATGGAACACCGGAGCCAACAGATGTTACGCTTACGGTGGAAAAGGGACCTTTTATCGTAGTAACCGGACACGATTTAAAGGACCTGCAGCTTTTGCTTGAACAGACAAATGGAAAAGGAATAAATATCTACACTCATGGTGAAATGCTCCCTGCCCATGCATATCCACTCTTAAAGAAATTCCCTCACCTGAAAGGAAATTTTGGAACAGCATGGCAGAATCAGCAAAAAGAATTTGATCATATTCCTGCTCCTATTCTCTACACCACAAATTGTCTGATGCCTCCAAAGAGCAGCTACATCGACAGAGTATTCACAACAGAAGTGGTTGCCTTCCCGGGTACTGTTCATATCGATGAGCAGAAGGATTTCACTCCTGTTATTGAAAAAGCACTTGAGCTCGGTGGTTACAAGGAGGATCAGATTTTCACAGGCATAAATGACGGCACACAGGTAACAACCGGTTTTGGTCATTCAGCAATCCTGTCCCATGCAGACACGGTAATAGAGGCCGTAAAATCAGGAGCTATCCGTCATTTCTTCCTGGTTGCCGGCTGTGATGGTGCCAAACCGGGCAGAAATTACTATACAGAATTTGTAAAACAGACGCCTACTGACAGTATCATCCTGACTCTGGCATGTGGAAAATTTCGTTTCAACGATCTAAATCTCGGAGAAATTGGTGGTCTTCCGCGACTGATGGATATGGGACAGTGTAATGACGCTTATGGCGCGATACAGGTTGCAATAGCACTTGCGGATGCATTTGGATGTTCAGTAAACGAGCTTCCGCTTTCCTTTGTACTCTCCTGGTATGAACAGAAAGCAGTCTGCATCCTCTTAACACTGTTACATCTTGGTATAAAAAATATCCGTCTCGGTCCTTCTCTACCGGCGTTCCTTTCTCCTAACATTCTGAACTTTCTGGTAGAAAACTATGGGATTGCACCTATTACCACACCGGAGGAAGACATCAAAGTGCTGTTGAAACAATAATATGTATATTTCCAAAAGAACATACAGAAAAACAAGCCACTTAACCGGTCACAGGCTTACAGAATCGTAAAAGCTGCCGCCGGTAAAACAACACAGGATATAGCGCCTTTGCTGTATCCTGTGTTTTAAATTAACTTTAAATTAATTTGCAATCATTAGGGTAATCTAAGCTAATTCTCCCCATACATCTGTGGTCGCCTGTCCCTGAACAGCCCCCAGCTCTTTCTCTCACTCTCCAGCTCATCCAGATCAAAACTGTGGAGTATGAAGCCCTCCGATACTCTGTCCATCTGCTCAACAACCTCTCCGGTCGCATCTGTGATAAACGAAGAACCATAAAATGTCAGTGCAGAGCTCTGGTTTCCGTTTTCTGCACACGGTACAACCTCCTCTGTGCCTATCCTGTTTGCCGCCACAACCGGCATCAGATTGCAGGCTGCATGTCCGGTCATACACCTTCTCCAGTGTGGCATACTGTCACATTCCAGTATTGGCTCGCTGCCTATGGCTGTAGGGTAAAAAAGTATCTCCGCGCCCTTTAAAGCCATGCCTCTTGCCGTTTCCGGGAACCACTGATCCCAGCATATACCGACTCCAATTGTTGCATATCTTGTCTTAAAAGCTTTAAAGCCTGTATTTCCCGGTGTGAAGTAAAACTTCTCCTGATAATAATGATCGTCCGGGATATGTGTCTTTCGGTATATTCCAAGCACCTCTCCGTCGGCATCTATCACCGCCACCGAGTTGAAAAGCTGTCTGCCTTCTCCGGCTTCATAAAAGCTCACGGGAATCACTACGCCAAGCTCCTTTGCCAGTGCCTTCATGCTCTGCACTGCATCATTTTCAGAAAGCGGCTTTGCATAGTCATAATAATCGTAGCGCCTCTCCTGACAGAAATACTGTCTCTCAAACAGCTCCGAAGGAAGTATTATCTGTGCTCCGGCCTCTGCTGCAGCCCTTATAAGCTTTGCTGCTTTTTCAATATTTTCTTTTATGTCACGGCTGCAGCTCATCTGGATTGCAGCAATTGTAACCTCTCTCATACTATTCACCTTTCTCATCCTGAATTAAATTACTGCGGTATCTGCTGTGTGATACAGTGTATATTTCCGCCACCGACAATTATGTCGCGAGCATATATCGGGTACACCTTTCTTCCCTCAAAAAGGCTTCCGATTGCCTTAAGCGCAGGCTCATCCATCACATCACCAAACTGAGGAATGAGCACACCGCCGTTTGTGATGTAAAAATTCACATAGCTTGCCGCCAGGCGTTCTCCTGCCTCGCGCTCATCCTCACCCTCCTCAAAGGTGAAGCCCGAAAGCTCATATTCTGTGATGCACACCGGCTTCTTTGGAATATAAACCTTGTGAATCTCAATTTTCCGGCCTCTTGCATCAGTTTCATTTTCCAATATTTCAAGGTCCGCCGAGGACATCTGATACTGTGGGTCATCCATGTCATCCGTCCACGCAAGCACCACATGCCCAGGGCTTGTAAATGCACATACGTTGTCGACATGCTCGTTGGTTTCATCATTGTATATTCCATAAGGAATCCAGATAATTTTTTCGGCACCGAGATAATCCTTTAATTTCTGTTCTATTTCAGACTTCGATAATTCCGGATTTCTGCCCTTGCTTAGCAGACAGCTTTCCGTCACTATCACAGTTTTCTCTCCGTCTGTGTGGATGGCTCCACCCTCTAAGACAAACGGATGCGCATCATACATGTCGTATCCGGCTTTGTTGCAAAATAAAGCCGCTACTCTGTCATCCTTTGTCCAGTCTGCGTACAGTCCGTCCACCTTGCCGCCCCAGGCATTAAAACACCAGTCAATTCCTCTGACAGCGCCATCCTCATTTTTCACGAAGGTCGGCCCCACATCTCTGGCCCAGGCATCATCTGACTCCATTTGTATATATTTCACCGGGAAATTTTCCTGATAATTTTTCTGTTTCCTGACAGCTTCCACGACAGACCTTGCATTGTCTATCACATCTGCCTCAGCGAGCACATATGCCTGCTCAGACTCTGCTATTGCACATATCACCTCCGCAAAAGCCTCTCTTGCCCGCCCGGCACCGTAAATCCATGAGCCCGGGCGCTTTGGCCAGATGATGATGGTACCCTTGTGGGGAGCATACTCTGCCGGCATATAAAAGCCGTCTGCTCTAGGACAGCCTGCATTTAAAATCTTCATATTCGAATCTCCTGATAACCTTACAATCGTTATTTTCATCCATTACTGCAATGTCCGGAAGCGGCATGCCGTTAAAGGTATTATTTTTGACCATCGAGTAGATTGCCATATCGCAAAAGCACAGCCTGTCGCCGGTTTTTATCTCTCTGTCAAATGAATAATCCCCTATCACATCACCTGCCAGACAAGTACATGAGGACAATCTGTAGGTATACTTCTTCTCACCCGGCTCGCCACTGTCCATAAGCGGCGGACGGTACGGCATCTCAAGCACGTCCGGCATATGGCAGGCTGCGGAGGTATCCAGAATGAGTATCTTTATGCCATTGTTTTCAACTATATCAAGCACCGTTGTCTCCAGATAGCCTGCATCAAGCGCAACCGCCTCTCCCGGCTCCAGATAGATTTGCATGTCATATTTGTCACGCATATGCGTAATGCATTTTTCAAGCCTTTCAATGTCATAATCTGCTCTCGTGATGTGGTGTCCGCCTCCCATATTGAGCCACTTAAGTCCATACAGCAAATCTCCGAATTTCTCCTCTACAGCGGCAAGAGTCGTTTCGAGCGCATCCGAATCCTGTTCGCAGAGCGTATGAAAATGAAAGCCCTCAATACGTGATAAATCAAGCCCGTTTTTAATAGCCGTATCGAGTGCCTCTCTCGTTATCCCAAGCCTTGAGCCCGGCGCACATGGGTCATATATCTCATGCCCCTCCTGTGTCGAGCACTCAGGGTTGATTCTGAGCCCGACACTTATTTTTTTATCAGCCTTTTCTATTTTATCCCTGTGAAGCAGATACTGCGATACGGAATTAAATACAATATGGTCACATATTTCTACCAGCTCATCCATCTCCTGCGGCAAAAAAGCGGGACAGAATACATGGTTTTCCTTTCCCATTTCTTCATGTGCAAGGCGGGCCTCAAAAAGCCCGCTTGCAGTTGTCCCGCTTAGATATCTGCCGATAAGAGGATATTCATAAAATGCGCTGAATGCCTTCTGTGCCAGAAGAATCCTTGCACCTGTCCTTTGCATGACACCGTTTAATATCAAAAGATTTTCAGTTAATTTTCCCTCGTCTATCACATAACAGGGAGTTCTTAATTCATTTATCTTCATACCGGCCTCCGGACTAATCCATATGTACTGACTCATCCTCAGTCTTGTAGCAATCCACAGGAACCGGATTCTCCACTACCTGCCAAGGCAGTCCGAACTTATTAAGAGCCTCCATGTATGGATCCGGATCCATCTCCTCGAGATTGAACACTCCCGGCTTCTTCCAGAGTCCCTTTACTACCATCATGGCACCAATCATTGCCGGCACACCTGTGGTATAAGAAATCGCCTGCGACTCAACCTCCTTGTAGCACTCCTGATGGTCACATACATTGTAGATGTAGATTGACTTTTCCTTTCCGTCCTTGACACCTGTAAAAATACATCCGATATTTGTCTTTCCGACTGTACGAGGTCCCAAGGATGCAGGGTCAGGAAGCAGCTCCTTAAGCACCTGTATTGGCACTATTTCCTTTCCGTCCACCATAATCGGGTCTGTCCTTAGCATGCCTACATCCTCAAGACACTTCATGTGTGTGAGATAGCTCTGTCCAAAGGTCATGAAGAATCTGATTCTCTTTATTCCCGGAATGTTTTTCGCCAGTGACTCAATCTCCTCGTGGTGAAGCAGATACATATCCTTTTCTCCGACCTGATCAAAATTGTACTGCGCTCTCCACTCCATAGGCTTTGTCTCTACCCAGTGGCCGTCTGTCCAGTATGAGCCGTTCGCAGAAACCTCACGCAGATTTATCTCAGGGTTAAAGTTTGTCGCAAATGGGTATCCGTGGTCACCGCCATTGCAGTCGAGAATGTCTATAGTATGTATTTCATCAAAATAATGCTTGAGCGCATACGCAGAATAAACAGAGGTCACACCCGGGTCAAATCCGCTTCCAAGAATAGCTGTAAGCCCTGCCTCCTTAAATTTCTCCTGATATGCCCACTGCCATGAATAATCGAAATATGCTGTAAATCCAAGCTCCTTGCAGCGCTTTTCGTAGATTGCTCTCCACTTTGGATCCTCAGTATCCTCACACTCATAGTTGGCAGTATCGATGTAGTCAACTCCACACGCAAGACATGCATCCATGATTGTAAGATCCTGATACGGAAGCGCAACATTTAAAACCGCATCCGGCTTGTATGCATTAATCAGCTCTTTTAATTCCTCCACATTGTCGGCATCAACCTTTGCAGTCTCAATTTTTGTGCTTGTCTTTCCCTCAAGCTTTGCCTTTAAATCGTCACATTTTGACTTGGTTCTGCTTGCAATCATAATCTCGGTAAATACCTCGCTGTTCTGGCAGCATTTTCTGATTGCCACCTGCGCAACTCCACCACATCCGATAATAAGTAATCTGCTCATTTTTGTCCTCCTGATTCGCTTTGGTTATGATATAGTTTTTCTAATTTGTTTTACTTTGTTTCCTCTTCCTCGAGTAAATCCTCCACATATTTCGGAAGCATGAAGGCTCCCCTGTGTAAATGTGTTGTATAATACCAGGTTTTAAGCCCCAGTGCATCCCACCTTTTTGCATCCAGATCATAAAGCGGATGATATTTCTTCGATGCAAACCCAAACAGCCAGTAGCCTGACGGACAGGTTGGAATATGTGCCTGATATACCCTGCTTATAGGAAATGATTTATACACCTTTCTGTGCATTTTCCGGCACTCAAGCTCATCCTCATCATAAAAAGGGCTGCCGTGCTGATAAACCATGATTCCATCATCCTTCAGTGCCTTATAACAGCTTCCGTAAAACTCTTTTGTGAAAAGTCCCTCCGTATGTCCGAGCGGGTCTGTGGAATCGTTGATTATCAGATCATATTCATCATGCTTTCTGCGTAAGAATCGCAGACCATCATCATAAAACATGGAAATTCTTTCATCCTCAAGTCCACATGCTACCTCCGGGAAAAACCGCCTGCATACATCGACAAACATCTTGTCTGTCTCAACCACATCAATATGCTCGACAGACGGATATTTGATGAGCTCCTTTGCCACGCCGCCGTCGCCGCCACCTATTATAAGTATCTTTTTGGCATTCGGGTGGACCGCCATCGGCACATGTGTGACCATCTCATCATATATAAACTCATCCGTGTCCGAAAAAACAATCTCGCCATCCAGCGCGACCATTTTGCCAAACTCATATGATTTAAACACATCTATTTTCTGATAATCACTCTGCCCTGAAAAAAGCTGCTCCTGTATCCTTACATCCAGCTTGACATTGACAGTATGATACTGTGAAAACCACATTTGCATAGCTTTTCCTCCTGTTTACTGCTCCAATACCTTAAGATATTCTACCGCAGGATCCTCTGTTCCCTGCATTGAACATCCCTTTTCCTTTGCGTAGACAATGTATTGCGCAATCTCTTTTGTGATAAGCTCTCCCGGTGCAAGAATCGGGATTCCCGGTGGATAACACATGACAAACTCACCACTTACAGCGCCTACCGCGTCCATAATGCGCACTGATTTCTTCTGCGAATAAAACGCCTCCTGCGGCGATACCGCCACCTTGGGATTTATGTACTCTCCCGACAAAAGTCCTGTCTTGTCCTTGCTGTAAAGGCGCTTGATATCCTCCAGCGCACCTACGAGCCTCTCTATATCCTGTATTCTGTCACCGATTGATATATACGCAAGTATATTACAGATATCTCCAAACTCTATCTGGATATCATACTCATCACGCAGCAGATCATACACCTCTATTCCTGCAAGCCCTATATCGAGCGTATAGATGGACAGCTTTGTCACATCATAATCATATATGCTCGTGCCGTTTACGAGGTCACGCCCATACGCATAATAGCCGCCTATGGAATTAATCTCCTGCCTTGCGTACTCCGACATCTGCGCCACCTTGGCAAAGGATTCCTCGCCTCTGAGTGCTAAATTTCTTCTTGATATGTCAAGGCTTGACAATAGCAGATAAGATGCGCTCGTGGTCTGTGTGAGGTTGATAATCTGCCTCACATAATCAGCATTCACATCCCTTCCGGTGAGCAGAATCGAGCTCTGTGTCAGGCTTCCACCTGATTTATGCATCGATACCGCAGACATATCTGCCCCGGCTGCCATTCCCGATATCGGAAGCCCCTTTCCAAAATAAAGATGTGTTCCATGTGCCTCATCCGTAAGCACCTTGATGCCCTTCGAATGAGCCAGCGCAACTATCGACTTAAGGTCAGAGCAGATTCCGTAATACGTCGGATTGTTTACAAGCACCGCCTTTGCATCCGGATTTTCCTCTATAGCCCTTGCCACCTGGTCAATCTCCATTCCAAGCGAAATACCAAGCTTGGCATTCGTCTGCGGATTGACATAAACCGGTATCGCTCCGCAAAGCACGAGTGCATTAAGGGCGCTTTTATGAACATTTCTCGGCAGTATAATCTTGTCTCCTGCCTTGCAGGTGGACAAAATCATGGCCTGCACCGCAGAGGTGGTGCCGCCCACCATAAGAAAAGCATTTGCCGCTCCAAAGGCATCTGCCGCAAGCTCCTCCGCCTCTCTGATTACCGAAACCGGATGGCACAAATTGTCAAGCGGCTTCATGGAATTGACATCGAGCCCTACGCACTTTTCCCCGAGCAGATGCACCAGCTCAGGATTTCCCCTGCCTCTCTTGTGACCCGGCACGTCAAACGGCACCACTCTCTTCTTCTTAAACTCCTCAAGAGCCTCATAAATCGGCGCTCTTTCCTGTCTTTTGATATCCATTTACTTCTCCTGTATTTAAAAAGGATGATGCGTGCAAGCATCATCCTTTAGATTCGTCTTAACAACAGTAAAATCGTAACATATACTATGGAGTTATGCAAGAATTTACGTTTCTATTTTTGCTAATGATAGTTACGCCATTGCAGGCTCCTTCTTCTTAATAATCGCCTCAACTTCATCAACACCTGTTTCAGCTACATCTGCGATCTGATCCAATGTATAACCTTTTTTATACATATTCAGAATAAACTTTTCGCTTGTCTTTTCAGTAGCTCTTTCTTCAATTCCTGTACTCAGATTACACATAATTCTCACATCCTCTCTAAATTCCTGATTAATTGGAATATTAGATACCAACATTTTCCAGCTTCATTTCTTTAGATTCATCGACTGAAAGGCTCTCTGTCTTAATATCATTATAAGCGAGGGACTTTACGGAATCAACTGGTTTTTCATTACTTACTATTAAAGAGGAAGCCGGTACATGTGGAGTGCACCGGCTAAAAATATGAAAAAGATTAATATGAGTATTTCTTTTGTTTACAGTGTCAGTATACGGGGCAATTGTGAAAATGCTGTGTTTACTTTCTTACTCTTTTATAAACAAAATATTAATGCAACACAACAAAAGAGCCCTTTCGAGCTCTTTTGCTTTGTACAACATTAAATTATAGATGATTACTGTAAGAGTGAAAGCACACCCTGGTTTGACTGATTAGCCTGTGCAAGCATAGACTGTCCAGCCTGAGCAAGAATGTTATTCTTGCTGTAGTTAACCATCTCTTTAGCCATATCTGTATCACGGATACGAGACTCAGCTGATGTAGTATTCTCAACTACGTTGTCGAGGTTGTCTATTGTGTGCTCAAGACGGTTCTGAACTGCACCGAGTGAAGAACGCTGTGATGAAACCTTGCTGATTGCATCTGAGATAGCGTCGATAGCGTATGTACCAGCGATACCTGTATCATCATTGACATTGATTCCCTTGATACCAAGGCTAGATGAATCCATTGCATCAATATTGACATTAATCTTATTTGTCATATCTGCATCAGATCCAACATGCAAACTGAAACTTAAAGTATTAGCAACAGCAGCAGAACCCACATGCAACTTAATAACATTTGTTGCATTGTCTAATGTCATTCCTATATAATTATCATCAATTCCAACCTTTGCCTGACTATTTGTATCACCTATCTGATTAGCCTTTAAAAGCTCATTTGCAGCAAGCGTATATGCCTTCTCTGCCGTAATAACTGACTTGTCATTATCATCTACACCATCGTTATCAGCATCTGTTATTGTAGAAATTGATTTTGCTCCGGCGGTAAATTTACCTTTAACTTTTGAAATAGCTTCTAAATCTGCATAATCAGGTGTCTTTTTAGTAGAACCATCACCATTTCCACCATCAGTAGGAACTGTTTTATACCAACCAGCACCCCAGCCATCAGTAACTGTACCAGCATTCTGATCCGCATTTGCCGCCTTCGCAGTTTTGTAAGTATATTTCGTACCGTTTACCGTTACTTCCTTGCCATCCTCATCTTTTACACCTTGCTTATCAAGGAAATCCTTAACTTCATCTGCAGATGTACCAATAGTATAGCTCTTACCGCCTATACTAACTGTGTCTCCAGATTTCAGCTTATCCATAGTAAATGTTGCTGTTCCATCACTTCCTGTCGTAAGTGAACCTTTCAATCCAGCATCATGAGCTTGTAAGTCAATATTTTTCTTAGATGTACCATTTTCACCTTTTAACAGATATGTCTCGTTGAACTTTGTTGTCTCAGATACACGGTCGATTTCAGTAGTTAACTGCTCAATCTCATCCTGAATTGCACTTCTATCTGTGTCAGAGTTTGTTCCATTTGCAGCCTGTGTTGCAAGCTCGTTCATTCTCTGAAGCATTGAGTGAACCTCTGTAAGAGCGCCCTCAGCTGTCTGTACTGCAGATACGCCATCCTCAGCATTTGTAGAAGCACGGTCGAGTCCACGAATCTGCTTTCTCATCTTCTCTGAAATTGTAAGTCCTGCTGCATCATCTGCTGCACGGTTGATCTTATAACCTGATGAAAGCTTCTCTGTGCTCTTTGACTGTGCGCTTGTTGTTACGTTGAGCATTCTGTTGGCATTTGCTGCCTGCATGTTGTGTTGTACTACCATAATATAATCCTCCTTGTCCCACGTTCGTGGGTTATTATGTTTGACCTCTGGAAATCCTTTTCCCGAGGGTTTTGCAGCTGCTTCGTGATTGTTTTATTTAAGCAGTTGCGGTTTTCTATAACAAGCGGCTTCCCGGGTGTGGCAGATGCCACAGCCGCCTATTAACATGGTTAATTGCTTTGCGTCTTTTTCTGACGCGCTTTTTCTTTCCAGATGATGCGCTGTATTTCTTTTTGTGCCTCATTGGAAATCTCAGGGTCGGGATAATATGTATCTTTTCGCTTCGCCGGGTCCGGTTCGTTGTTGGATCTTGCGATATTCAGTTCTTTTGGAGCATCTATTAGTAATCGACAGTGCTTTCCTGTTCCACCCGCGAACACGATTCGGATATCATCTCCGATATTTACATATTGCCCTTCCTTTAATGATAATTTGAGCATTTTCTACCTCCATGCACTAGGGAATAGCTTTGTCCATGCTTTTCCGAATTATGTAACATTTTGTAGTAAAATGTTGCATTTTTTCGTGGATTGATAAGCGGTCAAAAAAGAAGTGGATTAAAAAACATCAAATGTTTACGCTGATTTTGTCATATTTCATCAAGAATTGCTTTATCTTTGATACAATATGATTAAATCCGGTAAGACTAACAAAAAAATGATAGAAAAATGAAAAGAAAAATATTTAAAAAAATTATTTTTCAGGGGTTAAGTTCTGAAAATGGCATCCGATATAGTAGGTGTAAAGCAAAAAATGCAACATTTTACTACAAAATGTTGCATTTTTTCTATTTTGAACTTACCATTATTGTGTTGTGGATTTTGGATATTCTGAGGGGTGAAAGTCTGTCATTTTGTATGTGCCGGATAACATTTTCTACTATAAAGGAGTATTCAATGGGAACTACACAGCCAATCCGAAACAAGGACGAACTCACGGCTTTCAGGATGTACTATAAGGATATCCGTCCAAACAGCCGCAATTACTGTTTAATTGTTATGGGATTAAACACAGCACTACGAATTAGTGACCTGCTTAGATTAAAGTGGGACAACGTTTACAATTTCAAACATCATGAATTTCGCACTCATTTTCTTATCAACGAGCAAAAGACCGGCAAGAATAACTATGTCACTCTAAACTACAATGCCACCGATGCTCTGAAAGATTATTTCAATGAACGTAATCCAAATGACCATGAATTTATTTTTACCAAGAACACCTGCAGATACCAGCCTATAAGCAGGACGCAGGCATATCGTATTGTAAAGACCGCCGCCGGCAGAACTGTGCAGGATGAGCACATCAGCTGTCATTCGCTTAGAAAGACGTTTGGCTATCACGCCTGGAAAAATGGCACACCTCCCGCTCTGCTCATGGATGTCTATAATCACTCATCATATGAGATTACCCAGCATTATCTGGGAATTGAGCAGGATGAGCGGGATGAGATTTATCTGAAGCTTGAATTATAGAGCCTTCTATTCCTCCGGCCAGGATTTTCTGAGAGCCACATAGGAAATCAGGAAATTGGCAAACCAGCCGGCCGGTACAGCAAGCCAGACAAATGCAATACCGAAACGCGGCGCGCAGATTAAGGCAACCGAGAGGCGGATTGCCAGGTTTACCATATTTGCAGCGAGAAACGGACGCATGATGCCAAGTCCACGAAGCACCCCATCGGTGGCCATCTTTATACCCATAAAAATGAAAAAGAAGCCAAGCCATCTCATATAATCCCCTGATACCTGATATGCCAGGGCCGTTCCGTCTTTGCCCAGGAATAATGAGGAAATCTGAGTATGCAGTGTTTCAATTACTATAAAAGCAAGCACTGCAAAACACAGGTCTAACACCAGCGCAGCGTGATAGCCTTTTTTGATACGTTCTGTCTTCTTTGCTCCGAGATTCTGGGAAACAAACGGTGAAACTGCATTTCCAATGGATACAAATATCAGTGAAAAAACATTCTCTACCCTCATCGTTGCCGAATATCCTGCAAGCGCCTGTGTACCGAACGGATTCACAACTGCCTGTACTATCATCATGCCAATTGACACCGTAGACTGCTGGAGAACCGAAGGCACAGCAATCCGAAGCATGGAATGAAGCTCATGTCTGTCAAACCATTCAAAGCGACTTTTATAGCGGCGCATCCTGCTAAAGAAAATTAAAAGTGAAAACACTGCAGATATTCCCTGTGCTATGAGAGTTGCAAGTGCTGCACCGAACACACCCAGGTCAAGGCCTGCCACCATCCAAAGGTCCATAAATATATTTAACACAGAGGAAAATATCAAAAGCCCCAACGGAATCTTTGACTCGCCAATCGATGTAAACATCGTTGATAGTATGTTATACATAAACAGAAACGGAAATCCCACAAAATAAACCCTAAGATACAGCACTGCCTCATCCAGTATGTCAGCAGGTGTCTGTAGCAGGCTCATCATTGAATGTGAAAAGAAAAAGCCAAAGACACCCAAAAGTACGCTTAAGATCAGAAAACTAATCAGTGATGTTGACACTATTGTTTTCATTTTGCCGTAATCCCTGGCGCCGAAATAGCGGCTCACAAGTACACCGGCTCCTACACCGGCTCCAAGCGCTATACATATGAACACATTCGTAAGCGCAGCACAGGCTCCAACTGCCGCAAGTGCAGAGGAGCCTACAAACTGGCCAACGATGATTGAATCAGCCATATTATATACTTGTTGAAAAAAGCTGCCCAAAATCATGGGCATTGCAAAAACTGTCAATGCCTTTAAGGGAGCATCTGTAATTAAGTATTCATCTTTTGACATTATTTTTCCCTCATTCCGCTATAATTAAGCTATAGTATATCCGATTGAAAGACAAATTACAATATAGCATTCTTTATCGACATTTTTCCATTTCTTATGCTTTCCCTCTAATGCAAACATCATACTGCTCCTTTGTATTTTAATTTAAAAAGCCGCCCAGGCCATAGGCCTGTGCGACTTCTCATAACATGATTTAAATTAAGTTTATCCTTCAATAGCAATATGCTTTGTGGTCTCAACTTTCTTTTGCTCCTTCTTCGGAACTGAAAGTTTAAGAATACCGTCCTCATACTTTGCCTTGATATCTTCCTGCTTCAGCTCATCACCTACATAGAAAGACCTGCTCATAGCACCGGAATAGCGCTCCTTGCGGATATACTTGCCATCCTTTTCATCCTTCTCTTCCTTGTCAAGTCCTTTAGCTGCGCTGATAGTTAAGTAACCATTCTCCAGCTTAGCCTCAATCTCATCCTTCTTGAATCCCGGAAGATCTATATCTACTTCGTAGCTATTGTCAGTTTCCTTGACATCAGTCTTCATAACGTTCTTTGCGTGTTTACCATAAAGCGCCTTGTCAACATCAGGAAATGAAAAATCCATCCAATCATCGTTAAATAAGTTTTCTCCAAAAATACTAGGCATCAACATAAGTCATCTCTCCTTCTTAATCTATAAAATCTGTGTCAACCTGTTTCTTTGGAACCGGGATGTTTCAAGAACTCAAAGCCTTTGCTTTTTGTTCCTTTCCTTTGTTCTTGACTATGTTATACACCTATTATTAGCACTCGTCAATAGCGAGTGCTAATAATTTATAAAATTTTTATATTTTCCGAACAGCTTCAAAGTACTTACCATATGAAACTCCATTATTTTGCAATAAATAACACTCCGAGTGTACCCGGACCACAATGTGATGAAATCACACCACCTGCTCTTGTCTCTATAATTTCCTTAAAAATGCCAAGAGAGGCTATGTAATCTCTTACCTCTTCAACTGTCTTAGCATCACATTCCGAATGTGTAATAAATACACGATCCGGTATTGCGTTTTTCAGGTCCTCTTCCAGATCTTTTGCATAATTCTTTATGACTTTACCGATCTTACCTCTATATTTCCTGCTTGCATCCATTTTACCATCCTTTACAACAATCATGGGATGAAGCGCCAATGCTCCTCCGATAAGCGCAGAAACCGCATTGCATCTGCCACCTCTGTAAAGGTACACAAGTGTATCTACAACAAAGCTTGCTCTTACCTTCGGGATCAATTCATCAATTCCGGTTTTTATCTCCTCACGGGATTTACCATCTGCTGCCATAACTGCCGCCTCAACAACAAGCAGGCCTATTCCTGTGGACAGATTTCTCGAATCTATCACCGTAACTTTATCTTCTGCGTCAAGTTCTTCTGCCGCCATTCTGATCACGTTGAATGATGTCGACATCTCACTCGATATGGAAAAGCATATGATCTCCCGGCCTTCATCAATATATGGTCGCATTACATTCATTGCTGTTTCTATAGATGGAGCTGAAGTCTTTGGTGTAGTCTTATTTTTATCAGCCCACTCATACAATGCGTGAATGTCTATCTGCGGTCCGTCCTCCAGCTCTTCATCTCCTTTTACAATATGAAGCGGAATAATATCTATATCGTATCTTTCTAAAACTTCCTGTGACAGATCACATGTACTGTCTGATATAATTTTTATCATCTTTAATACCTCGTTTTCTGTTGAATCCTTCACCTAAGACAACTGCACCAATCTGTATTATTTCACCGGCGTATTTATATATTTTTCTTAATGACAGCTATGGCTTCCGCATCCATGCTCACCACATGTATGTCCTTCCCCATGGTTGTGCTCATGGTGAGAACACTTCACATCCGGATTATAATCAAGCGTATCATTGATAAAAGCTTCTACTGCTTTATCCGCATCTCCTGAAACTCCGCCAAAAAGCTTAATGCCCGCTGCCGCTAACGCAGTCTGAGCACCTCCTCCGATTCCGCCGCAGATCAAAACATCGGCATTTAATGCATTAAGAACTCCTGCCAATGCACCATGTCCGCTTCCATTCGTATCTACTACTTCTGAATGTACTACTTTTCCTTCCTCTACATCGTAAATCTTAAATGTCTCTGTGTGTCCAAAGTGCTGGAAAATCTGTCCATTTTCATATGTTACTGCTATTCTCATGATACCTTCTCCTTTTTCTGCTGAATATTTTTTGTAAATTTCCTGTTTGTAACATCCTCCAAAGCTGCAGTTACTGCTCTGACCATCACAGATTCTGAAATCTCCACCTTCAATTCTGAGCGGATGTCCATCAATGAGAGCATCTGCTATTTTCTTCCTGGCAATCTCATAAATACGCTGAACCGTTGTTCTTGCGACTTGCATAGATGCTGCGCACTGCTCCTGACTATAACCTTTCTTGTCCAAAAGACGGATGGTTTCATACTCATCCACAGTCAAAACAATAGGTGTGCTTTTCTCAGTACCATCTGCCGGAAGAAATTCTAAAACATTCGGGAAATGGCATACTTTTCTGCATTTTAGTGGTCTCGGCATAAACTGCTCCTTTCTCGCTTTTCTTAGAATAGTCCTATAAAGGGCATATGTCAACAATATTTTTGACATACGCCATTTATAAATCACCTTATCGTATTATTCATTTTCATTATTTCTTAATATTGATTCATGCTTTAGCACATAGCTGCCTTCTTTAAACTGTAACACGTAATTCGGCTGTTCCATTATTGGGCAAGCTTATCGATCCATGCAAACAATTCTTCGTTTTCCGGGCTTTCTAATGAAAGTGCATCAAAAGCCGGAGTTGGTTTCATTCGTGTGATTTTCTTTACATATACATCTGTATCAATCTTTTTCACCTGATTTCCTTCAAATGTAATGTATTCCTGTTCATCTATATCGCTTCCCGGAACAGCTAGATCTGACAATCTTACGCTGGTATCATGTGTTTCTTTTTCTTTTTTAGCAGATGCTGATACAAAGCTCATGACATAGTCTTTAATTGAAAATGTCCTGTGTATTAGCAATTCTCTTTTTCTGCTTTTTGTTTGTATACTTCAGGATTTTTGACCAAATATCAACATGTTATAAAGTCAATCTTCTTGGTTAAACCTTGTTTTTTTAACTTTGGTCATTTCAATTTATCCAAGAAAAACCTTGATTTTAAAGGTTTTTTCGCATCAGCTTGGATAAATCTTGGATAAAATTTGCTTCTTACTTGTTTAAATCCTTAACAAGTATCCAAGATGACTTCTGTTGATTCTCAGAATCTGTTGTGATTATTCCCATTCTTCTCATCTGAGCTAAAAGATTCTTTACTTTACTCTCTTTCTGCTTATCATCCATTACTTCTGGCAGTTTATCCCACAGCAGTTCTCTAACATCTCTTTTTTTGGCAGAACCGTATTGTTCCAGATACTTTACAATAAGATCTCTATAATACTGGTCATTAAATGCCTTATTTTTTACATATTGACTCTGTTCACCGATGGTCTCTGATACAGATGCAGATAAAAATATATTTGGCGACTTTCCTTCTATTACTTTTAATTTTCTCAAATGTTTAACCGCTTCTTTATCAATTTTTATGCGCTTCTGAACACAGTCAATCAAGAACACGGTCTCCAGATCAAAATCAGGATTAGCAAACAGTATCTGAGAGTAGTTCTCATCCAACACCTTTCCATACACGCAAACTTTAACCTGCTGTCTGTTGGATAAATCATAATCTGGCAGAGGAAAATATCGATCTCTTTGAATCCGGAATACTCTTCTAATTCCAATAGATTGCGAATCAATCATATTGAGTTTTACCATTGTCTCTGCTAAAAGCTGATTTCTATAAAAAGGCGGATTATATCCGGGATCCAGCACCTTTTCTATTTTTCCTGGCAAAAAAGAGCCTGGATTTGAAAGAATAATTTTATCTTCAAATTCATTCAAATAAATTCTTCCACCCAAGGTATATTCAGAATGAGCAATACAATTGTTAAGTAACTCTCTTAGCAGCCACATATCATATTGTTTGGTTTCCGTTGGAAAAAGCGTTAACTGATTAGGCATATACCGATAGGTCAAATTTCGTATTTTTCCAAAAAGCCTCTCACTCAACGTGATATATGGTATTTTAAATATCTCATAATCGCTGATTTCATTTCTTGAATCAAATACTCTCCATGATGCCTCTGGCACTGTGTTGAAAAGATAATCATAATCCTCTCTTCCCAATAACAGCATAGCTGCATTTGTAATCTTTCCATTTATTATCAGTTTTAATTTTGTCAAAAATTGTTCATCCGTCATCTGATTCACTTCATCACTGATATAGGGCTTATTCATTTTCTTTTTATAATTCTCTCTGGCAAGAGCAATCGCTTCTTTATCCAAATACTCAATCTTTGCTTCTGGAATAATCTGCTTCGACCAGTCCTTTTTCTCTTGCCCGCGAATACGATCCAATTCTTCTACAGATAAGGCTCCAAGCGATTCTCCATTCCGACCATAAAAATGATCATTCCAACCAGTTGGTGTTGCAGTTGTCGCAGCTGGAATTTGGAAAAGTATTACCCTCTTCTTTTCGCCTCTAACTTCTGGATATACCTCATATATTTCGATAAAGGAAATTCCTCCAGTTGTCCCTACTGATATCTCCTGTTTCAGGGTATCCAACCCTTTTGTGTTCCTATAATCAGATCCAACAATCTCTTTATTTTTATTTCTAACACCAAACACAAGCCACCCATGCTGTAATCCTTTAAGGTTTGCCTCGTTGCTTATTGCTGAAAAGTATTGACCTATTTTGTTTTTGTCATAATCTTTTCCAGCCTCTTTAAATTCAGCCACCTCGGTTTCCCAATTCTGAATAAGTTTATTTAATAATTCTAGGAGTTCTGACTCACTAGGCTGATTATCTAACAAAAGATTCATTTTATCACCCACTTCTTATTTTTTCATTTTCCGACTGATCCAGTCCATAATCACATTAACAACATATCTATTTTCGTTTCCATAGCATTGTGTATTCTTTTTCACCAGTAGCTTCATCCAAATCTTCACATTGAATAATGAACCCTTCTCTTTGGTAAAAAGAAATTGCTCTGGCATTCTTCTGGTATACATTTAATCGTAAGCTAACTTTTTTATCCTTAATATAATCCAATAAAAGTTTACCTATGCCACATGACTGCATCTCATCAGAGACAAAAATACCTTCGATATATTCATCATTTAATCCTACAAATCCTTGAATCATTTTATCATCTTCATACACATAGACTTCGGATTGTGGCATCAATTCTTTCACTAATTCATAATTACTTTTCCAGTATTGATTGGAAATAAAATAATGTGCTTTCAGATTTGTCTTTAACCATATGTCAGCAACTCTATCGATATCTCCGTTCAGCAACTTTCTAATCATAACAAATATTCTCCATAACTGCATCCTTTATGCTTTTCTCTTTTTTCCATTCTATCACAAGCTCACCATTAATCATCAATTTTTTGATATTTTTTCTTTCCACCACTGTAAAACAGCCTCTGAACATTTCGTTATACAGAGGGATACAAATAAGAGCAAGATCCACCAAGGAGGAATATGAGAACAGAAAACAAAGATAAATGGAAGTTGTCTATTATCTAATACAAGCTTTGGCAGTATAGGATTCAACGTCAATCTTAACCACATTTACTGCACTTGCCATCTTATCGTCGATCTCATGTTCTTCGCCAGTCTGTACTTTCATAAGAACACCAAGCGCTTTACATTTTTCTTTTATGTCTTCAATGATCATTACTTTACCTCGACACATAACGCTCTCGTACTCTGCTCCATATTTGCAAGGTATATCCGCTGTAATAAGAGATTCACCTCTATCAATTTCTACAAATACATTCCTGTTTTCTTTAAGGCACTCCAGCTTGTGTCCTTCTTTCGCACAATGCACATAAAATATCAGCTTCCCCTTTTCCATTTGGTAGCCATAATGCAATTGTACAATATAAGGGAATTTACCTTCTGCTCATATAAAATATATCAATAGCTTTACTTGCAAACTCTGC
>ERZ1026882.53-NODE-53-length-108419-cov-20.830709_pt1 | contig 108419 bp, 93 predicted proteins | sample MGYA00380171_ERZ1026882 | MGnify/ENA primary metagenome ERZ1026882 (study PRJEB33269, sample SAMEA4719807) | human gut metagenome | biome: human-associated habitat; feature: organic feature; material: feces | place: Cameroon | collected 2013-10 ...
AAAACGACCTCCCAAAAGTTAAATTTTTAGGTCTAACTTTTGGGGGTCGGTTCATTTAGGAATACCTGAAGTCCTGCCACTATTTTTAACATAAACCTGTCTTTTTATCCAATCAGTTTTCTCCAATTAAGTTTCCACAATCAAGAAAGCTTCATATCTCCATCTTTAACCCAGCCAATATTTTTAAGAAGCATATTAATAAGTGGACATATCACTGCCGGAAGAACGAATGATATAAGAATCATTCCAGCCCAGTCAAATCCTGTAATTGCCGCCTTAGTTCCATTGGCAATATCAGCTATCCAGCCTGAATATACGCCAATCTGTCCAACAAATCCGCAAGTTCCCATACCAGATGATACCGGAGTGCCATTCATCTGCAGCTTAAACAAGCATGTTGCCATCGGACCTGTAATTGCAGACGTAACTATCGGTGCTATCCATATTCTCGGATTCTTAATAATATTTCCCATCTGAAGCATTGATGTACCAATTCCCTGAGAAACAAGTCCTCCCCATCGGTTCTCCTTAAATGACATAACTGCAAATCCAACCATCTGCGCACAGCAGCCTGCAACTGCTGCTCCGCCTGCAAGCCCAGTAAGTCCAAATGCAGCACATATCGCGGCTGATGATATAGGAAGTGTAAGTGCAATTCCAACAAGAACTGATACTGCAATTCCCATAAGGAAAGGCTGAAGATTAGTTGCAAGCATAATAAGTTCGCCAATCTTCATTGCCGCTTTTCCCAAAGCCGGTGCAATAAGAGCCGCTACTCCTGTTCCAACACCTATAGTAACAAGCGGTGTAACAAGAATATCTATCTTAGTTTCTTTAGAAATCATCTTACCTGCTTCTGCTGCAATAATGGCAACAAAATATACCGCCAGCGGACCACCTGCACCGCCAAGCGCATTAGATGCAAATCCAACAGTTATAAGCGAAAACAGTACAAGTGGAGGGCATTTCAATGCATAACCAATAGCAACTGCCATTGCCGGTCCGCTCATTGCTGACGCAAGCCCTCCAACTGTATAATTCACACCACTCACTGTTGCCACAGTATTAGTAAGAAAACCAATATGCAGCTGTGTTCCCAATGTATTAAGAATTGTTCCTATAAGCAGAGAACAGAACAATCCCTGAGCCATCGCTCCCAGTGCATCAATTCCATACCTTTTAACTGAAACTTCAATATCCTTGCGTTTCAGAAATGCCTTAAATTTCTCCCACATAATAAACCTCACTTTGTAAATTTTCATTATGATAGCATATTATGTGGGGATTGTGAATATAGCAATTTTTACTCACCCTATATCATCCAAATTGGTATGATATAGTTATCCTTATCAATTGCGCCAAGTGAAGGCTTCATACAGACAACTGCTCCTTTAGAGCGCGGTGTTGATGCCTTGTCAAGCAATCCAAATACCTTAATTAATTCTGTTCCTGGATTTGAAGTTTTCTTGATTTCTATCGGATTCAATATTCCATCATGTTCTAATACAATATCAATTTCTTTGGCATCCTTATCGCGGTAATAATACATATATGGTTCTCTTCCACAGTTAAGATAAGTTTTCCTGATTTCTGCAACCACATAATTTTCTAAAATCGCGCCATTCATAGCCCCACTTTCTAATGTTTCAGCACTGCTCCACTTTGTAAGATAACATACCAGCCCCGTATCATAAAAATACAACTTTGGAGTTTTTACTAGACGCTTTAGCAGATTATTAGAATACGGATGAAGATAAAAAATAATACCAAGAGTTTCCAAAATTCCAAGCCAATCCTTTGCCTGTGTCTGATTAATATCTGCGTCTCTTGCAATTTCTGCCACATTGACCATCTGACCACATCTTGCAGCTACCGCTGTGATAAATCTCAAGAATTTAAGTGAATCAATGGTATCCGACAACTCTTTAACATCACGCTCAATATAAGTAGATAAATAACTACTGTAAAAAATCTGGCTATTACTGTTTACGCCACTAACAATTGCAGGCATGGAACCTTTATAAATACGCTCAAAAATACCTCTTGTATCAATTTCCGTTCTGCCTGCCTTTCTTGCAGCCAATGCTTCCATATCTATAGTGAACGGCTCCATCTCACCACCTGCTATTTCTGCCTGAGACAGAGATGTCAGAGAAAGTACTGCCACTCTTCCTACTAAGGATTCCTGTACTCCCCGCATTAATTTAAATATCTGTGAACCTGTCAACCAGAAGCTTCCTGGTTCGTGGTTTTTATCTACGCTCATCTTAATATAGGCAAACAATTCCGGTGCATACTGAACTTCATCAATTAATACAGGAGGCTTGTGTAATTGTAAGAATAATTCTGGATCAGACTTAGCAAGTGCTCTTTCATTCAAATCATCAAGTGTAACATATCCTCTTTTCGTTCCTTCCATTAACTTCTGCAACATTGTAGTCTTGCCCACTTGTCTTGGTCCTGTAACAAGAACTACCGGATATTCCCTTGTAACTTGATTTATCACATTCTCCAAATTTCTTTTAATATAACTCATACGCCAGCTTCCTTTCGGCTAATTTCTATTTTTATTATATTTTAGCCGAAGCGTAATTAAGAAGCAAGTGTTTTCGGCTGATTTATATTTTCATTATATTTTAGCCGAAATATAACTGTTTTATTCCAAGAGCCATCATTATTTGATGAATATTATAGCATTATAATTCTAATTAATCTGGTATTAAAGAGACTGAATATAGCAAATCAAAAAATGAATTATTTTTTTCAACATAATAAACCTCACTTTTGTAAATTTTCATCATGATAGCATACCAAGAGCTGATTTTCTTTCTCTTATAGCCCTCTCTAATGACATTTTTTCATAAGATGTTCCTTTAAGTTCTTCAATGGTCCATTCATCCCCTAAATCTGCCATCTCATCGATAAAAATTTCTTTTTCGTTTTCTTTCATAGCTATATATCCTCCTTAATGCGACCTCAAATTTTCCAATAATTGTTCTGCCATCTCAATAAGTTCTGCCGTTTCTGACTGATTATCATACATATTATTAATCTTTTCTTTAAGAATCATTACCTGCTCATCTACTGTCATGTATTCAAGCTTTGCAATCTCTGATAATCTGTATCCAAACCTTTGATACAATCTTATCTTTTTAATCTTTTTTTCTGCAGCATCATCATATAGCAGGTAACCCTACTTATTCTTTGTAGTTGCTCTAACCAAACCATAGTTTTCATATGTCTGCACAATCTTTCTCGTCACTCCTGTTTCCTTGCATACTTCTTTAAGTGTCATTAAATCATTCCTCATAGGCCCTCCTTTAACCTATGACTGCTCCAGCGGAGCAGTCAAATGGTTTTTACAAAAAATTTGATTTTCATAAAAGGCCATGTAAATTTCGCGAAAAATGATATAGTGTCTGTAATATTTGTGTGATATACTAGAAAAAGAGGTGATAAAATGGAAGGTAAGTTTAATAATTGGCATAAATGCCTAGAGATTGCATGTTTTGTATTGATTCTGACATCCAGTATATATAAGGGACTTTTTTGTGATGGGGATACGGGTGTATTAATTACCTTGTCCTTTGTTGCAATTTTATTATTTATAATGATTTCAATTGCTGCATTATTTCCAGCGACATGGAGAATGACTAATCGGGAGAAAGATAAAATTAGTGATTTAAAACAATTTCAAGAGAGATATACTAGTACACTTGTTATTGCAAATGTATTGCTGAGTATTTTTATGGCTTTGCTAATATTAGTAACAGGATGATGTATTGCCATGCCCTATATACTGTCACACAAACATGCTCCTCGTTTCACCTGATACCTCCCTATAGTCGCATTTTCTAGCTTCTTATAGGTAAATTTCCAGTCCAGACATCATATTCAAGCCAATACTGCATCAAAAAGCCTATAAGATGTTCAACAAAACAATCTTATAGGCTTTTCAACTCTAAGTATTTAATTTTCCTGCCAAAACTACCTATCGGTCAACATAAAAAATGTTTCTTATAGGAAGACGACAATTCCACACTTTTTTTGAGACATTAGCGGCTGAATTTCCTCATGCGAAATTGCCAAAGCTGCCAGATCTCGTCGATGCAGTGATGCCGCCAACACCAACGCCGCAGCAATCAAGCAAGCAATAAAACAAGTAGCAAGCGCTCCTAAGAAATCCTTGTCTCACGAATCACTTTCCTGACAGCCAGCACCTTGCCCGCTGAAACCGAAAGCTCATCGACACCCATCTTAAGAAATTCTTCTGTAAGTGTTGTGTCTGCACCGAGTTCACCACAGATACCAGCCCAGATGCCCTCTGCATGTGCATTCTCAACAACCATTCTTATCATGGCAAGAACGGCAGGGTGATGTGCATCGTAGAATTCATCAAGCTTTGTGTTCTGACGGTCAATCGCAAGTGTATACTGTGTCAGGTCGTTAGTTCCTATGCTGAAGAAATCAACCTTCTTGGCAAGCTGGCGGCTCATAATTACTGCTGCCGGAGTCTCAATCATAATTCCACTCTTAGGATTGCCGAATTCAATTCCCTGCTCTGTAAGCTCGGCCTTGACTTCATTCTCAATAACCTTAATCTTATCAACTTCCTGTTCGCTGATTATCATAGGGTACATGATAGATATGTTTCCATACGCACTTGCTCTGTAAAGGGCGCGTAACTGTGTCTTGAATATCTCAGGTCTTGTTAGGCATATCCTGATTGCTCTAAGACCAAGAGCAGGATTATCCTCTTTATCAAGCCCAAAATAATCACACTGCTTATCAGCACCGATATCAAGAGTTCTTATAATTACCGGTTTTCCAGCCATGCTTTCAGCTACAGTACGATATATGTTGAACTGTTCTTCTTCTGTTGGAAATGTATCAGATTCAAGATATATGAATTCACTTCGGAACAGTCCTATTCCTGCTGCATCATTTGCAATAACATTTGCAAGGTCCTTAATGTTACCAATATTAGAATAAAGCTTAATCTTCTTGCCATCTAAAGTCACATCTTCCTTGCCTTTAAGTTCCTGCAAAAGAGCTTTCTTCTCATTGTCTTTGCGCTGTTCCTCCTGCATTGCTGACAGGGTTGCCTCATCAGGTTCAATATATACAACACCGTTAGTTCCATCGACAACACCTTGCTTTCCATTAAGAGATTCATCAATAACAATATCTGAACCAATCAAAGCTGGAATGCCCATTGTTCTTGCAAGAATTGCAGTATGTGAATTAACTGAACCCTTCTGTGTAACAAATGATAATATCTTGCTCTTATCCATCTGGACTGTCTCTGATGGTGCCAGATCCTCTGCCACCATAATAACAGGCTCATCTGCATCTACACCGCTTCCTGTATTGCCGGAAAGTATTCCTAACAGTCTTTCTGTAATATCTTTGACATCTGCTGCTCTTCCGCGCATATATTCATCGTCCATGGCAGCAAACATCTGTGAAAAATTATCCCCTGTCTGGGCTATGGCATATTCTGCATTCACCATCTGACTCTCAATAATATGCTCAACAGATTCCTTATAATCGTCATCCTCAAGCATCATCTGATGAATCTCAAATATTGCCGCATTAGCCTCGCCAACTTCGCGAAGTGCTTTATCATGAAGTTCCCCCAGTTGTTTAAAGGCTGTTTCTACAGCTTCATAATAACGGTTCTTCTCAGCTTCTGCATCAGTAACCTTTACACGCTTAACCTGATGTTCGCCCTTCTCATACACCATTATCTTACCTATAGCAATGCCTCCAAATACACTCTTTCCAGTATATTTATTCATGTGCACCTCCTGACTGCTACATATTGCTCTTCATGAATTCTTCAATCTTAGCTGCTGCAGCCTCTTCATCTTCACCTTCTACAGTAATTGTAACTTCATTTCCACATTTTACTGCAAGTGCCATAACACCGAAGATTTTCTTGCAGTCTCCTGACTTGCCATCCTTAGTAATTGTAATCTTACTGCTAAATTCCTTAGCTGCCTTTACAAGCTCTCCTGCCGGACGAGCATGTATGCCTTCTGCATCTGTAATAACATACTTAAATTCCTTCATAATTAAACCCCGCCTTTCTTAGGCTGCTTTCTTCTTAAAGAGCCCTAAACATATTGTTGAGATGATAGTTCCTGCCACAAGTGCAATCACATAATATATTGCATTGCCTACTACAGGGAATACGAAAATGCCGCCATGTGGTGCCATTAAAGTACATTTGAAAAACATACTGACAGCACCTGCTGCACCTGAACCTATGATACATGCTGGTATTACATGTAAAGGATCTGCTGCCGCATAAGGTATTGCACCTTCTGTTATAAATGCAAGTCCCATAATAAAGTTAGTCGGACCGGCATCTCTTTCTTCCTTAGTAAACTTATTCTTGAAAAGTATTGTTGCAAGAGCAATCGCACATGGTGGAACCATACCACCTATCATTACTGCTGCCATTATATCATAATTACCTGCTGCAATGGAAGCAGTTCCGAAAACATATGCTGCTTTATTGAATGGGCCACCCATATCAATTGCCATCATGGCTGCAAGTATGAATCCAAGAAGAACCCTGCTTGTGCTTCCCATTCCTGCAAGGAAGCTGTTAAGTCCTGTGTTAATTCCACCCATTACAGGCTCTACAATAAATGTCATTCCAAGTCCTATTACCAGAATACCCACTACCGGATATATAAGTACAGGTGCTATCTTTTCCAATGCCTCTGGTAACTTATCACATATTTTTCTTAAAAGAACTATAATGTATCCTGCTGCAAAACCTGCAACAAGAGCGCCTAAAAATCCAGACTTTCCATTAGCTGCAATATAACCACCAACAAAACCAAGTGCAAGCGCTGGTCTGTCACCAATGGCCATTGCAATAAATCCTGCCAGAACAGGGAGCATGAAGCCAAATGCTGCTCCTCCGATAGTCTTAAACAATGCCGCAACAGGTGTTATCGTACCAAAGTTGCTTCGTTCTGCCTCTGACAGTGCATTCATATCAACATTAAGTCCATCAATAAGAAATGCTATGGCAATCAGAATACCTCCGCCTACAACGAAAGGTAACATATGTGATACACCATTCATAAGCTGTGTATATATCTTATGTCCTATGCCGCCGCCCTTCTTTGCTGATGTGCTTTCCTTCTTCTCAGAAGTTCCTGCCTTATATACAGGTGCATCTCCTGCCAGAGCTTTCTTTATAAGTTCATCTGCTTTATTAATTCCATCTGAAACCTGACACTCAATTACTTTCTTTCCATCAAATCTCTCCATTGGAACCTGTGCATCTGCCGCAACAATAATACATTCTGCTGATTCAATATCTGCATCTGTCAGTACATTCTTAGCTCCGCCAGAACCTCTTGTCTCAATCTTAATTGCACATCCAGCCTTAGCTGCTGCCTTCTCAAGTCCTTCTGCCGCCATGTAAGTATGTGCAATACCTGTAGGGCAGGAAGTAACTGCAAGAATCTTAGCCGGCTTGTCATCTTCCTTTTCAAGTCTTTCATCTATACTCTTTGCTTCCTCATCCGCTCCGTCTATGATTTCAAGAAACTCCTCAGGACTTCCTGCCTGCATGAGCTTTGCCACGAAATCCTCGTCCATAAGAAGCACTGATAACTTGCTTAATACATCAAGATGCACATTATCCTTAGTATCCGGTGCTGCGATAAGGAAAAGAATCTTGACTGGCTCATCGTCAAGTGATTCAAAATCAACTCCGTCCTTAATAACCATTGCTGCAAGTCCAGGTGCATTAACTGCACTGCATTTGCCATGAGGAATTGCAATTCCTTCTCCCACACCTGTTGTACTTTCTTCTTCTCTTGCATATACTTTAGCCCTGTAGCTTTCGATATCATCAATCTTTCCACTCTTTGCCATAAGTTCTACAGCCATATCAAGAGCCTCACTCTTTGTCTTAGGAGCAGCATTAAGATTGATACTTCTCTTATCAAGTAAATCTGTAATTCTCATAAAATACCTCCTTTACATTATCCCTTGCGGGTAACCTCTACCCGCTTTAATACCTCTGAAATCTCTCTTTTTGTTGCAAGATTTTCTGAAAATGCACTGGCACTTCCTGTTGCAACGCCCATTCTGAATGCATCTTCATAATTACATGTCTGAAGATATCCCGCCATAAATCCTGCAACCATTGAATCACCTGCACCTACTGAATTCTTAAGCTCGCCCTTTGGTGCATCTGCTTCATATACCTTTCCATGTTCATCAATAAGAACTGCGCCTTTTCCACCCATCGATATAAGCACATTGACAGCTCCCATATCCTGCAGCTTCCTTGCATATGGAATAACCTCTTCCTTAGATTCAAGCTTAACACCAAATATATCTCCAAGTTCATGCTGATTAGGCTTGATAAGAAATGGGTGATACTCAAGGACATTAAGTAAAAGCCTGCTTGTCGCATCAACTATAATCTTAACATCTCTTCCCTGTAGTCTTTCCATTATTCTTCTGTATATGTCGTCTGATATACATGAAGGAATACTTCCTGCAAGCACAAGAACATCTCCACTTGAAAGTCTGTCAATCTTACTTACAAGAGAATGGAGATTATCTTCTGATATCTGAGGTCCCATTCCGTTAATCTCTGTTCCATCTATGTTCTTAATCTTCATGTTTATTCTTGAAAAACCATTATCAACCTGAATAAAATCTGTATTAATGCCATACTCTGATACCATGTTACATATCTGTTTTCCGGTAAACCCGGCTACAAAACCAAATGCTGTTGTATCAAATTCAAGATTATTAAGAACTATTGAAACATTAATTCCTTTACCACCTGGAAGCATATGCTCATATGATGTTCTGTTCGTCATCCCCAGTTCAAAACTCTTAACTTCCACTATATAATCCAGTGACGGATTAAATGTTACTGTATATACCATTGTCTCTCCTTTCTGGCTTCACGACCTTTTTGTTATAATTATAATACAATCACATCCATTCAAAATCAATCACACTCATTCACAAACTTTCAGATTATTTTTGTGCATTTTTCACAAATAAATGTCATGATTTGCGTTTCAAATATGCATTGTGTATTAATTCATATCTGTTAGTATCTGTAAAAAGCAAAAAAATATGCCAGAACTTCAGATTTAACCAAAGTTCTGGCATATTACATCATTCTATATAATATTATTAATGTTTTCCCTTAAGAAGTGGAGACAATGGCTTATATATAAGCATTGATATTCCAACATCTATAAGACCTTTAACTATTGTAAAAGGAAGATTAAAGCATATCAGACACTGCATAATTGATTTCATAGATGGAATTAAAGCCTGATACAGACTTAATATTTTACTGTTTCCGGCATTGCCAGCTTATAATACACTGGATACACTATAAAATAATTCGAGAACACACTGAACACGCCCATTGCCATGGCACCGCATAAACCGCCAAGCAATGCTCCTGTCTTAGACCTTTTCTTCTTATAAACAATTCCTGCTGTAAACACGAATACGGAACCAAGTATAAAGTTAGAAAGTTCACCAACAAGCATGCTCTGTGAAGCCGCCAGGTGTACAACATTCTTAATGAGACATATTATAATACCTGCCACCGGTCCGAGTGCATAAGCACCAAGCAACGCCGGAAGATCCGAAAAATCAAACTTGATAAATCCTGGCATAATAGGAATCGGTATCTCCAGATACATAAGAACTACTGCTACCGCTGAAAGCATACCCGTCACCGCTATCGTTCTCACATTACTCTTAGTATTAACATTACTCATTGCTTTTATTCTCCCTTGTATTCTGTAATATTATTCTGCCTCCTTAAGGTGCATCTTTTTTGATGCATGCTCCATAGCTTCAACAAGAGTTCTCATATCACTAAGTATCTGTGTAGTTCTTTCTTCACCAAGTTCAGCAATAACATTACCATAATATTCTCTGTTATTGTCCTCTCTTTTTTTCAAGAAATCCCTTCCGGAATCAGTGAATACGAGATATGTACCATCTGTTCCTTTGCCATCATGTTTCCATAAAGCATAGCCCATGTCCTTAAGACTGCTTGCGATTGCCGATGTCTGTGGAATTGATATTCTCATAAATGAAGACAAATCCTTAAGATATGTCTTATCCTTGCCATCAATGCAATCTTTCTCCATTACCTTGAGTGCAATATAATCTGCCAGCTCAAGACCATTGTAAAAATTCTTTCTTCTCTCCTTATCCATCAGGAACCTCTGAAATATAAGTTCTGTAGATAATTCGAAGCTTTCAAAACTATTGTTCATGTCCCTATCTCCTCTCTGTTTTAAAATAATGATTCAATAGATTTATATTACCAGAAAAATCCTTATATGTCTGTATAACAATCGTGAACAATTGTTAAAAAGTTATAAACTATGGATTACAGCATTCCGCTGCCGTATATCCTGCTCCAATAAGTTCTTCCTTTTCCGCATTAGAATATAATATATTTCTGCTTCCTATCTTGTCTGCGTTCTCACAATCAGGCCTATGAATTGTCATTGTGCCATTATTTATAATATATTGATAATCCCGTGTGACTTTAGCAAGATTAAGATATTCGCCTGTATATGTTGATTTTCCTGTTGAATAATCAAAGCTGATGCCAGGCTGGGCATTATATAAGAAAACATTAAAGCATATTCCTGCTCCATCATCCTCAACAGAATAAGCTTCCATAAGAACTCCTCTGCACATAAGTTCATCACTCTTATATATTGGAGTAACTCTCAACATCACATGATTAGAAGTTCTTTCTATATATCTTGCAATTCTGACCTCATATACATTCATATTATTACTCATAAAAGGACTTGCTGTGATGATATTTCTTTTTTCAGTATAAGCTCCACTCAAAAACCTTGCAATACATGAAGTTCTTTTCTGACTGTATCCGTCACCATCTATGCATTCATATTTCTCGCTGTTCCAACCTGTTGGATAATTATCACCCATGCTGTCTTTTTTCTCATCATCTTCAGGCATAGTTTCTGTTCCTATGCACCCCATAGTTGATGAAACTCTTTTAAGAGTATCCAGAGCCGCATACTTAACATATGCTTTTTTTGTCAGCTCTTTCTCTGTAAAATACGGCTTATTACCGTTAACCTCTACATATGCCCTGGTTCCATCATATTGTTGTACATTTTCATAATCAAACTGCACACTCTTGGTAATAGCATCTCCTGATGAAATATTATTAAGCAGCTTATATCCGCCAAACACTATCAACGCAAGTACCGCTAACCCAATTATTATTTTTTTCATTTCGTATCACCCTTCTTCATTCCTGGTATCTGCGCCAGAATAACCGCTGCAAACACAAGTACGCCCCCCATTATCTCTTTCGGTTTCAACAATTCCCCAAGTACAATCCATCCGGCAAGCACTGCAAACACTGACTCAAGACTCATCACAATAGACGCAACTGACGGCTGTGCATACTTTTGTCCAACCATCTGAAGCGTATACGCAATACCGCTTGACAAAACACCCGCATAAAGTATCGGAACCAGTGCCGCTTTAATTCCTGCAAATGTAACATTTTCCGTAAACATCATAACAAATGCTGAAATAATTGCAATAACTATAAACTGTATACAGGACATTTTCATGCTGTCAGCACTTGAAAATTTATCAATAACCAGAATGTGTATTGTAAAGCATATTGCTCCCAAAAACACCAGTATATCCCCCAGATATATTCCGGATACACCACCAGACATACATAAAAGATACATTCCGGCAACACATCCTGCAACAGAAACGCCTATTATCCAGTGCATTTTCTTACCCATAAAAACCGAAACCACTGAAACCATAACAACATATGTCGCTGTTATAAATCCAGACCTTCCTGATGCTGCAACGCCTTGTGGATATACACTTATTCCATACTGCTGGAAAGTCATTGCTGCAAATAAAACAATTCCACATATTATGCCCGCACCCAGTGGCCATGTCTGTAAATGGCTTTCATTCTCTGTATTAATCACTTTTCCTGAATTATTTCTTTTATCCAATACATTTTTAATTACAATTACAACTGCCAGAAACAGCGCTCCTACTATAGACCTTGCAGCATTAAATGTAAATGTCCCCACTGCTCCTGCACCACTCGTCTGTGCAACAAATGCCGTCCCCCAGATAAATGCAGCAAGAAGCAGTATCAGGCTTCCCTTTATATTATTCATTACTCTTACCCTTATTAATATATTTGATACCAGTAAATGCACCTATAAGAATAACTAAACCAATAATAAGAGGAACTACCGGATTCTGTACAAATCCCGCAATAACATAAGTCACACACGAAATAGCTGCAACAACAATAACATATGGAAGCTGTGTAGACACATGATTCATATGATTACACTGGGCCCCTGCCGAAGCCATAATTGTAGTATCTGATATTGGTGAACAATGGTCTCCACAGACAGCTCCTGCCATACATGCTGAGATTGATATAATCATCATTGTATGGTTCGTTCCCGAAAATGTACTTACAACAATAGGAATAAGAATTCCAAATGTTCCCCACGAAGTTCCTGTTGCAAAAGCAAGGAATACCGCTACCAGGAATATAACTGCAGGCAGAATACTTAACCAGCCGCCCGATACTCCTTTTACAAGTCCGGCAACAAACTCCTTGGCACCCAGACTGTCTGTCATTGCTTTGAGTGTCCATGCAAATGTAAGAATAAGGATTGCCGGTACCATTGCCTTGAATCCTTCCGGTATGCATGAGCATGACTCATTGAATGAAAGTACCCTTCTTACTGCATAGAACACAATTGTTATTATAAGTGCAAAGAAACTTCCAAGCATAAGTCCTACCGAAGCATCACTTCCTGAAAATGCATCAACAAAACCTACTCCCTTGAAAAAATCTCCTGAATATAGCATTCCAATTATGCAGCAAACTATAAGTGTAATAATTGGAAACAGCAGATCTAACACTTTTCCGCGTCCCTTAATTACATCTTCTGTTGCGTTAGCATATGGCCTGTCAGGAGTTGTATACAAGTCTCCCTTAGCTGCATTTGCTTCATGAACTGCCATTGAACCAAAGTCAACCTTTAACGCTACAATAAGAATCATTGCTGCAATAGTAAATAATGCATAATAATTGTAAGGAATAGCCTTAATAAATATTCCAAAACCATCTTCACCCTCAACAAAACCTGTTACCGCTGCTGCCCATGAAGATATAGGTGCAATAATACAGATTGGTGCCGCTGTAGCATCAATAAGATATGCAAGCTTTGCTCTCGAAACATTATGCTTGTCTGTTACCGGACGCATAACGCTTCCAACAGTAAGGCAGTTAAAATAATCATCAATAAATATAAGAATTCCCAGAAGCACCGTAACAAGCTGTGCCCCAACTCTTGTTTTAATGTGTCTTCCAGCCCATTCTCCAAACGCTGCCGAACCACCTGCTTTATTCATCATGCACACCATGATTCCCAGTACAACAAGGAACACAAGAATTCCTACATTGTAGGGATCCGACAATACTCCTACAAGACCATCTTCAAATACATGAATAACTGATTTTTCAAAACTGAACCCGCTCTGGAAAATATTTCCATAGAACAGTCCTCCTATTACAATTCCTACAAAAAGTGAACTGTAAACCTCTTTAGTAATTAACGCTAATATAATAGCAACCAGCGGTGGTATAAGCGCCCAGAAGGTTGCATACAGATTAGGTACATACTGAATAACTTCTTCCATTGTATCTCTCCTTAATAAATATGTATTTTGCACTAATTGTATATTCTGCTTTCGCTACATGTAAAGTATATAACCTGATAATCCTTTGCAATCTCATCAAGTAGCTTCATTGCTCCCTTAATATTATTATCATCAAGATTGACAAACGGATCATCAAATATAAGAAATGGTTTTTCATCCTTATACATGGCCTCAACAAGCGCCATTCGCATACATACGCCAATAAGATCCTGCTTTCCTGCGCTTAAATATCCGATATCTCTTGGCATATTCTGTTCCACAACAGTAAGCTTTGTATCCGCATCAAGACTGTATGCATCCGGTTCACATCCGGTAAGGATAGTATAATATTTTCTGAAGCCTGCCATTACAGGGCCCATATATTCAGAAGTAAAAGACTGCTTTGAATCCTCCATAATCTGTTTTGTCAGTTTCAACAGTCTTTCTTTATTCTTTTCCTCTTCCTGGACATTCTGTAATTCTTCAAGTTCATGTCTGCAGTTTTCACATTCATCAGACTGTACCTGAAGGCTTTCCAGCTGCTTATTACATTGTTCTATCTGTTGTAAATATTCCTCAATCATACTGTCAGTGTGCATCATCTGACCCGCAAGTTCTTCAAGCGAAACTTTATCAGCTTCATTTTCATCACCTGCAAATATGCTTATATCTGTTTCTGCTTCAAAACCTGCTTTTACTGCAAGCGCATTTTCATACTCACTTTTAGCACGATAATATTCATCGAGCTTTTTGTCAAGATTTCTAAGCATTTCTCCAATACTTTCCTCTTGATTAAAATCTTTTATATACAATTTAAGAAAATGTGTTATATCTTCTATCTGCTTATCATATTCTTTCCTGTATAATTCCTGCTTATCCTGTTCCTCGCTTATCCTCTTTCCGAGTTCATGATAAGCATCTATATCGCGATTCAGACCTGACAATTCCCACGCAACATTATCCCTGTTAAATACAATACCATACTCTTCACAGAACTGTCTTACAGCCTTTTCAGTACCTGCAATAAAGCTCTTATCATCATTGATATCATCTTCTATCGCCTTAATCTTCTTTTCAGACTCATCTTTGATATTCTGGAATTCTTCTTCATGCTGCTTTTTCTTTGCAGCACCCATAGCAGTAAAAATACCGGCAATACATAACCCAACCACAATCATTGCAATTCCTGCCGGCATAACAAAGAAAAGTAATACTACGCCAGCTACTGCTGCAATAATGCCCGCTATTAATCCAATAAAGCCTGTATTCTTATATGCAGCTGCCCTTTCAAGTCTGGCATTCTGATTTTCTCTGGCAATATCAAGTTTCATCTCTTTGCCGACAAGTCCATTCTGCCTGTTCTGGGCAGAAGCCCATATATCATGGATCTGTCCAACCTTATTCTTATTAGGTATTCCTTTATTAAAACGTTTCTTTAATTGTTCAAGCTTATCCTGTTCCTCTACAGACAACCCATTGTACATTCCGCTGCCTTCGCCATCAGAATGAGATATTTTTCCACTCATCCTGCCCGCTTCATCAAGAAGACTCATTTCTTTTAAAACATCTTCCTTTTTGGGAACATCCTCATTGAAATATCCTTTAATATTTTCAAATGTTTTCTTTTTAACATCACATTCTTTTACAAGCAGCTGATATTTTTCTTTTAATGCCTGAACATCCTTCTGGGCACTCAGCTTTCTTTGCTGTTCCTGCATTTTTTCTTTATCAGCTTTAAGTGCATCTCTTTTTCTGCACAGATCATCCCTTATTGCCATCTGTTCATCAATAGTTTTATCAATCTCAGAATAATTATTAATCTGTGCCTGTAACTGCGTTATTTCTGACTTTCTCTTTGATATAGAGCCTGTAGCCCTTGTGCTTGTTATATTATTAAGTTCTGCTGTCAGCCTTCCAACTGCAGTCTCAAAATTATTAATATCATCCGTATTATCTGCAAGATTACCAATCTTTGCATTAATACTGTCAGTAGTGGCTGTGACACAGTCACTCTGCCCTATAAACACAGTTCTCTCAAAAGACTGCGCATCTATCTTAAACAATTCCTCTCCTATTTCAGAAGAAAAATCATCACATTCCATATTAGTATCTTTTCTTCTAAGCAGAAATTCATCATCTGCCTGTTTCTTTCCAAAAGTTCTTCTAAGGGAATAGACTATTCCATTAGCCTCAAAAACAATTTCTCCGCCATAAACACCCTTCTGCCAAGGCATAAGACGGTTTCTTTCCTTATCCACCAGTTTCTTCTTGGTTTCATTCTTAAATCCAAAAAACATGACACGGATAAAAGATGCAAGTGTACTCTTACCCCAGCCATTGTCCTCACATATAGTATTACAGTCATTGGTAAAATCGTATGTAACATTATTCAGTTTTCCAAAATTCTCAATTGTACAACTGATAAGTCTCATCAGCCTATCTCCTCTCCCTGTAATGCCTGTAATCCATATCTGATAATTTCTGCTTTATCCTGTTCGTTAATGTCCTCTCTTGCCATAACATTTCTTATAAACTCACCTTTTAGTGAAACATCATGTTCATACGACATATAATCTACTTTATACTGTGTACAGTCTTTTATCTTAAATGCAAAAAATCCGCTTTCAAACTGTTTGCAAAGATACTCTGTATTCTTCTCACATTCAACATCCAGTGTTCCGGTAAGTTCAATCTTTACCAGACTTTCTTTTGCATAACCGGAAGCTGCAAGAAATTTTCTTACGCACTGTTCTATTTCAAATGTATTCGCGCATCCTGTTACATCAACCTGTGCAACGTAAACATTTCTCCTTGCAAAAGGAACAAAATATGTGTCAGACTTTCCTGTCACTTCATCAATATCAAGTATTACAAATCCATGTTCTCCGGCCTCATCAAAGCCTCTTCCTTCAAGGCATCCCGGATAACAATACACACCTCTGGCATCAAGTCTGTCACTTGAGTATTCATGCACATGTCCTAATGCGAGATAATCAATTCCACGGTTTCTCAAATCCTTAAGGCTTATTACCTGTGCATTATTTTTAGAAATATGAGAAGCCTCCTGCCCATGCAGTACAACAATATTATAATTGCCTGCATTAAGCGAAAGACTTCCATATATCTTCCCAGAATTATCACTGTCAAGCTCAACGCCGGTAATAACAACATTTTTTATTATGCTGCCATTATCAATAACCCCGGCGTTATAACTTGTCCACTCTTTTCCAAACATACGAAGATTACCAGGAACTTCTTCCAGAAAGGCTAAAAAGCTTCCATTGTCATGATTTCCCTGAAGATAATAAAACATTATATCCGGATTATTAATTATTATATTGTAAACTTCTTTCTTTGCTCCAACAGAAATGTTTCTTGTATCAAACAAATCTCCTGCAATTATAATAACCCTTATATTCTCTTTAACCGCATATGCAACCATATCCTTAAAAGATGCCAGCAGCTCACTTTTTCTTTCTTTGGCTTTATCTTTATCAAGATTGGCTGTCATAGCAGAATCAAGATGAATATCTGCACAATGTAATATCTTCATATCTTCTCCGTTCTGACTAACATTTACAGTTGTAACTATTAATGTGTATCATAACTACCTTCAACATGGATTTTCTCTGTTGAATCATTAATAATATATACCGCATAGAATCCGCTCATTGTAAGTTCAAATACATATGCATTATTATTATTTAAAAGCACATATCTTTTAGAACCATCCGGCTGTATAATACCAACTCTTACTGTATGAGAAGGGTCAACTGAAAATATGCTTGTAACAATTCGCTGACCATCAGATGCATAAAAGCTTGAAGTTGTCCTGCGCACTCCAGCATATATATCCCATGAAATAGTTCCACTTGACGCACATGTTGCTATTTCATCAGGATTAACATCATCTCCATCTACTACCGTAAAGCTATCATTGTCTTCATCAGGTGCTTCATAATACTCAACAATCTCAGTATATGTATTTTGTTCCACATCAGCAGTAACATCTGCAGCCTTTACAGATGCTTTCGCAACTAATGTAGATGTTCCTGCTACTGTTAATATACTGATTGCAAAAAACATTGCTGATAAAATTACTGCAACTGACTTTGATTTCTTCTCAACATTAAAACTCTTCATAACATGCTCCAATCTTTCTCTTAAACTGCTCTTGTTCTCATATAAACTTGCAGACAGAATATCAATCAGATTTTTATTCTTTATTGCCATACCAAGAAGAATACCATAATATTCACGCAGTCCGTCAGCCCTTACGCAGACACTGTAATCACATGCATATTCAGAATATTTTATAAATGTCTTTGAGAATATCCACATAACAGGATTAAAGAAATTTAAAACAGATGCAATTGCAATTAAATATCGGAAGAAAATATCTTTATGTAATATATGTGTAATCTCATGCGAAAATATAACTTTCAGTTCTTTCTCCGTAAAACGTTCTGCATTTATTACAACACAAGGTCTGACTACTCCGGTAACATATGCTGTAGTTGTACTGTATGATTGTCTTAATTTGATTCTGCGCTTTCCAAGCCCCAGTTCTTCCTTGAGTTGTGTAAAGAACATCTCAGTCTTGTTATCACATACAAATGCCTGTCTGCTGGATCTTGAGAGTTTTATGCGTTTACGTATATAAACAACCATGCCCACAACTATACCAGCCAGCCATACGCCAGCAATGCATTTTGCCACTATGACAATTACCGGTGATACATCAAATGCATATCCAAGCCATACAAAACCAACTCCATCAATCAATTTTATAATCATATATGTAACTGGTATTATCCAGAATATTACAACCATCTTGCTCAGACTATAAGATAAATCAATGTGACCAGTCTTATCAAGTAAATATGAAGTTACAAACCATGCCACTGTTAGTATGCTCCCAGTAAATGTGGTAACTAAAATCATATAAAACAAATTTGCCCAAAACATACCAAGTTGCACTCCTATAATAAAATATTTTATTATTCCGACATGTAAATAAATATATCATATTTTACATAAAAAGCATAGAACTTCTTTGTATAAAATGATATACTTAATTCATACATAATGTTCGTATTAACCATGTAACCTGCGGCGTTTATCTGACGCCTTGTTTTAATTCTGTATATTAAGAACAAGGAGGAATTATGGAATATAATATCAAAGAATGGGGCAGACTCCCCGATGGTACAATATGTCATCTTATAAAGATTTCACACAATGACATTTCACTTTTCGTTTCAGACTATGGCGCAACATTCCAGTCATTGTTCACGACCGATTCAGACGGCAGGCGCCGTGATATAATTCTTGGCTATGATACTCCTGAAGAATACTATTATGACCAGCAGAATTTTGGTGGCACTATGGGACGTTTTGCCAACAGAATTGCCGGAGCATGCATAACTCTCAATGGAAAAGACTGGCATCTTACGGCTAATGAAGGCTGCAACACTCTTCACAGCGGACGTGGCTTCAACAAATGTATGTGGAAATATAACGTCAGTTCTGATTCACTTACTCTTACTCTTAACAGTCCTCATCTTGACAATGGTTTCCCCGGAAATCTTACTGTTACGCAGACAATTACAATTACAGACAATCATTCTGTTAAAATACACTATGATGCAGTATCAGATATGGATACCGTCTGCAATTTTACTAACCACAGTTATTTCAACTTTTCCGGCGTAAAGAATATATGTGACTATATTGTATCAATAGGTGCAGACTGCTATACCCCTGTAGATAATCACAGCATCCCGACAGGTGATATTCTTTCTGTTGAGGGAACAATGTATGATTTCCGCAAGCCAAGAAAAGTAGGCACTGATTACATTGATATCAATTATGTCCTGTCAGACTCATATGAATATGCAGCTAAAGTAACTGACTCTGAAACCGGAATAACCATGTATGTAAAAACAGATTTTCCGGGTTTACAGCTATATAACGGAAACTATATAGGCAGATGCACTGGCAAGTATGGCATCCAGTATAATGACCAGCATGGCATATGCTTTGAACCACAGTTTTTCCCTGATGCAATGCATCATGATAATTTTCCTTCGCCAGTTTTTAAAACAGGGGAACATCTGGATAGATATATAGAATACATTTTTGAATAACCATACAATCAGAAGCGTGTGCCAGACTGACACACATCAAAAAAGAACCGTCCCGAATTAAATCGGAACGGTTCTTTGTCATCTAAAAGCATATCAACCTTTAACACCACCAAGTGTAACACCTCTTACAATGAACTTTGAAAGACAGATATACACTATAATTACCGGAACAATAGCAAATGCTATCATCATATATACCTGACCCATATCAAATTTCAGGAAATCCGCACTACGAAGCTGTGCTATCAACAAAGGAAGTGTTTTCTTACTTGCCTTGTTGATAAGAAGTGATGGTATAAAATAATTATTCCATGATGATACGAAAGTAAATATCATCTGAACAGCCAATGCCGGCTTCATAAGAGGCAGAACAATCTGATTGAAAATTCTAAACTCTCTTGCACCATCGATTCTTGCCGCCTCTATAAGTTCCATTGGAAGCACACTGTCCATATACTGCTTGATAAAGAAGAATACGACAGGAGCTGCAACTGAAGGAACAATAAGCGGTATATAAGAATTCAGAAGATTCCAGTCTCCCATCATCTTAACAAATCCAAGTGCTGATACCTGTGTTGGCACCATCATTACAAGAAGAATGAATGTAAATGCAAACTTCTTTAACTTAAAGTTATATGCATGAATAGCAAATGCTGTAAGTGCTGAGAAATACACTGACAGAACTGCTGAACATGCTGCAACAAACAAGCTGTTAAACATACCTCTGACAACAGGAATATTCTCATTAGCAAGAACATTCTTCATGTTGACTATAAATGACTTTCCCGGAAGGAATGAGAATCCCTTCTGGATATCAGGGTGTGATCTTGTTGTATTAATAATAAGTACATAGAACGAGAAAAGGCACAAGAATGTTATAAGAATAAGCACGATATAACATAACACTCTCTCCGTTGTAAGTATTATCCTGTCTTTCACTCCAGCATTAGTGCCTTTAATATCGGCACTTGCAGAGGCTTTACCTGAATTACTCATATTACTTCGCCTCCTTTGCTTTTTTCTTCTTAGCTTTTCTTATTCCTGCCGCTTCCATATCCTTTGTTATATAATTAAATACAAATATACTAAGTACCGCTGTTACAATAAATAGAATAACTGAAAGCGCACCTGCCATACCATAATTCTTACTATAAAGATGCTTATTAAGATACATGATAACCGTCATACTTGTTCTATCCGGATTACCATTACCATTAGTAAGAATCTGAGGAACATCGAACATCTGGATTCCTCCAATCAGTGATGTAATAAGTGTGTATGCCAGAATAGGCTTAATAAGTGGAAGTGTAATCTTTCCAAATATCTGTCTTGAATTAGCACCATCAATTCTTGCTGCTTCAAAAAGGCAAGGGTCAACGCCCATGATGGCAGCCATAAGAATTATTGTTGTATTACCGAACCACATAAGGAAGTTCATAAGAGCAATCAATCCTCTTGCTCCTGCTACCTCTGCAAGGAATCTATATGTAGGCAATCCCATACTGTTAAGCATGTTATTGATTGGTCCCTGATCTGCAAATATTGCGTAGAATAACATGGCAAATGCAGATGCCATAATCAAATTAGGCATATAGATTATAGTTTTGAAAAATCCTGTACATTTTAATCTTAATCTAAGATCTGTAAACCATGACGCCAGAAGCAATGATATAAGAATCTGTGGAATAAATCCCATCAGCCACATTATCATTGTATTCTTCAGATAGAGCAATGTATCACCGTTAAACAGTATGGCTTTGTAATTGTCAAATCCAACGAACTTAGGTCCGACCTGCATAAGTCCAACCATATAGTTCTCAAAAAAACTATTATAAAATGTAGAAATCAGTGGTATTAATGAAAACACAATATATACTGCAAAGAACGGTATAAGAAATATGTATCCCCATTTTGCATAGCTTACAAACTTTTTCTTCTTTTTATTCATACATATCTCCATTCCTGCCATATAAAAAGGCACAGCCATATAACATACTTATTATAATGACTGTGCCTTAATGACTAGCAATTACTAATTACTTTGAAAGGTTTGGATATTTCTCAATAGCTGCTTTATAGAAGTTATCAAGAGCCTTATCCTTAGTTACATTGCCATCGAAGTAATCCTTCATAGCCTTCTGGAATTCTTCGTTAAGCCCCTGGTCATAAGAAGAGATATTCTTCATGCTGATCTTAGGAGCTGACTTAGCAAATAACTTGATATGATTCTGACCACCAAGGAATGCTGACTTGAAGTCGCTGTTAGCAATCTCATTCATACCTGATGTTGTATTAGTGTAATCCTGAGTATCTTCTGTAATCTTCTTCATTGTTGTCTTATCACAGCAAAGTGTCTTCATAACATCTTTTACAAGGTTAGCGTTATCTGTTCCTGCTGCTGCACAGATCCATGTACCACCCCAGTAGTAGCTCTGTGGACCTTCACATACTGCATAGTCGCCGTAGATACCGTTACCAACTTCTTCCTTACCACCTTCCTTAACAGGAGTAGCAAGTGAGTTACCTAAAAGTGTAAAGTTAATTCCCCATGTTGAGTAGAAGAATCCGAATACCTTACCAGAAGGTCCCTGATCTGCTGCCCATGTTGAATCCCAAAGAGATGACTTATTATTATAGCCCTTATCTGTATATTTCTTAGTCTGATCAACCCACTTCATAATGTTATCATCAATAACAATCTTGTTATTAGAATCAACCCAAGGAGCTGATACATTGTTAGAGAATACTCTGTATGAATCATCATAACCTGAAAGCATCTTGTAGCCCTTAGCAGCAGCCTGTTCAGCTACCTTATCAAACTTATCCCAAGTTGAAAGTGCTTCCTGAACCTTATCTGGATCATCTGTTCCAAGAACATCCTTAGCAATAGAACGTCTGTAAGCAAAGAGTCCTGGAGTTGCCTGCCATGTTGTAGCCTTAAGTTTTCCTTTGCTGTCAGTTGCAATATCCTTTGTGTACTGATACATATCCTTAAGGTCATCATCTGTAAGGCCTACATCTTTTACATCAAGTGTGTAATCACTGTTAACATACTTTAAAGCATAATCAGCTTCGATAAGGAACATATCAATCTTATCATCTGCAGCTGCATCCTTCTGCTTTAATAATGCAGCATCAAGAGCATTCTGATAAGCGTTGTTTTCATTAGGAGTAATTACCCAGTTTACCTTAACATCTGAAGGAACATTCTTATAATATCCTTCAAATCTGCTCTTAAACTCTTCATTCCAGCAGTAAATGTTAAGTACCTTACCCTGTTCCTCAGGCTTAGTATTAACTGCTGCTGAACCACCATCCTTTGATCCACAACCTGCTAATGTGGAAAGCACCATCATTGTACCAAGTGCCATACTTAATAATCTCTTTTTCATAAAAAAACCCTCCATAAATCTTAGACGACACCTTTAGTTTCCTATTTTCTTAATTGTTTCCCCTTCGATTAGTTCCGCATCTACAACAACCCTCTTTACTATCGTTGCCCTGGGATTCTCTATAGCACTTATAAGCTCATCTGCGGCAATCCTGCCGATTTCCCTGGTATTCTGACGAATTGTTGTAATCTTAGGATTTAACATCTGCGAGAATCTTGTTCCATCGTAACCCGCAACAGACACATCCTTAGGACTATGCAATTTCATATTCCTAATAGCATTCTTTCCTCCAACCACAGATAAATCATCCGGATAAAAAATACATGTTGGCGGTTCCTTTAATTTTAATAACTCATATGTAAGCTTTTCAGCTTTTATTGAATCAAGATAGGTTGATTCTTTAATATATTCATCTGGAACTTCTACCCCTAATTCACCCATTGTCTTATAAAAGGCTGCCAGACGCTCTTTCGTAACCTCTGATTCAACGTTTCCATAAATATAAGCTATCTTTCTGTGTCCCCTGCTGTACGCATACCGTACTAATTCACTCATCCCTTTCACGTTGTTAGAATTGACCGATGTACTGCCATTGAAAATGTAGTCGATGGTCACAACTGGTAATCTCCCGTTAACCATTTCATAGATTTCAGGATTGCTGAAATCCTCACAAGCTACAAGCACGCCATCAAAATTCCTGTATAAACAGTGTTCGTAGAAAGTCATCTTCTTAGAGTGATTGCTTACAAATGTAATATCATACCCCTTCTTCTCTGCTTCATTCTTAAAACTCTCAAGAACCTCGGCGAAATACTCATGTGCAAGACCATTATTAAGAAGAACTCCTATGTTATATGAACGGTTCGTCTTAAGTGCTCTGGCTGCTGAATTCGGATAATATCCAAGTCTGTTAGCTGCCTCTTTAACTTTCCTGCGTGTCTCTTCACTGATGTCACTATGGTCATTGAGAGCTTTACTTACTGTAGCAATTGAAACCCCACATTCTACAGCAACATCTTTCATAGATACCATAGATTCATTCCTTTCATGCATTACTTAATCGTTTTCGTAGCTTTACTATAACGCATATTGAATATAAATGCAAGTCTTTTTGTAAATTTTACTTATTTCCCTATATTTTTATGTATTTTTTGTGCATTTCTAACAATTATTGTTTTTAATCCAAATAATCGTTGATTTAATCCAAGCCTTAAAATATACTTATTAATATAAAATCAATATTAGAACTTGTACCTTAATGCACTTAATCGTTTTCTATAAATTATATGTGTACAGGAGGTATAATATGCAATTCGGTTTTTTTGATGACATTAATAAAGAATATGTCATAACCACACCAGAGACTCCATTGCCGTGGATTAACTACTTAGGCTGTGAGAATTTTTTCAGTCTTAAGAGCAATACCGGCGGAGGATACTGTTTCTATAAGGATGCCAAGCTGCTCCGACTCACAAGATATCGCTATAATAATTCTCCTTTAGATAACAATGGCCACTACATTTATATTAAAGATGAGGATACCATATGGAATCCTGGATGGCAGCCATCCCAGACACCAGTTGAAGATTATACATGTCGTCACGGACTTGGATATACAGTGATTTCTTCATCTAAGAATGACATTAAAGCTACACAGACTGCTCTTGTTCCTATTGGAGATAATTGTGAGCTTGATAAACTTGCTATAAAGAACACAGGAAATACTGCTAAACATTTATCAGTATATTCTTATATAGAATTCTGTTTATGGAATGCAGTTGATGACTGCAATAACTTCCAGCGTAACTTCAGCACAGGCGAAGTTGAAGTTCAGCCAGAGATTAATATTGGCACCGCTGCCATGTCAGCAATATATCACAAGACAGAATACCGTGAGCGGCGTAACCATTATGCTGTTCATGCCGTCAGCACTGCTGCCAACGGTTTCGATACAAGTAGAGAAAGTTTCATCGGTACATACGGAAGTCCTGCAATGCCTAAAGCTGTTAAAGAAGGTATATCGTATAATTCTATTGCAAGTGGATGGTCACCTGTTGGATCTTTCAGAATCGATATTGACCTTGAGCCGGGTGAAGAGAAAGAATATGTATTCATTATAGGATATGCAGAGAACTCTGATGATAAGAAGTGGGAATCTTTCGGAATCATTAACAAAGAACCTGCATATGCCCTTCTTGAAAAATATAATACTCCAGCAAAGTTTGACGCAGCCCTTGCAGCCTTAAAAGACTACTGGACTCATCTTCTCTCGTCTTATATTGTTGACACAGAGGATAAGAAGCTCTGCCGTATGGTTAATATATGGAATCAGTATCAGTGCATGGTAACATTTAACATGTCAAGATCTGCTTCGTATTATGAGTCTGGAACCGGTCGTGGTATGGGATTCAGAGATTCCTGTCAGGATTTGCTTGGCTTTGTGCATCTTATTCCTGATTCAGCAAGACAGAGAATTCTTGATATTGCTGCCACTCAATTTGAAGATGGAAGTGCTTACCACCAGTATCAGCCATTAACCAAGAAAGGTAATTCTGATATTGGTTCAGGCTTTAATGATGATCCTCTCTGGCTTATTGCAGGAACAGCTGCTTATCTTAAAGAAACCGGCGATTTCAGCATTCTTGATGAAAATGTAGCATTTGACTGCGATACAAGTAAAGCACAGCCGCTTATGGAACATTTAAGAAGATCCTTCAATTATACAACTACTCATCTTGGACCGCATAAGCTTCCACTTATCGGAAGAGCTGACTGGAATGACTGTCTCAACTTAAATTGCTTCTCTTCTGCTCCGGGGGAATCTTTCCAGACTACCGGACCATCAGAAGGACCTGTTGCTGAATCGGTATTTATAGCTGGAATGTATGTAAAATATGGCAATGAATATGCAGACATATGCCATCTTGCAGGTCTTACAGAGGAGGAAAATGATGTACGTTCCCATGTTGATGACATGTATAAAGCTGTTCTTGATGCAGGCTGGGATGGTGAATGGTTCCTTCGTGCATATGATGCTGAAAGCCGTAAGGTTGGTTCACATGAATGTGAAGAAGGACAGATATACATTGAACCACAGGGCTTCTGTGTTATGGCAGGTATAGGTGTCAAAGAAGGTCTCGCACAGAAAGCTATGGATTCAGTAGAAAAAATTCTTGATACAAAGTACGGAATCATGATTTTACAACCAGCTTACAAGTCATATCATCTTGAACTCGGTGAGGTATCTTCTTATCCGCCTGGATACAAAGAAAATGCCGGAATATTCTGTCATAATAATCCGTGGGTATCTATTGCCGAAACCGTTGTTGATGATAAGAACAGAGCATTCGAAACGTATAAGAAAATATGTCCGGCATATCTTGAAGAGATAAGTGAGATACACAGGACCGAACCTTATGTATATTCACAGATGATTGCCGGCAAAGATGCCGCAAGATTTGGTGAAGCCAAAAACAGCTGGCTTACAGGCACCGCTGCATGGACATTTACAAGTATTTCTCAGTATATACTTGGTGTAAGAGCTTCATTTGAAGGCCTCACCATTGACCCTTGTCTGCCTGATTCTATTAAGAATCTGACAATTACAAGAAAATTCAGAGATGCTGTATATAACATTACTATCAGCAATGAAAAGCACGAAAGAGTTTCTTCTCTTATCGTCAATGGTAATGAAATTACCGGGAACACTGTTCCTTATAATAAAGACACCAAAGTATATGATGTAACTGTTAACATCTGACAACTATACAGAAAGGAATTATTATGTTTGATAAGAACTTTTTATGGGGTACCGCCTCTAGTTCCTATCAGATAGAAGGAGCCTTTGCCGAAGATGGCAAAGGTCTTTCTATCTGGGACACATTTTCTAATAAACCGGGTAATATTGCACATGATGAGAATGGCAATAAAGCATGTGACCACTATCACCGCTATCGCGAGGATATTGTGCTTATGAAAAGTCTTGGTATTCAGGCTTACCGCTTCTCAATATCATGGCCACGAATATTCCCTGATGGAATTGTTAAGGATTCTGACGGCAATATCCGCTACAACAAAGCCGGACTTGATTTCTATGATAATATTGTAAACTTCTGCCTTGAAAATGATATCAAACCATTCATAACGATTTATCACTGGGATTTACCTCAGGCACTTGAAGATAAAGGTGGATGGCTTAACCGTGAGACTGCTTTCATATTTGCTGATTACGCTGAATTCATATGCGAACATTTTTCAGACCGTGTAACTAATATTGCTACCATCAATGAACCACAGATTATATCCGGACTCGGATACATGCTTGGACTTCATGCTCCAGGTAAGAAGCTTGACGCAGTATCTGTCCTGTCTGTAATCCACCATCTTGCACTCGCTCATGGTCTTGCTGTTACTAAGATGCGTGCCGTTGCAAAACAGCCTGTAAAAACCGGTTTTTCCAGCACTGGCAACCTGTGCTATCCTGCAACAGAATGTAACGAAGACATTGATGCTGCAAGAGCTGAATGTTTCAATATTGTTAAAGGCAACATGACATTTAACCATACTATATTCTGCGACATGACATGTCTTGGCAGATATCCGGACATCGTTAATACAGAATTACATCTTGAACCCGGTCTTGAAAAAATCGGACGTTATGAAGAACTGCCATTCGTAAAAGATGGTGATATTAAACTGATACACCAGCCAATAGACTATCTTGGCATAAATGTATATAACGGACATGAAATAAATGCAGCCGGTTATATTAATAAAAAGCCCGGCAGTCCACGAACAGCTCTTGGCTGGCCTGTAACTCCCGGTGTTATGAATTATGGTATAAGATATCTGTATGAAAGATATAATCTTCCAATATATATATTTGAGGATGGACTTGCATGCAACGATATCATAAGTCTTGATGGCAAAGTCCACGACAGCAACCGTATCGACTTCCTGACAAGATATCTCACCGACCTTGAGAAAGCCTACAATGCAGGTGTTCCGATACTTGGCTACTTCCACTGGTCATTCACAGATAATTTCGAATGGCACAGCGGCTACGACCCAAGATTTGGCTTAATCTATGTAGATTACGAAACCCAGCAGAGAATTCCTAAAGATTCTGCGTACTGGTATTCTGATTTAATCAAGCAGTCATGCAACTAAATATTGCATTAATAAGAGTGTATAACCATCGTTGTGTCTCTCTATGGTGCATGTTCGATTTATTCCGAATCGTGTGTGAGTTAATGCCGCTATCTATAAAAGTTCGGATAGGTAAATCTCGTTCAAGCGAAGCGCGTTTGATTTACCTATCCGTAATAAACTATATAGATGGCGGCATTTACTCACACTAGATGCAGGAATCCATGAGAACATGTACCATAGAGAGATGCAACGGTGGTTAGACGCCCTCCGGATTAATGCAATATTCAGATTAATTCTTGCGATTGTTGAAATATACGAAATTATCTATTGCCGTAAATATATCATCGAAATTCTCCCTTGGAGCTGCGTCTATGTATGCTTTCAGAATCGCATTTTCTTTCTCACCTTTGTAACGTCCGTAGAATATGTCGTATAGGTTGTGTCCTCTGACATATTTCCTTATATTCTCCATGTTATCTATGATGTCCTGTCTTGTCTCAATTGTTATGTTCAGTTTTTCTAACATTTTCTTAGTGCTGACAAGGCGGTACAGGTATTCTTTATATTTGGCATATAATATGTCATAGAACTGGTCTACACTTTTTACAACACCTATCTTAGTCATTATCTCTGGGTCAAGAAAATAATTCTCGAATGAATAATATTTCAATATAAGCACATTACGGTCTGTTACTCTTGGCAGATTGCCATAATCCTGCTTCGCACGCTGCCTGTAATAATTGGTAAGCTGGTCTCTTAAGCGGTCAGCATCCTTACCATCTCCATCCCTTATCATAAGAAACTCATCCTTAAGATATAATGTGTTGATATATTTCAGATTGGCATAAGTCTTGATGTTCGTACAACTGTTAGTTGCAATTATTGCTATACGATTGAGATTGCCATTCTCGTCTATAACTTCTGAATAATATTTCTCCAGAAGAAGCGGCAGACGGCTTCTGTCCTGTTTTCCCTCCACTATGAATACAAAGCTCACATTCATAAGGTCATTAGCAGCATATCCAAGATCATCTAATATATCATCAATATCTGCCTCCGGAGTAACAACGGTATTATTATCTCTGTCGTTAACCACCTGACGAATCTGTCTTGTAGTAAAGTTAAATAACATCTGCGGTGAATGCGTGCAGAATATAACCTGATTTTTCCTTGAAAGCTTGTACAGGATCTCACTTGCAATCTTCTGCAGCTGGGGATGCAGGTATATTTCCGGATCTTCAATCAGAATAATGTATGGCACAGTACTACCATATTCTGCATATGTTTCAAGCAGCGACAGAATGTAGATACTGTTCAGACCATCAGAAAGGTCATTGACATCCCCATCAGTGTCACGCATTTCATTGTGAACAATTGTATCAACATGCATGAGTTTTTCTGCATCAAATGTAATCTGATAATGAATTTTTTCTCCAATACCACCATTGTTTCTGAATTTCTCATTAAGTTTGTTCTCAAAATTAGCCAGATTAAAATTAAACAGCTTATACTGCATAAGTCTCGCTGTTTCTAACAAAGATAGCTGTTCCGGTTTCTTGCGGTTAATGATTCCTATGCAATTAAAGCACTGATTACACATCCTATGCTTATCAAATATACACACATTATCTTTAAGATCTGCATATTCGGTTCCACCCTGCAGCATAATAAGATCTTCCTGAATCGATGACTTACGTCTCTCATGGTCAACATAGAATATTCTTGGAAGAACTGTCTTTATATAAACATTGTTCTTCTTAACTCCATCCCTGTACTTAATCTTGCCATCCCGGCTATATACATACTCAAATTCAAGAATACCATCCTTTAAAGACGGCAGTTTATTGCAAAAATCCTTATACCACAAGTCATAATGCTTAAAAGAACTGACCTGTCCCTTCTGATACAATACAGCCAGATCCTCGTCTTCAATACTGATGCGAACTGTAATGCTTATATTACCCTCATTATCATTGAAATCTCTTAACGAAACTTCATAATCCCCAGTAACTGCCCTTATTGCATCAAGAACTACACTTTTTCCTGCATTATTTCTGCCAACAAGAATCAGTACATCTTCAATATCATTAATCTCAAGTTCTCTGATTGATTTAAAATTCCTAATTAAAAGATATTCTATCCTCATACCTGTCCTCTGCCCCCTGATACATTTCTGCCAGCATATATTCTGGTGTATTATCATTAAATGTTGATATTCCTTTACCCGTATTAGGATTTTTTTTAGAATATACCATGTCAACAACGAATGCAACTATCAGTGCCGCACACACCGCACCAACAACTCTTAACTTAATCTTTCTGAAGAAGTTATCAAGCAGCGGTGCAATAATATATACTATTGCAACTCCTCCAAGTCCAAATACCAAAAGACCTTCAGCACATATTCTTCCATTAAGGTTAAGGAAATATCCATTATAATTCCACCATCTTCTTCCGCAGCTGATTTCCAGATACAGCGATGTAAAATATTCAACAAATCCGCATAAAACTACTGACGCAAAGAATTCCACAACCGGCTTATTTCTTAATTTTTTAAGACATATCAGTATGAGTATTCCACCTGAACCATATATAGGAAGCCATGGTCCATGAAGAACACCTCTGTTTACAAATGTATGTGACGATATCAGATGAAGCGTAACCTCCCATATCCATCCAACAAAACATAATGAAAAGAATATCAGAATAAGCGATGGTATTGAATAATTACGCATATACACTGTATTTTCAAGGTCAACTCTGTGTTCCTTAAGATTGAAAAGGCGGGCAGGATAGGCTTTTCCAACTGCTTCTGCTTTATTCTTACTCATACGAAGCATTTCCTTCTTTTTTTCTTCAAATTCCAGCTCTGCCTTGCTGTTAATAAGTATTATGCCAAACGTGTTGGCTAAAAATACTCTTAATTTCTTCAATCTTCCTATTCTCGAATTGTGGTAATCATCAAAATCAATCTGTGGCTGCGGACTATCTATAAGTTCATATACATCTGCGTATGCATTTTTAAGCTGCTCTTCTGATGGTCTTTCATACAGATATGAATCATTAAGCCACTTAACCGCCTCTGGTTCTTTTTCAAGATATGCTGCTCTTACATTTGCATAGAATTCTGCATAAAATGCAGCTTTATAAGGATTCACAAACAGCACTCCCGCAACTCCTAACGTTGCCATTCCAATCACTGTCCAGCCAATGAATGATAATCCATACAGAAATGCCCGCCATTTATATCCTTTCATCATCTTTCTTGATAAGGTTATAGCCTCATTTGCCTTCATATCAGGATTCTCCGCGATAATGTATGGCACCAGCATGTATGAAAAATGCTTCACAAATATACCCACAATTGTAAGTGACCATAATATTTCATATACATTATTGACAATAAGCACCCATGATGCCTTCATCCACCTTTTTACGCGGAGAAGAAACATGAACTTCCCTGGTGGAACAACATCATATGTGCGTGTTTCAAGCACTATTCTTCTTGATATAACAAGATAAGTTTTCTTGATAAAAAATGTTATAAACACATATACCATAAGTGCCACTATCAGAAGTATAAGCACTACTGCTCTTCTTGAACTTATTACTGATGATAGTGAATCCACAAATGTAAATACAATTCCGCCTGATGTTATACCATTAACTAAAGATGCAAATACTCCTCTTGTTCTTCCCATTACATTAGTTGCATTAAGCTTTGCCTCTGAAACCAATTCATCTGACTGCCTTCTTCCAAAATCCTCGTCCCCGGTTATAACCGCACCAATAGCCTGAACTACAGAATTCGTAATTGATGTATTGGCAATATTATCAACATTTGTTTCAATTGAAGTAGCACCCTGCACTCCGGTATTTCCAACATTGCTTAAACTTTTAAAGGCTTCCATTGTCTCTGTAAATTCAGAGCCAATGAAAGCCGCAAAAAGGCAGACTGCTACTAACAGCCAGTAATGTTTTTTCAAGTTCTTCTTAGCATTTTTAGCAAGTTCTTTTCTCTTAAAATCCATATCCCAACAATCTTCTTTACTTATTAAGTACAGTCTTGCGTACTACTCCAAGCGGATCTTTAACCATAAGTATGACAAGCCATATGATAAGTCCGAAAGCTACCACTGATAAACCCAAAAATGCGTCATTAAGCATATCTGATGCTGCCGGAGTAAAATACTCTGCCCCCAGTTCAATATATTCCACAACTGCATCTACCAGCCACATAAGTGATGCACCCCAGTACATAAGCGCAAGTGTTCCTAGCTTTAACTGCGAACGCTTGTCATTAGTATACCATATGATAGTAGTTATAACCGCTGCGAATACAGCTATAAGTAATGTCATAATTATCTCTCCAATCCTTTAACTTCTGCTTCCTTAGCTGCTTTCTTTTCTACTCCGGAAGCTATTGCTACCATGCCGACCCACACAGCTGTAACAACCACTGCCATGCCAACACCGGCAGTTGCCATCTCTTTAAGCATCTGCACAGCATCCTGAGCATTGCCTGCTGCTGTTAAGAATGGAAAGAAAGGAGTAACTTCTCCATGCCATACATGCTCGAATGCAAGTAGAGCTGTTCCACCCCATAACATATTATTAAGCCATCTTAACTTTCTTGAAAATGGAAGCACCTTTTCTTCCTTAACTGCTTCTACAGCACCTTCTGTCTCACACGAACATACTTCCTTCTTCTCTTTCTTTTCAACAATCTTAGTTATCGCTGTTGTAACGATAGCTTCAGTACCTGGTACTATAAAACATGCCATATTAAATTCCTCCTGATTCACGATGCATTTTCATGTCCAAAAATGCATATATTTATATGTATTTTACCTATTTCGCATTGGATTGTCAAATTATGAACCCCCGTCAGAACTGCTTTATTTTGTATCACAACAGACGTCATATTATTTTGAATTAATATCTAACCTGTCTTTAATCACTTCTATATCATAATCTGGTGCAGCCGCAATTACAGCATCGTATACTGGCTTGATATCTGCCACTTCTTCCTCAAGTTCTGAGGCTATTGTCTCCAGAGTTTTTGACTTCTTTACCTTCTTTATAATCTGATTAATTATCTTTAATTGTTCCCCACGATGTTCACCTTTATATATGCCACTCTGTTCACCCTCAGCAAATGCTTTCTCAGCAGCCTCCTTAGTGGCTTTCCCTACTAATTCCTGCGCCATTCCCTGTGCAACTTCCTGCGCGTACTCCTCAGCTAACACTCTCCTGACTTCTTCCTCATCATAATCATATATACTCACTTCAACTACCTCCTCCCTATGCTGTTCAAAGAAATCGACAAGTATATCTTCCTCTATGCATTCATCCATTGCCTCTGTTACCGCAACCCTGACATCGTCTCCTTCTGCGCCCATCTTGAATCTGACCTTATTAACAAATGTCATGTAATCACGCAAAGTTTTGCACTTATTAAGGATATGTACATCTTCATTGATATTGATAACACGCACCTTTAGTTCCAGTTCCGGATCGTCAACCGGTATCTCATACATATCCGACAGCTTAAGTTCGCCTTCTTTATCAACCCATTTCTCCAGTCCATTGTAAAATGTTACAAAATGTGGCACAGGTATCTTAATCATGCTTCTCCTGTGAAGCATGGAATTGCTGAACAACTCCCTGAATACATCTGACACATAGTGCAAAAATCTTAACGGCATGTTCGGATTCTTACTCGACTGCTGTTCAAACATGTACAGGCTCATACACAATAAAAATGAAGCATCATTCTTATACTTCATATACGAACCGCCGTTTAAAGTCGTCACCTGCAAATCGTCCACATTCGTGTAAGCTGAATTGTTAAGTGCATTGTACAGTTCTAAAAGATTTCTCTTATCCCTGTATAACATACAGAATACATTGTCCTTAAATTTAGATGTTACATTGTCTTTTTTCTCTGTCATAGATATCCTCCTCGTCTCTTTCGCAGGCAGATATCCACGCACATATACTATATTATCTTTATCTATATAAGTATATTAGCATCTACAGATATCTAAAACAAGCCTGCAATATTCAATTATGTGTTATGGGGTTTCGCCGAATGACTATCCAGCTTTAGATAAAAGAAATAATTCTTTTAATATATTAATATCATATGCAGTCATATGTGTCAAAATATATTTTTGTTTCTTTGAAAATAAGTCCATATATAAATTTATATCTATTCTTTTATTATTTCTCTTTATTCCGTCTCCTGAATATGATATATTAAAAAAGATAAGATTCACTTTGGAAAGGAGATGTTCTTATGAAAAAGAGCTTTAAAAGACTGTTAAGCTGTATATTTATAATAACTTTTTTCCTTGTAGGCATGTGCCTCGACAGAGCCAATGTATCTGTTCCTGAAGTGGACTCTTTTTCTGTATCAGAAGCTAGGGTATTCGCTACACCTGAGCCTTCTGTCAGTGATACCATGCCATGTACAACTGAAATGCTTGGACTTGTGAGAACATCAATCACCAATCTTACAGCAGACAGAAGCAGTTCACGCAATGTATTACGCATATTCCAATTCTTACTTTGCGGTCTGTGTGCAGCTATCGGTATCAGTATCTATTTCAAATCGACAGGCGTAATGCATGATTCTATCACATGCAGCACCACTGTCACTCTTAATTATATCCATCAGACTGACGGCAAAAAATAACAGATTATCATTAAATCAGGACAATTTCTAGTAATACATTATGCATGTATACTGTTAATAATGTTAAACAACTATATGAAGAGGCAATAAATATGAATATTTTAATGATAATCGGTATTATTCTTGGTGGAGGTGTATCTGTTGCATCCACTGTTGGAATAACTGTAGGTATTTTCGGAACTATTGTATATAAATTTTACAGAAAGCTTCGTTTCGGAATATCTATTTTTGACTAAGTTTGAAAGGATGATTAATAATATGTTAGGTAATATAACAGTCGGTATCGTCATTGTTCTCGCTGTTGCTGCCTGTGGACTTGGTGTGTGGCTTGACAGAGCCAAGTCAGACAGTCAGGACAACAACACTGACGCACAGTCTAAGAATTAAATGATAAAGGCGGTCACATCAGATTCCATTCTGATATGACCGCTTTTTTCTTACCACTTTTACACGCTTTCACGGTATCTGTTAAGCAAATCTTCAATTCTCATATTAATATTTTCAGGAAATGTTGCATTATTTCCGATTTTCACCCACAAATCAATGTTCTTATATTTCTTCTCTCCCATTGTATTATGTCTGTCCTGCTTCGAAGATACTTCTATCTTTACCATTGCACGCTTCTGCTCAAGTATCGGAATAAGCACATAATATAATCTGTCATCTTTAAATGATATGTATCCCGCTTCTTTTCCCAAACGAGTCATTAAATACAGTCTGTGCTTTTTTATTCCCACAGGAAACAGCTTCATTCCAGCTTTGATAAATCCAGATTCAGGTGACATTTCAAGCATTGCTCCGACATAAAATACATTTGCAGCATCATCAATTGAAGTAAGAATACTCTCCAATATTTCTGAGGTCGCAGTAAACTGCTGTGCTAACAGATAAGCAAATTCAGCCTGGTATCTAATCTTGTGTTCTGCATCAGGTCTCTTCCCTGATTTCTCATCAATGCTGTTAAACAGTTCCTCACTACATTCATATATACTGCGCAGAAACAACTTAAAATCCTCATCTGGCGTCCACATATATCTGCCTCGTGCAACCCTGAATCTTCCAATACTGTTACCATTGTAATCTTCTGCATAATGATACACATTGCGTTGGCAAAAGGCATGTTCATTCTCTGGAGCTGTAAAATCATATTCTTCATTTGCTTTATCAGCACCATAATACCTCTCATCATATTCATAATTATTTTTTCTTAATGATTCCTGTCCAGTCTGATTTAAAAGAACTGTATATGCTTCGTTAATTTCATATGCGCTGTATTTGTATACATTTTCTCTGTTTAATGCAGCGTCCGGATGCACCATGTGCATAAGCTGTCTGTACCGCTTCTTTAATTCAGTCTTAGTTATATCAGATTTGACATCAAATATTTTATATGCCTGCTGAACCGTCATAAATGCTATATTCCTTCTACATTTTTCTTTTTGGTTATCATACACCAATTAATGATTTTTTGCTAATTTTATTATTTCTGTTGACAGTCATATTGTTATAGTGTACTATTGTGCTAGTACACAAGTACGCGTCATGTGTATGCTATTATCAAGGAGGTTAATCCCTCTCCTCGCCATGAGGAAATGTGCTTTGAAAAGCACATTGGATTTTCCTTCGGAAAACAAGGAGGTCAATCCCTCTCCTCGCCAGAGGGGCTCGGATTTTCCTTCGGAAAACAAGGAGGTCAATCCCTCTCCTCGCCAGAGGGGCTCGGATTTTCCTTCGGAAAACAAGGAGGGATTATGGACTATAAGGCTAATATACCAATTTATCTTCAGGTAATCGATGATATCAAAAAGAGAATTCTTACCGGTGAGATTAAGCTTGGTGACAAGCTTCCATCAACCAGGGAACTTGCCGTACAGTACACGGTCAATCCTAACACTGCTGCAAGAATATACAATGAACTTGAACAGTGCGGTCTGTGCTACACCAAAAGGGGGCTTGGCACATTTGTATCAGAGGATGTGAATCTGATTGATACATTAAAGGCAGAGATTTCCAATGAAATGATTGAGACTTTCGTTTCCGGAATGACAAGCCTTGGTTTTTCTAAAGATGAGATTATTAATCTCATTAAGAATTATCACGAATAAAATATGGAGGGATTTAATTATGCTGCAATGTAAAAATGTTACTAAAAAGTATATGAAGATGACTGCCGTTAATGGTGTTTCCATTGACTTCATGCCTGGCAGAATATACGCTCTGCTCGGCTCTAACGGAAGCGGCAAAACAACTTTAATGAAAATGATAGCAGGTCTGGTAAAACCTACTTCCGGGGACATCAATCTTTCAGGTGTTCCAATAGGAGTAGAAACTAAGAAACACATAGCTTATATGCCTACTGAAAGTTATTTTTATAACTATATGAGCTGTGCTGATATTGGAAAGTATTATGCTGATTTCTTCGATGATTTCTCACTTGACCAGTACTACAACTATCTTAATGAGATGAAGCTTACACCTGACATGAAAGCCAGCAAGATGTCATCAGGAATGATGGCTAAACTTAAGCTTGCTGTTAATCTTTCAAGAAATGCATCAGTAATTATGCTTGATGAACCACTTAATGGTGTTGATATCGTTGCAAGAGAGCAGGTTATCAATGCGGTAATCAGCAAGGCTTCACCTGATAAAACTATCATAATGTCAAGCCACCTTGTTGATGAGCTTGAAGCTGTTATTGACTACGCAGTATTTATCAAAGACGGTGTGATTGTTTCACAGGGAGATGCTGAAAATTTACGAACAGCTTCGGGCATGTCAATCGTTGACCAGTATAAACACATTTATGCATATTAAAAGGGGGAATCTTCAATGTTAAAATTAACAAAATACGAATTGAGAAAGAATCTTCTCGGTATAGGAATCGTGGCAGGTATAATCTGTGTACTTCAGGCTCTGTTTATGTTTTTCTGCCTGACTAAGAATCTTAACTATACAAGCCTTTTCGGAGGACTTTTAATAATAGCTGCCTCAGTAAGTTATTTTATTGTATTTATATTCGGAGTAGTAACATATAACAGAGAACTTTCAAGCAAAAGCAGCTACCTGATATTCATGACACCTAACTCTTCTCTTAGCATAATAACATCAAAACTGCTCTATACACTGATTATTGGAATAGGAATTTCAGCAATATTCATAGGCTTTGGTGCTCTTGATATATTCATGATGGCCGGTGTCTTTGGCGATCTGACTACCACACTTAAAGAATTGTCAGAAATATTTAAGGTTATGGGTATAGATGTTGTACATATAATTATTAATATTGTAGCTGGAATAATCTCATTCCTTATATCTTTCTTCTTCCTTATAGCACTTGCTTACTTTGCTATAACACTTTCTTCTACTGCTTTGCAGAATAAGAAGATTAAAGGATTTATATCAGTTGTATTATTCTGTGTTCTTGCATATGTAACAATTAAGATTTCTTCTGAGTTACCTGAACTTTACAAGAACCCAGACAGCTTAATACAGGCATTAATATCTATCCTTCCAGCTACCATCTTCCAGTTATTCATGGTAGTTGCATGCACATTCGGAAGTGCTGTGCTTCTTGATAAGAAGGTAAGTCTGTAATTCATATATAATAATTTATATAAATAGCGGGGTATCAACTACTGTAAATAGTGATACCCCGCAGCTTTTATTCTTCCACATAATCAAAAGCAACAGCTTCCATGCGCTCCTTGAACAGCTTGTTAAACACTGCAATTACACGACCAACGCCAATCATCGAAAGAATTGTTCCAAGTCCAAGACCAAGAAGTATATGTCCGGTAAAGAGTCCTATTAAAAATGTTGTGCAGACATTGAATATATCAAAACAGTTCTTGCAGAAGCCCACACCCTTGCCGGCTCTGCCTTTAAGCCTTGTAGTATCACTTATTGCCTGTACAATTCCATCTCCCGGATTAGGTATAATTCTCATATTCAGTGACATTGCTGCTCCTATTCCTGTCAATAATACAGCAAGAAGCAATACTATAATCTGTAATACAATGTTGTTATGTACAGATGGAATAAGTGCTGAGAACACATTCAGGAAGCGGGTAAATACTATACTTACCGGTATCTGTAAGGCATCTCTTATAATATACATTCCAAGATACTTAGCTTCTTTTCTGTCTGTAAGATACCACATAGTATGCATTATCATCTCAATTAAAACAAAGATAAAATATACAATCATCGTCATATTGGCGAAGTTAAATCCTATGATATGAGATATCGAATATGGCACTGAAATTATTGGTGAAACACCAAGATTAGCTTTCGTATTAAGCATAATTCCAAGTGCAAGTATCAGTAATCCCAGAAGATAAAACACCCATCTGATAATAAGTTTATTTCTGCTCTTCATTCTTAATTGCCTCCCAGAGGTTTTTCTCAACTTTGTCTGCCATAACAGATAGTGTCTGCACCTCTTCTTCACTGAATCCATTATATATAACATTATCAATTATGTTAAATATCCTGATGACTTCATCAGCCTTCTGGCTGCCATAATCAGTAAGCGACACATTCCACGACCTTCTGCTTGCCGGATTATTTTCTCTCTTTAACAGACCATCCTTTTCCATTCTGTCTAATGTTCTTGACATTGTAGTTACATCCATAAGACAAGCATCTGCAAGCTCTTTCTGGTTCATAATCCCATGTTCCCTTAATTCCTTAAGAATTCTTGGTTGCCCCTGGCCAACTGTAAGCCCAAGCTCTATAAAATATGGTCTTATCAGTCTTCTTCTTAACATTTCTATATCGAAAAATACATTCTTTGTTTTCTTGTCCATAATTATCTCTTTCTCCTACTCAAGCTCAAACTGTCCTGTATACAACTGGTAATATCTTCCTTTCTGCTCTAACAATTCATCGTGGCTACCTCGTTCAATGACTTCGCCCTTTTCAAGAACCATTATAGCATTAGAATTTCTTACTGTCGAAAGTCTGTGAGCGATAACAAATACTGTTCTTCCCTCCATTATTGCATCCATACCCTTCTCAATAAGACGCTCAGTTCTTGTATCAATCGAGCTTGTCGCCTCATCAAGAATAAGCACCGGCGGCTTGGCAATCGCTGCTCTCGCGATAGCAAGAAGCTGTCTCTGTCCCTGCGAAAGATTGCTGCCATCAGCAGTAAGCATCGTGTCATACCCCCGCGGAAGTCTTGTTATAAATGAATCAGCATTGGCAATCTTAGCTGCTTCCCTGATTTCCTTGTCAGTTGCATCAAGCTTTCCATATCTTATATTATCAGCAATAGTTCCTGTGAATAAATGTGTATCCTGAATTACCATTGCAAGAGAACGCCTCAGGTCGTCTTTCTTAATATTCATTACATCAATGCCGTCATAAGTAATCGTACCTGACTGGATATCGTAAAATCTGTTTATAAGATTAACAATAGTAGTCTTTCCCGCTCCTGTCGAACCAACAAATGCTATCTTCTGTCCCGGCTTTGCAAACAACGAAATCTTGTTAAGTACCCTCTTTTCAGGCACATATCCGAACACAACATCATTAAATCTTACATCGCCCTTAAGCTCAATAAGCTCCCCTGCCGGTAGCTTCCATGCAAAAAATCCTGTCTTATCAGAAGTTTCTGTAAGGGTATTATCCGCATTTTTAATGACATTGCACAAAGTTACTTTCCCTTCGTCAGGCTCCTCTGCCTCATCCATCATGTCAAATATTCTCTCAGCTCCCGAAAGCGCTGAAAGTATGAAATTAACCTGCTGTGTGAACTGGTTTAATGGCATGGCACTCTGTCTTACATACACAAGATATGCAGATATGCTGCCAAGATCCATGATTCCTTTTATTACAAATATGCCTCCAACGCAGGCAGAAAGCGCATAATTAAAATATGACAGACTTACAATTACCGGGATAAGCATGCCCGAATATGCAAGTGCATTAGTCGATTCCTTTCTAAAGCTCTCATTCATCTCACAGAATTTTTCAAAATTCTTCTGCTCATGGTTAAATACCTTTTCAACCTTCTGACCTGCCATCATTTCTTGAACAAAACCGTTGATATTGCCAAGCTCATTCTGCTGTCTGTGATAATATTTTTTGCTGCGTTTACCATTGTATTTGATAAAGATGAACATAAGAATAAGAAAAACAACAACAATAATAGTCAGCCTTACACTTAATACCAGCATCATAGTTATAGTTCCAAAAAGCGTAAGAAAGCTCTGTATTACCATGGCAAAACTATTGTTCATTGCTTCCTGAACCGTATCAACATCATTAGTGAAATGACTCATAATCTCACCATGTGTATTATTATCAAAATATTTTAACGGAAGCTTCTGTGTGTGCTTAAAAAGGTCCATTCGAATCTCACTTACTACCTTCTGGGAAGTATGCACCATAAGCCTGTTGTAGCCAAGCGTTGAAAGCGCACCGCACACATACATTACACCCATTCCACACACAGCCATGATAAGACCTTTCATATTGCCCGGCACGATAAAATTATTAACTACAGGTTTTATTAAAAATGTTCCCATAATTCCTGCACCTGCACTTATAAATACAAGAATTGCTATAAGCAGGAATGCCCATTTGTAATGACCCAGATATGTAAGGAGATGCTTAACAGTCTTTTTAGTGTCCTTTGGTCTTTTATATCCAACATACTTAGCCATTAAAGATCAGCTCCTTCCTTCTGTGATTCATATATTTCCTGATATATCTTATTAGTCCTTAACAGGCTTTCGTGTGTTCCGATTGCGTCCACACGACCGCCGTCCATAATAATTATCTGGTCTGCTTGACACACTGACGATATTCTCTGTGCAATTATAATCTTAGTCATATCAGGCAGCTTCTTTGCAAGTGCATTTTTTATCTTTCCTTCTGTTGCAGTATCAACCGCACTCGTTGAATCATCAAGAATAAGAACCTTCGGCTTCTTTAATATTGCCCTTGCAATACATATTCTCTGCTTCTGTCCGCCTGATACATTGACACCTTCCTGTCCCATCTCTGCATCAAGTCCTCCAGGGAGCCTGTCTATGAATTCATCAACACACGCTATGCTGCATGCCTCTTTAATCTCATCCAGAGTCGCATTTTCATCGCCCCATCTTAAGTTATCAATAAGCGAGCCTGAAAACAACGTATTCTTCTGCAATACAACTGAGATTGCATCTCTTAAATGTCTTACCGGGTATTCCTTAACATTTATTCCATCTATCTTAATCTCACCCTTACTTGCATCATAAAGTCTTGGAATAAGCTGGATAAGCGTCGTCTTTGATGAACCTGTCTGACCGATTATTCCGACTGTCTGTCCTGCATTAATGTGAAATGAAACATCTGACAGCACGTATTCTTTAGCGGTTTCATTATATTTAAACCACACATGGTTAAATTCTATCTCACCCTTCTTAACTTCAATGTCCTTTGCATTCTCATCAGTTATATCAATCGGCTCATCAATTACCTTCATGATTCTTTCTGCAGAAGCAAGTGACCTTGTCATAAGAAGGAACACATTTGACATCATCATAAGTGAATTAAGTATCAGAAGAACATAGCTCAAGAAAGAAGTAAGCTGTCCAATCATCATCTGTCCTGAATTAATCAGTCTTCCGCCAATAAGTAGAATACCAAGAATTGTAGAATACATAACGAACTGCATAGCAGGCATGTTAAGTACAGCTATTCCAAATGCTTTCTCTGATTCGTTTTTCAGATTATCATTAACATTCCTAAATTTTTCAATCTCATAGTCACCACGCACATATGATTTAACAACTCTTACTGCTGTAAGATTCTCCTCTATACACCTGTTTACAAGGTCGACTGCTCCCTGCATTCTTCCATATCGTGGACCAACATTAATGATTATTATGATGAGCATGACTGCCAGAACTGGCAATGCCACAAGAAAGACCAGTGCCAGTGTTGAATTAATCTGGAATGCCAGAGTCGTTGCAAATATCAGCATTACCGGACTTCGTCCAAATGGACGCATTCCTGTTGATACAGCATTCTGGATATTAGTCACATCACTTGTGAGTCGTGTAACCAATGACGAAACACTGAAATGGTCTATATTAGAAAATGAATAAGACTGAAGTTTTTCGTACTCAGCCTTTCTTATATTAGCACCCAGTCCCTGACCTGCAAGTGCAGAAAATCTTGCACTTCCCACACCTAATATAAGTGCAGCAACTGCACATACTGCCATCTGGATACCTTTAGTTATTATATATGGAACATCTGAATTGGTCACACCTATATCAATCAGGTCAGCCATCAGCTTAGGCACCATAATCTCAAGCACAACTTCAACACCTATACATATAAGCGCCAGCCATGCATATTTCTTATATTCTTTCATATAAGAAAAAATTCTTCTCAACATTACTTGCACCTCCAATTGTTGTATATGCAACTATTGTATTTCCAAGTTCAAGTAATGTCAAGAAGACATTTTTATAACTATTTTACATTTTTCTTATATACTATATAAGAAATTACTGATGTAATCACTTCGGTAATCCAGAATGCATGCCATACACCAATAGCACCTGCTATCCTTGACATAACGAATGCAACCGGAATTATTACAGCAACATATCTGCATACAGATATGATAAGTGACGGAAATCCTTTCCCAAGTCCCTCAAGTGCGCCCGCTGAAGTCACTGATACAGTTGACACAATAAATCCAGCACTTATTATTCTTAACGCTGTCTCTCCTGCATTTATTGTGTCAGGATTGCTTGTAAACAGGCCGATAAGTGAACCTGGTATTGCGAGACAGAGAATTGTACCTGCTGCCATAATAGCAAATATAAGTACCATCGATGTCTTATATATCTTTCTTACTCTCTCATGCTCTCCCGCTCCGTAATTATATCCCATAAGTGGTCTCATTCCCTGCACAACTCCGTTGGCTGGCAGATAAAGGAATGTCTGCAGCTTGTAATATACCCCAAGCACGAATACATACACAGCCGAGTAAGCCGCAAGTATTACATTAAGCACTGATATAAGAATAGATGGAAGTGCAAGACTTAAGCTTGCCGGCATGCCGATAGAATAAAGCCTCTTTGCCATAGAGCCTTCTATTCTCATCTCTGATTTTCTGAATTTAACCGGAATAGGCTTAACAATATATATTATTATATAAAGCACAGCCGCCGAAGTCTGACCTATTCCTGTCGCAAGTGCAGCACCCTCAATTCCCATTGCTGGAAATGGGCCCATTCCGAATATCATCATCGGGTCAAGCACAATATTAACTATACAGCCTGTCATAAGGCAGACCATAGAAGCATTCATTCTTCCAACTGCCTGAAACACCTTTTCAAACATAAGCTCAATCCCAAGCATTATTGAAAATGCAAATGCAATATTAGAGTACTTAAGACCAAGCGAAACTATCTCTGCGTCCTTTGTAAACATTTTTAAAAATACCGGCATGCCTGCTATGCATATCACTGTAAGCACAACAGCGTGTATACAGCTTAGGAGCATACCCTGACTAGCTGCCTTGTCTGCCTGCTTCTGATTCTGTGCACCCATAAAAAATGATATGACCGCATTAATTCCTATTGCAAATCCTATCATAACCGAGCTTATAAGATTCTGTACCGGAAAGACAAGTGACAGAGCTGTCATCGCATTTTCACTTATCTTGGCAACAAAGAAGCTGTCCACAATGTTGTACAATGAATTAACCATCATTGAGATTACCATTGGAAGCGACATTTTTAATAATAACGGAAGTACCTTCTGCTCCTTCATATATGTCTGATTCATATTAACTACCTGTCCTTTTCGTAAAAAAAGAGCCAACAAGTGGCTCTTTTTCTAATAATACACGATAATATTTAATTATTCAACCAGATTCTTTCTCGTATACATAAGCAGCTCCAGTATAAGTATAAGTGGCATTGTGAATATACACCATACAGATTCCCGTACTGCCTCAATCATGCACATTTTCACTATTGTTCCCTGTCTCATTCCAATGCCATGCAGCAGCTTATAGCTTGCTTTTCTTCTTTCTATTCTGTTTCTTACAATTATTGCCATTATAAGAAGCTGTATTACTATAACTGCGGCAATGGTTATTCCATACTGGAGAATATTGTTAATAAGCTGGGTTCTGTATATATTCTTTGCATCAACATTGGAAGAATACGATAATTCATTATTATCAAAATATACAGCCACCTTATTATTCGTTGCTGAAAATGTTGATGACAAATCATAATTAATGTTCAGCTGGTTATACTTAAGTCCGAATTCCAGATTACCGGTCATTTTATCACCGGTTATCCTCTCCATGAAGCTTCTCTGGTTATCAACTGCCTGCTGTGCCAGTGATATTCCCGCAAGTGCTGTATAATATCCATAATCAGGCATGATTCCGTTAAAATCTTCTTTCACATCGTCTGTTACCTTAATGACAGCCGCAACCTGAGGTGATACACACGCACCAAATATTGACTCATACCCATTTATCCAATCCTCAGAATCTCCTTCACTGTGCATGTTAAATGATGCACTTCCTTTAAGCGTTCCATTAAATTCAGAATAAAGGTTAATCTTTCCTGAATTATTATATGTATCATAAAATGCCCTGTCAAACGGATATGTATATCTCCCATATGCCACATTATTTGTAAACCTTATATTAGGCATTACAGACAACGGATAATAATTATAATTCAAGATATCTCCTGCCTGTAATGTGTCATCATAAGTTCCATCTGGTGTATTTCTCAAAAAGACTACAACCTGTTTTCCATTAACGAAATCATCATAATTCCTGTATTCCTTATCAATGTACTTCTCAAGCTTGTTATATAATTCTCTGGTAGGATTAACATACTCTGTGGAATATATATAACGGTAACCATAATCCGTAACGGGTGATTCTCTCGTTATATTATAATTATCGGGTGAAATAGTATCCATTCCCATCTTATGAAAATCCTGATTATCCCAGAACCATGTACGCTCTGATTCATATGCTGAATAATCTACCGACTTTATTCCACCTATCTTTTCAAGCTCTGTAAGAAACTCTTCCGAAAAGCCTGTGAGTAAATTAGTATTGCCTCTCTTACAATATTTATTAGAATAATTAACATGCAGCATATTAAAATGTATTAGATCCTGATGATTATTTGCATCAAGGCTCACAGATCCTTTTGTCAGCTTACTTTTTAATTCATTAAAGCTTATGTTGTATCTGTTTCTTTTTTCACTGGACAGAAGAGCATTCATCTCTTCACTGTAATATTCTCCATCTGGTATTGGAATATTATAATAGCCCTTTATATAACTATAGTAATATATATACATTTCATATTCTGAATCTGAAGGATCCAGATATCCATATATATCCGGTATCTGCTCATTATCCTTGTACGCAATATATACTTTCTTTATCATTAATGCTGAAAATACAAGTACAGCACATATGCATAATGCGAATATTCTAAGCCCGGCAGCCATAAATATTCCATCTTTTCTGATAAATCTTGAGCTTACTGTAATTAATAAATTAGACGGCTTAATTTTTGATTTTTTACCAGTGGCGTTATATATATTTACATTCTGGCTGTTTTTCTTTTTCCGTTTTTTATTTAAAATGTGATTTTTACGGCTGTTTGCAATAATACCTGCTATTTCTTCAACTATTATTGCTATAATTACTGACAAAACACTTTTTATAATTACATTTAATGTGACCTTATAAAATGTGAAGCCATTATGAATTTCAAGAGCCTTTCCTATTCCAAAGCCTGTAAGTAAAGCCAGTATAAGTCCCATTATTCCCGCTGGAATAATTATCAGGGCATTTTCAATAATATACATACTCCGAAGTGACGCCTTATTCATTCCAAGCTTTCTGAAACGCTCATAAGCCGGGCGCCTTCTTCCCCTGTATTCAATAAGCTGATATGAAAGTGCAAGAATTCCTATTACCATTACAACCAGATACATATACATGTATACTTTAGCTGAACTCCATGGCTGATAATCATATACTGCCGAATTATATACCGTCTCTGTTTTTGCATCTTCCTTTATCTTCTTATAAACAGTTGCATAATCTGATGTTTTCACAGAATCATTTAATGAATAAAAATACACATTACGACATTTGTAGTTAAATATTTCTAAAGCATCCGGCGTTACAACCGCTCCCGGTATATTCTTCCCGTTCTTCCATATATTTGTATAATTAGCCAGTATACCAACAAGTCTGAATTCTTTTTCCTGTCTGGCACTTTCATCATATATACTGTTTTCCTCACAATATCTGATAATTACAGTCTCACCTATTTCACCAGTATATCCAAGTGATAACAATGTATTCCAGTCCATAGCTATCTCGTCATCATTTTCTGGAAGTCTTCCTTCATCAAGGCTGATTCTGACCTGATTAATGAAATCCTTATCAAAGCTTCCGACAATATATCCCGTCCTTTTCCAGTCAGAATTAAACATACTGACACTAGTCATTATTTTGACAGGATCATTAAGATATGCATGTTCACTTAATGACTGGTTAGGCTCCTCTGATGTAATTTCATATAAAAACCAGTCTCCGAATCTTGATTTGTTCGATGACATCTGCCACTGATACATATTATCCTGAAATATAAGAACGGCTGTTACAAAAAATACTGCTGCCAGAGTCGTACATGCTGCCTTTATTATCTGCGGCATACGCCTTTTTACACTTAAAAATGTAATTTCAAATACAGACATACGCATCCCCCTTTCCGTATGTATGGCTATATTACTGGCACACTCCATCAACAATAGTTATTATCTTATCTGCATAATCCGCCATCTGTCTGTCATGCGTAACCATAATTATTGTCTGGTTGTGCTTCTGGCTTGCCTTGGATAACATCTGTGCAACTGTTCCTGCACTTCCTGCATCCAGATTTCCAGTCGGTTCATCCGCAAGTATAACAGCAGGATGAGTAATCAGTGCCCTTGCTATTGCAACTCTCTGCTGTTCACCACCTGACATCTGCGATGGAAACTTATTCTTACAATGCGATATTCCCAATTCCTCTAACAAATCATCAACCTCATTTTCATCAGGTTTCTTTCCGTCGATAAGTATAGGCATAACAATATTTTCGTATGCTGTAAACTCCGGAAACAGACTGTAGTCCTGATATATGTAACCAATCTGTCTCCTTCTGAATTCAGATATTTCCTTGTCCTTCATCCCGGTTATTTTCTTGCCGCCAATAGTAACACTACCTGTATCCGGTTCATCTACACTTCCAAGAATCCTTAACAGAGTCGATTTTCCCGAACCACTCTTTCCAATAATAGCAGTAAATTCTCCCTGTTCAAACTCAAGTGTACAATTCTTAAGTGCTGGTACATCTACACTTCCAGCATGATATGTTCTTTCTATATTTTCCGCTCTGAGCATTATCTCTTTCATAGTTATCCCCTCCTGATTACAATTTTCTTACAAATTCTGCATACATTAACAGTTCCATCAAAAGTATTAAAGGCATTGTAATTACACACCATAAAGATTCACGCAGTGCTTCTGCCATACATATTCTTACTATCTTTCCCCGTCTCATCCCCAGGCCATGCAGAAGCTTTATCTTATCATATCTTCTGTCCATGCGGTTTCTCACAACAATTGCCATAATAAGAAGCTGCACAACTATCATTGGAATTATGGTTATGCCATACTGTAAAATACTGTTAATAAGCTGTGTTCTGTATGTATTCTTAACATCTACATTGCTGTCATAAGAAATATCATTATTATTAAAGTACACACCTATCTTATTATTAGTTGCAGAAAATGTTGATGCCAGATCATAGTTAATGCTTATCTGGTTATAGGATAATTCAAAATCTATATCAGAACTTAATTCCTGCCCAAGATATCTTTCCATTACATCCTTTTGTCTGTCAACCGCCTGCTGTGCCATATTAATGCTGGCAATTGAGGTATAATAACCAAATGCAGGAATTATTCCCTTAAAATCCTCTATAACCTCATCAGTTACTTTAACTACTGCAGCTACCTGTGGAGCTACACATGCATCATAATTAATCTCCATTTCTATAAGTTCATCATCGTCCTTTTTATTTCCCGCTTTTGCCTTTGCAAAGGCTTCATCATACGGAAAATAATAGTAATATGATTTATTAGAAAACTTTTCATAAGTATCTGTACTTACCTGATAATAGTTATAATACAGAGTATCTCCTGCATGAATTGTGTCATCATATCCGCCATCCGGAAGGTTTCTTAAGAATAAAACCACCTGTTTTCCTTCTTCAAATGCTTCATAATCAACATACTCTTTATCTATATATTTCTCCAGCCTGTTATATAGTTCTTTGGTTGGCTGTGCATATTCTGTAGAAAACAGATATCTGTCTCCGTAATCAGGAAGATGCTCGTTATTATATGAACCATTTTCAGGATGAAATGTAAATGTCTGCATCTTTTCATAATCCTGTGCATCCCAGAACCAGCTTCTCTCTGATTCAAATGCAGAATATGACACAGAATTTATTCCGTTAATTCCCATCAGTTCGTCAATAAATCCCTTAGAAAATCCTTCGAGAATATTATTGTTAGGATCCTTTAGGTATTTACTCTGTCCCATATTAATAAAGCCAAGAGACCTTCCTATGCTGTCACTGTCATTAACCTTGATTGCATCATTCCAGTCCCACATATTTCCGGCTTCAACTAATTCCTTTATCTTATCAAAATGTATGTTATACCTTATTCTCTGCTTGCAGACATAATCACTCATGTCATACCTGCTTGTGATTTTACCATTATTACTCACTGACTTCTGAGGCAGATTATTATAATCCTTAAGATAATACCAGTAATTCATAAATAATGCCGTTTTATCCTGATTAACATCAATATATCCATATATATCCGGCATGTTATCATTGTTCTTATATTCTTTAAAAGCATTTTGAATCTTTAAAGAAGAAAAAATAATAACCATACATATACACAATGCAAAAAGCCTTACACCGATTATCATTAAAGTGCCATCTTCTTTTATAAATCTTGAGCTTACTGACATAACAAGATTGTGCCTATTCATTCTGCTCTTGTGCTGTCTTATATTATCTTTTCTTCTGTCATACTGCCTCTTTTTAACTGTCCTTTTTCGATAAAATTTTATATTAGATATTAATCCTGTCAGTTCCTCTATAACCACAGCAACAATAACGGAACACACACTTTTAATAATAATGTCCACATTTACACTGTAAAATTCATAGCCGGTTTTCGCTTCAAGTACATGTCCTGTCACACTTCCCGCAATAAGCGCAAGCAATATTCCTGCTATTCCCGCCGGTATAAGTATAAATGCATTCTCGGTTATATACATTTTCCTGATATGAGACTTGTCCATTCCCATATTCTTAAACAGCTCATAGGCTTTCTTTCGTCTGTTCCTGTATTCAATCAGCTGATAAGACAAAGCCAGAATTCCAATTACCATAACAACTATATACATATATGCATATACTGTTTTTGATTTCCACGGAGAATAATCATATACTGCAGCATTATATACAGTCTGGCTTTTTACATCCTCCTTAATCTTTTTATATACATTTGCATAATCCTGTGTCCGCACAGAATCCTTGAATGGATAAATATAGATATTATAAATAGTACATTTGAATTCTTTTAATCTTTCCTCAGTAACAATTGCTCCTGGAATATTTTTTCCATCCTGCCATATATTTGTGTAATTATTTAATATTCCAACTAGTGTAAATGTTGCACTAAGCCTTCCTTTATCTGAATTAATATTGTCATTTTCATAATAATTAATTGTTACCTTCTGTCCAAGCTCCCCCTCATAGCCAAGTTTAAGCAGAGTATTCCAATCCATAGTTATTTCATCTGAAGTCTCCGGCATCCTTCCCTCTGCCAGTCTGATTCTGCCCTGCTTCATAAAATCGTCCGTCATGCTTCCAACATAAAGCTTTGTGTTATTCCAGTCTGAATCAAATATCCGGACCGTACTCTCTGCCTTTAAAGGCTTTTCCAGAAAGTCATTCTCATCAAGAACCTTGTTAGGCTCTTTCGTTGTTTTCTCACATATATACCAGTCTCCAAATCTCGACTTATTCGATGACATCTGCCACTGGTACATATTCTCCTGAAATATAAGAACCGCCGTCACAAAAAATACCGCTACAAGCGTTGTAAATGCAGCTTTCTGAATCTGCGGCAGCCGTCTTCTTATACTTTTGAAAGTAATTTTTAAAACATTCATTCAAGTACCCCCTGTAAGATTTATGTCTATACCTTATTACCATGCTTATACCTTATCATGCAAACCTTACAAAAACCTTACAGTTGAAAATTTTATGTCTCCGACACACATACAGACATGTATATACACATATAAAATGGACAAAGAACTGCAAAGTCTCACTCAATTAATCTTCCACCGGTAGCCGATTCCGCGGATTGTCTCTATATAAGCTCTGCCATCGTCACGATTTCCAAGCTTTGTCTTTAACCTGCTCACTGTAACTGTCAGCGTATTATCCTCTACAAATGTTCCGTATCTGTCCCACATTTTCTGGAAAAATGTATCTCTTCTTACAATAAGTCCCTTGTTGTTTATAAGTATCTCTAACACATGAAATTCTGTTGGCGACACGCTTATCTGTTTATCTGCATGAATAATTGACTTATTCTTAAAATCTACTGTAAGAGTTCCATCTTTATAAATGTCTGTGCCACCTGATATTCTTCTAACATTAGCCATTATTCTTGATACAAGCTCCGCAACCCTGAACGGCTTCACAACATAGTCATCACCGCCGCAGTCAAGTCCTTTGATAATGCTGTCTTCATCATCACACGATGTTAAAAATATTATTATCTGACTTCCGTGTTCTCTTATTTTCCTGCAGACATCAAATCCATTGCCATCAGGCAGATATACATCTAACAGAAATACATCTATTGCAGCTTCTTCCTGTTCATATATTTTATTAAACTGTCCTACGCTTGCCGCTTCCACAACTGAATATCCTTTTTCCTGTAATATTCCTGCAAGCTGCTGCCTTATAAAATCATCATCTTCCAATATAAGTATCTTGGTCATATTCCCTCCCAGTCAGTACATTTTCTATATTGTAATGCACTAACCTTACATATATCTTACAATTCAGCCTTTCTCTTAAGAACATATCTTGGTATCTGTACCCTTATAACAGCACCCTTTCCATCCTCGTTATTACGCACATCTACGGTTCCATGATGTGCTTCAATAATAAGCCGCGACAGGTTAAGTCCTATACCGGCATGCCCTGCGGCTGCACTTCCTGTCGTCTCGAACCTGTCAAATACATACGGTATCCTGTCCTCCTCAAATCCGCTTCCATTATCCTTAATATTGACTATACATTTGTCATCACGGCATGCAGCTTTAACTTCAACCTTATCGCACAGCTCGCTGCTGTTCTGTATTATATTGATAAATGCTTCCCTTATCCATTCTTCATCGGCATTGATACAATAATCTTCATCATTACATTCAACCGTTATATTGCAATTATTCTTAGGGAGCTGGTTCACAACATCGCAAAGCATGCTGTTCACATTAATGTCCTGCTCTGTCATGATTATCTTGCCTGCTTCCATTCTGCTTATTGTCATCAGCTTACTTATAAATGACCTGATTCTTTCAATCTGTTCAAAACATCTTTCAAGAAGCTCCCTGTTCTCACCGCTCTCCTCTAATCTGTCTAATGCAAGACTGAGTGCAGTAAGAGGTGTCTTTATCTGATGTGCAATATTCTCTGTAAAATTCTGCAGTTTCTCATTACGCTCAACAAGAAATCTTTCATCCGCTTTCTGTTTTTTCTTTAACTGCTGGTTCTCTGCGCCAAGATTAATAACATATGAATAGATATCATTATGTCCGATTTTTACAATCATCCTTATAAATGCTGCCATTACAACTGCAATTATAATTATCCCTGCCACTGCAATTATCCACTGACCACTTCTAAAATACATATATGATGAACCATTTTCTGTATACCCGCACTGCATAACTACATTCTTATACTTTGATACATCACTCAATGAATACCTGTTATAAAACATCATATCGATCAGATATTCTCCTGATTTGTTATCTATGTTATACAATCCCGCTGCCAGTGCCCTGAACTTTAATTCATAAAATCCAGTCGTAGCAGCAATTATAAGTATGGCAATTCCTGCCATAACACAAAAAGCAGCCATCATCTTTTTCCTGATGACGGCTACTTTCCTTTCTGCTATATGTTCTATATCTTTTTCTTCCTCTATTAATACTGTATCTGACATAAATCCCCCTTAATTCCACCTTGGTAGTTTCTGGGAGTATTATATCATTTTTCTTTGTGTTTGTCTGTCAGCAGAACTGACATTATCAATGAAGTTATCGGCACTGTAAGTATTATGCCCATTGTTCCTGATATTCCACGCATTACCTCGATTGCAACTGAGTACATGTTAAGAATCTGATGCATCTGGTATGAATAAGCGTATATTATCATGACAAGTCCCAGACTTCCTCCTGCATAAGCAAGAATAAGTGTGTTAGACATTGTTCCTATCATATCTCGTCCAATATTAATTCCTGAACGGAATATTTCCTTTGCTGATATGTCAGGTCTGTTTTCTTTAATCTCATGTAATGATGATGAAACTGACATTGCAACATCCATTACTGCTCCTAACGATGCAATCAGTATTCCTGAAAACAGCATACCGCCTATGTCAAGCTTTGAATTCTGACCTACATATATAAGGTTCTCTATATCATCAACATTATATCCTGTTACATGTCCAAAATGTCCGAAAACAAGTGCTATAAGACCTGATACAACTACTCCGGCTATTGTACCAAGCATAGCGCCAATCGATTTCTTCTGAAAATCTGCCAGCAGAATAAATGTTATTAGCGTAATTATGACAACTGATAATGTAGCTGCAATAAATGGTGAAACACCTATATACATCATCGGAATATACATCATTACTACAACTGCAAATGTGAATATAAGTGCGAGTACTGAATTGAAACCTTTCTTTCCTCCAACCAGCCACATAAGTCCGAAAAATGCTGCTAATAACGCAATCATCTCCGGTTCACGGTCATAATTATATACATTGGCTGAGAGGTTTCCATTATATTCACTTATATTAGCTATTACCCTTGTTCCAACCTTACAGTTGGCTCCGTACAGATATCCGTTAAGACTGTACGCTTTTACTTCTTCTCCCTTGTGGCTTCCTGATTTAATACGTAAAACAACCTCCTGACTGTCGCCGCTTTCTAAGTCAGCGGCAGCCTGAAGGTCTTCATTATCATTCTGTATAACCACTGCCTTAACAAACTTAGTATTGTCTTTGGCAAGCAGTGGTTTTCTTTCTACACTGGTGTAGAATAGAAACATCGCAATCATAATAAGTGCCACAACAAGGTATTTACCAAATGTGTCTATTATCTTTCGCAAATGTCTTCCTTCTTTCTGATTCCAACTATAACAGCACCGATGCCTGCTGCGGCGGCAGCCATACAAGCATATACTCTTGCAAGCATGTTATCTCCTGTCTGTGGAGCTTTGCCATTATCTGTAGAAGAATTATTGGTTGATGAGTTATCTGCTGATGAACCTTCTGCCGGTGCAGATGGTTCTGTTACAGTATTGTTATCTTCCTGTACAGTAAGTGCATTAATTGCATTAACAACTGCAGTTTTTGCATCCTCTAATGCCTTGGCATCAATCTTAGGTGCATTCTCTGATTTATAATCTGCAAGCTGTGCCTGTGCACCTTCCTGTGCCTGAATGTATATAGTCTTATCCAGAAGTGTTGATACACCCTTTTTAAATCTGTTAACACTCTTTCCGCTTTCAGATGTTGACTTATCTGCTGCATTCTTTACAGAACCATATCCTGATACTCTGTCGGTATCCTTACCATAATTATTTACGATATCTGCAAGCATTGGGTCTTTATCTGTTGTATATGCTGCCTTAATCTTCTTTAATGCTGAAAGGGCATCCTTAAGAGAATTCATGCTGTCTTCTGTATAATTAACCTCTGTGCCATTAATTAAAGCCTCTGCATTATTAATAACCTCATCCACTGACATATCTGTATTAGTCTTATTAATTGTAAAATCATCAGCATACTTATTACCATTGTAGTCATATGTCTTGATGGTAAGTGAGCCGCTTGAAAAATCAATTGTTGAGAATGATGGGAGACATGCATTAGTTCTCTCAGCAATGTAGTATGGTGTATAGTTAAGCAGATTGTAGTACTTAGAACCTGAGCCTGAACCTGTTGTTATATAAAGAGTTCCATCCGGATTAGTTACCGAACCGCTGCTTATATCATAGTCAACTACATTTCCATCAAGAATCTGATAACTTCTTGAAAATGTGTGGTCATGTCCTGTAAGACATACATCAATGTTGAATTCGTCCATTAATGGTGCAAATACAATTCTGTTAGTAGCAGCATCTGTATCTGCATGTGGCTGTCCTGAACCATAGATATCGCTATGGAATATTACAACCTTCCACTTAGCATCAGGATTGCTTGCAACAGCCCTTTTCATAAATGTTCTGTGCTCCTCCTGATTACGGTTGTTGCTGTTTAATGAAATGAATAATACATCTCCATAGTTGAAATAGAAATCACTTCCTGCTGCTGTGCTTCCTAACTTATCCTCTGAATTAGGATTGTTAAAATGTGCTGAGTAATCTGAACCTGCCATATCGTGGTTACCGATTGTTGCAGCGATTGGAAGGCTTCTGAATACTGATGGATAAAGATATCCTGCATACTCGCTCTCTCTTGTCTTTTTATCATTATCCTTAGTTGCACCAGACTGGTTAATCTGATCACCTGCTGATAAAAGGAATGATGCATTAGGACATGTCTTTAATGCCTGCTGCATTGTCTTATTCCAGTTGTATGCATCTCTTGCAACACTGGCATCATTAGCTGAATAATCTGAACTGCTTCCTGAAGCACCAACCTGTGGGTCACCGGTAAGAATAACTGAAAACTTATCAGTTGCCTTAGTTGTGTAATCATACTCAGCATACCATACGCTGTCATCTCCTGTGTAATTGTCTGTGTACTGATAATGATACTGAGTGTTCTCTTCAAAGTAATCAGCTATGTTTACCTTATTAGCTGCGCTGTATGACTTACCCTGCCAGTTCTCTGCACTGATAGCCTCTGCATTACCTGTTACAACCTTTGCTGATGACTTTGCTCCGTCCTTCCACACCTTTACTGCCGGTGTTCCTTTTCCAGATGAATACCATGAAAAATTAAGATCTGCCGCATCTGAACCTGGAGTTAAAGCTATATTTTCAGTCTGGGCATAAGCTTTTTCTCCTCCCTGCCATACATTAGAAAGCCAGTTCTGGAAATCAGCTGAATTATCTGTATCCTGCTTGAAGGTACTCTGACTTACATCTGCCTCACCATATGCAAATGCATTAATAAGTGGTGCCTGACTTACAAGAACTGTTGACATTGCAGCAAGTGCTGCACCTTTTCTTAATAAATTCTTACTTCTCTTCATTTTTTCCTCCACATAATGAGATATATTTATTCGTATACTGTTGTGCAACGAATTGTCATTACTATATCCCTATGTGGTAAACTTACAATAATTGTCTTGTAAATCTTGTGTAAAATTCTTGTTGTAAGCAAAAAAACAGACACAGATGTTTAATGTCTGTGTCCGATTTTTTCAATTTATTTATTTTCCAGCTTTGTAATACATTTATCCAGAGATGTTGCAAACCAGTCAATATCGTTCTCTGAAAATACCATTGGTGGACGAAGCTTTAAGATATTTCCGTAATGGCCTATAACTGATGTAAGAATATGCTCATCTCTTAACATCTCTATTACATTCAATGCCATATCCTTATCAGGTGTCTTATTGCCATCATTCTTAACGAATTCAAATCCTAAGAACAAACCTGCACCTCTTACATCACCTACTGATTCAGGATGTCGCTCCTGTACCTCTTTTAGTACCTTAAGAAGTGCTGCTCCTGCTTTCTTACAGTGTTCCTGAAGATTCTCATCTTTAATATATTTAAGAACAGTCTGAGCGGCGGCTATTGATACAGGATTACCACCAAATGTATTAAAGTAAGGAAGCTTGTCGCTGAAGGCTGCAAGTACATCCTCCTTTGCAGCAAGTCCTGAGATTGGAATTCCGTTACCCATTGGCTTACCCATTGTTATCATATCAGGAACAATTCCGTGTCTCGCAAATCCAAAGAATGCCTGTCCTGTTCTTGCAAATCCCGGCTGAACCTCATCTGCTATAAACACTCCGCCATTCTTGTGTACAACATCTACTGTTGCTTTTAAGAATCCTACTGGGTCAGGATATATACCATCTGATGAGAATATTGAATCAGCAAGGAAACAAGAGAACTTATATCCTGCCTCATTTAATTCATCTATAGTCTTTTGCATCTCTGATGCATACCATTCTGTGAATTCTTCTGGTGTTCCACCATGACGGTAATAATCAGGTGCTGTTATAAGCCTTACATTAGGAAGTAATGGCTGGCCTGCACCAAGAGATGGTGAACAACCTGATGTCAAAGCACTTGTTCCATGATAAGCCTCCTGTGTGATAATTATACCGGTACCACCCGTATAGGCTTCTGCCACACGAAGTGCAAGGTCATTAGCTTCTGAACCTGTACACATATACATTATCTTATTAATCTCTTCAGGCATAAGTGCAAGCAGTTCTTCACTGTAATCAAGAATCTTTTCATGAAGATATCTTGTATGTGTATTTAGAGTTTTCATCTGTTCTGTAACTGCATTTACAACAGCAGGATTACAGTGTCCTACACCTGCTACATTGTTATACATATCCAGATATTTGTTACCTTCATCATCCCACAGATAATCTCCTTCTCCACGGACAATGTTAAGTGGCTTTCTATAAAAAAGTCTATATGCACCTCCAAGGTATTTTTCTCTCTTACTAATCATTTCCCTTGTCTTAGGACTTAACATAGATGCATATTCTTCCTTGAAACTATTAGAGTCCATAATACTTGATTCTGTTGCCATAATTTCCTCCATTCTGCAAAAGAAAAAGCACAGAACCTCTGATTTCTCAGAAATTCTGTGCTCCTTTGCACTGTTATACAGATTCATTCTGTCTGACATATATAATAGCAACATTTGTTTATTTGTCAATTTAAAATCAAATGCTTATTAATCATATTTCTTATTTATCTTAAGTTTTACAGATAATGCTATTAACGCCACGACAATAATACCTGCAAGAACCCATACCCACACAGGGACATTCTTAATGTTATAACATCTTACATTAATCCACATCTGATTAATTCTTGTTGTCTCTTCAGCATCAAAATACTGCATAATGGCACTTCTATCCATAACCTCCTGAGTAGGATACTGTGCTGATAACTGTCTGTATGTCTGTTCTCTTGGAACTTTAAGTATATATCTTTCATCATCAGAATCACCTGAGAAGAAATATCCCAGAGGATAATCTACAACATCTGTATCACTTTCATCTGCTCCGTAATTCCACTTTACATAATCGAATACAACATCACTATCACCACCTGATATAACTGATGTATATCCAATATAGCTCATATTTCTTACAGCATTTTCAGGTTTAGACAGAAAGTTAATAAAGCTCTGTGCTGCCTGCTTCTTCTCTGAATTGCCATTAATTCCAGACTTTAACATTACCCAGCCGTCAAAGTAAAGGTTAGTACATTCTTTGGGTACTGCAAAGTTAAGCTGGAAATCATCCTCATCAGCCTGGTCCATAGTATATACAGCATCTCCAGACCACTGATAACCTGCGACTACCTTTCCTGTTATCATATCAGCCTTGGCACTGTCCGTCTCGAATGAATAGGCATTATTCTTAACTGACTGAAGATACTCCTGAATCCTGTCCACATTTGCCTCAGAAGTATCATTCATCTCCTCGGCAAGTCTTTCATGATAATCAGGGCTGTTTATAAATGACGCTGACTTTAACTTGTCTGACTTAATTGCACCAACAGCTGCAAACATGGAATCTCTTACATTATCCTTAATTGTTATCTGACGTCTGAATTTGCTGTTATCAATTATCGTCCATGTAGATGCTTCTTTTTCTGTAACCTTATCAGGATTATATACAATTCCTGTTATGCCCCACATATATCCTGCAGCATAGCGGCTCCATGACTCACCATTAATCTTATTCTCGTCAAATGTTTTCTTAATAAATGGAGATACACCCTTAGCATAATAATTATTAGCAATTGATGTATCATAAAAATCATCTGAAAATGGCTCAAGCCAATTCTCTGCCATAAGCTTCATTATCATATATTCAGAAGGACAGATTACATCGTAATCATCGCCAAGAGTAAGCATGTTGTACAACTCCTCGTTAGTTCCAAGGCAGCTGTACTGTACCTTAACCTTCTTGCCGTAATTCTCATAATACCAGTTCTCGAAATCAGTAATTATCGAATTCTCACCCTTTATGCTTCCACTCTCAAGGTCGATTGTATCATCATCACTCCAGTCTCCGGTATCAATATATTCTTCCCAGTTGCACACACGGAGTATGATTGTATCATCTGCTGCCACCGCTGTAAGACTGTTTGTATTAAACACTCCTGTGAGAGCTGCCACGCCGCTTACTGCCATTAAAGCTGACAATATTAACGCATTTATCTTTCCAATAATCTTATTCATCAGCTCCGGCCTCCTCTCGTACAGCTTTTCTTGCTGGTGCAAGATTAATTGCAATCTCAACTACAATAACAATAAGGAATATTATTGTAGATAAAGCCCACAAAGCAGTCTTGATATCAGTCTGTGAACCCTTGGTTGCATTAACAACATAAGTACTTATTGTGTCAAATGTTGCAGGCTTAGTGTATGTTGCAACGAAATAATCATCCAGTGATAATGTAACCGCCATAACAAATCCTGATGCTATGCCTGAAGCAATCTGAGGTATTATTATCTTAAAAAGTGCATACACAGGTGTTGCACCAAGGTCAAGTGCTGCTTCATACAGACTTGGATCCATCTGTTTTAGTTTGGGAACAACAGCCAGATATACGAACGGTGCACTCAGTATAACATGTCCAACAACAAGAGGTATATAAGTATCCTTGCTGACACCTAATACGACTACAAGAAGGATACAGATAGAAAAACCTGTAACTACATCTGCATTGACAACAGGAACCTGATTAAGAACTGACATTGCTCCTTTTACTTTTCCCTTTGAATAAAATGCACCTATAGCACCTGTTGTTCCAAGTATTGTTGCAAGCACAGCACTTCCGACAGCAAGCAGCACAGAACCGATTATCATATTAATAAGCTCCGGAGTCGTAAAAAGTGTTACATAATTATGCATTGAAAATGCATGTATCGGTCCGATATTAGCGGCATCAGTAAAACTGTATACTGCAAGCACAAGAATCGGAATATACATGAACAAAAGGACAATGCATATAATCATATATTTCAGAAATTTCTTCATTATACAAGTCCTCCTCTTCCAGCATTTTCTGACTCCTTATCACCCGAAACCAGAGTGACAATACATATAATAACAAGAAGTATCAGTGCTATCATTGAGCCATTGTGCCAGTCATATGCACTGAAATAACTTCCAATCAGACTACCCATAATATATGTGCTGTTATAAAGCATATCAAGAACTACATAGTTAGTCATTGCCGGAAGGAATACCATTGACACCCCACTCACAATTCCCGGAACAGACAATGGCAGTATAACCTTGATAAATGTCTGGAAATTATCTGCGCCAAGGTCAGATGCTGCTTCTATAACACTCTTATCAAGCTTTGAAAGTGTTGTATATAAAGGAAGTATCATGAATGGAAGAAAATCATAAGTCATTCCTATTATCGTATTGATAAACGGATAATACGCAAGATTTCCCTCAATCATTGATAATATCTCTTTAAGTGCAGTAATTCTTAATGTGAAATTAATCCACATAGGCATAACAAAAAGCAGAAGTATTACCGCTTTTCTCTTTAACTTACTCTGTGAAAGTATATACGCTACAGGATAAGCAATTATAAGACAGACTGCAGTTGCAACAAATGCAAGTACAAGACTGTAACACAGAGTTCCAAGTGTATTAGGGTCTGTAAAAAAATTCTGCAGATTAACCATGCTGAATTGTCCCTGTCCGTTAGTAAATGCATAATATACAATAACCAGCAGTGGCGCTGCAACAAATAATATAAGAAACAGCCCATAAGGGATTCCAAGATATTTGCGTGAAAAAGACATATTTATATCCCCCTACTTCTTCAACTGGAATTTCATCTTCTCTTCAGGCATGATAAGACCAACCTGATCGTCCATATTCCAGAGATATTCATCATCTACAATAAGGTCATGACCATACTCTGTTCTTATTACATAACTGTAATGGTCACCCTTATAGATAAGGTTAATAATCTTACCTGACACAAGACCTGCTGTTACATCATCGCTCATTTCAATATCATCAGGCTGGATTGAAACAACAACCCTGAACTTTGAAACATCTACATTTTCACCGTTCTCATCAACAAGAACTCCATCTGACATCTTAGTCTTAGGAATTACCTGTGTTAAATCACAGCTTATTATCTTGCCATTAAAGTCAAGTGTATAATCTCCATTAATTGTTGTAACAAAACTTGTGGTATGGTCTTCTGCCAGCATTACATGAATTCCATCAGGCTCAAGCTGCATTCCTACTGTATCACCGACATGATAACACTTGGTAGTTCTTATTATCATCTCATACTTTCCGGATTCAACAGCAACCTCGTAATGCATTCCCTTGAATATAACTGAAGTAACCTCACCAACTACAGTTCCATCCTCCGGCTTTGTAATTATTACATCTTCCGGTCTTATAACAACATCGACTAAAGTTCCCTCTGGAACATCATCCATTCCCACGAACTCTCCGCCGCAGAATCTTACCTTCATATGACCTGTCATGATGCCCTTGAAAATGTTGCTCTCTCCGATGAAGTCGGCAACAAAAGCATTCTTAGGCTCATTATATATATCCTCTGGTGTTCCAATCTGCTGAATCTTACCCTCTGATAAAACAACAATCTTATCAGACATTGTAAGTGCCTCTTCCTGGTCATGTGTTACATATATAAATGTAATTCCGAGCTGGTCATGCATATTCTTAAGCTCAATCTGCATCTCCTTACGCATCTTTAAATCAAGCGCGCCAAGCGGTTCATCAAGCATAAGAATTTCCGGCTCATTGACAAGTGCTCTTGCAATTGCAATTCTTTGCTGCTGTCCACCTGACAGAGTAGATATCTTCCTATTCTCAAAACCTTCAAGATCAACCATGTCAAGAACATGCTTAACCTTTTTCCTTATTTCCTCTTTAGGAAGCTTCTTTAACTTAAGGCCAAATGCAATATTGTCATATATATTCATATGTGGAAACAGCGCATACCGCTGAAACACAGTATTAATCGGTCTTTTATTAGCTGGAAGCTGTGATATATCCTCTCCGTTAAGAAGTATCTGTCCGTCTGTTGGAAGTTCAAATCCTGCTATCATTCTAAGCGTTGTTGTCTTACCACATCCTGATGGTCCTAAAAATGTTACGAATTCCCCTCTCTTTACTTCAAGATTAAAGTCATCAACCGCCTTAAATCCATTATCACTATATACCTTACTGATATGTTTAAGCTCTATTATATTCTCTGATTTACCAGACATATCCAACCTCCGCAATTAACATCCTTCGTTACACTGTCCAACAACTATGCAACCACTTCCTATTTAATATCAAAAACGGGTACAAATCAAGTCATTTCTTGATTTGTACCCATTATTTTTTATGCTTTTATATTATGTAAAAAATGATAAAACACATGTTTTATGGTCTGTGATGAAGTTCCTGGACAGTCTTTCCTATTTCGTCCCTTATAGCCTGTCTGTCTTCCGGAATCTTCTGCATTCTTGCAAGCAAATCCGCTGTATCATGCTCAGAGCCAACTTTTCTCAACGACTCACATGCTGCAAATACAACATCATCATCTGCATCATCAACAAATCTCAACAATAAATCTATGCTGCTCTGGTCATCGCTTGCCCCAAGTGCCTTGGCTGCTGCAATCTTTCCTTCTTTGCTTCCTGTAATCTCTTCCTGTATTGCATACCAGTCATGATGTTTTACATATTTCTCCATTTTTTCATCCAGTGTCTTTTTCTTAAATAACATACCGATGCCTTCTTTCATCTTTTTCTATATTATAGTATTGCATTTTCGATATGTAAAATGTATATTTAGTATGTCGCTTATATCAAAATTATATATTGGAGAATTATTATGACCTTGGATTATTACAGAATCTTTTACTATGTTGCAAAATATAAGAGTTTTTCAAAAGCAGCCCGCATGCTCGATAATAACCAGCCTAACATAACCCGCTGCATGAATATATTAGAAAGCGAACTTGACTGTAAGCTGCTTAACCGTTCTCACAAAGGCATCACTCTTACGCCTGAAGGAAATACATTGTATTCTCATGTATCAATTGCAATGAAACAGCTTGAAGATGCTGAGAACGCCATTATCAAAAGCAAAAGTCTGTCCGGTGGCACAATATGTATAGGAGTAAGTGAGATTGCTCTTAGAATATTTCTTCTTAAAAAGCTTGAGAAATTCACAGAACTTTTTCCCGATGTCAAGATAAAGCTTACCAACCACTCTACTAATCAGGCTGTTAATGCACTAAAAGCCGGTCTGGTAGATTTTGCGGTCGTAACCACACCTGTTAATTTAACTAATGATATGAAATCTGAAAGCTTATGCTCATTCCATGATATACTTATTGCAGGTCCAAAATACAGCCAGCCAGATAACAAAATAATTCATCTGGAAGAATTGCAGGATTATCCTTTTATAAGTCTGGCAGAAGGTACCGGTACACATGACCACTACACCAAATTCTTCTATGACAACAATCTTCACTTTAACCTTGACATGGAGGCTTCAACTACAGATCAGGTTCTTGCAATGGTTCAGGCAAACTTAGGGCTTGGCTTCTATCCGGAGGAGCTTGCCTCTGAATATATAATGCGTGGTGAAATATTTCCTGTAAATCTATACGAATCCGCACCAGACAGAGATATTGTTCTTATACGCGAAGCAAGACATACCGAAAGCATTGCAGCCAAAAAGCTTATTAATTTCTTAAAGCATACAACTGATTAAAATGTCTTAGTTGCACCTTCAAGTGTCGCACAGTAGCCTGTATTATTCTTGCTCTTATACATGGCACTGTCGGCATTTCTGTACAGTTCATCAAAATCAATATCCCTTTCCCCATTATAAAACGCTTCACCCATGCTTACATATATCTTCTCATCTCCCATCTCTGGGATTCTTATGTCCTTAAGCTTTGCAAATACCCTCATCGTGAAGCTTTCAGCATCTTTAGTTTCTGTTATTCCCGGGATGAACATTGCAAATTCATCACCTCCCAGACGCATGCATATATCATGTTCCCTGCATACACTCTGGAGACTTCTTGCAACCGCTATAATTACTGCATCCCCTACAACATGTCCATATGTATCATTAACATTCTTGAACTTATCACAATCAAGAAGACACATAAGTCCCTTAGTTCCTTCCTTAATAAAGTCTGCAATTGCTTTCTCTCCGCTTCCTCTGTTTCTTATTCCCGTCATAAGGTCTGTTTCTGAAAGATATAAAAGCCTGTTCTCCTTACGTTTCTCTGCATCGATAACTTCAACAGCGTATACAACATGCCACAGATCTCCATTGCTATCCTCATCTACCCTTATAAATCTTTCACGACACCATCCAGAGTAATTACCCATGAATTCATGAACAATCGTAGTTTTGTTCTTCATTCTCTCCGGAAGTGTTGATATATCGACAAATTCAAGTACACTTTCTACATACTTCTTGGCAGGAAGTATCTTCATTACATTATTTATCTGTTCTGCAAAAGTATGCTCACCTTCTATCATATTATCTCTTATGAAATCTGTTGACTTTATTTCATGAAATTTCCCTGTCTTTAAATTGATAATATGCATTGACAGATATATTCCTGCAAGTGCCGAATATGCGCTGAACATAGCCTCACGCTTGGATTTTTTAAATACATTTCTCTGTTTTAACAGCAGTACTAAAAATGTACCTATCATATCAAGAAATCGTGAAATCTCGTCAATCTCACTTTCTGGTGGATTGTCAACACCAAAGAAACCATATATCTCGTCCTTATATCTGAATGGACTTACTGCCAGGCTCTTTACATTCTGAACTTTGAGCAGCTCATATGCTGCAGGATATTCATCCTTAATCTCCTCAATATCTTTAGTACTAATATTCCTGCCATCTTTAAATGATGAATACCACCAGTCTATAATTGACATATCTACATTCTGAAGAAACTTTATCTGAGGCTCAATCCCATCCGCACACCACTCATAAGTATTATTAGTAACCTTTTTTCTAATATTATCTTCAAATATGTATATTCTTTCAGAACCGATATGTTCTCCAAAAAATCTGATAAATTCATTAATCTGATCATCTGGATTTTCATAATTCATTGCTGCCTTCATTGCTTTATTCAAAATTGGTTCGTACTTTTTCGTCTTCATATGCATCTCCAATTCAACACATTTATAACTAGCAACATAGTAACATATATTGACAAAAAACGCACCCTTTTCACACATTAAAAATGTGAAAAAAGTGCGTCCAAATATTAAATAATACGCATTCGCCGCCAATAATCCTCTACATAGCCTTAATCGCATTCACTGTTATATTGTACTGTTTTTCAACTTCTTCAAATGCTTCCTTAGCTCCTGCAAGTTCTCCTGCACGAAAAAGCTCTGTAATAGCTGAACTCGCTTTATAAAGATTATCAAATCCAAGATTTAAGCATACTCCCTTAAGTGTATGTGCTGCCCTGAATGCTTCTTCTACATTTCCGGCAGCTAAAGCCTCTTTAAGATTAGCATAGCTGTTGTCATCTAAAAACTTCAATACAAATTTTTTAATAAAAGCTTCATTGGGAAATCTATTCAAAACATTCTGATAATCTGCTCCCATTGCATCGTAACATTCCTTAATTGTCATGTGCCATACCTGCCTATATATTGTTAAATTATAACTATGCGTATAACAAATAATATCACGATTAATATAGTATTGTCAAAGAATAGTTTAATAGTAAAATATATTTTCAGATTATTATTTTACATATCCGCAAATATACTGTATATTAAATACATTGCTGTTTGGCAAAATATATGTGGGGGAATTGTTTTATGAAAAAACGAGATTCTTTTAATAACAAATGGGGATTCATCCTCGCCTGTATCGGCTCTGCCGTTGGTATGGGTAATATCTGGATGTTCCCGACAAGAGTATCTATGTATGGCGGTGGTTCATACCTGATACCATATTTCATATTCGTTGCACTTATAGGTTTCACAGGTGTTATCGGAGAAATGAGTTTTGGTCGTGCAACAAAGTCAGGACCTGTTGATGCATTTGGATATGCATGTGGAACTAAGAATAAAAGAAAGCTTGGTGAGATTATCGGTTTTATTCCTGTACTTGGCGCACTTGCCATGGCAATTGGTTACACAGTTGTAATGGGTTGGATTCTTAAGTACATGATTGGAGCTTTTACGGGAAAGACACTTGCACCTGCTGACACAGAAGGTTTTGCTGCTTCATTTGGAAGTATGGCAAGCGCATTTGGTAATAATGTATGGCAGATTGTAGCTCTTGTTATTGGTATAATTATTCTTATGTTCGGTGTCGGACGCGGAATTGAAAAGGCCAACAAAATCATGATGCCTGTTTTCTTTATTCTTTTTGCTGTACTTGGAATATATGTTGCTTTCCAGCCTGGTGCGATAGAAGGCTACAAATACATTTTCAGAGTTGACCCTGAGGCATTTGCTGACCCTAAGACCTGGATATTTGCTCTTGGCCAGGCATTCTTCTCTCTTTCTGTTGCTGGTAATGGTACTCTTATATATGGTTCTTACCTTTCAGATAATGAAGATATTCCTGCTGCTGCCGGACGCGTTGCGCTGTTCGATACTATAGCAGCCATGCTTGCAGCACTTGTTATCATTCCTGCAATGGCAACAACCGGTGCACAGCTTAATCAGGGTGGTCCGGGACTTATGTTTATCTTCCTCCCTGCACTTTTCAAGTCAATGCCAGGTGGATACATAGTCGCAATTATATTCTTTGTTGCTGTATTTATGGCAGGGCTTTCTTCTTTAATCAACCTGTATGAAGCACCTATTGCAACTATTCAGGAAAAGCTACATCTAGGAAGAAAGGCATCTTGTGCAATAATCGCTGCAATAGCACTTATTGTTTCAATATGCATTCAGGGAATTGTCTCTGGCTGGATGGATATACTTTCTATCTACATCTGCCCACTTGGTGCAGGTCTTGCCGGAATTATGTTCTTCTGGATATGTGGTAAGAAATATGTTGAAACTCAGGTTAATACCGGACGCGATAAGAAATTCACTGATAAATTCTATCCTATATGCAAATACATTTTCTGCCCTGTATGTTTCCTTGTTCTTATACTCGGAATTGTTCTTGGCGGAATCGGCTGATTAAGATATTATAATAAAAGGAATCCTGTAAGCAGGGAGGTGTTGCCTTTCTGCTTATGGGATTCCTTTTTTATTTCATATATTTGTTATGCTATTCCTGCTTTCTGCCACATTTTTACAAAAATATTTCCTCAAAATCAGCAATTACAAGCCTAAGCGTGGCTTCGTCCATATCCGAATAATGAATTACAAGTATTCCATGGTACTTATCCGCGTCAGCGAAACAATACTCTGAAAGGCAGTTAATAAGAATCCCTTTCTGCCTGGCTGCCCATTTAATCTCAACATCACTTAGGGAAGTTTTCACATGCAGCAGAAAATGTGTTCCCGCATCATCCTGATATATCGTACTTATCTCATTAAGCCTTGATTCACGAAACATCCTGCATATCTTTTCACGGCGTCCCCTGTAATCATTGACAAGCCTCTTAATATGCCGTTCAAAATAACCTTTTTCAATAAATGCTGCCATTGCATACTGTTCAAATCCCGACACAGTACACGAGTAAAAATTCATTGTTGAGATATATTTTTCCATCAGCTTTTCCGGCAGTACCATATATCCTATTCTAAGCGATGGAACCATTGTCTTTGAAAATGTGTTCATATATATTACTCTGTGGCTTCTGTCCCTAGACTGCATGGACGGAATCGGCTTGCCCTGCATACGGAATTCGCAGTCAAAATCATCCTCAATTATATATCTGCCCGGCTCCTCTGCTGCCCAGTTAAGCAGTTCCTGTCTTCTTGCAACCGGCATAACAAGACCTATCGGAAAATGATGCTCAGGACTTACATGTGCTACATTTATACCTTTCCATCTAAGTTCATCGACCTTCATGCCCCTATCATCAATATTAACATAATCCCAGTTCACACCATTTTCATCATATATCTTGGTAATCTTACGGTATCCGGGATTCTCAACACCAAACTTCACATCTGGGCCTAAAAGCTGTAACAGCCTGTTATACAGATATTCCGTTCCGGCCCCTATAATAATATGGTCTGCTGAAACCTGCATTCCACGGTATCTGTTAAGATGGTCTGCAATTGCTTCACGAAGCTGCAGCACACCGTTAAAAGGTACAGTCTTAAGAAGAGAAGTGTTATAATCGGTCAGGGTTTCCCTCATAACCTTTGCCCATGTAGCAAATGGAAATCTATCATACCGGATATTATTTGCCGTCAAATCAGCAAGATAAGTCTCCTCCTGGAATCTTTTCACAGGAGCAGCATACCCTGGTGCACCACCTGTAACCACGGCAATCTTATTAACATAATACCCTCTTTTTTCCTCAGATCGGACATAACCTTCCAGAAGAAGCTGCTCATATGCGTTCTCCACAGTCTTGACACTTATCTGCAAATGCTGTGAAAGCCCTCGCTTTGATGGCAGCTTCTCATCAGCCTTAAGCTTCCCGTCAGCTATATCTTCCTTAATCAGTTCATACAGATATTCGTACATTGTTTTGTTTCCGCGTTTATCTAAATCATATGTAAGCAAATCTGGTCTCCTATTATATATGTATTTTGGATATTTAAAAGATATCAGTTCTAATTATAATAAGCTCATAAGCAAAAAACAAGGAGGAAAATCCCTCTCCTCACCTGAATGGTTCGGATTTTTCTTCAAAAAACAAGGAGGAATAGAAATACTATGGGAATCTATGCTATTACTGGTGCTTCAAGCGGTATCGGTGCGAAAACTAAAGAATTGTTAATACAGCAGGGACATAAGGTAATTAATATTGATCTTAAAGACGGTGACATCTGCGTAAACCTTGCATCGCAGGAAGGCAGACAGTCTGCTGTTGATCAGTTACATACTATGTGCCCTGACGGACTTGACGGAATGATATGCAACGCTGGTGTTTCAGGCGCATGCGGTAATCTCGGACTCATTATCTCTCTTAACTACTTCGGAACAGTAGCCGTTGCAAATGGTGTATATGACCTTTTAAAGAAGAAGCACGGAAGCTGTGTTGTAACTGTTTCCAACACAATTTCACAGGGTGCAGGCCGTAAGGATATCGTTGACCTCCTTAATAACATCGGTGATGAGAAGCGTGTATTGAGCCTTGTTTCATCTATGGACAGTACTAACCTTTCAGTTGGTAACAGCCTTTATGTTTCTACTAAATATGCACTTGCAAGATGGGTTCGCCGTGTATCTGCAACATGGGCAGCTAACGGTGTCCGTATAAATGCGGTTGCTCCTGGTAATGTACACACAGCCATGACTGCGACAATGAGCACAACTGCCAAGATGGCTCTTAACGCTCTTCCTATCCCAACCAAATACGGTCAGGAATGCCTTATGGCTCCAGAGGAAATTGCTGAGGTTATGGTATTCCTTGCTTCAGATTCAGCAAGAGGTGTCAATGGAAACATCATGTTCGTTGATGGCGGTACCGATGCATTATTAAACACAGAGAAAGTATATTAAAAGGAGGGCATTAAACATGACAGCAATTGAAAAATATGTAGAAGCAATGGAAAACAAAGATTATGCAGGACTTGCCAATCTCTTTTCTCCAGATGGAATAATCAACGATTATTGTACTAATTCAGCAGCCCAGAACGAATATCATATATATGGAAGGGAAGCTATCAACATGTTCTTCCGTAACAAGTTTGGCTTCCGCAAATACTCTATCTTAGATGGTGAAGTTGTGAATTCTACCCAGGCAGAATTCATCGCTAACTTCGGCGGTTACAACATCATGGCCATCGCTACAGTCCGTGAAGTAACAGAAGATGGGCTTATCAAGAGACTTACTGTAAGACCTAAGTAATTAAATATTAAAAATCGTGTATAACCAATCAGGGCATTTGAATTGCAAGTTAATCCCTTACAATCCAAATGCCCTGATTTTCACACAAATTTATCATAAATATTATACCATCTTAGGTGTATCCCACAGATTCAGCTTAGTTCCAATTCCTTTTTCAACAGCATTTCTATATACGCACCGAAAATGTAACCATATTTTCAGCAGCTGCTGTGCTATTACAAATCCTCTTACCTTAGCTCTGTGCTCCTTAGAACCAAAGAATTTATGTATCTGCTTAAAAAGCTGTCCTCCCGGCTTCTCATTCTCATCAAATACAACTACATTAAGTCCTCTCTTCACTGGCTTTACTACCAGCATTGCTCTAGATTTTACATATTCAATTTTGATTCAACATCCACTTTTCCACTCTCATTTTTAAATATCAAGTGCATATTAGAATGTCTCTCCAACGAATGTTTATCATTCTCTATATATCTCCATGTTGCTTTATATGTACCTGGAACGGCTATTTCTTCATCGGATATAAAACTGATAAAATCGTTAACCTTTCCCTCATATCTTTCAGCAAAATCATCTGACATTTCTTCTTTTTCGTCATCTGTAAAATTCTTCAATTTCCCATACAATACATGTTCCAGATTACATGAATTAAAATATAAACGATACGCTATATCATGAACTTTACCAGTTGAATAAAGTTTAAATAAAATTTCCGATTTATGTTTATTTCTATGTTCTATTGCTTCAACATCTATTCCTTCCATATGATCTTCATAATATTGAATATCATTGACATCAGCCTTCACCACACAATTTTTTGTAAATACTCCATCTGTATCAGCAATATGAATAATCTTTATAAAGTCCTCCCAATTATATCCATACTTCGTTTTTATGCCATATATAATCGCATCTATCTTTGTAACAACATTTTTTACTGTGGTAAATTTATCTGATGTAATATCTCCATGTACCACAGCAAACTGCACCTCTTCTGAGGAAAAATACTCTTTTAAAATACTACCAATAGCATTCTCATCACTAGGACCTTCAACAATTACAACTATTACTTTCTTTTCACTCAATATGAAGACTCCTTCCTGCTTTACGAAAAGCCCGTGCAATTTTTAAGCTATCTGTTTCTTCATAAATTGCTTCGTCCTGCCCTCCTAGCGTAATACTTCTGATATACATACTACGAAGATTATTATTTTCCTTTACACTCTTCATATGGATATATCGATTCTCTGGATTAACAGTTGAAAACATAATACTGTTTTTATCAAGCATCTCAAGAGCTCGCAAATTGTGAGATGTAAATATTAGCTGCCCCTTAGCACTCTTTTCAAAGATATCAAGCAGTTCCCCAAGCATATATTCAAAGATTCCTGCATCTAATTCATCAACCACAAGACAAATTGACGGATTTCCAAATGCTTGGATAAGTACATTCAATATAGAGATAATCTTAATTATACCCTCCGACTCCATACGAATGGGAATAGGTTTCTTTCCTTCACGCACAGACATCAATTCTACCTTACATCCCTCTTCCCCAGAATCTAGTGCTTGCTTACCATAATCTTTTATATCAATTGTCATTCCAGGAATAATTGTATATAACACCATATTTATTTGATTAACAATTGCATCCAAAATGTCCTTTTTAGCTGAATCTAATACAACCGGTTCTGTTAAAGGAATTGCAAAATCTCCCTTTGCACCAATTTTATTGTTTTCTATACGGAAAGCCATTGGCAAAAGAAAATTTGCCGTTATCATTCCTGAATGAGTATTTCTAATAACAAACAAGTCCTTGAAAGCAAATTCAAACAAAGCTCTGATTACATACGAATAATCCTTGAATTTTTCTTCAACTTTCTGACAAAAAATTTCCCTGCTGCTCTCACCAAAAATATATGAGCAATTGCTTTTTTCAGCCATCTTTCTGGCTACAATTAAATCCATCCTTTTCTCTTTATTCTTACCAATCAGTTCATCTAATCTCTTTTGTGGTTTAAAGATACATTCCTGTTCAGAGCGCACATAATCCATAAAAATATTCTTGTTAGTTCTCTTCCCTGCATGATTAATTGCACAATTCAAATACTCTCTCTCTACTACAACTTCTCCGTTATTTCTTCTCAAACTAATATTGTATCCGACCTCGTATACCTTTACTTTATTAGATATCTTAAATTCGATATTCATATGGGCACAATCTTCATCTACGCCAATATAATCATTTATACTCTGATCAATGCTCTCACCTGTCATTATCTGCTGGAGGAAATATAAAGCATCTACAACTGCTGTTTTTCCTGAACCATTCTGTCCATATATACCAAGAATCTCAGCTCTTTTAGCATTAAGTGATTTTTCATTAGCCATAGGCATAAAAATAGTACCATTCTTAACATTTTTTATATTTTTTAATGTCAACGATGACAAACGTACAATGAAATCCTCCATTTTCCACCTCCATAATGCATCTAAACGTATATTTATAATAACATATATCGGTTATTGGGTCAATCTAATTGTATTTTTTGCACATTTTGTTCTATTTTTAATATTTCATCATATTTTTAACTTTATATTGCAATTTCTAACAGTATTGTACCCCATATGATTCATCCCATGCTATATTCCATAATTACTTATCCCACATCCTTAATCATCATAAGCATCCCACCATCTTTACTCTTCCACATGTATCTGGCATACCTTCATCGCCGTCAGTGCATTGATGTGCGACTCAGGTGTAACTCCGGCACAGCATTTTGCATCAACTGATATTACCACTTCCGGATTAACAGCCTTGATTGTCATGGCATTACTGATAACACAGATATCCGTGCATACGCCGATAAGTTCAACCTCTGTATAACCATTTTCTTTAATCCATTCAGCAAGCTCAATCGAACCAAATGTCGGCTTTTCAAAGCTTCTTACTGCCTTGATTCCCTCAAGTTCAGGTATCAGCTTCCATCCATTATCAGGCTTTATGCAATGTTTCACTGGAAGATTCCTTCCCTCCTGTGTATTCATGTAATCTTCCGTGTGAGTATCGAGTGTGTATACAATATCAGCATTTCCTTCTGCACTCTTGACCTTTGCTGCCACTGCAGGCACAACTGCCTGACACTCTTTATTGCCTAAGGCCCCTGTAATAAAATCATTTTGCATATCAATAACCACTAATAATTTCTTATCCATATCAAAACCTCCAACTCATTTCAATCATCTGAACACCAGCTGCACAAGCAGCATATAACATATCGTTCCGCCTGCGATAGAGACAAGCATCTGCTTTTTCCATTTGTGAAGAAGAACCGTCACAATAATTGCAATCAGTTCCGGCAGGCCATAGCTGTAACTTGTGACCTTAACATTTTTAAGGCAGTACACAATAAGCATTGAGAATATAGCTCCCGGAAGCACCCTTCCAAGATAAGTTATGTACTTTGGTGTTGTCCTCTTTTCATTAAATATCATAAACGGAAGAAAACGCGTTGCCATAGTTCCAAGAGTACACATTGCAATCGTAATAATCTGCTGTGTTATCGTCATTGTACCGCGTCCTCCTTCAAATCATCTTTTACCGGCTCATTTTCTGACTCCTTCAAGGCCCTCTTCTCATCATATTTTCTTAACATCGTAAGCATAACAACAATCACAACCATAGTTGGTATCAGAAAATTGTCTGCTCCGAATATCAGAAGGCAGACAACACTTGCAATCATGCCGATAAGCTCACTCATGTGATTCTTTTCTTTTGACCACTGTTCCATGAATATAACAACAAACATTGCTGTCATCACGAAATCCAGTCCCTTCGTGTCAAATGTTATGAGATTGCCAAGCAGTCCGCCAAGCATTGCACCTCCAACCCAGTATATCTGGTTAAACAAAGTCACCCAGAAATAAAACCAGCCACGGTCAACATCTTCCGGAATCTCTGCTGAATAATTCACACTGAAGGTCTCATCACACATTGCATATATAAGATAGAATTTCTTCCAACCCATATTCTTGAACTTGTCAAGCATTGCTATTCCATAAAACAAGTGTCTTGCCTGAATCATGAATGCCATAAGAAGTGTCTGTATTGGTGCAAATGCTGCTAAATTACTCCATCTGTAAATATATTCAAACCTGTATTTTAATACAGATTGACCTGTTTTTCCACAAGTCTGCTGCCTTCATACTTAAGCTTTATTGAGAAAAATCTCTCCTCCCCCGAAAGAAGAAGGTTAAGAAATACCCTGTCACCCTCCCATGTCGGAAGCCCGGGAACTTCTTCTTTATCAACCCAAGCCAGTTCTCCTTCGTCGCATTCAATAAGCTCACCTGTAAAGCCATCTGCCGTAAATACACACATAAGCTCTGGCTCACATTCATTACTTATAAATGTTACAAGTCCGCGGAATCTGTATGAAGTAAGCGTAAGACCTGTTTCTTCCTTTACCTCACGCACAAGACATTCCTCAGGAGTCTCCTGATTCTCAGCATGACCACCTACTCCAATCCATTTACCTTCATTAATATCATTATGCTTTTTCACTCTGTGAAGCATAAGATACTTCCCGTCCTTCTCTATATAACATAAAGTTGTAGTTATCATCAATTCTACCTTTCATGTCCGATTTTTTCAATCAAATTCACCTTATAGATTCAATTATTGCCTCTGCATCTGCTTTCGCAAGTGCGTCAAGTTTTTCATTGGTACTGAGAAAATTTCTGTAATCTCCTTCATTACTCAAAAAAGCATGTTCAACAATTATAGAAGGAAGCCCTGCCTTGGTACCACAATACAACAATGTATAATAATCCGCTGGCGAACCATCAGGATATGTTTCTCCTACTGTTGTTACCCTCTGCAAAATTCCTCCGGTATTTTCAGTATTCCAGTCATTGGCTATTGGAAGTCCTAACACATTTAATTTAGATATTATTGATTTAGCCATCCTCATCTCCGAATCATATACGCTTGCCACCTTTGCATTTGATGGCTGATATCTGCTACAGCTCATAAGAACCATACAACCATGTGAATCAACCTCATCGGTACTTCTGCTGTTAACATGAACAGAAATAAAATAATCCGCATTGTTATCAACTGCATACTTTATACGGTTAGAAAGACTTAAATCGTAATCACTGTTTCTTGTAAGAATAACCTTAATCCCTTCATTCTCTTCAAGATACTCTTTCAGAGTCGTTGCAATACGATAGTTAAGATTTTTCTCCATCACAAGAACTCCATCATATTCCTGCTTTGTTCCTTCACTGTCTCCACCATGACCCGGATCAATACATATAACAACCTGCTTTGGTTTTACTTCTTCTGAAGCATCAATATTTCCCTCTGCTACAGCTTCCACAGCATTTTCCAAAGTCGTCTCTTCCTCTGTAAATTCTGTCTCTTCTGCAACTTCTTCCAGAGCTGTTTCCTCCTGTGTTGTCTCCTCAACAGTACTAATATCGGTCTGTGATTCATACAAATGTGTCTCATCATGACTACTTTCCATATCTGTCGCAGCATTCTTTTTTCCACATGCACACATACATATAGTAACCATCACCATACAAAAAAACAATTTCTTTTTCATTATATTACGCCTTCACTTCATGTCCGATTTTTTCAATCTCGTATTTCCCGCATACTATATTAATTTCATCAGCATTATCCCAGTCAAGACTTACATACACTTTCTTATTATCAACATCCCACTTAAGCTTATCAATAGTCAGTCCGCATCTTGTACGAAGTCCCTTAACCATGCCACTTCCAAGCTTGTCTGACCATGCTGGAAGCAGTTCAATTGTATGTTCATCAGAATATACAAGCATTTCATTAATAATTCCAACCAGTCCAAATGCGGTATCTGTACAAAACACGCCTTTGCTCCTGTCAGTATTGTGGTCTGTAAATAAAGTTGTGTAAAATATGTCACTGTGTACAAGCAGATTAAGCGTATCATATACAGCATCTGCATTTTTAAGACGAGCCTCTACTAACGCCTTATGTATCCAGCCATGTGAAGCGGTATCATCTTTTCCTTTATTCTCATGGTTTCTGTTAATGATTGCCTGACGACACGCAGATGCTAACTTACTGTCATGCTGAGTCTGCAAAGCCGGCCATGCCGGATAAAGATGGCTTATATGCCTGTGAGCATTATTCTCGCCATACTCCTTCATAGACCATTCCTTAACTGCGCCTGACTCATCATACATAAAATCAGGTAACATTCTTAAGAGTGCTTCCGCCTCTGATACAGCCTGCTCATATCCATCAACCTTCGTATAATTAAGCATCTCCGTGTACATATTAATTACATCTTTAGCCGCAGAGATATCCATTGCTGCATTGGCAGTAATCGCACTATGATATCCAAAAGGCTTATTCTCCGGTGAAAATGATGGAATAATAAGATAATGCTCACTCTCATTAAGACTGCATTTACCCTTCTCATACCTTGCATTACCGTCTGTATCTGTGTAATACTCAGGATTTCCAATCTGTTTCCAGAAATTATAAGTCTTTTTAAGTAGTGGCTCATATACATCTTTTCTTACATCAAATGTATCTTTGCCGTACATCTTAATCAGCGCCACATCATCAGTTGTTATCACAGCGTCACCGTAAGTCTGTAAGAATTCATATATAGGAATAAGCATCCAGCCAGCACCGGCATTCCAGTACTGGAATGGATAATTAATATCGTACTCTACCATCATTGCCCTGTGTCCATCAGTATTAACCGGAATAAGCACTGCATCCTTCATTCCATACACCATTGCCGCATTGTTAACCCAGTCAGGTATCTGTCGAAGTATAAACCACATATAACCAGCACCTGCTTCATACAACCCTGAGCTGTTTATTCCCGAAACCTGAATATTAACATTGGCATCCATTGTGTACGCACTTCTCCACAACAGATTCCACTCACCAACCCACAAGCCGCTGAGTCTTGGTGCTGTCGTTCCTGCGCATGCCTGCATTCCATACAGACCGTTATAATATAATTTCTCCAACAGATGAGGCATAATGTCATATTCATTTTTCTGCAAGTGAAGCAGTTCTTCATTAGCAGACTCGCAAAAATATCCGCCGTCAAGCTTAAGCTCTATATTCTTATGTTCTAAGCTTACCGGTTCTTCCGTTATATCGACACTGTTAACTTTGTTAATACATTTGTCTACCAGTGCAAATGTATCTTTGCCATTAACTCTGTCCCTGAACTCACAATATTCCCCCAAATCATCTGTCCAGTCTGTGTAAGTTATAAGTGTTATACTCTCTGCATGTGATATATTAATAACCGGCGCAGTCTCATCAATACAAGTGTACGCCCGGCTGTCTTTAGGCTTTGATGAAACCCTCATATCACCATCTGTCAATATCCTTGTAACACCTGCAAATCCACCCTTTGCAAGCTCACTTCCCTCATATTCAGGATAATGCACAACCGTACCTATTATGTTACCTCTTACAAATCTTGAATACAGCATATTTCTTTCAGGTGCAGGAATATTGTTCTTCTGAACTCCGAATTTCGGCATAGACTCAAAATCATCTATTGATATCGACATATTCACAGACTTTTCAGATATTATTTTAGTTATAATCACATTCTGTTTTCTCGATACATATGTACTTTTTGAAACAGAAGCTCCGTCTGATTTAAATGTAGTATTTATTGTACCAGTCTTATAATCTGTCCATCTTCTGTAACCAGAAATATCCGGCTCTCCTTCAAGTGTCAGTCTTATCATATGGCCTGGATGATAACAGTACATATTCGTTCTTTTTCTATCATGTATATTCCATGTATCATCAAAATTAATAACTGACTGTCTGGCTTCATCTAACTGTGCTGTAACATCGTAAGGCACATGTCTTGGCTCTTCCGATGGCATGACAAATTCAACATTCTGATATATAAGACTGTCCTCTATAGGCGCACATGATTCAAGCACGCCAAGCCTTCCATTACCTGCCACCATAGCCTCATGCCATGGTACATCTGTGACATTATAATTATCGTAAGGTTTAATCTGCCTAAACTTCTTTGAAAATGAACTATACATTTTTAGACTTCCTTTTCTACTTATCTTATTTTTCTTCTTTCTCTTCAGTTCCAAATGATTTAGCGTAAAGAAACTTATGTGTTGCAAATAATCCCGCAATTGCAGCCACCCCAGCAAGTACCTCAAAACCTGATACATGTCCTACTATCATCTGTCTTGAAATAGCAAAAAGCAGAACTTCAATAACCGTACCCGGAGTATGAGTGCAAAGCATCTTTACAAACTCAACTCCAATTGCAAATGTCATAACATTCTCAAGGAAATACTCAAGCGTGGCATTATCACAGCCTATTCCCAGCACGCTTTCCACAATAAATTTCCCTGCAAGAAACATTATAACTATCAGTAAAAATGCAGATAATACAATCTCAACATATGAGGCAGCCTGCTGCATTAATTTTCTTAATTTCATTTTCATAGGGTAAACTATCCTTTCAATTAATTTTATATATAGTGCCTTATTTAAGCATTAATTATATCTTATTCTTAATAATTAAGCAATTGTGCCCCTATCGCTTTCATTAAATAATTTAACATAATTATATAGTGAATGTGCATAATTTCATTTGACTTTCATAATGTTTTTTAGTAAACTTTAACAAGTTGGTGTTTTGAAGTATGATAATAAATGACGCCATATTTATTATCTCTACAGGCACGCGTAACGGACATAATTTTTTAACGAGGAGAAAAACATGGAAGCTTTATTAATTCTAGTCATCGTTGCAGCCCTGCTTGCGCTCGGCTATGCAGCATTCAACTTCATCGGTGTTAAGAAACTTGATGAAGGAACAGACCGTATGAAAGAAATCGCAGCAGCCATAAGAGTTGGTGCTAACGCATTTATTACATACGAGTATAAGATTATTGCAGTAGTAGTTGTTATTATTGCAATCGCATTTGCAGCTATATTCACTGTCCAGTATGGAGAATTCAGCTGGGAGCCATCTGTATGTTTCATGATTGGTGTTATCATGAGTGCATCAGCAGGCTGGGTAGGTATGAAGATTGCTACTTACGCTAATGTAAGAGTTTCTAATACAGCCCGCAACACTAAGAACATTGGTTCAACACTTAAGGTAGCTTTAAAAGGTGGCTCAGTTATGGGTCTCTGCGTTGGCGGTTTCGCACTTTTAGGACTTTTCCTTGTATACATCATATTTGGATTTGGTCTTAACATGCTTGACATTGAGGCGCTCCGTGGTGCTCATGTGTTCACACAGTGTCTTTCATGCTACGCACTTGGCTGCTCTATTGTTGCTATGTTTAACCGTGTTGGTGGCGGTATATATACTAAGGCAGCTGATATGGGAGCTGACCTTGTTGGTAAGACAGAAGCACACATTCCTGAAGATGATCCAAGAAATCCTGCCACTATCGCAGATAACGTTGGTGATAATGTAGGTGATGTTGCCGGACTTGGTTCTGACCTTCTTGAATCATTTGTTGGAGCTATATCTTCAGCAATTATTCTTGCAGTAAGTCTTTACCTTTCAAATGTAGCTAATAACCTTGAAGTTTCAGACGAAATGCTCTCTAAGATGATGTATTTTCCACTTGTATTCGCTGCAATCGGACTTATCGCATCTATTCTTGGTATCGCTTATGTTCTCTTAAAGAAGGGTTCTGATAATCCTCACAGAGATCTTAATATCTCAACATGGAGTGCTGCCGGAATTACAATTATCGGCGGATTCGTTGCTACATATCTGTTATTCAATGGCGAGAATGCAGATATTCTTAAGGTTGCAGGATTTAACATTGGTTTCATATCACCTTGGATTGCTGCTTCACTTGGCGTAGTGAGTGGTGTTATCATCGGTGGTATCGCAGAATACTATACAAGTTATGATTACAAGCCAACACAGACAATTGCACAGGCTTCTAAGGAAGGTGCAGCTTTAACTATTACACAGGGTCTTTCAGTTGGTATGAAGTCTTGTATGTACCCACTTATTGTTTTAGGTATTACAACTTATGTTTCATACGCAGTTTCAGGCATGTTCGGTATTGCTATGGCGGCCGTAGGTATGCTTTCATTCGTATCAGCAACTGTTTCTGTTGATACTTATGGACCAATCTCTGATAATGCCGGTGGTATTGCAGAGATGTCAGAGCTCGAACCTGAAGTAAGAGAAATTACTGATAAGCTTGATTCCGTTGGTAATACAACAGCTGCCATCGGTAAAGGCTTTGCTATCGGTTCAGCTTCACTTGCAGCACTTTCACTTATGGTTAGTTTCCTTTATGCATTCCAGCCAGAGGGAAGCAACCTCGACCTTAACTTCACTAACCCACTTATTCTTGCCGGTGCTTTAGTTGGTGGTGCTCTTCCATATCTGTTCTCAGGTATGCTTATTGAAGCCGTTGCCAATGCTGCCCGTAAAATGGTTGAAGAAGTAAGAAGACAGTTCAGAGACATTCCTGGTATCCTTGAAGGAAAGGCTAAACCAGACTATAAGACATGTATTGAGATATCATCTCAGGGTGCATTAAAGGAAATGCGTATGCCAGCTATCATCTCAATCATCTTCCCTGTAATTGCCGGATTCCTTTTCGGACCTTACTTCGTAGGTGGTCTTCTTATCGGTGCTACTCTTTCAGCTATCATGCTTGCCATCTTTACAGGTAACGCTGGTGGTGCGTGGGATAACGGTAAAAAGTACATCGAATCAGGTGCTATTGAAGGACAGGGCAAAGGCTCTCCTGCACATGACGCAGCCGTTGTTGGTGATACTGTAGGTGATCCATTAAAGGATACTGTAGGACCATCTCTTGATATCCTTATCAAGATTATGTCCACTGTTTCACTCGTTGCAGCTGTAATGTTCTACAATTACAATCTGCTTTACCTTATCTTTGGTATAAGATAATAATCCATATAAAGGAGTTGGGGCGACAGACCGATTGGTCTGCCGCCCCTGTTTTTATGTATATTTACTTAACAAGTGCTTCCCAGCGCTCCTTTGGAATTGAACTGCTCGTCACAATACATTCAGGGTCTGGTGCAATGACATGCCTTACAACTTCAAACACCGCCTGTGCATCACACAGCAGGCTCTCTGCGTCACCAAATGTCACTTCACGCACAGCCTTACAGTCAAGAAATGCCTGATTAAGCTTAACGAAATCCTCTGATATGTGAGGCTGGTCTGCGTTGTAATGCTTTCTCATATATGAATCCTTAATGCTGCCATCAGGCATTACAATCTGTAACTTCATCGGCTTATCTGATAATCTGTGTGGTACATTAAGTACCTCTTCAACACTATGAATAAATGTATTGCGTTCATGTCCTACTCCAACAAGCAGAATCTTTCCTCCACAGCTTCTTAATCTGTCATAACAGCCGCCGGGTGTACACGGCGTATTGTTGTTCTCCTCGCCTGCAAGATATTCTGCCGCTTTCTTTCCAATTCCTGCCATGCTGTGTGTAGGATGTAGTGACCTTATTACTCCGTCTCTTTTAAGAAACATATTAGTAAGCAGTCCGACACATGATGGTGTTTCTTTAGAATTAAACATAGGTGAATCCGCATTTATATTCTTCCATGTATGTGTTGGAAGAAGTAAAAGTCCATGTCCGAAATATTCAATCCATGCATCAAGTACTGTATCTGCCCCGCCTTCAACTTCGCCGATAGATTTCATAGATGAATGAATAAGAATTGTCTCATCTCCTGTTAACCCCATATTCTCTAACTGCGTCTTTAACTGTTCTTTAGTATACATATTAGTCCTCGCTTTTCACATATCAATATAGTAAACATATTAGCACATTTATCCTTGAAATATCCAGTAAACAATGTAATAATTACTTTTGAACAATTTAATTGAAAGGAATTAATTCATCATGACTAAAAGACGATTGACACGCAGACAGCGTCAGGTAAGAAGAAATCGTATTATTCTCGCCTGTGCAGCTGTTGCTTTACTTATCATTATTATTGTAATAATATCTGTTTCCATGAAAGGCTGTTCTAAGTCCAAGAAAACAGATAAGAATGGGGAATCTACAACTGCCAAGGTTGAAGAATCAACACAGACAAAAGAAAATGAAAGTACAAGTGAAAAAGTTTCATCAACTGATACTAATACATCATCTGCAATTATGTCAGATGCAACATCTTCATCTGCTTCTTCTAACAGTTCTGAATTCGCCCCTCCTGTAGTTCCATCTGGAAATGTAGTTTCCAATGGTACTACTTCTAAGGGATTCCAGATTCAGGAAATCAACGGAGCAACTTATATTGACGGAGTACTTATTGCCAATAAGACATATGCTCTTCCTCAGGATTTCATTCCCACTAATCCTGACCAGCCGGTTAATGCAGACAGAAGTTCAACATGTCTTGACAAAACTCTTATGAGTGCATGGAAGATTATGTTAAAGGATGCTACAGCTAAAGGTCTTAATATATACATTTCCAGTGGCTACCGTTCCTATAATTATCAGGTAAATGTATATAACAGATATGTTAAAAGTGATGGTGCTGCTGTAGCAGACACATATTCATCAAGACCTGGCAACTCTGAACATCAGACTGGTTTATGCTTCGACCTTAACACTATTGAAGATAGCTTCCAGTACACTAACGAAGGCAAGTGGGTTAATGATAACTGCTACAAATACGGCTTCTGTATCCGCTTCCCTAAAGGAAAAGATTCTGCTACCGGATATCAGTATGAATCATGGCATCTTCGTTATGTAGGTGTTGACCTTGCAACTAAGTTATATAACAATGGCGACTGGTTATCTCTTGAAGAATACTTTGGAATTACTTCACAGTATCCGAATTAAAAACATAAGGCGCGGAAAAATCCGCGCCTCAATTGTTATAATTGTTTTACAAATCTTCTTACCATTACCAGACATATCAGAATCTCTAACGGCATCAGCACTATAAACCACATCGATTGCCTGATACATTCATACATGCATATTTTTACAATTTTATCTCTTTCTGCTCCTGTATTGATAAGAAGTTTAATCCTTTCTGTATACCTTTCCAGCCTTCCCTTCAGGATAATTGTACTTACTATGAGATATATTACAATTGCAGCAATTCCTGTAATTCCATATGTCATCAATGCTTCTATTGTCTTCTGTCTCATCTGGTTCTTTTCATCTGAATATGATGTATACGCAAATCCCGCTGAACCAAGATATGAAGAAACAACATTATCTGTTGCCATTACAGACGAACCAAGATTATATTTTATATTAATCCGGTTAGGACTCATCTTTAATTTCATATAATCAGGCAGCTCATCAAGAAACAGGTATTTTTTAATAAGTTCATTCTGGCTGTCCAATGCATTCTGCAAAAGCTGTGTTGAACCAATTACTGTATACTGGCCAAATTCAGGTATTATGTATTTGAATTTTTCTTTTATTTCATCAGTTACCTTTACTACTTTAACCACTTTAGTGCTGGCTGCTGGTACAAGATATGTGTAAAATCCATACTGACTATACCACCACTCCTGTGAAATAATTGATCTCCAGACACCACTGTAATACTCATCTGAACCTGAAGCATCGAGCAATTGTTCCTTACTTATATTCCCAGCTTTATACTGATTATATGTATTCATAATATAGGCATTATCATGTGTCTCGGCATATACATCTAAAATTTCTGTTATCTGCTGGTCAGTTATATTTTTACATATATAATCTTTTATTGCTTGTGTATCTGTCTGGCCTTCATATCCATCAATTGTCTCCTCAAGCAATTTATTATAAGCATTGATATATTCATCGCCTGATTCGTAACTGTCATTTCTTTCTAAAACCATTTCATAATTATGAAGTTTAAGAGTAACACCATCCTTCATGCTGTCATCATATACCCCAGAATTATTTACATCCAGAAATACAACAACTTCTGAACCTTCTTTGAATCCATCATAATCCAGATTCCCCCCAGCATAATCATTAAGAGAATTATATATATACTCCTCCGGTTTCACATATCCGGCAGCAAAAATATATTTTTTATCTGCACCACCTGACTTTAATGATCTTGCCAATGATAGACCATTTCCAACATTATCAGTATTGATACCTGTCCATGTAAATGTTCTTGCTGTTTCGTAATATCCCATGGTTATATCATCTACGCCATCTATATTTTTAAGATAATTCAAAACATCATCACTTATATTCCTGTACATACAGCTGTCGCCAAATTTAACATCATTAAAATAATATTCTGATATGGAATGATTCTGAAATGGAGAATACTCCCATGTATCAGGTATTTTTTTCTCTATCTGCTCTGCAGTATGCACATCTCCTTTTTTCACAAGACTGGCTGTGTAATCATAATAAACTGTATATGAACGGGGAGTCTCTTTTACCGCATAGCCTACAATATCAGGTTTATCCGTTATCCTTAAGTACTCTCTGTATGCAATGATACAATTAATGGCACATACAACAGTAATAACAGCCATTGCCAGAGAAAACACTCTTATTACTATATTCTGGAAACAGCCATCAGACCACTTAAATCTTTTCGCAGTAGTTTTAACAAATGTTTTTTCTGTCATAACATTTTTAAAATTGTATGTCCGTTTTTTTCGGTTCAGGCTGCTTAATCTGTCCGTAATAATTTCCGACATAAAACTGACTGCTACTGCAATTACAAGTGTCAGAATAATCCTTATCAGGGTATATTGTCCTATTGAGAAAAATGACACATTTTTAAAATATTTTATTAAAGCCTGTATGACATACCCTGTTCCAGATGCTATACCAAAACCTATGACTGCCGAAATTAAAAGTATAAATATATTCTCTGTTAATATCATAAAAATTATCTGCCCTTTATCAGCCCCAAGGCATTTTTGAATAAATCGGACATTTTTTCTTGTCTTATTATACATTGTAATCTGATATGATATTATCGTTATTCCAACAAGCATAATAAATACATAAATATAATTATTAACTTTTGCATATCCCCACGGCTTATAATCATACACATTACTATTATATGTAAAATTAAACTTAAGGCCTGATTCTTTTCTTAAATTCTCAGCTATACTGCTATAATCCTGTTCATCTATGAAACTTTGTAATGAATATGCATATATGTATGTTTCATCCGTCGCAATATTGTCTGCCTCATTTTCCGTAACAATAATTCCCGGAAGCTTTTTACCATCATTCCATACATTTGTATAGCTGTTCATTATTCCGCAAAGCGTATATTCTTTATCATTAAGTGTTATATTATCTCCAATGTCTGTGCCCTGCCCAAGCCTGATAAGAGAGTTCCTGTCTATTGCTGCCTCATTGTCATTATCCGGCATCTTACCTTTCTCAAGTGCTATACTGCCCATGCTGATAAAGCCATCTGACATTGTACCAATCATAATATCTGATAAATTGGTTCTATCCTTTACGCTTGTTACAGTTTTTGCAGTGTACACATTTCCGGTATAAGGATGGTTTTTAATGCTTTCGTTTTCCTCTGGCTGTTTAGACCTGTACATTACAAACCAGTCTCCAAAATGCTTTTTATTATCAGCCTTCTGCCAGTTTGACATATTTTCCTGCAATAACAGTACCCCTGTAACAAATGTAAATGCGAGCACTACTAATACCATGGACCTTAAAATGTTTTTAAATCTCCTGCGAAGTCCCCTGAATGTCAATGCTATAATTTTGCTGTTCATACCCCCACACCCCCTGTCACATTTCCATCTGTGATTGTGAGTATGCGGTCTGCATATTCTGCCATCTGCCTGTCATGTGTAACCATAACAATAGTCTGCTGATACTTAGACGCTGCCAGAGTAAGCATTTGGGCAACTGTTTCTGCACTCGCCGCGTCAAGATTTCCGGTCGGCTCATCAGCGAATATAACTGACGGATGTGTAATCAGTGCCCTTGCGATTGCAACTCTCTGCTGTTCACCACCTGACATCTGTGCAGGAAATTTATCCTTACAGTAATCTATGCCAAGTGATTCCATTAATTCAGTGACTTTCTCCTCATCAGCTTGCTCACTGTCAAGAATTAACGGAAGTATTATATTTTCATATGCTGTATATTCAGGAATCAGCTTATAATCCTGATATATGAACCCAATATGCGTGCGTCTGAATTTTGCCAGTTCTGAATTCTTAAGATTATCAATCTCTTTTCCTTCTATGTACACCTTTCCCTCATCTGGCTTGTCTATAGTTCCAAGAATTCTTAACAGTGTTGACTTGCCTGAACCACTCTTTCCGACAATTGCAGTAAATTCTCCCTTTCTTACCTCAATATCACAACGGTTCAAAGCATTAATCTTCACCTGTCCTGCTGTGTAAGTTTTAGATATACCTTTTGCGCTTAATATTATGTCCATATGTCTCCCCCTCTCATCCCCGATTTCTATCTGGGATAATTATATCTTACAAAACTTACACCCGGCTTACATCGGCTGATATTTTGTTTTTAATCTGTACATCGGGAGTGTCACAACGAATTCAGCTCCGCCATACTTTTCACTGTTACCAGCCTTTATGCTTCCATTATGTGCCTGCACAATAAGCTTTGACAGATTAAGTCCTATACCCGCCTTGAAATCCGCTGCACTTCCATTAGTCTCGAATCTGTTAAATATGCTGTTAAACTGCTCCGTACTTAATCCTTTGCCATTATCAGCAATCATAACTACGCAGTCGTCATTCTTTCTTGTTACATCAACATATACCTTAGTATTGTCATCTGCTAAATATTCTGCACAATTATCGAGAAGATTTATAAAACACTCGACAATCCAGCCTTCATCCGCGTACATACATAATTTTTCATTGCCATAATCTGTAACAATTTTATTTCTGTCCGCAACACTGCTGTTAATACTTTCCTGAAGTATTGCCGCGACATCGACCTCATCACTTGTCATGACAACTTTTCCTGCCTCAAAGCGGCTTATATCAAGCAGCTTCTTTATAAATGTTTTGATTCTGAATGCATTGCCTGTACAATCAGCTATCTCTTTTCGCTGCGGACTGTCATCACATTTTTCCTCAAGCATTTCCAGTTTCATAGTTATAATTGCCAGCGGTGTCTTAATCTGATGTGCTATATTCTCAATAAAATCCTGCATCTTCTGGTGCTGCTCTTTATTATAAATGTGTTCGTTATCTAACTGCTTAGAAAGCCTCTCGTTATCTGCATATACATCGCACACTTTCTTTACAAAGCCCTTATGTCCAAGTCTGTAACAGTTATATAATCCTGAACCGAGTGCAATTAAAAGGATAGCTGTTATTGCTATTAAAGCATACATTTCTCCATTAATTCTGCTCACATACGAAAAGCCATGGCTGCCGTATCCGGCACTTTCCATGGCTGTCCTACCCGCTCTGATATTGTTATCTGTTATTCCTGATGAAAATATTTTTCGTACAAATGCTTCACCATATGCATTATCCAGTAAATACAATGCACCTGCCAGTGCCTGCTCTTTAAGCCTGTAATAAGCTATAATTCCAGCTATAACAGCCGCATTAATCAATCCATATATAATAACGAAAACAGTCTGTCTTTTTCTGAATAAAGACAGTTTCTTCTTAATCGTGTTATCCATAAATCCCCCTGAAAGTTATTAGTCAATCCACCTGTAGCCCACATTTCTGATAGTCTCAATGTATTGCTGATGCTTCTCACCATATGTTCCAAGCTTTGCTTTTATTCTGCTCATCGCAACGGTAAGTGTGTTATATTCAACGAAATTGCCATGAACATCCCATATTTTCTCGTATATGACATCACGCCTTACGACTCTGCCTTTATTCTCTATAAGCATTTTTACAATATCGAATTCATTAGTCGATATATTTAGTTCATCACCCTGACGGCTTATCTTATATCTGTCAAAATCAACGACAATATCACCTTTCTTGTAGATATTGCCCGCATTAAATTTGCTTCTTCTTAAGTTGGCACTTATTCTTGAAAGCAACTCCTTAGTGTAAAAAGGCTTTGTTATATAATCATCTGCACCTATATCTAGCCCTGTAACTATTTCTTCCTCATTATCACATGAAGTTAAGAATATAACCGGCACTTCTTCGCTTGATTTTCTTATCTTCCTGCATATATCAAATCCGCTTCCATCAGGCAGCTTGACATCTAACAGAAACATATCTATCTGCGGATTGCCAATAAATTTATCTGCCTCACCGCAGCTTCCGGCAGTAACTATATCATACCCCTTATCAGTCAGCAAAAGCTTAAGGCTTTCGCATAATTCCTTCTCATCTTCAACAACAGCTATCATAATTTTCGTTCCTTTTCACATATCTGGTCATACTGCTTATACATTTTCTGCACTTCATTTTCAAGCAGATAGTAATGCTTGATGTATGGAACAAGAAGGATAAGTATTGCAATTGCAAGGACAAGCAGCGGCATGCTTAATGCAGAGTCAATTGCCCCTACTATCACATATGCACACACTGTCAGCAGTTCCAATATTGCAAATGTTATGGTTACAATCAAGTGTACAAGCCTTTCATGCTGAAAGAATGCCACCTGTGTAAGATGCTCCTGCTTGATGTATTTCCAATCGCAGTCTTTATCTGATTGTAATAATGAATCTATGTATTTTCTGTATGTTAAAATACGGTTTTTCATGGTTAGCCTTCTTTCTTTTCCATTTATCTTAATCTGTTTCTGACCATCATTAATGAATATCCTAATAAATTTTGTCCTTTCCATTGGGAAATATCAAACCTTCTATCATCTTTCATCGATAATCCGATTCCCCATATGCAATCTCTTACAGCACATTCTGCCAGAATTGCATCATCTGTATCCAGTAATCTCTTTTTCAATTCCTCATTCTGTGAGAACTTCTCCATCAAACCATCATAAACAATAATCTGGCGAATTCCACTCCATATATTATCATTATATCCAGAAACGCTTCGTCCATATTGCTTAATTCTTGCCACTTCATCTGTATGTAAAATATGCCTTGCCACTTCATAATTCCCGAAGCAGACCGCCTTCTTATACATCATATATTGCTCCATAGATGTATATTTAATTCCCTCTATAGAAAAATCAGATAAAAACCAATTGCTTAAATATCCATTTTCTTCATCTGGATTATGAAAACATTTTATATCCATTAAACTTCTCCAACTTTCTGCACTGCTAAATTCAAGTCAAGGTCATGAAGCCCATAATATGCTTTTTTCAAGAAATCAACTGATATCTTTTGTACAACAAGATTACTTGGTATATTATAAAACCACTGATAATATGCATAGAATTCACCTATCCAGTCAGGCATAAACCCTTCTATTGCACTCCCTGATTTTAAAATATATCCTTCCGTTTCTGTAAAATATTTCCATAACTCTTTTGCACTCATTGTATTTACATATGCTTTTGCTTCATCAATATTTTTTCTGGTCTTACTATTCATATATGTCCTGATAAAATCTTCTGTATCTTTATCTGGAAATTCCTGCGCAACAAAATCAAATAATTTACCCTGATTCTCTACAACATCATTCAAATAAACTTCTGGATACGCTCTCACACTAATCACCTCTCAAACAATGTACTGAATACATTCGTTACCTTATTGGCATCTGAATCTACTAAATCTCTCATATTTTTTCTTGCTCTGACATCTCTTTCATTATATTTATCATTGAATTCTCTATAATCAACCGATAATATATCTTCTTTAATTTCATGTAGCCTTGAATACGCCTTTTCGGACTTAATACAATATTGAATTCCCAATCCACCCAATGCAAGCAATTCTTCGAGTATATCCATATCAATATTGTCTCTTACAAATTCTTTGGCTATATAAAAATATGATGCATTGGCTCTCCAGCCTTTGATAACATCATATACACTTGTATCTATACCATATTTGTTAATAAATTTTTCTGCAAGCATTCTGTATCGCTTAGAGTCCGCCGCTTCTCTATGTTTCATCAATTCCGCAAGCCATGCCAAAACATCTTTCTGCTGAAAATCCAGTATTTTCAAATCATCATATTCTAATTCATACTTATGAACCCAGCCATTAGTCTCATTAGGTCTGCATACTGCCCATTCTTTAGCCAGTTCAATATTTTCTGTAAGATAAAATCCTTTTCCATAATCATGTTTATCATCACCACCACCAAACACTGGATTTACAACATAATCAGGAGTTCCATGATATAAAATAATTGTTCCCATTTTACATTTTCTCCTATACACCTTTATAAAAAACTCTACCTTCCCGATATCGCACTCTTAAACCATCTTCCAGTCTCAGACAAATCACCATCACTCCAGCCACTCTTCGCACTGCAGCCTGATGATATAAGTGCTGATGTCTCTGCCTTATTACTGAGACTCCATGCAATAAAACTCAGCTGATTGCTGTTCATGAAGTCAAGCCACTCACTGGCAGATGCATAATCTATTCCACCGTTACCTGATGCATCACATATACTACATTCGCTGATAAACACTGGTACTCCGGCATTAAGTGCTGTGCTTATCTTATTTCTTATATTTTCTTTATGTGTTCCCGCATAAAAATGTGCCACATACATAACATTTCCATCATCAAGCGTATTGCCGACTACGCTGTCAACATCCTGTGACCAGGTGTTAGTTCCAACAAGTATAAGTGCATGATCATCATATTTTCTTATTGTGCCTATTACAGTCTCAGCATATGGCTTAATGTCTGAATTCCAGTCTGCACCTACAGGTTCATTACATATTTCATATATTACATTGTCATGGCCTGAATACTTAGACGCCATTTCTGCAAAGAAATCACATGCCTCCTGTGTGTGTCTTGATGGTGCATAATTAAGCACATGCCAGTCTATGATTACATACATTCCAAGCTGTGTTGCATAATTAACACCGTTATCAATAATCTGCTTTAATGCCGCTTTATCTCCACCTGAAAGATATCCATTATATTCTTCTGGATACATTGCAATTCTCACTACATTTGCACCCCAGTCATCCCTTAATGTTGCAAATGCATCATAATTAACATAGTCTGGGAACCATGATATTCCATGTGTGCTTACACCTCTTAACTGGATAACATTACCAGATTCGTCTGTTAATTTCGTACCGGACACCTGAAGTCTTCCTGTTGGAACTGTTGTTACTATGCCTGCATTGCTTCCTGTATCAGAATTATTCCCTGAGCCATTCCCAGAATCACTTCTGCCCGGCTGTGCTGTATCATCCCCTGATGTTGCTGCATTTTCCGCTTCTGTTGATTCTTCACTTGAATCTGCAATTTCTTCTCCCGCTTTATATGCCTTTCCATCATTAGCAAGCACAATCTCCACACCTGATTCAAGCTTGAAATCAAGTGTATATTTCGTAAGTTCCTCCTTAGACGCAGAACTTATAATGAATCCGACACTATTCATCTGAGCCTGACTCTCAATTATCTTATTAAATTCAACAGGCACAACACTCCATTGTGAATCAGATGTATCAACAGTACAGTTCCAGCTCTGCTCTAAAGTTGTACCACTTATTGTATTAAGCTTAAATGTCCAGTCCGAAATCTTTACCGTCTCTTTATTATCAATAACAAGGTCGTACTGTGCATAAAATCTGCCATTGCCCTCCCACGAATTAGACTGCTTAAACTGCATTGTTACAGATGTCTGTACCTGTTCGCCCGCATCTTCCTTAGCTGCCTCAGTCACAGAACCAGTCTGTTTCTCATTATTCACCGTACTTTCTGCATTAACATTTCCTTTATGTTTTCCTGATTTTGATAATACTGCAAATGTAACAGCTAATCCTGTTACAATTATAGCTATAACTATTATTATACATAATTTCTTTTTATTCATCATATCTTTTCCCACCCCTATTTTTTTATTATAGCAAAATATACAAAAATACACCATATCCTGCATTATAATCAGAATATGGTGTTAAAATTATCTTTTTTCTCTGTCAATATATTCTTTTTTAGTTACAAGACTCTTATATGCAGGACGTATTATCTTATCTGTAGTTATTAATTCTTCCAGTCTGTGAGCACTCCAGCCAACTATTCGGGCTATAGCAAATAAAGGTGTATATAACTCTCTTGGTATATTAAGCATATCATATACAAATCCACTATAGAAATCTATATTAGGACTTACTCCTTTATATATTTTCCGCTGTTCTGCAATAAGCCTTGGTGCAATTTTTTCAATATTATTATATAAAAGCATGTCTTCATTGCGTCCCTTATCTGTTGCAAGCTGCTCTACAAATCCCTTAAACACTTTCTCTCTTGGATCTGAGATAGAATATACTGCATGTCCCATACCATATATAAGACCTTTTTTATCAAATGCCTGCTTGTTAAGCAATTTATCCAGATATGCAGCTATTTCTTCTTCATCTGCATAATCTTTAACATGCTCCTTAATATCATCCATCATATTCATAACCATAAGATTAGCACCACCATGTTTCTTTCCTTTTAATGATGACATAGCTGCGGCAATAACAGAATATGTATCAGAACCAGATGATGTTACAACTCTTGTAGTAAATGTAGAGTTATTACCACCACCATGTTCCATATGCAACAGTAATGCAATATCAAGAACCCGTGCTTCCAAATCTGTAAAACATGTATCTGGTCTAAGCATTCTCAGGAAATTCTCTGCTATAGATAATTCCTTTTCTGGTCTGTGAATATACATGCTCTGATCCTTCTCGTAATGATTATAAGCATGATATGCATATGCTGCAATCATCGGAAATGTTGCAATAAGCTGCATACTCTGTCTTAACACATTAGGTATATCTAAGTTGTCTTTTTTCTTATCATATGAACCAAGAGTCAGAATACTTCTGGTCATTGAGCCCATTATATCCGCTGTAGGAGCCTTCATTATAACATCTCTTGTAAAATTAGTTGGCAGCTTCATACACTCTGATAACTCATCACGGAATTCCTTTAACTGGTCATTGTCAGGAAGTTCTCCAAACAAAAGCAGATATGCTCCTTCTTCAAAAACATACTTTTTCCCTTTGCTTCCTGCAACAAAATCTCTTATATTGTATCCTCTGTATGACAGTTCTCCATCACATGGACACTTTTTACCATCACGGTATTCAAAAGCCTTTATGTCAGATATATTAGTAAGCCCTGTCAATACTCCCTGACCATTTTCATCTCGTAATCCACGCTTTACGCCATACTCCGAATACAGGTTCTTGTTGATACTGTCATTGTTTTCACAAAGAACCGCCATCTGCTCCATGTAATTATCCATATTGTTCATTCCCATTACCCCTTTCCTGCTACTCATTAAAATTTTTTATATTATTCATTTTCAGATAATATATTATTAAACTTAAACATAAATACTATCGTTGTTACAATAGCCGCAATAATATCACTTACCGGCTCTGCAAGAAATACCGCAAATACTTTATTCTGAAAAATCAATGGTAATATGAATATAAGCGGTATCAACAATATAAGTTTCCTTAAACATGCCAGTATAAGACTGACTTTTGCCTGTCCCAACGCCATAAAACTCTGCTGGCAGCTTACCTGGAATCCCATGGCAAATATTCCTGCCATATATATTCTCAATGCCCATGCTGTATAATTCACAAGTACTTTGTCACTTGTAAATATGCCTGCAAACAGCTGTGGTGTAAGCATCATAATTGCCCAGCTTATACATGTGAATATTACACATGCTTTAAACTGCGTAAAAAATGCTTTCTTAACCCTGTCATTATTCTTTGCTCCATAGTTGTAACTGATAACCGGCTGTCCACCCTGACATATTCCCTGTAACGGCATAACAATAAGCTGATTAGTGCTTGTTATAATTGTCATTGCTCCTACCGCAAGGTCCCCACCGTATCTGGAAAGACTTGATGTAAAGCTGATTGACAAAATACTCTCTGTAGATAACATTACAAATGTTGATATTCCGAGTGCAAGACACGGTCCGATTATCTTCGCATCAAGTCTTAAGTTAGCTTTCTTAAGACGCAATATTGTCTTGTTACCAGTCAGGAAACGCAGAATCCACACAGCTCCGACAGCCTGACTAAGCACTGTTGCCAGTGCTGCTCCTCTTACTCCCATATTAAATACAAATATAAATACAGGATCCAGAACAATATTAATCACTGCACCAATTACTGTAGTCAGCATGCTGATCTTAGCAAACCCCTGTGTCGTAATAAACATATTCATTGCCATAACAATCAGGACAAATACACTTCCAAGAATATATATCCTTGCATATGAAAGAGCATATGGAAGCGTTGCATCACTTGCGCCAAACCATCTTAAAAGCTGTGGTGCTGATACATAAAACACCGCCGTCAATACAACCGCACATATCATTATAAATGTAAAACAGTTTCCTATAATTCTCTCGGCTGTATCATTGTCCTTCTTTCCCATAAATATTGCTGCCCTTGGTGCTCCTCCTGAACCGGCAAGCATTGCGAATGCATTAATAAGCATAAGTATGGGAGTGAAGAGTCCGACCCCTGTAAGAGCATTAGCCCCAATACCCGGGATATGTCCTATATATACACGGTCAACTATGTTATACAGCAGATTAACAACCTGTGCCACAACTGCAGGAATTGCAAGTGAAGCAAGAAGCTTTGATATATTCCCCTCTCCCAGATTTCTTGTCATATTATTATTCTTCATAACAAACCTCTTCGTTCTGTTTAATTGCCAGATGACTTCATCACATATACTGACAATTAATTTATTTAACTATAATATCATTAATTATTTACGTAGTATATAGATTTTTATCTGTTTACGAAATTTTCATAAATATCCACATTAGCGACATGCCTCACAAGAAGCACATAAAAGCTGCCACTCATTTACTATAAAGTGGCAGCTTTTGTATAACATTTTTATTATAATGATTTATTTGGTCTTATAACCAAATTCAGGAATTGTGCTCCATCTGTTACGGAAGTAGTGTGCAACCATCTTTGGTTTTCTGTCTCTTGTAAACAGTCCCTTCTTATTGCCTTGTACTCTTAACAGGCTCTGGCTTGTTGCAAAGTCTGCGAAGTTCCATGCCTGTTCACCTACAACAAAGTCGAATTCATCAAATACTTTATTATTCATCTCATAATATTCTACCTGATATTCTTCTGTATACATTACAGATGTTGTATCATGGAGTCCGCTCACTGTATCAGCTCCATATTCTGTAAACATAACAGGCTTTCCAAGTTTACCCCAGTCTGAAAGTTCTTTACGAAGTCCAATCTCTGACACCTCAAGATCAGGACCACCAAAATACCATCCATAATATCTGTTAAGACAGATTACATCACTTAATTGAGATGAGCAGTCTGTATCAGCAGTTGTTCCCTGAACACTTACTAATGTACATGGTCGTTTCTGAGGATCTAATTCTCTTGCAAGATCATATAAAGGCTTAAAATAGTCATATGCACCTTCTGCTGCTGAATCAGGTTCGTTAGCTATGCTCCACATAACAACACATGCATGGTTCTTATCTCTTGATATCAAATCACGGATAACGTCCTTATGATGCTCCTGTGTCTGCACTCCATGCTCCTTATCAAATGTTCCTATTCTTTCTCCGCCAAAATTAGCTCCTCCACCGAACTGAAGATTGACTCCTACTGCTGTTGTTTCATCAATAACAACAATACCTTCTTCATCACAAAGTCTCATCATCTCCTCGCTATAAGGATAATGACTTGTTCTGAAGCTGTTAGCATGCTGCCACTTCATAATTGATATATCCTTTGTATTCATAGGCAGATTTATTCCACGGCCATTAGGAAATGTATCTTCGTGCTTTCCGTAGCCTTTAAAATAAAATGGCTTTTCATTAATTAAAAACTTTGTACCATCTACTCTTACACTTCTTACACCATATGGAAGTGTATACACATCCTGTCCTGCTGTTACCTTTATCTTATAAAGATAAGCATTTAATGGCTGCCATAATCTTACATTACTTATCTCAAATGTGCCTTCTGACCCTTCTGTTTCTGAAAGCTTTGTGCCTTCTTCATCAAATAATTCAACTTTACATGTTATATTGTGGTTATCTTTTCCTTTAATTTCAACATTATAATTAAGTACTGCCGATGGTTCTTCTTTTGTGAAATCAATATCAGCTGTAACTGTAATATCATTGATATATGTCTCAGGTGTTGTATAGATTTTTACAGGTCTTGTAATTCCACAATAATTAAAGAAATCAAAGTTAGGATTGTTCTGTGGTTTGTCAGATGCACCTGCACCCATGCCACCCATCATTCCACTCATCATGTTAGCCTTACCACCAACTGGCAGAGTTGTGTAATCAATAACATTATTAACCGCAATGGTAAGAAGATTATCACCATCCTGTAAATCATCATTTAATTCTACTTCAAATGGAAGAAATCCTCCTTTATGCTCACATATCAGTTTGCCATTGAGATATATCATGGCATAATGTGTAACTGCTGCACAACGTAGTACAATTCTCTGGCTCTTTACATATTCTGGAACTGATATATTTCTCTGATAAAATACCCATCCATAATGATCTCTGAAATCTGTCCCCTCCTTAAGATCATTATAAGAAGCTGGCACAGGCATTGTATCTGCATCTTTCAAGGGTTTCTCATACCATTTTTCTTCAAAACCTTTTCCGTTATCTAACTTAAAATCCCAAACCCCGCTTAAATCGCTTAATAATCTTGACTGTGTTAAAACTGGATATAACATAATTAATTCCTCCTGATTTATATTTATAATATTTTTACTGATGTTCCCTAGCTGCTCTTATTTCTTTTAACTTAGCTGCATTTGCTTCTACTCTCTTTTTATTCAAAGGATATAAGAATATTAATGCAAGCAATAATAATGTCATTCCGGCTGCCGGCATAAGACATGTCACATTGTAGATTCCGTCAATAACCTTAGGATCAAATGCTGTAGCTGTTGTATAACCAACAATCGAAAGAAGTACGCCCGCTAAACCTGATGAACATGCCTGTCCTAACTTTCTTGCAAATGAATATACTGAGTAAATTGTACCATCCTGACGTACACCATTCTGAACTTCTGATTCATCGATAACATCCGTAATCATAGCCCATATAACCATGTTAAACATTGAAGTACCGATTGTTGCTATAATTATTAAAGCTATCCAGATCCATACATTATGTGTGTGAATTATAAATAATGTTATAAATGAAGCGGCACTGATAATACATCCTATAACTGACAATTCTTTCTTTCCAATTTTTGATGCAAGCTTTGTAATAAATGTTGAAAGTAAAAGTATTACTATTGTACCTGAAAGACTTGCAATTGACATTGCTTTTATATTGCCAAAATAATTTGGATAAATATATGCGTTCATGTTACTTAATGATAACTGTGCAAGTAAAAATACCAATGCACAAACTATAATGCCTATTAAAGATCTGTTATGTGCAAGTTCCTTTATAAGCTCGCCAAACGAGAATTTCTGTGTGTTCTGTCCAACCTTAACTCTTTCCGTTGTCATTTTGTAGCAAAGCATATAGCAGATTACTGCTCCTATTGAACATACCAGAGCCCCCAGCATCATTTTCTGACCAGATAATACTGAATTTCCTGCTTCATCTGTATAATATACTACAAGTGGTAATACAACACCTATCGCTGTCTGAGCAAGTGTAGCTCCTATTGTTCTCCAGTTAGAAAGAGAAGTTCTGTCTGTCGGATTATCTGAAATCGCTGATGCCATTGAACCATAAGGAATATTAATTCCTGTGTAACATATACTTCCCCAAAGAAGGTAAGTGAAAAACATCCAGAAAATCTTAAATCCCATCGGCATATCTTTAAACCATGTCGCATACATCAGAAATGATGCTAATGCAACAGGACCGCACATTCGTCTGAGCCATGGTGCAAATTTGCCTTTCTTTCCCGGTCTGCTCCTGTCAACTATCTGTCCCATTGTTACATCAGTTATAGCATCAACAAATCTTGCTGCCATCATCATAAGACCGACCAGTGCTGCTGAAACCCCCATAACATCAGTATAAAACTTCAACAAAAACATAGCTGATAACAAAAAAGTAAAATCGTTACCGAAGTCACCAAACATATAGCCAAGCTTGTCTTTTATACCAAATGGCCTCACCTTTCCATTGTTATCTGTCATAATAAAACCTCCATCACTTTATTAAATATTATAGATATTTTTTTCTTTAAAGACCGTCCTTAAATATTATGTGCACTATTATGTGCTCTCTTTTCTATGTCTTTATATTAACCTATAAATAACATACCCGTTATTACAGATTTTAGTATATCTAGTATTATTTTTACCCATACATTTTTTATAGCAAAAATTGTACTATAAAAAATCAAATTGATACTAACATGTCAGTATCAATTTATTAACATGTTAGTGTCAGTCAGTGTGACATGTTAGTTTGTTTTATGCTTTGAATTATTTGTTTTCTTCTGTTATTATAATATAGTAATAAGAATTGATAGAGATTGGAGGTTTATATGGAATATAAAGTATATCTGGATTACACCATGGAACTATTATCTAAGATAAAAATCCCATCTTATATAATTGATACACCATTTCTCTGGGATGACAGATATGATGGTGAATTAAGAAAAACCATTCTCAGTGATACATTTTTAATCAATCATAAAGAAGCATTCCAGAACTTTATTAACTGTTCTGGCAAAAATAATACAATTCTTCTGATTCATGACAGTTTCGCCTGTGATTATATATATATTAAATTGCCCGACTCAAAAAAAGCTTTCTTTGCCGGACCTTTTTCATTTGAAAAGTTTACCAATCAAAGAATTAATGATTTATGTTCATACAATTCAATACCATCAAGGTTTATTGATTTCATGCAGCTTTATTATGCCGCACTCCCTGTATTTGCAGATGAACGATGTATAGAAGCAATAATAAACTGTTTATGTAGTAAATTATGGAGCAGTTACACACTTGAGAAAAAACATTTTCTTAATAAAAATGCTTCTGAATACATGTACAATGATTATTCTCCCGAGCCAACAAAGCAATCCATTGAGGTTCTTGAACAACGCTATAATGATGAATCTCTTCTGATGGAATATGTTGCTCATGGTGATTTTGCATCAATTGACAAGCTTGCTCATCTTAATTCATCTGGAATTAAGCCGCGCCTTTCGGATTCAATACGCGATAGAAAGAATTTCATGATAATTCTTAATACCCTTTGCAGGAAAGCTGCCCAATCAGCATATGTTCATCCTATTCATCTTGATGAAATATCACGCAAATTTGCTATCCGTATAGAATCCTGTACCACAATTGCCCAGCTTGAAACCCTGGAAAATGAAATCACGCGTAAATACTGTCTGCTTGTTCAATCTTATTCTTTAAGAAAATATAGCAAACCTGTTCAAAATATTATTAATTATATCTCATTTAACCTTACTGACGATCTCAGCCTTAATGCAATTTCTGCTGAGTTTGCTTTAAACAGCAGTTATGTATCTTCTCTATTTAAACGTGAAACGGGCTCAACGCTCACTAATTTTGTTAATAATAAACGTATTGAACATGCTATCTATCTGCTCAATACAACCAAGCTTCCTATACAGGACATTGCTGTACAATGTGGAATTACAGATGTTAATTATTTCACCAAGCTTTTCAAAAAAATCAAAAACATGACTCCTTCTCAATATAGAGAAATGATTCAATAAATAAAAACAACCATCTGAATACCTGTTGATTCCGGTATCCAGATGGTTGTTTTTAATTGTTTTCAAAATAATCAGGATAAATTATTCTTAACTTATCAATCTCATTAAAAATTCTGTTAATATGTCCTTTAATAACACGAAGATACATTCTTTTATCTTTTTTCCTTATTGCATCTATAAGCATCTCATGTTCCTCATTAGTTTTAACACTAATAGAACTATTAAGTTCTGCTAAGAAACGTATTCTGTTATAATGACTCATCTGCATTTTAATTATATTAGCAGCGAGCTGTTCTCCAGAGCTTTCATATATAAGTTCATGAAAAGTATTATCGATTTCAATCCTTGGAACTTTTTCATTAGATTTATCATAATTAATGAGGCGGCTGTTTAATTCTTCCATCTTATCAAGCATCTCGTTGCTGACATGCTCAAAAACCGGATCTACCATCCCCACTTCGAGACTTTTTCTGACAAACCATTCCTGTTCAAAACGTCTGCAATTAATACTTGCAACGTATGTGCCTGACTGAGGTATTATTTTGAGAAGCCCCTCCTTTTCAAGATTAACAATTGCCTCTCTTGCCGGTGTTCTCGAAACATTATACCTTACAGCTATCTTCTGTGCACTTATTGAATCTCCCGGTACAAGCTTGAAATTCATGATATCGTATTTTAATTTTTCGTATGTGTCTTCGTTTAATGATTTTTCCATAACCCTGCGGCCTTTCTTATACTATGAGCCTGCTTGTTATATATATTAAAGGTATTTTTTAAGTGTATTTCTTACAGCACCCTTTCCTGCTATCTCTTCAACAAACATCTCTTCTATTTTATCGCCAATTCCTGCTTCATATAAATTTATACCAAATATATTAGCATTTGACAATAAATTCTTAAGCTGTCCTGTATAAGACGATATGTCGCCTATTTTTATACCTGATAAATGCTTCTTTAATTCATCTGCCATCGGATCTGGAGACAATTCGAAGCTTTCGCCATTATCATCAATTCCAAGAAGATATCTGCACCATCCTGCAATTGCCAATGGAATCGCTATTAATTCTTTGGCACTTCCGTCCTTTACTACATATGACTTAATTGTTTCTCCATATCGTATTCCTACCTTCTGTGAAGTATCTGTTGCTATTCTTTGCGGTGTATCAGGCATAAAAGGATTAGGTATTCTTACATTAAGGACTTCATCCACAAACTTCTGTGGTGAAATAATCTCAGGATTAATTACCACAGGCATTCCCTCAGATAACCCAATTCGTCTAACAAGCTCTGAAAGTTCCTTGTCTTTCATTTCATCAGCAATCAGATTATATCCTAATAAGCAGCCGTATACTGCTAAAGCTGTGTGTAATGGATTAAGACATGTTGTTACTTTCATACGCTCAACCTTATTAACTGTCTGTCTGTCAGTCATATACACACCTGCTTTTTCAAGCTGAGGTCTGCCATTAGGGAACCTGTCTTCTATTACAAGATACTGTGGTCCTTCAGCATTTACAAATGGAGCAATATATGTCTTCTTAGATGTTATCACCGGACTCATATCCTCAACGCCCGCTTCCTCTAATGCTTTAGCAACACAATCTGCTGGTCTTGGTGTAATTTTATCAATCATAGACCATGGAAATGATACAAGCTCTTCATTATTCACATAATCAACAAAATCATTACCAACAAATCCTTTTTTATTCCACTCAGTTACCATCTCAGTTATCGAATTTCTAAGTTTTTCTCCGTTATGTGAGCAGTTATCCATTGATACAACTGCAATCGGTGCCTTGCAGGCTTTAAAACGTTCATACAAAAGTGCTGCTGTTACTGCCATTGCTGATGTTGCTTTTTCTGGTCCATTATCAATATCTTCCCTGATAAAAGAGAAAAACTCTCCTTTAGAATCCTTCAACGCATAACCTTTTTCTGTAATGGTAAATGACACCATCTGAAGTCCCGGGTCAGCAAATATCTCCTTTAATCTTGCCCATTCCTTCTGCGAATATGATTGTGCCTTAATAGCTTCTGTAAGTGAACCAAGTACCTTTTTTTCTGTATTTCCATCCTCCTTCAATGTAACAGCCATAACAAGATTATCAAATGGCTTATATATTTTATCTACTACATCAAAGTCAAATGTTTCAACACATGTAATGCCTTTATCTAAAACTCCCTGTTCCAATAATGAATCTGCAATTCCACCAATGAATATCCTGAAAATATTACCAATACCAAAATGTACCCATACAGGTGACTTTTTTGTATCCTCTGCAACCTTTTCAACATCATATGAAGGCAGCTTTATGCCAGCCTTTTCCCAATCTGTCGTATTCTTAATACCATTTATTGAAAGTTTCATAATATCCTCCATTATGCCATAAAAACCCAATGTTAATAATTACTTTGATGATTTATCAATTGCTTCCCATAAGCCATTAAGGTATGTTGCTCCTAAAGCCCTGTCATATAAACCATAACCTGGCATAGCCACCTCATCCCATATCATTCTTCCATGGTCAGGTCTTATAACGCCGTCAAAACCTGTATCATATAATGTTTTCATAATCTTATACATATCCATAGAACCATCAGATGATAAATGTGCTGCTTCTTCAAAATCCCTAGGTGAATTATATTTAAGGTTTCTCACATGTGCAAATGGTATTCTTCCTCTGCATGCCTTAATAATCTCGCAAATATCATTATTCTGGTTAGAGCCAAATGAACCCGTACAAAGTGTTATTCCGTTATATGGTTTATCTACAGCATCAAGAAGTCTTGTAACAGAATCCTTACCTGTCATAATTCTTGGAAGTCCAAATATAGGCCACGCAGGATCATCCGGATGAATACCCATCTTTATATCATACTTCTCACATACCGGACCAATTGCTTCCAGAAAATATACCAGATTATTAAACAGCTTCTCTGCGTCAACATCTTTATACATTTCAAAAAGTTCTTTTAATCTGTCAAGACGCTCTGGTTCCCATCCTGGCATTACGAATCCATTAGACATTTTTGCAACTGATTCCTTCATATGCTCCGGATCAATCATATCAACTGTATCCTGATTATATGCAAGTACCGTTGAACCATCAACTCTTTCTCTTGCAAGTTCTGATCGTGTCCAGTCAAATACAGGCATAAAATTGTAACATACCACATGAATATCCGCTTCTCCAAGAGCCTGCAGAGTCTTTATATAATTGTCAATGTGCTCATCTGCCTTAGCTGTGCCAATCTTAATATCATCTGACACATTAACAGATTCAATACCAGCGATTCCCAACCCGGCATCTTCAACAATCCTTTTAAGCTCCGCTATTTCCTCTGGAAGCCACCGCTCCCCAGCCTGCTTACCAAAAAGCGTTGTAATAACATTCTTTACGCCTGGAATCTGTCTGATCTGCTTAAGTGTTACGCTGTCGTATCCTGGTCCATACCATCTCAATGTCATATCCATAACAAAAATCCTCCTTTTACATAACAACATTATTATTCTGTACCATATTTGCATAATTATTTGCTATGTGTATACTAACATGTCAGTTCTAACATGTCAATGTATTTTTTGAGTTTATTTTGTTATGTTTTTCAATTTATTTTGATATCTTTTCCTTCTGCTTCACCATATTGACATGCGTAATTCCCATCACCCTGTCATAGAACATCTGCCGTGTACTGCTGAACAGACATAATATGAAATCTATCGCAAAATATGCCGTAACCATAAGGCACAATACACATACTGCTATACTGACAGAGAATCTCCACCCATCTGCCATAAGTGCCACATGATAAAGATTATATGCATATACAGGAGATGGCAGGCTTAAAACATACAGAATAAAATATCTTCCCATAAGCCTGAAAACATTCACTCTCCTGTGAGTATCAGCCTCAATATTCTCAGCCTCGTAATCTGCAGCCTTATTATCTCTTTTCTTGCTCTCTGCCCTCACTAGTCTTATATTGACAAGCGCTTTACCTATAGTTCTTCCCTTAGTTACTGCTGTAACTATTGTAAATGCAATAACTATATATACAGCTATGACAACCAGATATCTTACATCGTACACAGCATTCATAAACTTTTCTTTATCTATTGCAAAAAATACGGCAACCGGAGCCATTATCACAAGCATATCCAACGCCCATGCTATTATTCTCCTGAATTCCGACACAATCTGTCCTCTGTTGTAAGCAACCTCATCCATTCTGTCACGCTTTGGAAGCATGAAAACAACCGCCGGCATAACCCAGAAGCCCACCATTCCTCCAAGTGTGTTACATATCAGGTCGTCCACTTCAAAGAATCTGTATGGATAAGGATATATTCCATACAAGCCTGACAACTGCGTAAGCTCAAAAAAGAGGCTGTAGCAGAATGACATTATAAGCACCTGCCACCATTTTCTCTTAAAATAGTATCTCAGATACACACCAAAAGGCACTAACAGCAGAATATTGAAAGCAATCTGCCAGAAGTCACCACATTTGAACAGATTAATATATGTTGCCGGATTCGATAGAGTAACATTCGCAGTTGCAACAACTCTTCTTGCCGCATCAAATGGCACTAACAGCATACATGCCGAATCCGGCGTCACTGAATCAATCGGAGGCAGCGGAAGCACTGTCATAAAATATGAGGTAAGCATGTAGAATATAAATGTGTACACAACCCCTGTTCTTATTACAAGTATCGAGCCATATTTATGATATTCGTATATTATGTATGGCAGTGTGAAAAGCACGGCAAGAACCGGGAACACATAACACGCTGAAATTATCGGTTTTAAGTATATTTCCATGAATTATCTCCAGTCCACATTCTTGGCATTCATCGCTTTTTCTTTAAGTGTTGCCAGTCTCTTTATTGCTTCATTAAGTGTATCGTCCTGCTTTGCAAAATGAAATCTCACAAGATTATGCACATCTTCCCTGAAAAAGCTTGACCCCGGTACTGCTGCCACACCAATGAACTGTGCCATCCATTCGCAGAACTTCACATCATCTTTAACTCCGAATTCACTCACATCAACAAGCACATAATATGCACCCTGTGGGTCTGTGTATTTTAATCCCAGCTTCTTAAGACCGCCTACAAATATCTCTTTCATATGTGCATAATGTGCGGCAAGTTCATCATAATAGCCATCACCAAACTCTAATCCCACAACTGCTGCCTCCATCAATGGTGCGGCTGCACCAACTGTAAGGAAATCATGTACCTTCTTAACTCTGTCGATTATCTGTGGGTTAGCAATAACATAACCTAATCTCCAGCCTGTTATTGAGTATGTCTTAGACAGCGAATTGCACACAATCGTTCTTTCTCTCATACCCTCAAGCGACTGCATGTAAATATGCTTATTAGGTGCATACACAATATGCTCATACACTTCATCTGTAACAACATATGCGTCATATTTCTTAGCAAGTTCAGCAATTGTCTGCATTTCCTCCATTGTAAACACCTTACCACATGGGTTGGAAGGATTACACAGAATTAATGCCTTAGCGCCCTGTCTGAATGCATCTTCTAACTTTTCCTTATCAAAATGAAATTCTGGTGGAACTAATGGAACATATATCGGCTCTGCGCCTGAAAGAATTGTATCTGCACCGTAATTCTCATAAAAAGGCGAGAATATTACAACCTTGTCACCCGGATTAGTAATACTAAGCATTGTAGCCATCATTGCCTCTGTACTTCCGCATGTGACAACAATCTCTGTCTCAGGGTCAATCTTAACACCAGAAAAATGTTCATATTTCTTAGCAACTGCATCTCTGAAATTCTTAGCTCCCCATGTCAATGCATACTGATGAGGTCCTTCGCCTGCAACTCTTGCAAGCCTGTCTGTTATAGCCTTTGGTGGCTCGAAATCAGGAAATCCCTGTGATAAATTAACTGCACCATATTTATTAGCAACTCTTGTCATTCTTCTGATGACAGAGTCTGTAAAATTTGCTGATCTGTTACTTAACTCTTTCATGTAAATGTGTCCTCCGTTATTTAAGTATTTTCTTAATTTCAACGCCATTTATTATATCACTGTTCACAAAATTCTCACAAACTTTCCAACTCATTTTCACATTTCCCATTTAATATTAACAATGTCGAAAGACAACAGACAAACTTTTTCATAAAAAAGATGGCTGTCTAATCTCCCAATGCAGCAGCCATCGGATGTTTAAAAAACATTTTTCCCCCTCATAAAGAGAGCCGGGATATACGAACTTCAACCCCATTGTCAGTCCGTATATCCTGGCTCTCTTCATATTATTCAGCTATGTATTCCCTGACTTTCTTCTCACTATCGAGTCTGCACGCAACAATCGTCGACATAATCATGTAACGCACAACACCCTTAGCGATTTCTTCCTCATAACGGCACTTCATATCGATGGGATATCCCGATACAAGAAAATGTATCTGGTATTTGTCAGCATGTCTTGATATAAATGCACTTACATACAATCCATTAAGAACCGCAGTGACAATCTCATCATCCGTCACAGCTATGTCGACCTTATATCCCGGTGATGAAAATGAAACGACACCGTCTCTGTTATGAAATCTTCCATCTGCAATCTCCGCAATGGAATAATCTTTCGCATGGTTCATCATTGCCCCAAGCACCGGCATCTCAATGTCATTATCAATTATATACTTATAGCAGTCTGCCGGAGTATTAAACATTTTCTTTCTCCATCTCTTCGTTAATAATGTCTTCTGAAGCAGCCATTGCGGTGAGTGTCTTAGTCAGAAGTTCATCAAGTTCCCATCCAAGCTGCTCTGCTCCACTCTCAATTACTTCTCTTGAACATCCTGCAGCAAAACCTTTACTCTTATATTTCTTCTTTAATGACTTAAGTTCCATGTCCTTTGTGCTCTTTGATGGACGCATAAGTGCGGCCGCCCATATAAGTCCTGTAAGCTCATCTGCTGCAAAAAGCACCTTTTCCATCTCATGTTCAGGCGCAACATCTACAGTAATTCCATATCCATGTGAAACAACTCCGTGAATTATATCATCAGATACACCACCCTCTCTGAGTAATTCTGGTGCTTTGATACAATGCTGCTCTGGATAAAGTTCAAAATCAATATCATGAAGAAGTCCTACGATTCCCCAATATTCTGCATCATCACCGTAGCCAAGTTCATTAGCATACCATTTCATGACTGCTTCTACCGTAAGCGCATGCTGAATATGAAATGGGTCTTTATTGTATTTCTTAAGTAATTCAAATGCATCGTTTCTTGAAATGTATTCCATCATTATGTCCTCCACTATTGCTGTATATGATAAATCTTTAAATTTCGTAATCCATGCATGATCTGATTGCTGTGTATGGTCTTACTTTGCTGTCAGCAACTTCCACATGCTTCGGATGTACTGCATAAACCTTTAAGCTTTCAACATCATCAAATGTTGTATCCAACATTACATCTGCTGTTGAGCTTGGAAGGCACTCTGTTCTTACCTTTACCTCAACGAGCCCCGGAATCTGTCCTGCCAGTCCTTCAAGTCCTTCTTTGATTCCTGCCTTAACCTGCTCTTTTTCTTCTCCTGCAAGCTCGTCCTTTAATTTCCATAAAATAACATGCTTTACCATAATAATTGCTCCTTATCTAAATAAATATTTGTACTTGTTCATCTGACTGTATATGATTAACTCCACCCTTTTTCTTTCTTCCGGTGGATACATATCTGCGTTATTA